>Ga0316190_10003293_pt1 | contig 11742 bp, 13 predicted proteins | sample Eddworburrow2_MG_FD_204929 | JGI IMG/M metagenome (GOLD analysis project Ga0316190, IMG submission 204929) | Coastal sediment microbial communities from Maine, United States - Eddy worm burrow 2 | ecosystem: Environmental > Aquatic > Marine > Coastal > Sediment | place: USA: Maine | collected... | reverse complement strand
TGAAGAACGACCTCCAGGAACTGCTTGGCCGCGTCCGCGTGAAAGTGGGCACGACCGACAAGCAGACGCAGGCGTTGCTCGCGCGCATTACCACCGATGCAGCCATCCTGTCCGCGCGCGCCGCGGCAGGCGAGCACGTCGAGACCGAACTCCTCCATCTAAAGGCACAGGCGTCGAACCTGAGCGCAGAGTTCCAGACGGTGGTGAGCCAGGAGCTTCGTACCTGGCTCCTGGAAAAGGTCGGGTTCGTGATTGCCGCAGCACTTACTGGGTGACATGGAATTGGAACAGGCCGTTCAACTCATCGTTCAAACCGGCGCCCTTGGCCTGCTTGGCTACCTCATCTTCTGGGCGACGAGGAGTGGCGTTCCGTCCATCGTCGGCACGATGAACGGGATCCGTGAGGCGATCGACGCGAACACGCGCAGGCTTACCTCGCTGGAGCGCCAGCACCTGGAGCACAGCACCTTGATGCGTGAGGTCATTCGGAACTGTCCCCGTGCAGAAACGCCCAAGTGACGACGCCATCCTGAACGCCTGCCTCGACGGCCTCTTCGGCGACGTCGAGCTGACGCAGGCGTTGCGCGTGCTGCGCTCCTACCAGAAGGTCATCGAGCGCCGGCTGGCGATCGCCACGACTCCGCTGGACCTGTTCACGCTGCCCCATGACCTGCCGACCTGGGGCGAGCTCTACGCCGACCTCGTGGCCCGCGCGATCAAGGAGACCGGCACCATCACGAAGGCCGCCGAGGCGATCGGCAAGGCCCGGTCCACCCTCTACGTCCAGCTCAACAAGGGGCTCCTCGATGCGCAAGCTGCTGCCGATCCTGACCTCGCTGCTCTTCTCGGTCGCCTGCTTGGCGCAGAAGCTGCCAGCGCCTGATGCGAAGCCCGACCTCCTGACCTTCGCGCAGCTCGTGAAGCTGGACCCGGTCGAGGAGCCGGGCTTCACGATGGGGTTCGTGACGAAGTGGTATCCGCCGTGCGGGTCGGGCGTTCGTCCCTACCTGATGGCCGGGAAGCCCTACCTGGGGAGCGTCTTCCGGGTGGTCTACCAGATGTTCTCGCTGCCCCGGGAGGACGGCATCTACAGCGTCACCGGCGCGTGGGTGATCGTCAGCTTGGCCCCGCCGCAGAACGAGGAGGAGCCGACCTACGTCTTCCCGAACGGCTGCCCGCTGCTGTGGCGCCTGGACGCCCCCAGCACGCTCGTCTGGGGCTTCGGCGGGATCGTCGGCTACGAGGACGCCCTGATGCACCGAGCCCCTAACGGGCGCTCTGCGGTCCTCAGCGTGGTCATCCCCAACGACCGGGCGTTCGTCGGTCAGCGGCTCTGGACGCAGCTGATCATGGTCGACCGCAACGAGTTCAAGACGAGCCAGCTGATCGAGGTGAAGATCGGCGACCCGGCGTCAGGCCCGCGATAGCCAGTGGCTCAGCAGGTTGAGGTGGGCCTTGGCGCCCTTCAGGGTCCGGTGGAACTTCTCCTCGATGCCGACCCAGGGGATCGAGCGGCGGTCCTTGCTGAGCGCGAGGACCTGATCGAAGCTCAGCACGGCGCAGGTGTCGCCGCGCGACCAGCAGACGATCGCGATCCCGCCGGCCCGGTTGCATGAGTCGAGCGCGTTGAACTGGTGCGGCAGCAGCCCCGGCGATGTGCCGATCGGCAGCGCCGTCCGGTTCACCATCTTCGCCTCGATCAGGATCACGCGACCGTGAGCGGTGAAGCCCATGAAGTCGCACGGCGTCTGCTGCATCTCCTCGGGGAACTTCCAGAAGCGGGCGACCTGATAGTCAGCCAGCTCGCGACCCGCTTTCCGCAGCACGCATTCGAGCTTGTTCGACAAGTTCTGCGACCTTCTTGGTGACGGCCCTGAAGATGCGCTCGACATCCTGCGCGCCGAGGGTCGTGTCCTTCGAGAGGTAGACGCCGAGCTTACCGTCCACGATGTCCAGCTCCTCCCAGAACTGCGCGTCCGCGGCGCTGTCGGGGAACGCTTTCCCGTAGAGCTTGCCGATGTCCTCAGAACATCGGTTCAGCCTTGCCGATATCCTCTTCTCGGTCAGGGTAGTCATCGGAAAGGATCTCCTCCAGGGTTCGGTTGGTGAGCGGCAGCAGTCCTTCGGGGACTGAGGCGCCGGGCTCGCGGGTGGGGTTCTCGCTGCGCCACTTGCGCAGCATGGAGACGCGGTGAAGGGCCGCCATCTCGTTCTCGTTCAGCAGCGTGATCCAGGCGTTCCGGATCTCCTGCGCCTCAGCGGTCAGCCGCAGCGTCGGCGACGATCGGTTCGGGTGCAGGCGGTTGCTGCGGTTGATGACGCCGAACTGCCTCGCCTTCGCAGTCCACACGCGGCCGGCCTCAGGCGTCGTGAACAGGGTGTCGAGTTCCTGCTGGGTGAAGTTGCTACCCAGCGACTCCATCGCGCGCTTCACGCGATGCACGTCACCCTTCGACAGGTCGATGGTCAGCAACCCCTCGGCGAAGAACGGGCACGCGACCTGCTCGGCCTCGGCCCGCTGCCTGCTGAACTGGTCGTACTCGATCGAGACGAACGTGCGCTTCAGCCAGAGCATCGCCCACTCGACGTGCGTGCGGCGCACCAGCAGGCGGTTCGGTTTCCCCTCGGGGTGGGAGTAGAGGAGGTTCGCGACGGCGCAGGCGATCCGCATCACCGACTTGTCCTTCTCGGACGTGATGAAGAGCGGCACTTCCTGCTGCCAGTAGTTGTGCGCCTCGGCGCGCACGAGGATCTTCGCCAGCGCCCACGCCCCCTCTTCGACGTCGATGTCGGTGGGCTTCATCAGCCACGCCCTGCCGATCAGCGCGCGGATGAGGTCGGGCTTCAGCTTGTGCGGGAACGTCGTGCTCTCCCACTCCGGCACGCTCGCGACCGCGAGTGCGAAGTCGAAGCGCCGCACGCTCTCGTCCTTCAGCCCGCAGAGCTGCATGACGTGCTCGCACGCGAAGCGGTAGTTGTCGCGCGCGCCCTTGATCCAGTTCGCGAGCCACGCCATCCGCACCGCGGCCTCGTAGACCCGATCACCCCCGCCGGCCTTCCCCGACTTCACGATGCCGTTCGCGCGCGCCGACTGGCAGGCGTCGAACACGTCGCTGGGCATGAGCTGCGCCTCGTCGACCGCGAGCGCGCCGCCGTTGTTCTTCACCAGCGTCCCGATCTTCGTGACGTAGCCGCCCAGCGCGTTGTCGACGAGCGAGCCGATCACGAACCCCGCTCTCGACGTGTTGCCCGGTGAGCTATGGAACATGCCGCCGACCAGCTCGAACATCCGCTTCGCGATCGGCGTCTTCCCCGCCCCCGTGTCGCCGAAGTAGATCGAGTCGATCCACCCCCGCATCAGCTCGTCACCCCCGTCGGGGTCAGGCAGCCACAGCACCGAGGCCAGGGTCAGTAGCACGCCGATGTGCATCTCATCGAGCCCGTAGATGTGCGTGAGGTTCGACGACACGTCGGACACGTAGTCGTGGATCGTCTGGTCGATGTCCGCGACCGTCCGGTCCTCACCCCGCAGGAGGAGCAGGTCGTTGTGGTAGTCGGCGATGTCGATGTCGACGCGCTCGATCGGCTCGACCTTGTCGGCGTAGATGCACACCGACTCGCCCCCCTGCTTCGAGTGCGGGCTCTGCATCACCCACCCGGTCACGCGCACGTTGCCGGACATCGGCGGCGCGTCCCGGCTCAGCACGATGAGGCTCCTGCTGCGCTCGGTGCTCCCCCCGATGCGCGGGCCGCAGCCCCAGCGCCTCACGTTGTCGTAGATCCGGGGCTCCAGGGTCGCGTCGATGCACCCCTTCGGGCGCCCCAGCACCGTGTCCCTCTGGAAGGACTGGAGGTCGCGCCCCTCCCTGAGCGCGTAGCGGCGCTTCGTCTCGGCGTCGAGCTGGATCATCCAGTTGGACGACTGGTAGCGCTGGAGCGCGTTGCACGTCGCGCAGTAGGGCTTGCTGCCGGCGTCGCACACCAGCTCCAGCAGGTCGGGCGCGACCACGTTGTCGACCAGCATCGCGTCCACGGTGCCCTCGAAGACCACGAGCTTGCCGAGGTGCTCGGCGATCTGGTCGAACCCGATGGGCTCGGGGTGCACGGTCTCGGGGTCCAGGTCGTCGAACCGCCACGTCGTCCAGTCCCTGGGGTCGCAGCCGCCGACGTCGCACCAGTCGCGGAGGTCGGCCTTCCAGTTCGTGTCGCCGGGCAGGGGCACCGCAGCGACGCGCACGACCTCGTCGGTCTCCAGCACGCGTCGCAGCGCCCCGACGTCGCTCAGGAAGCTCTCCTGGGTGGCCTGGAGCTTCGTCCGATCCTCCGCCGACGGTGCCTTCAGCTCGGCCACGATCGGGGTCTGCCACACGTCGTTGTCGAAGGCGACCGTGATCTTGCACTCGCTCAGCGCGGCCGGGATCTGGCCGGCGGGGAGTCTGAGGCCGGACTTGCCGTGCGTGACGCTGAGGACGTGGATCGCCGGCTTGCCGTCCTGCCAGCGCAGCCGGCAGCGGGCCGTGAGGGCGTCCCACTCGCCCTCGACGATCCAGACCTCATCCCCGGGCCTGATGCGCTCGACCTCGTTCAGGGGCCACAGGGCGCGCAGCATCTGGTTCATCGCGTTCCGGTTGCCGGTCCAGCGCCATTGCTTCTCGCCGTTCACGATCTCGAACGTGCGCCAGTAGGGTTGGATGGCGCCGGCGCCGTCGCGCTGGATGAAGACCAGGAGCCCGGTCTTCGCGTCGTAGCCGACGTCGTTCTGCGCGACCAGCGCAGGGTCGAGGTGCCGGTCGCGGAGGAAGTGCCGGTAGAACGCCGCGCGGGGGTCCTCGCTCTCGACCAGGGCCTTGCAGCACTCGGCGGCCCAGGCGTCGTCAGCGGCGGCGAGGCGGGTCTTCGCGCGCGGCCTCGCCGGCATCTTCCGGAGGTCGGTGTCGATGTGGTAGATGGTGCCGAGCTTCTCCAGCGCCTGGACCTGGGTGATGCCCTCCAGCTTCGCCACCCACTGGAAGATGTCGGCGCCCTCGCCGAACTCGGACGTGCACCCGGCGTGACACCGCAGACCACCGGCACGGCTCAGCGACGCGCTCGACTCCGAGTCATCGTGGAGCGGGCAGCGGCACGTCGACCACTCGCCTTTCTCCTTCCCGACCTTGAGCTGGAACAGCTCCTCGATAGGCTTCCGATCTCTGAGGATCGCGTCTTTCACCTTCTGCCAGTTGGTGTCGGTCTGCATGGTCATCAGTTGTCCGAGGTCTTGAGATGAAGCGACCCCGCCACACTCCAGGTGTGGCGGGGTCGTTGCTTTTCAGGGGAGCGATCGCTCAGAGGTTGACGGCATCGTCGAAGTCGTCCGACCCGCCGAACTTGCCTTGCTCATGTGCCTCGCTCACCTGCGCGTTGACTGCCGCTGCCGCCTCCTGGACGGCGGGAGGAACAGTCTCGCGCTGGAGCCACCTGAGTTCCATCTTGAAGAACGTGGTCATCTTGCCCCGGACCTCCTTCGAGTCGGACTTCGCCACGATCAGGGCGGGGTGCGCCCAGAGCGGCTTCGGCGTCATCGTCCACGAGGTCAGGAACAGCCGGGCCGTCTTGAAGCTCGTGCGCGCGAAGCGGATGATCGCCGGCCCGTAGGGGGTCAGCGCGGTGAAGTTGTGCGACTCGCTGCACAGGGGCGGCTTGTTGCCGTCCCGCCACTCCCGGTGCGGGCAGGCGTCGCAGGCGCCATACTTGCTCCCCTCGACGCCGTCGCGCGACAGGCACTTCTCGACCCCCGCAGGCGTGTCCTCCTTCGGGAAGAGCGCGCGCGACCGCGTGTGAGCGCACAGGAGCACGCGCAACGGGCCGTCGAAGACCTCCTGCGCGCCCGTGTGGTAGAACTTGCCCGGCTTCGCGCCCTCGGGTCCGTTCTCCTGGGTCACGGCGTCGCTCTGCCCCTGGAGGAGCTGGATCGCCGGCAGGATGAGGTCCTCGGCCTCGACGTTGTCACGCCCGCGGGTGTCGATCGGGCCGCTGCTGGCGATGTCGATCGGGAGCAGGTCGTCGCCTGCGAACTCGGAAGGCTTCCAGATTTGCACGTTGTCAGTCATCAGTTCCTCTTCGTCCATCCACGGACGTTCACGTTGGGTCGGGTGTTCAGGCGCAAGAACTCAGGGACATCAGCCTCGTCCATCGTCTTCACGAGGTCGAGCAACGGACTCTTCGAGACGACCTCCTCGACGTAGTCGGTGTCGTCACCAACGGTGTCCCGCAGCCACGTCCGAATCGCGTCGAAGTTGTCCTTGGTCACGCTGATGGTCAGCGACTTGCGCAGCGAGACGTTGGTGCCGTCATCGAGACCGATAGAGCGCGTGCCCTCGTCGATCATCGCGTCCACCAGCTCGTTCTCCGCGGTCTTCATCGCGCCGTAGCACGAGTCCGAGAGCGCCTTCGCCTGCTCGTATTCCTCGCGCCGCGCGTAGTAGGTCGCGACCTTGCTCTTCACGTTAGTCATCGTGTTTCCCCCTCGGGAAGATCAGCGCCCATAGGGCGCAGAACAGCAGGCTTGAAGTGGCCCAGATGAGCAGCACGTTCAGCAGGGTCCATGCGAAGCCAAGCATTAACCTTGTCCTCCGATCCCCAGCACGATCCAGGGACGTTGTTGTAGAGGTGGCAGACGATGTCGAAGACGAGCGTGCGACGCTCTTCGTCCGCGCACGCGAACGTCTCGCGCAGGTTGTTGGTCAGCATCGCGTGGATCTGGGAGCCCGGCGGACATCCCTGCATGACGTAGCGGTCGATCGTTTCGAGCGCGTTCTGTTTTGATGGGTGCATTTGGTCTTGTGGTTTCAACATCTCGATGAGCAGGGGGAGGGTCCTGCCCGGATAGGTCGACACGTAGGCGCCGACCGCTTGCTCCAGGGTGCACTTGTCGAACCCTGGGGTTTCCCTCACCCACCGATGGAACTCGGTGCGTTGGGAGGTCTCAGAACGAGTCACGGAAGTCCTCGTAGCTGCGGAAGTCATCGGCCTCGTCATCAGCCCGATCGGCGATCAGCTCGTCCTCGATCGAGCGCAGGTAGGCGTGGAGTCCAGGCCACTCGGAGATCCAGTTCTGCTCCAGGAGCCACGCGAGGTAGCCGTTGGGGACATCGCCCATCGGCGTGCCCTGGTGCTTGCCCCAGGGCATCTCCGTCTCCTCGGTCCAGGGGGTGCGGTTGAGGGCCATCAGCGCTTCTTTGCCTCCTTCGCGAGCTTCTTGCGCGCCTCCAAGCTCCACCGGCCCTCGCCGGCGTCAAAGGCCGCGCTCTTCTTGCTGGACCACTTCACCTTCAGGCCGCACAGCTCGGTGCACCACGCCTTGATCGACGTGCACAGGAACGGCGGCTTCAGGAGGTTGAACGGCGGCGCCTTGCTGCGCCACAGGTTCGTCAGCTCCTCCTTTTCGGCGTCTGATGCGACCTGGAGCATCGCCCCGCGCACCTTCAGCACCTCCTCGCACAGCTCGGTGAGCGTGAAGGTGTCAGCCTTCTGCCTGAGCTGCGCGTGCGCGACCATCAGGCACTCGCCCTGGAGCGGGGTGAGCTGCGGCGGATACTCGTCGAAGGTCCGCGTGTGGTCGCTGCCGTTGTTGTTGACGCGATCCGCCGGCGAGGTGACGGCGTCTTCGAGCTTCGTGACGCGCTCCTCCAGGGAGCCGATCTTCTCGATCAGGTTCATCAGTTCATCCTCGGGTCTTGCTTGTCAGGGTCAGTCGAAAGGAGCTCCTTGAGGAGCCCCGCCAGTTTCAAAACGATGTCCTCGCCGTGGTCGCTGTAGATCGCGTCGAGGACCTGCGTGAGCAGGTGGAAGTCGTCCATGTTCTTGAGCACGAGGATGCCGATGTCGGTCTGCTCCTCGCCTGGAAGGCCGCACTGGAACACGCCGGCGGTCGCGACCTGCCCGGTAAGCACGTTGAGGATTGCCTTGAGCGCGTAGCCCGAGACCTTCGAGAGCGGTTCGTTGGGCTTCCCGTCGACCTTCGCGGTCAGCTCGATCTGGTGCACACTCATCACAGCCACCCCATCAGTTCGTGCACCGTCACGGTGCGCAGCGCGTTTTCAGCGGCCTGCGCCTTGGCGGCGAGGCGCTTGTGGATCGGCAGCTCGATCGAGTCGGTCACTACCGGGATTTGCACGTTGACCGTGCCCTTCTGGCCCATGCGATGCGCACGGGCCTCAGCCTGCGCGTTGATCGCCGGCGACCAGTCGCGGCCGAGGAACAGCACGTCCTGCGCGCGCGTCGCGTTCCACCCCTCGGCCATCTTCACCTGGGCGATCAGCACGCGCGCCTTGCCCGCCTGGAAGCCCGTGACGGCCTCGTCCTTCTCCCCGCTGGAGAGGCCGCCGTGGAGCAACGTGACGTTCGCGTCGATGTGCTGCGGCAGCCAGAGCATCGGCGCGTTGAAGCGCGTGAAGATCAGCACGTTGGCGTCCTGCGCGAGCAGGTCCTCGACGGTCTCGATCAGCCACGCGAGCTTGTTCGCCTTCGGGAAGATCAGCTCGTTGGGGCGGCCAGGGATGCGCTCAGCGCCCTTCACGGCGTCCCCCGCGAACTGCTCCATCAGGGGCTCAGGGATGCCGCCGATGAAGCCCTGCGCGATCTGCTCGCACCGCAGCACCGCCTCGACCGCGGACTTCGCCTGCGGGTCGAAGATCGTGGTGTCGGGGTCGAGCTGCGAGAGCGCGATCTTGGCGAAGTCCTTCATCGCCTTGTAGAACTTGCGCTCGATCGGCCCCAGCTCCAGCTCGACCACGTTGCGCATCACCGGCGGGAGGTTGAGGACCTCCTCCTTCTTGCGGCCGATCTTGCACGTGTTGATGACGCGGTTCAGCTCGTCGATGTTCTTCCCGGCCACGATCTTGTGCACCGGGCGTCCCTTGCCGAAGTCGACCGCCTGGATGACGAGGTGGCGGTTGCTGAAGTCCTGAAACGAGGTCCAGGTCATCGGCCGCACGATCTCGATCTGCTGGTAGACGTCGTCCACGAGGTTGCGGATCGGCGTGCCGGTGAGCATCACTCGCTGCGCGGCCTGCTCGGCGATGTAGAGGACCGCCTGGGTGCGCTTCGCGCGCCGGTTCTTGAGGTAGTGGGCCTCGTCGCAGATCAGGAAGTTGCTGGTCGCGAACACGCGCAGCGCGAGGAGCTGCGCCTCGCTCAGGTGCGGCAGCAGGTCGTAGTTGATGACGGCCACCGCCCGCCCCGTGCCGGCGGCGTGGGTGAGGTCGGCGAAGATGCTCGCGCGCTTCTTCCGGGTGCCGTCGATCACCTCGACGAACCAGTGCTCGCCCAGGGTCTCGTAGACCTCGCGGCGCCAGTTGAACTTCACCGACGCGGGGCAGACGATCAGGATGCGTTCGGCGCCGGCGTCGAGCGCGGCCCAGAGCGCGGTCGACGACTTACCGAGCCCCATGTCGTCGCAGAGCAGCGCGCGCCACCCCATGTGGCGCAGGGCCTCGATCGCGGCCCACTGGTGCTCCAGGGGCTCGCGTCGTGTCGGCAGGTTGCCGGACGCGCCTGGGAGCCGCGCAGGGTGCGCGAGCGCCGTGCGCGCGTCCTGGAGGCGCTGGAGCACCGTGTCGCGGGCCTGCGTGGCCTGCGGGGTCCAGGTGACCTCGATCGCGCGCGAGTCGACGCTGAGGACCGAGGACGCCCAGGGCTGCGCCTCGAAGGTCGAGTGTGCCGCCTTCGGGTTGGTCCGGCACCGGCGCCAGCCTGCCCAGCCGGCGAGCGTGTGGTGGACGACGTCGCCGCCGTAGGGTGATCCGCCGTAGGCGTAGAACTTGAACTCTTTGAAGTCGATAGTGATGGCTTCCACGGGTGGCCTTTTGGGCTTGAGGGGAAAGCGAAGGATCTGTCCGTAAAGCAAACCGCCCCGCCATGCAAGTAGCATGGCGAGGCGATTCGGGGGCGGGAGCTGAGGGGAAAAGGAAGAAGGAGAGTCCAGCTCGGCGCCTGGGTGACGCTCGCCCCTAGCGTTGCTGTCCGCGCTCGCTCAGCGCGCCCTCGGACGTGCGGTCAGGCACGATTCGGGTGGGTGTGTCATGCCTCGCCCTCGGGGGTCCAGAAGACCCCGCCGGCGTCCAGGGTGAGGAGCCACTCCTGCGCCCCGCGGACGGCGTGTGCCCCGCAGTCGGTGCAATGGTAGTTCTCAGCATCGGGCTCGATGCAAGCGTGCTCGGCGCCGCACTCGGCGCACCAGCCGATGGATTCGTCGGAGGCCATCGCGGCCTCGATGTCGGCCAGATCAGGTTCGAAGGGCATTCCAGGTTCCTCGGGTAAGGTCTACGGGAAGTGCCAGGGCATCTAGACCCTGCGCCCGTTCGCTTTAGCACCCCGCTCGCGCCGTGTCAACTCGCTTCGTGTCCGCTCGCGTCGTGCCGGGCGTGCTCGCATCGTGTCGGGACTGTCCAGGGCGTGGGCGGGGCGATGGCCTGGCGCTCTGGTGGACAAGGGTCTGCTTTGCGGGACAAGCGTCTGCTTTGAATCTTTTTGTGGTTTTTTGGGGAGACTAGACCGCCGCCGCTATCCTGGGAGGCCGGTCCGGATCGATCACCCGTCGGTCGGTGCACTTCGCACCGGCGCCTGGGATCGGCGACGACCAATGGAGCTTTCGAGCTATGACTTTCTCTTTCATTGATGCGACGACCAAGCGGGATTTGAGCACTCTCTCCAATGCGCGGGCGGTTGTCGCCGCGTTGTGCTCTGCTGACTCGGCGCCGGACGACCGCCCGGACCCGTTTGTCGTCGCCGACTGGAAGCGGCCCGAGTGTTTGGTGGGAGCGCCGAACGATATCGAGGGGCGGCTTACGATGCTCACGATGGATCAGCGCATTGATTGTGCCGATATGTCGGAGGTCCGCCTATCCCCGTGGGCACGGCTGGATTCTTTGAAGTTTGAGCGGCTGGATCTGCGCGGATCCTTCGCACAGCATATTTACCTCACGCATTGCATTGCAATGCGGGCGGATCGTGCCGACCTTGGGAATCTCCGCGCACAATCTGCCGATATGCGCCGCTCTTACTTCCGTGATGCCAACCTGACCAACGCGGTAATGATCGGAGCGAACGTATCCAATTCTGATTTCACCGAGTGTTTGATGCGCAATGCTGATATGCGGGGCGCAAATCTCTCGGCGTCCAATTTCACGCGCGCTGATATGCGTGATGCGCGTTTGACCGGCGCAAACTTCTGTGGCGCTAACTTGCTGGGAGCGCAATTCACCGTTGGGTTCAATGCGCCGCCGCTCGACGTCCACGCAATGCTCGGAGCCGACTGGTCGATTGTCACGCGCAGCGATATCACGCGCGCCATGCAGCTTTTCGACGCCGAATGCCACGGTGATCCGCTGGCTTTCGATAGGTGGGCTGAGTCCGGCAATGGGCCGTGCCCGTATGGTGGCGACGAAGGTATCCATCGCCCGTTGCGGTTTTATGAGTCTCGCGAGTGCTGGGATGCGGGCGCGGGCGATCGCATTGCGAACGGGGAGCGCATTGCGCCCAATGCTTTCCAGCTCCTTATGTCGATGATGCTCGACAAATGCGAGCTTTTCGATGTCGACGGGAATCGGCTTGCGAGCTTGGGCGACGTTATCGCCGCATTCAAGCGGCCGGAGATAACGTCATGGAAGGTCAATGTTGAGCGCCGCGTTAACATCACGCAAACGCGCATCGATACGGCTATGGTCTATGTCGACGCTAAGAGTGCGGAAGACGCCGAACGGG
>Ga0316190_10003290_pt1 | contig 11743 bp, 9 predicted proteins | sample Eddworburrow2_MG_FD_204929 | JGI IMG/M metagenome (GOLD analysis project Ga0316190, IMG submission 204929) | Coastal sediment microbial communities from Maine, United States - Eddy worm burrow 2 | ecosystem: Environmental > Aquatic > Marine > Coastal > Sediment | place: USA: Maine | collected... | reverse complement strand
ATCGGCGGCGAGTTCATTGAGGTGTTCGACGAAGAAGCGCACAAGCTCGAGAGCATCGAGTGGCTGGCCCAGGGCACGATCTATCCGGACGTGATCGAGTCGGCCGGGGCGTCGACGGGCAAGGCGCACGTCATCAAGTCGCACCACAACGTCGGCGGGCTGCCGGAGAACATGCGCATGTCGCTGGTCGAGCCGCTGCGCGAGCTCTTCAAGGACGAAGTCCGCAAGATCGGCCTGGAACTCGGCCTGCCGCACGAGATGGTTTACCGGCACCCGTTCCCCGGGCCGGGCCTCGGCGTGCGCATACTGGGCGAAGTCCGGCGTGAATTCGTCGAGCAACTGCAGCTTGCGGACGACATTTTCATCGACGAGCTGCGCAAGAACGATCTCTACGACCAGGTCAGCCAGGCGTTCGCCGTGTTCCTGCCGGTGAAGTCCGTGGGCGTGATGGGCGACGGCCGCCGCTACGACTACGTGATTGCCCTGCGGGCCGTGGAGACCATCGATTTCATGACCGCTCGCTGGGCAAGGCTGCCGTACGAATTCCTCGAGACCGTCAGCCTGCGCATCATCAACGAGGTGGAAGGCATCTCGCGCGTGACCTACGACATCTCCGGCAAGCCGCCGGCGACGATCGAGTGGGAATAGATGGCGGCCTGGTCGGAGACGGACCTGGCCCACATGCGCGCGGCACTCGCCGAGGCAGAAGCTGCCGCCGAATCCGGTGAGGTTCCCGTCGGCGCCGTGGTCGTTGCCGGCGGCGAGGTCGTCGCGCGCGGGCACAACCGCAGCGAGACCGACAACGATCCGAGCGCGCACGCGGAGATCGTGGCGCTGCGGGAGGCGGCCCGCAAAACCGGCAATTACCGCCTCACCGACGCGACCCTCTACGTGACGCTGGAGCCCTGCGCCATGTGCATGGGGGCGCTCGTGCAGGCCCGCATCGAGCGCCTCGTCTTCGGTGCCTACGACCCCAAGGCCGGGGCGGCGGGCAGCGCGATCGACCTGTCGGACAGTCCGTCGTTCAACCACCGATTCGAGATCAACGGCGGTGTGATGGCGGAGGAGTGCGGGTCCGTGCTGAAGGCCTTCTTCGAGTCGAGAAGAACCCCGTAGGAGCGCGTCAGGTCTCCGTGATCTCGCGTTGCTCCTCCATGGCGTCAGGCTCCGTCACGTCACCGTCCGGCGATTCCGGATCCCCGGGAATCTCCGGTTCCTCGTTCGCAGTCAGCCATTTGAGGATGTTGTAGTAGCTGCGGATGTTGTTGACGTACAGCACCGGCTCCCAGCCGCGCGCATAGCCGTACGGCACTTTCGTGTACCACTTGCGCTGCGCGAGCAGTGGCAGCGTGTTGGACACGTCGATCCAGGTGTCCGGATCGCCTCCCCGCCATTCGGCGATTTTGCGTGCGTCCTTCAGGTGATTGAAGCCTACGTTGTAGGCGGCGAGCGCCATCCACGTGCGATCCGGTTCGTCGACCGTGTCGGCGACGCGTTCGGTCTGCCTGGCGTAGTACTGTGCCCCGCCGAAGATGCTGTTCTCCGGATCCACGCGGTCGTCGATGCCGAGGTAGGCGGCGGTATCTTCCGTTAGCATCATGATGCCGCGTACCCCGGTCGGCGAGACGGCGCCGGAGCGCCAGTGCGACTCCTGGTAACCGATGGCGGCGAGCAGGCGCCAGTCGACGCCCCACCTGGCGCCGGCTTCCTCGAACATCTGGCGATAGCGTGGCAGGCGGCTCTCGTAATGGCGGATGAAATTGCGGGTACCGACGTAGTCGAACTTCTTGGTATGCCCGTAGTAACGTTCGTGTACCTGGGCAAGATAGCCATCGCGGTCCGCGTTGATCAGGAAGCGGTCGGCACGGGCGAGCAGGCTGTCGCCGGATCCTCTCGGAAACGCCCACGCGATCGGGTCACCGAGTTGCAGGTCCAGCGCCACGCGCAGGTCCGGGTGAAAGTGCCGCTGAATATTGAATTCCGTGCTGTCCGCAATAGTGAAGTCGACCTCTTCGTTGGCTACCTTGGCGAGCAGGTCGGTGACTTCGGCGTCGGCGTTTTCCGTCCATTCGAGTTCGGGGTGAACGGCCGAAAGGACTTGCAGCATGTCCGCATGGCTGCTGCCGGCCATGACCTCGATCGGGCGGCCGATAACCTCCTCGATGTCGTTGGGTTTGCCGGTGCCGAGCTTGTAAATGAGGTGCATGTCGACCATGTCGTACGGGTGGCCGAAGTGCAGGTACTCGCGCCGCGACTGCGTAATCGAGAGGCCCGCTGCGGCCATGTGGGCCTTGCCGGAGTTGAGGTACGGAACGATCTCGGAGATGCTGTCGACGGTCTTGATGACGAGGTCGACGCCGAGTTCGTCAGCAAATTCCTTCACGAGGTCGAACTCGGGACCGGAAGGCCCGTCGGGACCCTCGACGTAGGAAACGGGACTGTCGCGCGTAACAACGCGCAACTCGCCGAGGTCCAGCACCTGGTCAAGAAGGGGCGGCGGTGACGAACAGGTGCCGAGCAGTGCTGCCAGGGTTATGTAGAGCAACAGGCGCAAAGGCTGTCTCCATGTTGCATCGCTTATTAGTTTGACCGAATGGACAGGCAGTGTTTCCCCCGCTGCGCTGTTTCCGGCCTGGCACTATGGGGCCCATTTTACCGTCTTTGGCGTGGTCCATGCTGTTAAAGTTTGCGACACCTGCGTACAATCCCGACCCCGCACTGCAGCATCGGAGAGGTGCCAGAGTGGTCGAATGGGCCTGACTCGAAATCAGGTGTACGGTTCTCCCGTACCGTGGGTTCGAATCCCACCCTCTCCGCCAGAAAAAATTAAAAGGCCCCCTTGTGGGGCCTTTTTGTTTTCTCGCCGAGTGTGGTTGAGGATGAGAACCCTGTTCGACAGGCGCAGCGGCCAGTTGGCGGGAAGCCCGCGTTCCTCGCAAGACAAACAACCAAACCCGGCCGGGTTAACCGCCGGGATTCCTGATGCATCGCTGACGCCTCATGGGATCGCAAATCTCTGTCAGGCAGTTCGCTTGCCGTGTGGCGTTCTAGCCGCCCGCCTTCACCGCTTTTTTCGCTTTCGAATTCTTGCTCTTTTGCGACTGTGTCGCCCACGGCGAATATCCGTTGAGAAGGCGGCGGTTCAGCTTGTCGGCGAGAGCCTGCGCATTAAGGCGTGTTTGCGACAGCGAGCCGCGGTAACGGCCGACCACGCGAGACTGACTGTTCGCGAGAATATACCGGCACCAATCGTCTTCGGCATGCCCGCGAGGCGTGCGGCAGGTTTCGACGGTTTCGATCTGGTAGGGCTTGGCTGAATGCATATATATCCTCCGACATTTGGGTCCGGTACCAGGCAATGACGTGTTCCGGCGCTGGTCCGGTTTCGGTTGGTGGCAACGTTTTTCGGGCGGTCGAATCGTGGTTGCGCAACGCCAAGTGCGGCCGGATACGGTGTCTGGCCAGCGTTTTGCCCGAGGGGGTGATCTAACTACCTGATTATATTAACAAAATGGATTCCACTTGTCAAGCCGCGCTGTCCCCGGGTGGGAAACGCATGACATGACGTTGCCGCCAATCTACCGATAATCCTGTTAATGACGCGGGTTGGCGGTCACGGGGAGTAGTTTCTCGGTTATTTCCGGAATTGCCGTGCTGGGCCGAAAAACGGATTCGAGACCCGGCTTGCAGCGAGCGAGCTGAATCCCACGCTCCTAATGCTTTGTATATCTTATTAGCGTTTCCAGATAGCGGGATTTGAGCTGTTCGCTTGCCAGAGCCTGTTTAATCGGCGGCAGCTTCAAGATCACACCTAGCACCCCAGCCATGGCACGGTGGCTCCACAAGACCTGGTTATCGAAGATCAGGTTCTGCAATTTGCCGCGTTCAATGGCCATAACGACCGCCCGGTGTGTTCCGTTCAATGGCGTAAGAACTCGCTTCGGACGCGATTCCAAAGACAGGCTCTTGTGTTTATTACAGCTGCGTATGCACACGCCGCAACCCAGGCAAAGCTCCTCGTTCAACCGGGCCATCTTCATTCTCGGCTTGTCCGGATCATGGGCTGAAACCAGGGTCATCGCGTCGACCGGGCAGACATTGACGCATTTGCCGCAGCCATTGCAGGTTTCCTCGTCTATTGCCGGGATAAAGTTCGTCGTGTGCACAGGGTTGAGAATCGCAAAACGGCGTGCTGCGATCATTGCCTCACAACAGCAGCCACAGCAGTTACAGATAAAATTGACACTCTCGCGAACATTCTCGCCAAACTGCACCAGGTTGTTCTCATAGGCCTCTTGCAATAAGTCGTAACACTCCTTCTTGTCGATCGCACGAGCAGCGCCATGTCTTGTAAGCGAGGACGCGGTGGTGTTGAAGGTCATGCAAATATCCTGTGGTGCAGAACACGCCTTGCCCATATGTTCCATTTTGTGCCGGCAGTAACAGCGTCCCACACCAATATGGCTTGCCGTTTCAATCACTTCGCTGGCCCGTTCATAGTCCAGCACGTGCAGTGCATTTTCATCGGACAGAGCAGGTTCACGTACGAAGGTTCGCCCCAACTGCGTTTCACCCCGAGTAAACAGCTCCCTGATAAAATCCTCTTCTACATTCATATACTGATGAAAAAGCTCGCTTAGTACTTTTTGATCAATATCATCGCGGACACGCATCAGCGAGAATTCAAAGAAACCGGCCATCGGTGGCGGCAGCGCATAAACTGTTTCACCGTTCTGCTCGAAATCAACCAGAATGGCCCTGTCGGCCAACTCATCCAGTATGTTCTGCGTTTCAGAGAGGTTTTTCTTCCAGATTCGCCTGGCTTTCTTTGCGGTAAATGGTTTGATGGGCATCAGCGAAACCAGGCCAGCTTCTTCCTCACTGAACAGCATCGACAAAATATTGAACAGGAGATCGGAAGGAGGTGCGCCCTGTGGAAAACGGTTCAGCCTGTCGGTCAGAGCGGAGTAACTGGTTCTTAGTGTTGTATGTGCCACGTGTCAAAACCCTCTGGCAGTGATTTGAGCGTACACCTGAATCAGAGCATGTGGATATATGGGAAATTGCGCATATAGGACGTACGGCGCCAGAGAGCATCCTCCGCGCAAGACTCCCTGCACCACCAGAAATCAAGAATGGGGCCCTTGTGGCCCCGTTTTTGATGTATCGCCGCGTATGCGCTACGACTTCGAGCCTTGGAACCCGAGCATTTCGAGAGCGGCTGTTACTCGCTTACGCATTAACTCCGATTTCATAGGGAACGCGTCAAAGAAGTCGTCACGAGTCAGCGCCGGGTTCCTGCTGCGCACTTCGGCCGCCCAGCGCCGTGCATTCTCATGGTTGCCAGCGAGAGCCTGCGCGGCGGCTGCGATCATCGCGATCAGGGCGTGCGCGCCGGGCGCACGTGCGCCGCGCTCGGCCCATTCGGCCCCGGTCTGGTCATCTCCGGCGGCGATATGCGTAAAGCCTCGCAGCGAGAGCATCGCGTAATAGAGAGGATCGAGCGGACTCAATTGCATCGCAAGGTCGACATGTTGCCGGGCACTGACTGTTGTATCTGCCATAAACTCGGTCCACGCCTGAGCGTAGATTCCCTGCGCGTAGTTCGGGCTTAGCGAGGTAGCACGTTCGAGCCAGGAAAGTGACCGGTCAAGGTCACCCTCGAGCCAGTATGTGCGGCCCATGGTGAAGTTGACGAACGGGTCCAGCGGATCTATGTCAACGCCGCGTTGCGCGTAGTCGCGTGCCAGCCGGATGGCGCCTGCGACGTCGTCGGTCTGGCGCAGGAACGCCGTCTGGAAATGCACGAAAGACAGGCCTGCATGCGCCCGGGCGAATGCGGGGTCCTGCTCGACGGCCTGGCTGAAGAACTTCGCCGCGAGCGCGTTGTCCCGCCTGTTGAAGCCGTAGACGTGCTGCAGCCCGAGATGATATGCCGACCAGGCATCCAGGTTGTCGGGTGATATCAGCCGCGCTCTGCCGGCCTCGTGCAGCGGAATCTGAATTTCGAGCGATGCCAGGATGCTCGCACGAATCTCATCGCGCATCGCATGTACGTCTTGTACTTTGCCCGTGTAGCGCTCTCCCCACACGACATCGCCGGCCCCGGTATCAACGAGTTCGGTCGTTATGACCAGGTGATTACCGGAGACCTCGACCGTGCCCGACAGGCAATATCGGACACCCAACAATCGTCTTACCTTGCGCGGGTCCGAGTCTTCGCCACGGAGCCGGAAAGAAGAGCCTCGCGCCACGACGAACAGCCAGCGAAGCCGTGCGAGCTCGGTGATCAGATCATGCGGCAACCCGTCGGCAATAGTGGACCAGCCCTCGGAAGCACCCGTCGAGCGGAATGGGAGGACCGCGATCGATGGCCGGGGCGTGATATCGGTCTCGGGTTCAGGAGCGATCTTCTCCGGCTCTTCGCTGCTGGCTGTGGGGACCACGACGGCCTCGGTATGCCGAACCTGTATATCGGCGATAAAGCGGAGTCCCTGGCCATGCACCGTCTTGATGATGGCCTGCGTTCGCCCGTCATCTCCAAGCGCCCGGCGCGCCGATTTGATCCGGCTGGCCAGCGCCGAGTCGCTCACCACTCGGCCTTCCCACAGCTTCTCGAACAGTTCATCCCTTGAGACCATGCGATCACGATGTTTGGCGAGGTAGGCAATGAGCGCGAACACCTGGGGCTCGACCGAGCGAGGTTCGCCGTTGTCGCGAAGCTCGACTTTGGCCAGGTCGAGTTCTATTGACCCGAACGTATAAATCATAGGGTTAGCATAAAGCAGTCCCGCCGGGACACCTAGAAAAGTCCATGAAATCTCCACGAAACCCCCAAGCTCGGAGCAGCTATCGGCGCAAGAATTACTTCACTGGCGGCGCAGTCTGGGCCGCTGAAGTAAGCCAACCAACAACTATTTCATTGAGGAGTAACACCATGCCACTCGTAACAATCGACGTAATCAAGAATGTATTCACACCGGATCAGAAAGAAGCCCTGATCGAGCGGGTCACCGAGGCGATGGTCGCCGTTGAAGGTGAAAACATGCGCCCGGTGACCTGGGTCCGTATCAACGAATTCGAAAGCGGTGACTGGGCCATCGGTGGCCAGCGCTTGACAACCACCGATGTACACGCCCTAGCGAAAGGCGAGGCGGCATAGGGTCCACCAACCGGCGTATCAGATCGAAAGGCCCCATTATGGGGCTTTTCGTCATTCCCGCCCGGCGCTGCCAATCACCCGGATCCCTTATTTCCCTGCATCCTCTCCGCCAGATATCAGAAGAAAAGTACCAGTTACCCAAGTTTCGAAAGGAAATTTGGGTAACTGGTAGCTTTTGTCTTCCGGGTATCAGGTCGATGCAGGCTGGTTGACAGAAATCTTGTACAACAGCACGCCCACCGCTGTGAGCAGCGCAAGCCCAAGCCAGCCGCCGAAGTGCAGCGAGTCGGGCAATGCCAGAACGTCCGCTGACCCAACCACGACGATGGGAATCGCGATAAAGATGCCCATCAGTGCTTCGCCCGTGATGAGTCCGGCCGAGAACAACGTGCCTCTCTGGTGGATGCGTTCACGATCACCTTCTGCATCACTCGGCCGGAAGCGTCGTTCGACCAAATGCGCAACCAGACCGCCAGCAAAGATCGGCACACTCAATTCGAGCGGCAGGTAAATGCCTACCGCGCAAGCCAATACCGGAGAATGCCAGGCGGCTCCTGATTTCTTGAGCAACTCGTCGATGATGATGATCAGGGCACCGATCATTGCGCCTATACCGATCATCATCCATGGCAGCTCTCCACCGAATATGCCTTTGGCAACCGAAGCCATAAGGTTTGCCTGTGGCGCCAGCAGCGGGTTGGGATGCATAGCCGTAGGCACACCCAGACCGTATGCCTGCACCAGCAGGCTGAGGACTGGCGCCATAACTAACGCACTCGACACGCCTCCGACCGCGAGCATGACCTGCTGTTTCCAGGGTGTGGCGCCGAGCAAGTAACCACATTTCAGGTCCTGTAGGTTATCACCCCCGATGCAAGCGGCGCAGCAGACCACCGCGCCGATCATGATCGTGGCCACGGCACCGATCGGAGACTCCCGTCCCATCAGCGCCGCCAGTACGAGCGCCGCGAACAGGATCGTGGCAATTGTCAGGCCGGATACCGGGTTGTTGGATGAGCCGACGAGCCCGGCCATGTATGCCGATACGGAAACGAACAGGAAACCCGCGACGATCATAATGATCGTCATTGGGACGCTCACGGTCCACTGGCCTACGATGGCCTGGTACAACACCAGCAGCGGCAGGGAGAACAGTAATGTGCCGATCAGGATGTAGCGCATGGGCAGATCGCGTTCCGTGGCGGCTACTGAGCCCCCTTCGAGTCGATGATCGGACGACAAGCCGCTCCTTATTCCGGATACCAGGGAGTGCCGCAGGGAAACCAGTGTCCAGACTCCGCCTGTCAGCATCGCGCCAACGCCAAGGTAGCGAATCTGCGCGGACCAGATCGCGTACGCCGCATCTTCGGCGCTCGCGCCCACGAGTTGAACGCTGAGTATCGGATCAGCGGCGAGGAAATAGGTGCTGTAAATCGGAATGGCGACGAGCCAGGCGAGTGCGCCGCCGGCCAGCATGACAACACCGATATTGAGGCCGACGATATAGCCCACACCAAATAGCGCAGGCGACAGGTTCGTGCCAAAGTAGCCGATAGTCCTGTCGAACCAGGCTGCTGCGGAGGCTGTGTCCGGAATCAGTCGTAAACCGCTGCCAGCAGCGAATTTCGTGAACCCGCCAATCGTCGCCGCCAATGCAAGAATCTTCAGCCCTTCGCCCGGTCGGTCGCCGGAACGTAACACCTCCGCGGCGGCCCTGCCTTCGGGAAAGGCAAGACCCTGTTCGACGATAAGGGAACGCCGCAGCGGCACTGAGAACAGCACGCCGAGAAGCCCGCCCAGACCGGCGATAGCCAACACCCACGTGTAGCGAAAGTCCACCCAGTAGTCGAGTAGGATCAGCGCGGGAATCGTGAAGATCACTCCAGTGGCGATTGAGGTGCCCGCCGATGCACCTGTGGCCACAATGTTATTTTCGAGGATGTGTCCGCCGCCGAGCATTTTCAGTATCGCCATCGACACGACCGCGGCGGGTATTGCGGAAGCGATTGTCATGCCGGCGAAGAGGCCAAGGTAGGCGTTGGCTGCCGCGAGAATAACGGCCAGTACGATCGCCAACACGACTGCTCGCAGAGTTAACTCGGGTGGTGCTTGATTGCTCATTGGTCGGGCTCCCGGCCCGATGTTGGTTGTTATTTTTCAGGGAAGTTTTCGGCCGCCGCAGGAATGGTAGCAAAATCCCGATTTGATAGATCGTTTGTAGTGTATCTGTAGAAAAAGGCACGTGTCTGTGTCGACGAAGCATCCTTGCGCTCAGAGAAGCAAGGATCTGTTTAGCAGCTCGGTGGGTAGCGCATCGAGCACCGCCGGCCATCCGACGCCGGTCCGGCAATTCGAACCCCCCTTTTGGTACTCGTCAATCTCTACGTTCGTCGTTATGCATCCGCCGAACACAGAGCGGATGCACTAACCCACGACAGATCATTTCATGTCGTAGGTCCTGGCGGATATAGGTGATATCCGCGAGTCACGGACAAGAACGCAAGTGATCTAATCGGGGACGATATTGCGAGTGAGTAGTGCAGCAAAAAGGAAGGAGAACAAAAAGATGAAGACTGTCAGGAAGTTAGTCAGCGTAGTACTGATTGCCTTGGTGCCAATCGCCGTGTTTGCCCAGGGCGTGGAGCAGGCAACGGTGGAAGCCCTCGATACGCTCGACAAAATGTCGGTAGAAGTAAACGAATTCGTTGGTGACGTCCGCTTTGATGAAAGTGATGTGAGAAGCCTGATCGACCTCTGGGAGGAATACACGGAATTCAGCGAAGATGACTACGAATCCGATGACGAAATCGACTTTGAGTCAGTACTTGATGACGAAAAATATGTTCGCTGGGCTGCATCGCACGGTCTCGATGCCGAAGACTGGGCCCGCAAAACAGTTCGTATAACGATGATGGTCTATCGTGAACAGATGCTTGAAGCGGCCAAAGTCATGCCCGAGCAGATGGCGCAACAGATGGCAATGATCGAGGAACAACGTGAGCAATTGGGCGAGGAAATGTACCAGCAGATCAAGCAGGGGATGGAAGAATCTGCCACGTATGGCAAGGCGGTAGAGGAGAACGCCCGGAGTCTGCCCAAACCGACGGCGGACGAACAAGTGATACTGGACAAATATCGCGCTGAACTCATGACGCTGATGGAGTCAGACGACGACGGTGAAGAATACTACGGAGACGACGAATACTATGAGGATGACGAAGATTAGGAGGACTATGACTCCGACAATGATTATTAACAAATAGTCGTGTGCAGAACGTTGGGCCTGATTACTTAGGCTGTTCACCAAGTGAATTTTTTCGGGAAGGATTGACGTTTGGCGTAAGAAAAGGAGGTTCGAAGATTTCGACGGGCGCAGCCGCGGAGCGGCAGGCCTGGGCGCGCAGAGCCCATTCCACCAACTCCCCCAACTCAACAGAGCGGCTAACCGATTACCTGTACGTGGACCCTGATAACTGGCCCGCTGGACGCGGATGCGGCATCCTTTGGTACTCCGCGAAGTAATTTGGCGATAGCTGACAGGTCCAGCAACCACGTGATCCGCTCCGGCCGTAATTTCTGGATATTCCACGCGACCTTCTGGGTGGTCGTAGCGATCGCCCTGTTTCTGTATGGACTGACGTATGGGCATGTACAGGTTGCAGTGGTCCGCAACCTGTACAACCCGTTGGTCGGCTTCGGCTTCTCGTATCTCATCAAGACGGTTTACGACAACCGGTTTCCGTCCGGATTCGGGCAGAGGTTGCTATTGATCGTCGGATTATCGTTTCTGGGCGGCCTGGTCTCTTCGCTCGTGGTCAATCCGATAACTTTCGGCCTGCTTGGCTACGAAATCGGTGATCTGCCTTTGCGCAATCTGCTTCAGGACGGACTTTATTTCGTATTACTGTACCTTGTGTGGAGTCTGTTATACCTGCAGTTGACTGGCCGATCGCTGGTTCCGGCGCCCGCAGATACGACCGGCATGGAGACAATCAGCGTCACGAGGGGCAACCAGGTGTTCAAGCTCGATCTCGCGAAGATCGCCTGCATCAAAGCCAGCGGCGACTACGTCGAGCTTTGTACCAGCTCCGGAAGTTACCTGAAGCACGGGACGATCAGTTCTTACGAGAAGACATTGGTCAATGACGCGTTCGTGCGAGTGCACCGCTCAGTGATCGTGAATCGGGACCAAATCGTCTCGGTCTCGGGCCCGACCAAGGGACAATTCTGGATCAAGCTGCGGGACGGGCAGGAAATCCGGTCCAGTCGTGGGTACAGGGAAGTCGTCGAATCGCTTACGCCCGAGGCGCCCTGAAGCGTCCCATTCGTCTCCCATCTACCGATAACCGTTCCCGTAAGCCGAGGAATCGCCGCTGCGATCGAAGAACTCTGGCCTTCTACGAGGGGCGCTCGCATATTTGGCGCAACAGCCAACAGCGAGAGACCAGGTAATGATCAATAAAACATATTCCCCGCGCAGCGTGGCAACTGCCCTGATCGCGTTACTGGCGTGCTATGCCGTGTCCGGTCCGGCCCATGCCCAACATGGGCAAATGACGCCCGTCCTCAGTGCCTATCTGA
>Ga0316190_10003288_pt1 | contig 11746 bp, 9 predicted proteins | sample Eddworburrow2_MG_FD_204929 | JGI IMG/M metagenome (GOLD analysis project Ga0316190, IMG submission 204929) | Coastal sediment microbial communities from Maine, United States - Eddy worm burrow 2 | ecosystem: Environmental > Aquatic > Marine > Coastal > Sediment | place: USA: Maine | collected... | reverse complement strand
CAGGTAGTGCTCCTTGAAGCGTTCCTGGTATTCCTCGAATTCCGGGGTTGGGATGAAGCTCGTCAGCGACACGATCCACGCTCCTCTCAGTACTGCCAACAGGACCCGATCCAACACTTTGCCGGGGTCAACTGATCGCAACCGTTGCCCCACCGCAGGGCACCATCAAGCCATCTACAACGATAGCGGCCTGCTCGAGTGCATCCCCCGGACGGCCATGCTGAGTCGCTCCTTCGACGTTTCGCGCTGGATCGACGCGACCTCGAACCGGATCGCAGGATGGGTTAGCCTTCGGCCAGGAACACCGTGCCGTAGGCCGCCCCGTCGATAGGAGCCGAAATCGTGACTGAACTCCCTCGAGAAATCCAGAAACTCGCCGCCGATCTCGCTCTCCATCGCGGTCAGGAGGTCACGGTGATTGCGTACCTCAAACCCCGCCCCGGCAAAGAAGAGGAGACCAGGGAATTGCTGTTGTCGCTGGTCCCACCGACGCTCGAGGAACCCGGCTGCATCGACTATTACTTGCATCGCTCGAACGATGAGCCCTGTGTCTTCATGTTCTACGAGAATTGGCGCTCCAAAGAAGACCTCGACGAGCACCTCGCCATGCCCTACCTGGAAACGCTTTTCGAAAAGAAAGCCGATCTCTTGTCAGAGGAGATCGATGTCAAACTCTTCACCATGACGAGTTCACCCCCCGCGTAGGCCCAACGCGAGACGCGACGCTAGGGTTTATTCCCGAGCCGGGCAGGCGCGGCCGGGCATACGCTCGGTGCCACTGGAAATCACGCCCCCGGTTCGAGCGGTGGTCACGGGCAATGTTGGGTGGCCACCTGCATGGAAGAAGACCGCCCGAGGAGGAGTACGTGACGACGACGATTGCTGCCGACAGTGACCTGCGCCCGCCCACCGCCTTCTCGGTGAGCCGCTATCACGTCGATCTGACCTCGAGCACCGTCCGCTGGGAACAGGCGCCGTGTGAGGATCTCGAGGATGCTCTCGGAGGAATCGCTCGCGCCGCCAAACTGCTCGGGCAGTTGGAAGTCACCGACCCCTATTCGCCCGATGCCCCCCTCATTATGAATCTCGGGCTCCTGAGCGGGACCCGGATCATGACGGGACTACGGACTTACTTCCACGGGTATTCGCCGCTCAAGAGCTCACTGACCGGTAGTCCTGGTCTGATGTGGACGGCAGGCAGCGGTCACTTCGGGACCAAGCTACGGGGACTGGGCATCGATGAAGTGATCTTCACCGGGAGGGCGCCTCAGCCCACACTGATTCATCTCACCCCCAATGAGGATCCTGAGGGGCCGGACGGGCCTGCCCACGTGGAGTTTCTCGACGCGACGGACCTATCGGGGCGTCTGGTAAACGATCGCATCCAGGAACTCCACACCCGTTATCCAGAAGCCCACTTCGCAGTGATCGGCCCGGCGGCAGAGAACTACCGGTCGGTCCGTATGGCCTCCATCGCCCTCTCCAGCGATAACCAGCTCAAGACGGGAGACCCTAAGCCCCGGTGGTGCGGACGGGGCGGCTACGGCGGCGTCATGGGTTCCAAGAACCTCTTCGCCATTGCCGCAGACGGCCCGAATCCCAAGGCCATCGGAAGAGGCCTCAAGGACATCAACCGGGAGATCAACCTCGGCGAAGGTAGCAAGCCATACCGGGACGACGGCGCAGGCGGGACCTGGCGCCACGTTCCGACCCAGCACGCAATCGGGGGCTTGCCTGAGTTCAATTTCAATCCGCCCGGGACCCAGGACGCCCTGGCACTGCAACGCTCCTCCGTCGAAGCAGGCCCCTTCGTCGTCAAGGCGGAGAGCTGCTATCTGTGCGGAATCAAGTGCCACAAGAATGTCTACGACAAGCAGGATGACGGCGAGGCCGGCCCGTTCAGAGCGAAGGTCGACTATGAGCCCTGGGCCCTCCTCTCAACCAATCTCGGGCTGTACGACCAGGACGGGGCCCTGGAGCGCGTCGAAATGGTTGATCAGCTGGGGATGGACTCCATCTCCCTCGGGGTCACCCTCGGTTTCGTCATGGAGCACAATCGCCGCCACCCCGATGAGCCGATCTGCGACGGATTGTCGTTCGGTGACGCCGCAGCCACGAACGAGGCCATCCACGCCGTGGCCGAAGGCCGGCTACCCGATATCGGCGAGGGCTCGCTCCGTCTGGCTCGCCGACTTGGCGCCCTCCAGTACGCCATGCAGTCGAAGGGCGTTGAGTACCCCGCCTACCTGCCGCATACCAATCCAGGTTATCCGTGGTCACTCGCCGGTGGTCACATGGGAATGCGTACCTTCCTCCTGGCGATGGTGGAGCGCGAGACCGGCCTCGACTACTGGGTCGACGCGATCACCAACCGCGGGCCGATGATCATGCTCGATGACATCACCGGGCTCTGTAAGTTCGCTGCCATCAGCCCGGATGCAGAAGCCGAAGCACTTCACCTGGCGGCCGGACTGGAGGTGACCGGAGACGACCTCCGGGCGGTGGTGAGCCGCACCTACTTGCGCGGCTACGCGAGTGAACGACGCCAGGGGTTCACCGCGGACGATTACGTCGTGCCGGACGAGGCTCATCAGCCCGCCAAGCAGAGCACGCTGCCGCAGTTCAACACCCCCTCGTTCTTCGCCCAGCTCCAGGAGCGAGTGTTGGGCGTCTTCGACGAGAGGGCCCGGGCGCTTGGTCTTCTGACCTAGGTCCGGCAGCCGAGGAAGCCGCACGCGAACTTCGGCCGTGTTTCGAAAGCCCGGGAAAGGCTAGGAGACGAAACCCAACCGGGCCAGAGCAGCGAGGGCGGCGGGATCCGCCAGGAGCTCGCGCAGCGCGACCACGGCCGGCTTATCCCAGCGCGAGGCGGGTATGGCGAAATCGAACTGCTCATCCTGGATGAAGCGGAACCCCAGGCCGGCGGCCGCCGCGACCGTGTCGAGGGTGACGCCCCAGTCCGCTCTCCCTTGTTCAACGGCGGCGGCCACCGCATGGTGCGTGCGAGCCTGGTGCAGATACCCTTCCGGTCGGTGCCCGGCTAACAACCGGTCGATGAGGACCCGGGTTCCGCTGCCGGGGTTACGGTTCACCATCCGGCAGGTCCCCCGGCGAAGCGCCGCCATCAACATTGCCTCATCCTCGAGATCGAGCGCGGGATCGCCACGGCGAAATACGATCCCCTGGCGCCGCCGGTAGCCCGCCAGGAGGCGCACTCCGGCGGGCAGGAAGGGGGTGTTGTATTGGCCGGTCACTTCGTCCATGAGGTGAATCCCCGCCACATCGGCCTCGCCTCGACCGACGGCAGTGAGCCCACCGGTGGACCCAACCGGAACCATCTTGACTCGAAACCCTCGATCGGTGAGCAGGCCGAGCAGATGATCGAAGCCGACGCAGTGGCTCCCGATTGCGGTCAGGTCGGCGAGTCGAATCTCCGGATTGAGAAGACGCACCATCACCGTGGACCCTTCCTCGAGGTACTCCACCTCGGCCGGTATTCGCAGGAATCCGTCCGCCCGGGCGAAAGCGGTAACGCTGCCCGACCCCGCACCGAGCGGATAGGCGGCCGGCCCGTTCGCCCCTTCGACCAGATCGACGAGGCTGTATTCGGTCCGTCCGGGCACCGACGTGACCCGCATGGGTACCACCGCTTCGACGACGCCGCTCGTCGAAGCAGGCAAACCCGACAAGCGACGGAGGAGCGGGACAACGAACTCGTGAAAAGTGAAGATGGCCGAAGTGGGGAACCCGGGGAGAACCACAACCGGCTTGCCTGCCACCACCGCCAGCAGGATCGGCTTGCCCGGTTTCAAGGCGACCCCGTGTACCAGCACACCGGGTGAGTCGGGCAATCGTTCAGCCAGACGGTGCACAACGCCGGCGTTGATATCTCCTTCTCCTTTGGAGGTCCCTCCCGAGAGCAGCACCACGTCGGCCGCGTCCACGCCCACCAGCATCGGTTCGAGCGTTGCCTCGAGCAATCGCTCGTTATCAGGAATGATTCCGCCGGAGACCGGGTCGCAGCCGAGTTCGGCCACGGCATCGAGCAAGATACGCTGATTCGAGTCGAACACCTGCCCGACTCGCAACGTCCGGCCCGGTTCAACGATCTCGTTTCCAGTCGAAAGAACGGCCACCCGGGGACGCCGAACCACCGTGATCCGGTCCGCCCCGACTGCGGCCAGGATGCCCGTCTCGCGCGAGGTGAGCACCGTTCCCCGTCGCAGAATCACCTCGCCTCGCCCGATGTCGGAGCCGGCGAAGGTGATGTTGCCGCCGGGAACCACCGGGTGGGTCACCCGGATTCCACCGCCGCTCGGCTCGGTGTGCTCCACCATCACCACAGCGTCTGCCCCTCGAGGTATCACTCCTCCCGTGGCGATCGGAACGGCCAGGCCCGGTGTCACCTCAAAACCTTCAGGAGGGGCGACACCCGCCTCGAGGGTGAAGTCGGCAACCTGTAGAGAGACCGAAGCCAATTCTTCGGCTCCGAAGGTGTCTGCGGCCCGTACGGCGAACCCGTCCATATTGGATCGGTCGAAGGCGGGCACGTCGACGGCGGCGGTGACCTCATCTACCAGGACGCGGCCCAAAGCCGAACCGAGGCCGATCTCCTCCGAGCGTGGTTCGAGGCCTACGCACGCCTGTGTGAATCGCTGATGGGCAACCGCCTCATCGACCACATCGAGGAATTGGCGCTGCTTCACAGAACGGCCTGCGAGTCGTAGAGGTGGACGTCGACCTCGGCTCCTTCGGCGTAGCCCTCCAACCCGGCCGGGATCACCACGAACCCGCTGGCTCTTGTCACCGATGAAAGCACCGAGGCGCCGGACACTGCCAGTGGCTCCACCATGCCGTCGGTTATCAGGACACGGGCGTAGTCGGTCCGCCCGATCTGTGAGACCAGCCGTTTCGCCAGAGGCAAACGGAGCGTTGCATACGGCCAGCCAGCCGGGAGGCCACTCATCGTGCGGATCACCGGACCGGCGAAAAAATCGTATGCGACCAGTGCGGACACGGGATTGCCGGGGAGGAGCAACACCGGTGTGCCACCGACGCGCCCTATGCCCGTCGGTGAAGAGGGCCGCATCGCCACCCCGTGGACCAGCAATTCACCCAGCTCCGCTACCAGGATGGGCACGATGTCCTCACTTCCGACCGAAGCAGCTCCTGCAGTGACGATGATGTCTGCCCCTGCCCCGGTCAGGGCCACCGTCATGGCCGTCCGGTCGTCGCGCAGCCGAACAACGTCCGGGCGGCCACCGTCGCGCTCTACCAGAGCCGCAAGCATGGGCGAATTGCTGTCAACGATGCTGGTTCCGGTCGGTTTCTCGCCGGGAGCGAGCAATTCGTCACCCGAGACAACGATCCGGACCCGGGGGCGGGAGTGCACCAATACGGGATCATGGCCGATCGAGGCGAGGAGGCCGGCGTCCTGGGGAAGCAGCCGCCTGCCCTGGTGCAGGACGATAGTGCCCGCGGCGATATCCTCGCCCACCCGGCCGATATTGCGGCCCTCCGCCACCGGGGCACGGACTTCGAGCCCGCCGGTCCGCTCGGTGGCATCTTCGGCTCGCAGCACCGCAGTGGCACCCTCGGGAACCGGAGCGCCGGTCATGATGCGAAAGGCTCCGCCCGGTCGGACCGCCTCAACCGAACGGGCTCCGGGCAAGCTTTGACCTTCGACGTTCAGGAGCACCGGGCTGTAGGACGAGGCTCCGTACGAATCCTCGGCTCGAAGCGCGTATCCATCCATGGTCGCTCTCCGGAATGACGGCACGTCCACCTCGCTAACAACATCAGCCGCCAGCACCCTCCCGGCGCAATCAGTCACCGCGACTGTTTCCGACCCCAGCGGTACCACCCCGTCGAGGGCGGTGGCCAGTGTCTCCTCCACGGTGGCTCTTTCCCGGAAACCGCTCATCCGCACGTCATCAGACCCTCCGGCCACAGCAATGAGCACGTCGAGGCGCTCCCCTGAAGACACCGAAACGGAAGCCATGTCGCCCCGCGCAACCTCGGCCTCCCGATAGAACACCGCCAGATGCGAATGGAGGCGGTTCTGATCGTCGAAAAACCGCACCCTCAGATCCGGATAGGCGACAACCAGCTCCCTGAGGGCAGCTTCCACCGTTGAGGCAGGGACATCGATGAACTCTTGGCCGCCTGCGTAGTTCCGAAGCTGGCCGGGAAGGCGAATAGTCACCATGGTGCAGTGATCCTACGACGAAAGCTCGGCTCGGCGGCCGGAAGTTGCCGTCCGCCCGTGAGAATCGGTCAGACGGCCGGGCCTCCGTGACTCCAGCGAGGGTCACGATTCGGACACGACCGGCTCCCGCATGAACTGCCAGGTGGGTCCGGCGTACTTCTTATGTCCTGGAGCAGCAAGATATCAAGCCACCGGCCCGACTATCAAGAAGGAACGGAAGGTCGGCGAGCAGCTCCGCAAGACGCTCAAATCTCTGGAGCCGGACAAGGTACCCGAATGAGGCGCGAATACCGGGAGTGGACAACAAGATCCACGAACTTTTGCTGCGTGGCGCGGGGATGCAGGCAACAGCAAAAGCCTGAGCGCTAACCGTTTCGTATGGCCCGTCGGTCGTGGGGATCGTTGTCGGACACACGCAGATCGAGACGGATCTCGGGGGCCGCCGATGGGGCTCTTTCGAAGTACTCGATATCTTCGATCTCAGATCTCTCGATCAGGCTTGGATGGACCCACTCGCCCAACGGCGCCCCGTAGATCCATACGTATATGAGGTATATCAGGTCGCGTCGGGCGTCGATGATTGCGGAGATCTCGGTGCCGGTTCGTCTTCCTACCGAGCTGAGACCAGAGTTTTTCACATCCCCGCCTCGAAGTTCGCGCAGTGGGGTGTACTCGATTTGCTCCTCGCCAACGGTGGCGATGATCTTCGACCCTTTGTGGTGGTACGTGACGGAGTACGCCCGCCGACTATCGGCCGGTGCGGCCATGTCTCGAAGGTACCGCTGCCATTCAGATTCAGCTGCCTCAGGGGCATCTTGCAGATACGGGATAAAGAACTTCACAACAGTCTCACGCTCACGGTTCGCCTGCGAATCTCAGCAGGGCTTGCGTCCCGGTCAGGGTGGGAGGGTGCCCACGAGGGGCAGAGGCCCCCGACCGGGACCAGCCCTTGGTTCCCTTCCATTATCGCGCTCAGCAGCAAGCGGTTACCCAACGCCTTTTCGCGATCTGATGGCGCAGATGCGTGGCCACAAACCCTCTCACCCACCAGGATCGATCTCGGTGAGCAAAGCACTTTCGACCTGTCCCAAGGAATCATCGACTGTCACAGGTGGGAGGCAAAGTGCGATCACGTCCAAGCCGGTTAACGCTTGGAGTTCTTTCTGCGTGTGGACGTCCACCGCGAATTCGGACAGGCTGAAGTATCCATTGATCAGGCATGCGCAGACAGAGCAACCGCAGGGTCGTCCCACATTGCCAGGCCCCGGCAGGTTTCTTGGCATTGATGCTGCCGGCCGGAGGACTCAGGAATGCCGGGGCTCGACCCGACCGATGCGAAACCGGCTCCGGTCGAGACACGTCGTATGCAACCATCCGCGCCAACGTAGGGTTCTACTCACTGATGCATGACCTGAACCACCGGCTCGCTGCGAACCTCGACGAAGCCTTCCCCGAGTTCGTCTCGGCGATGCGCGACCCGCTCTATTCGGGTATGCGCCGCCTTCAACCGCATGACGCCGAGGACCTGACTCAAGAGGCTTTCATACGGGCGTATCAAGCCCTCAAGACCTACGACCCGGACCGCATCAGAGCTTTGAAACTGAACGGATGGATATGGACCATCGCCCTCAACCTGGGCCGCAATCACGCTCGCAACAAAGCGCGGCGGCCGACCCCGGCCCCTCTCCTCGACCGGCACGGAGTCACCGATCCCGACCCTGTCGACATTCATGGCTGGGACAGACGCCTGAGCGGGCTGTCACCAGTCCAGCGCAAGACGGTGATTCTGCGCTTCATCGTCGGTCTTACCAACCGCGAGATCTCCGAAGTCCTCGATAGGCCCGAAGGCACCGTCAAAGCCGACATCCATCGCGGCCTCCAGCGACTCCGCAAAACCATGGAGGAAGAACAATGAATATCGAGGAACGCCTCGCTCAACTCAAGACGGCCGCACCCGACACGATCACAGAAGGAGTCATGCTCGGCACCGGTCTCGCCGATGGTTACGCCGTATTCGACAGCCCCATCGGTGACGTGATCGTCGCGTTCAACCTCAACGGTGTGTCCGCGGTCGATATCGCCGACAGCCGAGCCGGCGACAGGTTCACTGGCCGTTTCCACCGAAAGATCATCCAAGCCGAACCGCCCCGTGGCTGGACAGACGGAATCCGGCGCGCCATCGAACGGGGAAAGCCGGGCACGCTCCCCATCGACTTCCGCTCGGTCACGGACTTCCAACGGCAAGTCCTCGAGGAAGCGGCCCGCATTCCGAAGGGCCAGGTCCGCCCCTACCTATGGCTCGCCCAGCATGTCGGCAGACCGAATGCCGCCCGCGCCGTGGGATCGACCATGGCACGCAACCCGGTACCCCTCATCGTCCCCTGCCACCGCGTGGTGCGGTCCGACGGCCATATCGGCGAGTACTCACTGGGCGGGCCCCATCAGAAGAGAACGCTTCTCGAACACGAAGGCATCAACCCCGACCTCCTCGAGCAACTCGCCCGGCGTCGAGTGCGCTTTATCGGCTCGGACACCACGCACATCTTTTGCCAACCCACCTGCTCGAACGCCAGGCGCATCACCGCCAACCACCGGGTTGAATTCCACGCCGGAGGCCAGGCAGCCGACGCCGGCTATCGACCGTGCAAGGTATGTCAACCCGCCTAGGTTCCCCGGCCCCCGGTCGGCCACCGGCACTGGCTCGACGGCCACCCGAACGATCATTGAATGGCCTGGGGTTCAGGGGGTGTGGGAACCAAGGATTCGAAGGGTGGCAAGCATCTCGACAGCCTCAGATCTTCGCCAGGAGAGACTCGCAATCTGTCAGCGTTCACGATGACGTGGAGCGTTGCGCTCGCAGACCAGCCTCCATTGGGGTCGTTCTCATGCAATCTTCGATAAGCTGCTTCTTCATGGTGTCGGAGACCAAGGTCGAGGAACTCAAAGGACTGTTGAAGGCGGCAGCCCGTGCCCACCATCAAGCGACCGGGGGAGCCAACGCAGCCTGGGCTCATTGGTATGCAGAGAACCTGCGCGATGCGATTGGTCCTGTAATCGGTGCCAACCCGTCGGTTGAGCAGATAGCCGGATGGCTGACTGCGGCCGATATCGAATACAGGGCGGAAGAGCGCGACGTATCGTGGCCCAGGTATTACGCCCGCTTCATCCTCGACCGGTCGGCCGAAGAGGATTTGACGTAGGCCGCTTCTGCCGGCTGCAGAAGATTCTCAGGAATAGCTTTCCCGAGGGCTATGTCTATCCGGCCGGTGCGGATGGCCGTTCCGGAAGACGGAGTGGCAGTTGGACTCGGAACACGGTTCGGCCCGGTTGTGAGTCCACGGTGAGGTTCCCAGCGTGGTGATGGATCACGATGTTGCGGCTGATGTCCAGCCCGAGTCCCGTCCCCGACCCGGGCGGCTTGGTCGTGAAGAACGAATCGAATATTCGCTGCTGGATCTCCTCGGGTATGCCGGGACCGTTGTCTTCCACCTCAACGACCACTCCCGACTCGGTTGGGGTCGCCCGCACCGTCAGCCGGCCGGCGGCGGTTTTCGATTCGGTCAGAGCGTAGACAGCGTTGTCGATGAGGTTGGTCCACACCTGATTGAGTTCACCCCCGAGCGCTTCGATCCGCGGAAGATCGTCCGCGTATTCCCGGCGCACCTCGATGTCCCTGGTCTTGTGCTCCAGCAGCATCAAGGTGTCGTCGAGACCAGCCGTGACCTCGACGTTCTGTACCGGCGCTTGGTCGAGGTAGGCATACGATTTGAGCGCCTTTACGATTGCCGACATCCGCCGCGTTCCCTCTTCGATTTGATGCAGGAGCGCAAGTTGCTCCTGAGTGGCTCCGATCAGGCCGATCACGGCCGTCAGCTTGGAGCCCTCGACACGATCCGCCAGATCGGAAAGCTGATCCAGCGTTGTACCGGCGTCGACCAACCCCGGGGCCAGTTCCCAGCTCCGATCCACGTCGTGATCGGCAAGCCACGACTCGACGCCGTCTTCGAGATCGGCCCGATCGAGAGCGGAAAGAGACGAGGTTGCCCCCCTCCGATCGTTGAGCCCCTCCAGCACCTCCTCGACAAACGACGATCCGTCCTCCCCGAGCTCCAATGCCACCAACGCACGGGCGTCTCCGTAACGGGCGATCGCCTCGCCCATCTGACCGGCGCTTCTGTTGACGGCCGCCGCCGGGTTGTTCAGCTCGTGAGCAAGTCCTGCCGTGAGGGTGCCGAGCTGGGCCATCCGTTCGGATTGCCGGAGGCTGGCTTGGGTGGCGCGCCATCGGCCGAGCATGACCTCGAAGAACGCCCGGGAAGCCGAGGGGCTCGATTCGAGCAGTTCGTCGAGGCGCACCTTGGGAATAGCCAGGAGGGTGGTATCAGACCTCGCCCGGACCGATGCATTGCGCGGGGCATCCTCCAGCAGCGCCATCTCGCCTACTACCCCCTCGGACTGCACGGCAAGCAACACTTCGCCACCAACCGTCGCTTTCACGACCTCGATCTCGCCTTCGAGCACGACGAAGGCCCGATCACCCAGGTCACCTTCGGAAAACAGCAAGGTCCCGGCCTGAAGCTCGATCTCTTCCATGCCAACGCAGAGCCGCTCAAGGTCTTCTGTCGGCAGCTCGGAGAAGAGTGGGACGGTCCGGAGCCGTTCGACGGTGTTCACGCCGTTTCGAGGTACTTGTGGATGAAGCTGACCGCCACCGCACCTTGTCCGACCGCCGAGGCGACCCGCCGGATCACGTTGGCCCGCACATCGCCGGCGGCGAAGATCCCCGGCACGCTCGTCTCCAGCAGGTAGGGATCGCGGTGGAGCGGCCAGGAAGGGTGCCACGACCCGTCGACCAGCAGATCCGGTCCTGTGAGGATGAACCCGCGCCCATCACGTTCGACAACACCCTCTACGAAGCCGGAGTGGGGGCGGGCACCGATGAAGATGAAGAGGCCGGCGGCGTCGTGCGTCTCCTCGGTACCGTCGGTACGGTTGCGCAGCGTGATTTCTTGTAGGTGTCCTTCTCCACCTGCCCGAGCCACCTCCGTATTCACCTGCACACGAATGTTGGAAGTGGCGGCAATCTGATCGATCAAATACTGCGACATGCCGGCCTCCAAGGACTCACCGCGCACGAGGACGGTCACCTTCCCCGCGTACTTTGACAGCATCATGGCCGCCTGACCCGCCGAGTTGGCGCCCCCGACAACAAACACATCCTCACCGCGATAGGTCACCGCTTCCGCGACGGCCGCTCCGTACCAGATGCCTGCACCGACAAGGGGCTCCGCGCCGGGCACGTCGAGCGTGCGGATGGTCATTCCCGTCGCGATCAGTAACGCCCGGCAGCTCAACTCCGTTCCGTCGTTGAGGGTTACGATCTTCGTCGGGTCTTCTACTCGTACCGAAGTAGCCTCCACCGCGGTGAGAATCTCGGCGCCAAGTCGCTTCGCCTGAATGGTGGCCCGGCGGGCCAGATCGCCACCACTGATACCCTTGGGGAATCCGAGGTAATTCTCGATCCGCGAGGACGTTCCA
>Ga0316190_10003283_pt1 | contig 11749 bp, 9 predicted proteins | sample Eddworburrow2_MG_FD_204929 | JGI IMG/M metagenome (GOLD analysis project Ga0316190, IMG submission 204929) | Coastal sediment microbial communities from Maine, United States - Eddy worm burrow 2 | ecosystem: Environmental > Aquatic > Marine > Coastal > Sediment | place: USA: Maine | collected... | reverse complement strand
CTCCGCGCCCTGTTTTTCGGCGTACTTGCGGGCAATGTAGTTTGCTGTTCGGGGATAGACATAGTCCGAGCCGAGCAGGAAAAAGCGCCGCCGCCTGCCGCCTTCTTCACGGGTCAGCCAGTTGATCGCCGGGATAATCTGCTGGTTAGGCGCGATGCCAGTGTAGATGATATTACGCGAACACTCGTTCCCCTCGTACTGTAATGGATAGAACAGCAGCCCATTGTGCTCCTCGAAAACCGGCAGCACCGCCTTACGGCTTGCTGACGTCCAGCAGCCGAAAACGGCAGCAACCCCGTCGTCACGCAGAAGTTTTTCCGCCTTCTTCGGGAACAGGTCAGTGAACCGCGATCGGGGGTCCTCAACGACCGGCTCAATCGGCCGGCCAAGTACCCCCCCGGCAGCATTGATTTCCTCAATCGCCATGAGTTCCATGTCGCGCAGCGAGATCTCACTGATTGCCATGGTACCTGTCTGCGAGTGCAGGATACCCACCTTGACCGGGTATTCACGCGGTGTGGAGCGGTTACAGCCGGACAGCACCAGTGGTGCCAATGACGGCATGGCCATCAGGCCGAATGCACCTGCACCCCGCTTCAGTAGTTCACGTCGCTTGAAAGCATGTTTCCTGGTCATCTTTTACTATGGACACTCACGTCGATGATATATTTTGCTGAGCCGAACCGATCCGGCTTGCCTATTCTGACCAGGCAACAAATGGCTTGTCATTTTCATGGTCGGCAAGCATCCGGTACCGCCAGTGCGGCGCAGGATTGAGCAGCACCCGGCCTGGTCCAAAGAACACGCGAAGGCGATCCTGCCCGGAGGTATATTTACCAAAATAGTTTATCGTGGGCCGGCGGATCCGGAAGCGCACATCTGAACTCCACCCGATCACACTCTTCCCGTCAACGGCTACCCTCTGCCCTTCTGCCAGCGCCATCTCCTGTATGGGCCCGCGTGTGCGCATCGCGACCTTGCCGCTACCCTGAACCTTGGTCTGCAGGTAGATAAACGGCTCACGCGCGCGGATCGCAGTCCAGAAGTCTACGCGGTGAAAGCTGACATCCACACTACCCTCCGAGGCCCAGTAGATCCCGCGCTCCAGAATCCAGCTTTCATCCTCGAGTTCCATGACATGGAATCCCCCGATAGACGACAATAGCGTCACCACGCCTGTACCGGTGTAAGTAGGCCGGTACACCGCCTGTAACGCCAGCATTGACTTGATCGCGCCGAAAAGCGAGGGGATCAATTTGGAGTGCACACTGATATCGCCTGTCAGATAGGAAAGCGCACCTGCCTCCGCACGCACCATCTCGTCATTCAGCGTGATATCGACGTAGTGTACGCCCTCGAGTTCATGAACTTCGAAACTGGCCATGGATCCCTAATCCCGCATCTTGGTCCAGTACAACTGCTCGAACGGTTCCGGCGATATAGCGACAGCACCCCGGAAAGGGTTATCCATTACCGCAATCAGCAGTATCATTGCGCCAAGGAAAAATGATAACACGCCGCCCAGAAAGATGAGGGTCATAAAGCGCATGTCAAACAGCCAGAGCAATCCAATATTCAGGACCGCCCCGACGATAACGACGTACCACATGATCGCGGGAATGCCGGTTTTGACCGACTGCTCCCTCACACGCTGCTGTTCCAGAAACACATTGAACTGTCTAAGCGCCTCGGCAAAAACGAGTTCCTCCGTCTTGGATCCGGGCTGAAAGGCGAGCATTCTTTCGTGAAATGCCTTGATCCTTATAGCTCCCCCCTGCGGAATCCTGCCTTGCCTGTATTCAGGCCAGCCGTATTTGATTACATAGCGGCAATAATCGCGCAACAACCAGCGCAGGTTCTGCCCATGCGGTTCAGGAAATATCGACACATCTACATACAGGGTTTCCAGTGAAGCGACTTCTTTGGCTATATTAGCCTCTACACGGCTGAAATTCTGGTAGGCGGCAACGGCGATGAGCCCCAGCAGCAAGCCGTAGAATACGCCGAATGAGGAGAGCACATGCCCAACAATGTCGTTACCGCTGGAACGAGAGCGCACGAACGGGCGCATGATGGGCCGTAACAACATGCCTCCGACCCAGCAATAACCAACGAAAATAACCGCCACCCAGATGGCAAGCGTCTCAATAGGCAGGTCGTATACCCAGTCAGCCACGTTGGTTTTCTCACAAACAAACGCGCAAGCGCAAAGACTTGAACATAGGCTCAGTTCTCCGTCTGCTTCACCTTTACCTGTTCCATTAATTTCTGGCAGGTTTCGGTGTTCAATGGCATTTTCTCAGACAGTTGTGCCTTCTCGACTATTTCCTTGAACTCGGTACGCAAATGGGCTGCGGTTTCACCCAAAAGCTCTTCGGCCTGGCTTTTGCTCAGAATACCCCTGTCCTCTGCGACCTTGACAGCAACGCAGGCACCGAACTCGGTGCCGGTAATGCTGCCGGCCAGCATGCCGCCGGCACTGCCAAGAAATAACCCGGCTATCCCGCCAATGATAAAAACCAGAATCATCCAGAACCATTTCATAGCGCTATCCCCCGTTATCAGAACTATTATTGAAAGTTAAATTAGGAGTTATTAGACAACTAACACAACAGTCGCAACAACTCGCGCCCGTGGAAGCCTAATATATATTTAGTGTAAAATATTGTCCACGCCGGTTCACAGCACGGCCAAAACCGCATCGCCTGGCTTGCCGCTGTCTTCAGCCCGGACAATGGTTCCCGTACCCAGAATGCACAACGACACAAAGGGGCACAACACTCAATCAAGAAGATTCAGGAACAGCTGAATCACGATTGAATTTGAAAGATCGACAAAGAACGCACCTATCAGCGGGATGATAATAAAGGCAAGCGGCGCTGCACCATAATGCTTTGTCACCGCTGCCATATTGGCAATTGCAGTCGGCGTCGCACCCAGTGAAAGACCGGTAAAACCCGAACAGATGACGGCCGCCTCGTAGTTACTGCCCATTATCCGGAACACTACGAAAATCACATACAGGATGACCATCGTGATTTGCGCCAGCATGACTAAAAGAATGGGCCCGAGATAATCCGCTATTGTCCACAGGCGCAGGCTCATCAGGGAAATGGCAAGAAACAGTCCCAGGCTCAGTTCGGATACCAGCGACAGGGTCGGAGTACCGGCGGGACATGTCAGTTTTGGCGAGATGAGGGGCATGATATTGGTCAACACGATCCCCGAAAACAGACAGGCAACAAATAACGGTAATTTGAACCCCAGCGTCTCCAGCAACAGATTTAGCTCGATACCGATGCCGACGGCTATGGCAATGGTCAGCATCGACATCAGTATATGGTCAACGCCGATCTGCTCCTCCTGTTGTTCATATTTGAAGCCGACCTCAAGCGCCGCATCGCTGGTTGCTTCAAGTTTATGGCGCTGGATCAGGAACCGCGCAAGTGGCCCACCGAGGATGCCACCGATAATGAGGCCAAAGGTTGCGAAGGTCACACCAATTTCCATTGCATTAGTGATGCCGTAGTCATGGGTGAAAACAGGTGCCCAGGCTATCGTGGTGCCATGACCGCCACTCATTGAAACAGAACCGCCGAGCAGACCTTTCAATGGGGGGAAACCCTGGGCGACCACTGCCAGAATACCAATGGTGTTCTGTATAAACAGATAGGCGATCACCGCCAGCAGCAGGATGAACAGGTTTTTTCCACCGGCGATCAGCGTGCTGATGCGTGTTGACAAGCCGATGGTGGTAAAGAAGACCAGCAACAGGGCATCCCTGATTTGCAGCGCAAAGTCAAAACTCACATCAAACAGCAGATAGGCCATGGTGAACAGCAATGCAGCAGTCAGCCCGCCTGTCACGGGTTCCGGGATATTGTTTTCGCGCAAGAATGCAATTTTTGTGGTAACCCATTTACCAGCAAACAGCACGAGAATAGCCAGTATCAGCGTCTGTCTGGGATCCATATTGATCATGCGGCCGGCCCCCTCGTGAGCGTACAGGGTGCACGGTACGCTCCCTGTATTGGTGCATGCCTGCCGTTATGATTCATTACCATAGTGGCTGAAACCGGTGAGTGTTACCTCGGTACCGGATCGTAAGGATTACCTCCGAGGGCGTTGGAAATATCGGCAATTGCCTTCTGTGCGCGCACACTGTTACCCGCCGGATCGAGGGGCGGGGAAATCGCAGCGATGCCGAACTTGCCGGGTGAAACAGCGAGGATACCGCCACCAACGCCGCTCTTGGCCGGCAGTCCGGTCTTGTACAGCCATTGCCCTGAATCATCATACAGGCCTGCAGTGGCCATAACGGCCAGCACCTCGGGGATGATCTCGTGACTGACCACTGTCTTGCCCGTGACCGGGTTTTTGCCACCATTGGCAAGGGTTGCGGCCATGGTTGCAAGATCTTTGGCATTGACCCCGACTGAACACTGGCGAGTGTAGATGTCGGTTGCTTCAAGCGGCGCTTTCTCGATGCGTCCGTAGGCATACATCAGCATGGCCAGGGCCTGGTTGCGCTGATTGGTTTCGGCCTCGGATTTGTAGATATCTTCCATCACCGTCAGCTCTCGACCGGCAAAATCATTATAGGTATCGATAATGTTCTGCCATACCTTCTTTTCGTTGCCACCCTTGACCATGCTGGTTGCCGCAATAGCTCCGGGGTTGACCATCGGGTTCATCTGCTGGCCCTGGTACTGTTCAATGGCAACGATTGAATTAAAGACCTGACCGGTAGCATCGACTCCCATATTATCTTGAATTACCTCTGTACCCGAGTCTTCCATTACCCGGGCCATGGTGAACACCTTGGAAATGGACTGAATGGAGACCTCGGAACTGACATCACCCGCGGAGTACACGTCCCCGTCTACCGTTACCACGACTATACCGAACATGTTCGGATCGACCCTGGCCAGTGCCGGAATATAATCGGCGTTGGCGCCCTCCTCCAGACCCCTGTATTTTTCGTAGGCTGCATTGACCACGGCATTGATATCAATGGCCTGTGCCCGGGTGAACAGGCTGCCGAGGACCAGGCCTGTTAGCAGCGCCATACGAATAACAGTATGTTTGTGAGTCATCATGTTCTTTTCTCCTTGGTTTTTCCTGACAGGAACCTAGAATTTAAAGCCGCCAATCAGCCGCAAGGCCCAGGTTCGCTTTTCGTGGTCTGTATTGTGATATTCGTAGGTACCTGCGAAGTATCCGCTGTCCAGGAATGTGCTCTTGAGCTGTACACCATACAGCCGCATGGATGACTGTGGTCGCCCATCGGAACTGATGGAATAGTTATCATCCAGGTCATAATAGGTGAAACGTGCGTTAAAGGTCAGGTTGTCCAGTCCCTGTTTTGCGAAATTATAGCTCCCCTGCAACTTGTAGGACTCGGCATTACGCAATGACCCGGCCTCGAAAAAGTGAAATATCATGCCATTGGCAAAATAGGGGTAACCACCCCAGGCACCCAGTGTGTCGCCCTGTCCCTTGCCTTTCGTGTATTTGGCGGCACCGGTCGCGATCGAAAAACCGTTGTTGAAGGCGGCATCGTATTTCAGTGAATACAGGTTGTAATTGATCGATGTGCTGCTGTCTTCAAGGTTGCCCACATCTGCAAAGTTAATAAACTGGACGCCGGCATCATAACTGAAGGTGTTGTTTTTATTGGTGTAGTTGTACTGCGAGAAGACGATATTATAGAGGTCTTCCGCATAGTACTCCCAGAGTTGTGCATGATGGCGACCGTTGTTGAAATCCACCGCACCGTAGTACACGCCTGAGTCATCCGCCTCATCCTTGTTTATCTGCGGAACAAAACTGGCATCCGACATGGAATGAAATTCGGTACCATTATCCCCGCTGTCCCAGACACCGGCCATTTTGTGGAAATAACCGGCATGCAGGCTGGTGTTATAGCGCGACTTATAGGTATAGGCTGCGACTTCAAAACTGTTGGCCAGCATGTAGTAATCATCATGCTCGATCATGGGCGTAAATATCTCGTTACGGCCAATGAGTGCATGATGCTGGTCATTCTCATACTCTACATACAGCTCCTGCAGGATAGCGAAGGATTCATTTTCTACAGGGTCGAAGACAAAGTTCCTGCTTTCCTTGCGGGGATTATTCAGACCGAAATCGGTGGCGGCTGCCCCGGTAATTTTCGCCCTGAAATTATTGTAAGCGGGTGTTTCGACAGACAGTTTCGGGATGACATAAAAGCCGCGGGAATCTTTATGTCCCTTGTTGATGTCCGGCTTTCCGTGCGGGTTATCGTAGTCGTATTGAACCCAGCCCGCTCTTTCATCACCAGAGATGGTGAAACCATTGTAGTCATAGGCAAGCGAAGCACGGGGTTGCCCGACCAGCAGGACAGTGATGAACAGGGAAATCAGCAGTGAACAGTTTCCGGTCGTCTGCTGTTCGTTAAATGAGGGAGGGTATGGATCTGATGCTGTCACCGCGAATGCCGCTTCTGACTGGCTCATTTGGGTCATACTCTGCTGATTCAGGGTATGTAATGTTAACAGTCTGCAGTACACAATTTCGACTGAAATATGGAGTCTATTCGCAATAATAACGGAATGTCGCTTATTTAAAACCATAACCTTTGTCATCCCGGCGCAGGCCGTGATCCGGTTGCGCCATCATGTATTCATTGGCTGGAATCTGCAGCAACCGGTCTGGGTCCGGGCGATTCAGTACAAGGTCATGCAACTGCTGGATTCAGTAACCGGGATGCAAGTGTCTATGATGGACTATGTGGCCTTGTGGCGTTCCGGCTGCCGGCACAACTGGTTAGTGCCCGGCCTGGCGGCTGCAGCGTCAGTATGCCTCTACAAGCTGCTCTTGCACGTTTATCCGGATCGGGTTCTAATTATTCTCGCTTTTGGGTTGTGTGAAAAAAGTCTTCAAACGCTTGATAATATCCTCGGATTCCGGCTCCGGCTCCGGTTCCGACACTGGCGTTGGCCTGATCAGCGAGACATTCAGCCGTTTGCGCAATGCTATAAGACCTGCGTCACTCGGACTGATCTGCAACCCGCGAGTGATGTATAGCCCGGCTCTTTCATTTTCATTCTTGTCGAGTGCATAAGCGGCCAGGGCGGTGTAGCGTTCGACAATCAGCTCAATACCGTTGAGCGCATCACTGTTTCCCGGGTCCAGCTCGAGGACTTGCTGAAAGTATTGGTAGGCACTGTCATTCTTCGGGGTCAGTAAACGATTCAATCCTAACGAGTCCTGGCCGAGGGCCAGTAATCCTGCAATTTCCTCTTCTTCTGATAACGCTGGCTCCACCACCACAGGCTGTTCAACCGGCAACGGGCTTGCTGCACTTTCCGGCTGGCTCTCCGGCGACAGCGGGATAATGGGCGTAATTTCCTGAGCCATTACCGGTTCGTCCTGACTCGGCTCGTTCTGTGCAGCAGTTGCGTCGCTTGTATTATCAGGCGACGGTGTTCGGAGAGTTTCACTGCCGGGTGTGGCAACTATGTTCTCGGGTCCCCTGGTCATACTGCCAGCCTCACTGGCGGACTGTACTACCCGTTGTGTTTCCGCCTGGTTCAGTGGCAACGTTCCCTGATCATTTGCAAACTGATCACTGTCTCCATCGATGAGGTTAGGTGCAAGTATTGCGGTGACCAGCACCAGTACCAGCACCGCCCCGCTCCACACCGCGGTTCTGCTTGTCATTCCGTTGCTGTCTGGCGTATCTGCTACCTTCGGGGACGAATCCTGCCCGGCTGTCTTGATCCCTGGCAGGGTTGCCATGGTTGGTCGCACGGTCTTCTGTGCCGGAGCGATAGTTTGGGCCTCTTCTTCGTAGCTTTCCTCTACTGGTTCCTCCGGCCATGGAGCCATTTCCAGGATACCCTCGCTATCCATGGGCAATAACGATTCTTGCCGGAGTTCGTTGACAACGATCTTCAGGTCCGCTATGCCAAGCCGTTGTTTTTCCTCGATGCAGCCATGTATGAAAAGACGGCTGCAGATCTGGTTGATCTGGCGTGGTATCCCGTGACTACAGCGCCGGATCCGGTCATAGGTTTCTGTGCTGATCAGCGGATTGCCCTGCCAGTTCACACAGCGAAGTCGATGTTTTATGTAAGCCCTGGTGTCATCGGTATCAAGGGGCTCAAGATGTGTGGCGGCAATCAGGCGTTGATGTAATTGCTCCAGAGATGATGTATTCACAGTATCCTGCAACTGTTCCTGGCCCACCAGAAATATTTGCAGTAATTGACGGTTGCCAGCCATTATATTGGTCAGCAGACGGACTTCCTCGAGCGCTTCAGGACCCATGCCCTGAGCTTCGTCAATAATCAGCAGTGATCGTCGCCCTTGCTGATGCTCTTGTTTCAGGAACTCTTCCAGCTGAAACAGAACTTTTGCTTTGCTACAGCCTTCGGGATCCAGATTGAACGAGTAGGCTACCAGGTCGAGCAGGTCGTTCGCCGACAGCTGTGCACTTACAATTTTAGCAACAGATATCTGGTCGGAGCTGAGCGTGCTGACAAGCTCACTGACCAGGGTGGTCTTTCCCGTACCTGGCTGTCCAGTAATCATGATAAATCCCTCCGCACGCTGGAGGGCATGAAGCATGTAGGTCATCGCCTTGCGGTAGGTTCGATGCTGGAATGAAAGCCCGGGATCCGGACTCAAGCGGAATGGATCAGCGTTTAACTGGTAGAAGGCTTCATACATAGGACACAGTATGCTTCAGAGTGGCTTCGACTGGAACCCGGTTTGCCGGGATGTAAGCAGGGGCACAGGAAGAATAAGGGTATGTGTCCTTTCAAGTGCAGGCAACACCGGGGCGCTTTCAGTGAAGCGCCCCGGGTACCATTGGAGATGAACGGTTAGTTCGCAGGAGCCACGGATACCGCTATGGCCTCAGTGTATGTTACCTCTACAATATCGCCTTTCTTCAGCTCTTTCAGATAATGTTGCAGATCCGGACTATCCTTTAGCGTGATCTTGCGCAGTCCGCGATCGGGGCTGCGGAATGAAATGAATTGCTGGTACGGGTCGACAAAAACGACTTCGGCCCTGCGTGTCACTTGCATTCCGACCGCACCGGCAGGGAGCTGTCCCTCCTCTGCGCTGGCCGCGGCTTCAGTGGCGTCTACTACGCCAAGTTCTACATCACCCTTGACTTTAACGAGACTGGCTACCGCACTCCGGTAATAGGTGATGGTGACCTGGTCACCGACCTTGACCTGGGACAGGTTTTTAACCTGGTCACTTACCTGAATAACGGTAGAATCACCCTCCGGTCCCTCAATGGTGACGAAGCGATTTTCCATGTCCACAGCAGTTACCGTAGCGGTTGCCTCAACCGTCATGGCCTGATTTATACCTGCCGGTGGTGGCACGCGCGTGTCGGGTGACATATCGATATAGTCCATGCTGGGGTCGTCCTTCTGCAGTCCCTTCATCTCTGCATCGTCCTCAGCCAGTGCAGCGACTGGAGATAAAAGTAATGAGCATGTGAGCAGTGTTTTAATGGCTTTCATTTATTAGTCCTCTTTTTTGGTTAGTCTGTTTCCTGTGCGTCAGTTGTCACAGGTACTCCTTCCCGGAAGCCAGGAATTCTTTTCATTGCAGCATTATACCCGTTTTAGCAGTTGCTTTTCCAAAGGGACTGTACGGTTGATGTGTACCAGATCGGTGAGGTACAGGCACGGCTCCTGAGCCGACACCGGCGCACCCTTCGGAATCTGAATGTTGCTGAGATGACCGCAAGACCGGTAGCCAGTGCAATGCTGACGAAATACAGTCCGGGGCTAAACACAACTTCACCTTCCTGTCATTACTGTGTTACTCAACTTGCAGCACCTGTTACGGTATGTATCCGACCCTGTACGATATGGCCTTATGTCCCTTTAAGAATAGATGATTTGAGCAAGTCTAGTTGTGATTAGTCAGAAATCAACATAAATGTCAGTTAACCTAAACCTGAAACACCGTCATTCAGACTTTTTGGTCGCCAAGCGAATGTTATACAGCCTGCAGGCACGGTGTCCTCGCCGTGAATGTGTTTATTGATGGCCTGACAGCGGCAGGTATGCCGCTTCCTCATAATTATATGTTTCAATGAGGTAGCAACATTTCATGTCAGATCACTTGACCCATTTCTTTGCCTGCATGCCAGCAGAAGGTAGCGCCAGTAAGGATACGATGACAGGAGTATCCTGACGGTCCCTTCATAGACCCGTAACCACCGTTATCCGGAAAGCATTGCAGCAGCAGGATTGCCAGTAGACGCGCGACAGTTGTTCAGGCCGGGTTAAAGGTTTGACTGTTCATGGTTACCTTCTCATCGGATGTAGTATTTCAGCGCATTCGGACTGAACTCACGGGGGTTGGCGGTATCCGTAAAGCGGTAGGGATTGCGCCGGTTATCCATCCCGGAGGCCAGGTAACGCTGTGCTTGCAGGTCATAGTAAACCTCCAGTGTGCTCCATGGCACCGGCACCTCGTAGTAATTCAAGGCATGTGCTTCCGAGGTACGCCACAGCTTCCCGTCGCTGTCGTAATTATCCGCAATGGCAATCTGCCAGGAGTCTTCATCGACATAGAAAACCCGCTTCGAGTAGATGTGTTTCTGGCCGGGTTTCAATGTCCCTTCCACTACCCAGACCCGGTGTAACTCGTAGCGTGCAAGGTCCGGGTTGATGTGTTTTTGCTGCAGGATATCGCTGTACTCCAGGCCGTCGCTGTGAATGCGGTAGGCATTGTAGGGAATGTAGAGTTCCTGCTTGCCCAGCAGTTTCCATTCATACAGTTCGGGTGAGCCGTTGTACATATCGAACTCATCGACGGTGCGCAGGTTATCGGCATTGCCGGCGGGATAGTCGTTCGCAATATAGGGTGCACGCAGCACCCGCCGCAGGGCCGGATTATAGATCCAGGACTTGCGCGGATCACTGGTTTGATCGATGGGTTCGATGACCAGCGCACCATTTCCGGCGATCAGACCGGGCTGGATGAGCTTGGACTTGAGTGCCTGCAATATATTGGGGAAGTCCTGCCGCAGCGCACTGTCGGGGCGAGCCGCATAGGGAAAGGCCCATTCCTGCAGCGAGAGCGTCACGGTGTAGCGCCCCTTCCGCGTTACGGCAGCCTGGCCGAAGTTGCGACTGACGCGAATGCCTCGCCAGCGCAGGGTATGGTTCCACACGACCTCCACACCGCTTGCAGGGATCGGGAAGGGTGAACTCACGTTGGCGTTGGCAACGCCGCCTTTGCCTTCCCTGAGCACCTCGGCGTTGGCGGCATTCGTCCTGACCGCGTCATAGACCCAGTCGGGATACGAGGCTGACCGGTGCGTGGGGTACACGGACATGTGCCAGGTGGGATAACTGCGCAGCAAGGCTTGTTGTCCAGCGCTGAGTCTGTCGGCATGTTCCTCGACGTTATCTGCCGTAATACTGAAAAGCACCTGATCGTCTGCATAGGGATCAATATGATGTGAACCGGGTTCATAACCGGCAGGCGGTATGGTGATGCCGCCTGTCCAGGGAGGGATGGTTCCATCTGCATTGCCGGGGCGCTCTGCACCCACGGGGGTGAGTTCAGGACCGCCAAGTTTGCTGGCTGCTTCGGGTGGAATTGCAGCCACGGCAGCGATGCTGTTGCACATCAGCACTGCTGCCAGCCAGTAATTATGTATGTTCTGTTGCCCCATGCATGCTTGCCTAAAACGTGTAACTGACCCGTAACCGAACAATAT
>Ga0316190_10003282_pt1 | contig 11751 bp, 11 predicted proteins | sample Eddworburrow2_MG_FD_204929 | JGI IMG/M metagenome (GOLD analysis project Ga0316190, IMG submission 204929) | Coastal sediment microbial communities from Maine, United States - Eddy worm burrow 2 | ecosystem: Environmental > Aquatic > Marine > Coastal > Sediment | place: USA: Maine | collected... | reverse complement strand
GTACCTTCATAAATAGCACGACCAGTAATTGCGCCACTGATCCCTTCAGCCTGCACTGCACACAAGGCGCGCACATCATCCAGATTGGTAATGCCACCGCTGGCAATCACCGGTACGCGTAACGGTCTTGCCAACTCCACAGTTGCAGGTATATTTACCCCGGACAACATACCATCTCGACCGATGTCTGTATAAATGATTGCTTCAACTCCATAACCCTCGAAGCGTTGCGCCAGATCTGTCACGTCGTGCCCGGTCATTTTGGACCATCCATCTACCGCAACTTTGCCACCCTTTGCATCCAACCCCACCATGATATGGCCGGGGAAAGCGTCACATACCTCATGCAAGAAACCAGGCACCTTTACTGCTGCAGTGCCGATAATGACGTAGCTAACACCTATATCCAAATAACGTTCTATGGTTTCCAAATCTCGTATTCCACCGCCAAGCTGCACGGGTACATCGCTTTCACTCATCACATCAATAATGCTTCGCACGGCATTTTCGTTTTTCGGTTTGCCTGCAAAAGCACCGTTCAGGTCCACCAGATGCAGTCGGCGCGCGCCTTGATCCAGCCAATGTTGAGCCATAGCAGCAGGATCTTCTGAAAATACCGTAGCATCTTCCATCACACCTTGTTTAAGGCGCACACAATGTCCATCTTTCAAATCAATCGCAGGAATAATCAGCATAGCATTACGTTTATAGTTAAGGGTTCCATTGAACAAAATTTTGCAGCAGTTTTAGCCCCGCTGCTTGGCTTTTTTCCGGATGAAACTGAACAGCGAACAAGTTATCTTTAGCGACCGCACACACAAAAGGTTGCGGATATTGGCTTGTTGCTTGCACCAACGAGGCATCCTGTGGTTGCACATAGTAACTATGAACAAAATAAAATCGAGTATCCTGCTCTATGCCATCCCACAATCGATGTTGCGCGTGATGAACCTGATTCCATCCCATGTGTGGCACCTTGAGTTTGCCACCCTTAGAATCATGCATATTGCTAGCAAAACGTAGCACATCACCATGCAAAACTCCCAAGCCAGCCACATCGCCTTCAGTACTATGTTCGAATAACATTTGCAAGCCGATACAAATACCCAAAAACGGTTTGTTATGCGCAGCACTTAACACTGCTTCGCGCACACCTCGCGCGTCCATTTCGCGCATGCAGTCCGGCATTGCGCCCTGACCTGGAAATACCACACGATTGGCGTTAGCGATCACATCAGCATCATCCGTGACGACAATTTCAGTATCAGCGGCCACATGGCGCAAGGCCTGCTCGACCGATCGCAAGTTACCCATACCGTAATCAACTACTGCAACATCTACCATTTTAAATTTAGAGTGTACCTTTGGTGGATGGCATTACCCCGACCATACGCGGATCAAATTCCAACGCTACGCGTAGTGCACGACCAAACGCCTTGAAAATAGTCTCGGCTTGGTGGTGAGCGTTATTTCCAGCAAGATTGTCGATATGCAAGGTTACCAGAGCATGATTGACGAAGCCTTGAAAAAACTCATTGATCAGATCGATATCAAATTCACCAACATTGGAACGTACAAATTCACAATTGAAGACCAAGCCAGGGCGACCGGAAATGTCCAACACCACACGTGACAATGCCTCGTCGAGAGGCACATACGCATGACCGTAGCGCCTCAGACCTTTTTTGTCGCCCACCGCCTGGGTGAATGCCTGACCTAACGTGATTCCTATATCTTCTACCGTGTGATGTGCATCGATATGCAAATCACCCTTGGCATAAATGTCAACATCTATCAAGCCATGGCGTGCAATCTGGTCGAGCATGTGATCAAGAAATGGCAATCCTGTATCGAATTTGGACTTACCACTTCCATCAAGATTCAGCTCGACACTGATCTTGGTTTCCAGGGTGTTGCGGTTTACTTTGGCACTACGCATGATTTAGTCCTATGCGAAATTAATAACAATTATTCTTAACACAGCATAAATTTATCGTTTTAGCTTCTAGACAATTAAAACCCAGTCTCCGCCGAAGCTCACTCTTCCTCGCCCAGACTTTCTTTAAGTGCCAACACAAATCGCTCGTTTTCACTCTGAGTGCCAACTGTCACGCGTAGGCAATCTTCTAACATTGGATGACCTCCACTCAAGTTTTTAATCAACACACCACGCTCCTTCAGGCCGTTGAATATTGCAACCGCATTCGCCACGCGAAATAGCAGAAAATTCGCCGCACTGGGATAAACCTCTACGGTAGAAAGCTCGCTTAAATTTCGATATAGCTCAGTGCGACCCTGCTTGATTTGCTCTGCTTGTTGAAGCAACACTTCATGGTGCGCAAGTAACTTGCTGGCAACCAGCTGCGTTAACACACCGACATTATACGGCAAGCGCAGCTTTTCCAACTGTTCTAACCAGTCCACGCTACCTGCCAAAAAACCGAGGCGCAGACCTGCCATACCCAGCTTGGAAAAAGTGCGCATCACCAGCAAGTTCGGATGATGTGGCAACTTTGGTATAAAACTGTCATTGGCAAAGGCGTAATACGCCTCATCAACCACCACCAAACCGGGACTAGCCTCAATAATTTCAGTTATTGCATCTACTGAGAACAAATTTCCTGTAGGATTATTGGGAAATGCCAAAAAAACCAAGGCAGGTCGATTGCGCTTTATCGCTGCTAGCATTGATGGCAAATCCAGAGCAAAGTTTGCTGTCAATGGGACACCTACGTACCGCATACCAGTGAAAGTCGCAATGATTTTGTACATCACAAAAGACGGCTCAACACTGAGCATCACGGCACCCGGCTTATTGAGCGCCATCGCAAGCAGCTGAATCAGCTCATCTGAACCATTTCCGAGCAACACTTCCATACCTTGAGGCAAAGCTAATGTAGCGCTGATTTCTTGCTTTAATAAGGTCGGATTTGGATCTGGATAACGATTAATTGCAGCACTGGCCACTACTGCTGCAATTTCTTCACGCAACGGATGAGGAAGTTGATAGGGATTTTCCATCGCATCCAACTTGACGTAACCAGCGCTGTCTGATACCTGATAAGCGCGCAGGCCAAGAACTTCCTTGCGCAACAGTACGCCAACACGAGAAAATACTGAAGCCGATGTGGATGACATGAAACTAAATCGAATGAAATAACAACGTGGCAGAGCTTATCACATACCGCCAGCCCTGTGGTTGCAGGTGCTAATAGTGATATAGTTATCCTGCTGGTTTCTCTGAAAAATACACCAACTTATCGAAGTTAATGACAAATAGTTTTTCAAGCCGAACACCTGGCCCTGCCACTGACAAACTGGACGAGTATATAGCCAGTTTACCCGGAATGGCCTTCAAAATAGAGCTGCTGCAAAGTGGCACCATTAGCTTTGCCTATGTCAGCCAGGGTTGCCTTAAATTATTAGGCGTTTCTCCCTCTGATCTGTTGAGCGACCCGGCCTATTTATTGAACCTCATTCATCCCGAAGACAATGCCTCTTTCCTGGAAAACCTTGGGCAGTCAGCACAAACCATGCACCCATGGGAGTGGCAAGGACGCATCTTATTATCTGACAACAAAATCAAGTGGGTCAGCCTAAACTCAGCCCCATCCCATTCGAATGAGGGATACCCTTACTGGAAAGGAATAATGCTAGATATTACTGCCAGCAAATTGAATGAGCTTGAATTCAAACAAAACAGGCAACAACTTCAGGATTTATCCTCACACATTCATGAAGCAAAAGAACAGGAACGCCTACATATCGCTCGCGAAGTTCACGACGAAATCGGTAGCCTGCTTACGGCCATCAAAATTGATTTATCCTGGCTGATGCAGCAACTTACCGGGGGAGACGTGCTACTTACCGAAAAGACAAAGACCATAGAGACTCTCGTAAACAGGGTGATAACCTCCGCTAATAATTTAGCCCACCGTCTGCGCCCTGGCGCGCTGGATCAATTAGGACTTATTGCAGCAATCGAGATAGAGGCACAGGAATTCAGTAAACGCAGCGGCATTTCTTGCACACTTACCACTTCTCAAGAAGATATCGAGCTATCAGATACACACTCCATTACCCTATTCAGAATTCTCCAAGAAACCTTGAATAATATCCTCAAGCACGCCCACGCAAAAAATGCCCAGGTCGAAGTAGTAAAAGGTACAGATCACCTCGAACTAATTATTTCAGACGATGGTGTTGGCTTTAGTGAGGCAGCACGTAATAAACCCCGCTCATTCGGCCTGCGGGGCATCCACGAGAGAATCGCTTATCTGGGTGGCACTGTCACAATAGCCAGCTCTTCTGAAAACGGAACACAAATCGCAATATTCATCCCACTAGAAACAGGCAACCCTGCCACTCCCACCCCTCATCAAGCACTCTTTGGCAACACTTGAATATGATAAATATCCTTGTAGTAGATGATCATGCACTAATCCGCAAAGGATTAAAAATGCTGCTCGAAGAAAGCCCTGATTTTCAAATCAAAGGGGAGGCATCTACTGGTATACAGGCCGTCAAAATGATGCGTGAGCAACATTTCGATTTGGTATTACTGGACATGTCGTTGCCAGACCAGCATGGCATGGATGTACTCAAACAATTGAAATCGGAACAGTCCGATATCAAGATCATCGTACTAAGCATGTATCCAGAAGAGCAATATGGCCTTCGTGCCTTGAAAGCTGGAGCATCAGGCTATATCAACAAACAAAGTGCGAGTGAAAAACTTGTAGGCGCGATAAAACAGGTCACCAGTGGCAAGAAGTACATCAGCGAAACATTAGCTGAACAGTTACTCAGCAACTTGGTCGGAGATTCCCAGGATGTGCCGCACCAAAGCCTGTCTAACAGGGAATTTCAAACACTCTGTCTTATGTCCTCTGGAAATTCATTAACTGAAATTTCCGAGATTATGAACCTCAGTCCTAAAACAATAAGTGTGTACCGAGCCAGAATGTTGGAAAAAATGGGCTTCAAAAATAATGCCGAGGCAGTGCATTATGCAATTGCGAATCGATTGGTAGAAACAAAAAAATAACTCTCAATTACGTGATGGTATCCATTGACTTCGTTAGCAACTAACCACTTCGCAGGGAGTTACTGTATATGCGCCTCGCCAAGCAACTCGTTAATATCAAGTATCTGCACAATTTCCCCATCACTTGAAACCGAAACAGCTGCCACTCCCTTGGGTCGGAACACATCAAACGACTTGACTATCACGTCAGCCTGGCCAATTAGTGAATCAGCCAACATAACAAAACTATTACTGCTTGATTGTATGAGCACACCAACTTCAGATGCCCCACTTTGCTCCCAACCAATTAACTGCGCCAGTGGCAGCACTGGCAGCACTTCACCACGCACCGTCATAGTTGACCTGCCAGAGATTTTCTGCAAATGCCCTGATGAAACTGAAACAATTTCACGCATCATGGATAAGGGCACTGCAAACGACTGTTCGCCAAGACGCAGAACCAGCACCTGCATAACAGCCTGCTTAAGGGGCAACGAGATGGTAATTACAACTCCTCTGCCAAGACTGGAACGAATATCAACCTCACCGTTCAGTTTCCGGATATCAGCTTTCACAGTATCCAAACCACTCCCATAACCGTTCTGAAAAATAAGTTCGAGGCATCGGATATCATCCAGCTTGGATGCCGCCTCCTCGTCAATCAACCCTTTCTCAATAGCTCTGGACCGAATAGTTTCAGGATACATATCACTGCTTTCGCCTGATATCGCAAGTTGAACCTGATCACTCTTTTGGCACACGCTCCACTCCACAATGCTCTTTTTCAACCGTTCACCGGCAACTTGGCTTTCGACAGTGTGCTTGCCATAACCCACCAAATTCTGCACCACATGCAACAGGGGCTTACTGAAATTTTGCAACAAGCTCGCCTCTATTTCTACATCTTCACCAGTTTGCACAAGTTCCACATCTTTTCCTATTGACCGACCCAAGTCTCGTGCCATGTTAACGTACTGATCAAACAGCCGGCTGATCGGTTGCATGCGCGCTTTCGTCACCGCAATCTGCAAATTTGCCACTAGCATATCTAACTGACTGATCGACTGATCGAGCTCTTGCAGCGTACCGGCTTCAATACGCCCTTGAATGATAGTGGTGCGCAATTTGCTCAAATGACTTTTAACCACATTAATCTCACTCGACAAATTTGCCACCTGATCCAGTCGGCCTGCGTCAACACGTATGCTTGGATCGATGACTTGTGAAGAAACATCAACCCCGTGAGCCTCTTCTGGAATAACTTTAAAATCAGAATGGTGGATATCTAATATAGTCGAGGATACTTCTGGCAATTTCTGCGTCTCAGGTACTGGTTCAATATTGCCTGAACCTGTCAAAGACTTGTACATCTTGTCCCAGTCAGCAGAACCTTGCCCAGCAATTTCAACCTCTCCCGGACCAGACTGCAAAAAGGCGGTTGCCGGAAGTGCTTTCTCGTCGCCAGACAATATCGCATTTAATGCGTCAATCAGATCATCCGGCGCTTTATTTGGCTGTAAATTTTGCTGTAGCGCCCCGAACATGGTTCGCACTTCAGCAGTCGCTGAAAAAATCACCACCATCAATTCATTGCTTAAATCCAACTCATGATTACGCAACTTATCAAACAAATTCTCAGTGATGGTACACAATTCGACCAACTCATTTGCATTAAGAAAACCTGCGCCACCTTTAATGGTATGAAATCCTCGGTATATTTCATTGAGTAAGCTGTTATCTTCTGGCGTGTCCTCCAACTCCATTATCCTGCTTTCAACTTCCGAAAGCATCTCACCGGCTTCCAGCAGGAAATCGCTTAACAAATCTTCCATGCCTGCAAAATCATTCATCTAAAAACCCAGGCTTTCCAACAAGTCATCAACACGTTGCTGGTTACTCGCCACATCTTTATTGCCGTCATGGCTAATGGCCGGGCCATTCAACAGCTCAGAATCTGGCATCTTTTTTACTTTATCTGGCGCGTTCTCAAGCAACAAAGCCAACAATTGCCGCTCCATGTTTTCGGTGATTTCAATAATTTTCTTTATAACCTGACCCGTCATATCCTGAAAATCCTGCGCCATCATGATTTCCATCAAATAAGCATGTGTCGCCTTGGTCTGCTTGGGTACATCCTTGAGAAACACATGCGTTTGTGAGGCCAACTTTTTAAACTGCTCAACATCAAGCTGCTTATCGAACATCATCTGCCATTGCCTAGACAAGCGATGTGCTTCAACTTCCATATTCTCAACCAATGGTTGTGCGGCTTCAGTGGCATTCAGCACACGCTCAGCAGATTGTTGCGTCAAAGTTGCCACATAATTCAGGCGGTCACGTGCATCAGGAATGGATGTCGCCACCTTTTCGATTTTTTTATTTAATCCAAGTTCACGCAATGCTTCATGTAAGGTACGCGTCATGTGACCAATTTGATCGATCATGACTGAAGACTGAACTGCTGGCGTTTTAATAGGTGATGTTGCCTTTAGGGTCACCTCATCTTCACAATAGTTGCTATCTTGCGGCGACATAGATAAGTCATCACCCTTCGAAACAGGCGGATTGTCAATTTCCATAGGCGCAGCAGCAGGCTCCTGATGCGCCTGAGTTTGCGCCTCAGCCTCTTGATTTGCCGCTACAATACTATCAAATAGCGCTTCAAGTTCTTCAGCGTTTGGAGTTCCATTATTTATGGTCATAGCATCACTCAATCATGCATAGTTTTAAAAATTCTCATCAACTTTTCATCTAGCGTCGCAGCTGTAAAAGGTTTAATCACAAAACCACTAGCACCTGCCTTGGCTGCCATAATGACGTTTTCCCGTTTTGCTTCCGCCGTTACCATCAGTACCGGCAAATGTTTCAGGGCGTCATCAGCTCGAATAGCTTGCAGAAGTTCAATACCATTCATATTAGGCATATTCCAGTCCGAAACTACAAAATCAAATGGCTGCGCTTTCAGTTTTTCCAAAGCTACAACACCATCACCTGCTTCCTGCACATTCACGAAACCCAACTCATGGAGAAGGTTGCGCAAGATACGCCGCATTGTAGAAAAATCATCCACAATCAAAAATCTTGTATCTTGTATTTCCATAACAACTCCAAAAACCAGGCCACATATAATGCAATTCATATTGCGACCGCACTTCACCATTGACTCTCAAGCATTGCGCGATGCAAACCACAAGGAAATTTCCGCTAGGTCAGCAATGACCTTAAGGTAGATGACAAAAGCATTGCATCAAACTTCGAAACATAATGATCCACTCCCACACGGTGCGCCATTTCCCTGTTGGCATCGGAAGATAATGACGTATGCATCACCACTGGTATCTCATCAAAACGGTGATCTGATTTTATGTTCTGCGTTAACACATACCCATCCAGCTCAGGCATTTCTGCATCAGTCATAATCACCTGTATTTGCTCATGCAGTTTGATGCCGGCACGCTGAGCTGCATCGGCTAATATATTTAGCCTCTCCCATGCTTTCTTTCCGTTGTTTAGCTCTATATGCTTAACGCCCATTTTGTCCAATACCTGGGCAATTTTTCGACGTGCAATAACTGAGTCATCAACAAAGAATATGCACAAATTGCGCCCTGATTCCACTGGCTCAATATCTCCAACATCCGCTTCACCAAAGGCGTCAGACAGGATCTGTTCCACATCCAAAATAGAAATCAACGACCCGTCATCCAACTCGGTGATCGCAGTGACTAGCGCACCATTTTCAGAGAGCATACTGTCGGCAGCTCGAACCCTGTCCCAATCGACACGTATGATTCGATCAACACCCTGCACCAAAAAGCCCAAAATGTGATTATTGAATTCTGCGACCATCATGGTTCGATGTTGCTGCTGTATATCCACTTTCATGAAATTTGCCAGATTCAGCACAGGAATCACATGTCCGTGATACAACACCACACCATCCATTCCAAATGGCATATTAGGCGTTCTGGTAATTTTCCCTGCGGGACAAACCTCCTTCACCTTAAATACATTGATGCCAAACTTTTCATCATTACCCAAGTTAAATAGCAGGATTTCCATTTTATTGGTCCCCACCAAATTGGCTCTCGTCTCTACTTGATTAAACATGGCTGACTCCGTGTAAAGCCATTAAACTTGAAAGCGTCTTACCGAGACCTGCAACTCTTTAGCCAATTGCTCCAAATGCTCGATCTCTCTGTTATTTGAACGTACGGCTTCATGACTTTCTTCAGCCATTTTCATGATTTTCTCCACGTTGCGCGACAATTCCATACCAGCCATACTTTGCTCACTTGCCATCACAGCAATATCGCCCACACCACGACTAGAATTTAATGCCAAGTCACCTGCGTTTACCAATTCCTGATAAACACTCTCAACCTGCTCCTGGATCGCGTGCAGAGAACTCAGCCCCGCTTGCACAACCGATTCAACATTAGTAGACTTCTGATTCAATGAGTTGACTACCTGATCAACCTCATTCGCTGACTTGGCAGATCGTTCTGCCAAATTACCTACTTGATCTACCATTGCTACAAAACTTCGCCCTTGCTCTCCTGCCCTGGCTGCTTCGATTGTCACATTCAAAGCCAGCAGATTGGATTGCTCTGCTACATCCTTAACGTGTTGCGTTATGCTGCCTATGGTATGAGTGCTATCAATATACTGTCTTACCGAGGAAGCAATCTGATTTACAATCTCATGCACACGCCTGATCTCGTCTATCATTGCGACTACATCCTGGCTACCTTTTAGAGTTTGCTGCAGGTTTTCTTCAGCCAATTTCTGGACAATTTCAGCATTTTCCGCAAGTGACTTCATGTTTTCCGCAATATGCTCCGCTTCGGTCGCTGTAGAGGCTGCAACCTCACCCTGAAGTTGGATGCCTTGCTCTATATTTAATGAAGCGATAAGTAATTTCCGAGCAGCGGTAGAAACTTCTGCTGTGTCATCCAGCACCTGCCGAATGATATTGCTTATACGGTAAAGCAAGCCATTGAACGCTTTTGCAGCTTTCCCATTTTCATCCTGACTACTCACAATCACGCGTTGAGATAAATCGACATTCTCATCCATGGATTGCATGACATTTTGCATTTCACGGGTTGACTTGGTCACATTGTCGATCAACCAGCCAATCAGCAAAAACAACACAAGTTGCATTGAAATTTGCACGCCCCACAACACATAATTAGCGCGGCTTATTGCGGTGTACTCCTCACTTAAATCCAGCGTAATGCTAGCTGCGCCGTTTACCGCTCCCTCATTTACCATATGACACGTCAGACAATTGGTGTCACGAAAATCCTTTTTGGCAACAAAAGGGACTACCACGCGCAAAGACTGCCGCCAGTCATCGCTATTTGACAGTCGTGTTTGCACCTGCGCAGTATTTAGCGCAGCTTTATCCAAATCATCAACAGGTTGCTCGGAAGCCAGTCCTCGACCAAACTGGTCCTGAACGGCCTTTCCTCTTATTACACGCAACTCAATAATTTTTTCGGAACTACCCATTTTCTTTACGTATGAGGTGCGCTTTTCAGGATCACTGATCAATCCATTGAGCATCAGCATATTCAAACCATTCAACACACCATCTGCAGAAATCAGCGCTTTTTCCTGAGCTGCTTCAAGTACATAATGCTCAAATTTATTCAATGCAACATACTGCATGAACACCATCACCACCAGCAGAGTCAGTTGGATAGGTAACTGCAACTTTGTTCGTACAGACAGCTTGCTCCACCAAACACCCATTAACCTTCTCCTGTGCATCATATAAATTTGAAAGCTGCTTCCCCACTGACTGCACTTAATCTAGACAACCATAAATTTAATTTCTTAAGCAGACAGCAACCTTGGTCTCTCACAATCCAAAGGATCAAATCTACTACTGAATAGTGCAGCTGTTACAAATAACAAAAAGACAGCTAAACATGCTGCGCTGCAGCTGCCAACTTTGCAGCCTTGGTTTTTCCTGCTCGCGTTGGCGGATGACAGATGCCGCACACGTAATTTTCATCAAGTTCGTCTGCGTGAGTCACGAAATGTCCGCCACATTCAGTGCAAGCAACAAGCTGTAACATCTCAGCTTTGAAAAAACGAATCATGAACCATGCCCGAGTAAGACTCAGCACAGGCTCTGAATTTTCGATTCCCTTGAAATGGTCAAGATACAAACGATAAGCGCTAATCAAAGCTTGAACACCATCAACTCCGGCATTTTTTACCAAAAAAATATAAGTATCCATGAACAGCGACGAATGAATATTCGCCTGCCAGCTCATAAACCAATCGGTCGAATATGGAAGCATGCCCTTGGACGGCGACTCGCTTCTTACCTCTTTATACAGCTTGAGCAATCGCTCACGGCTTAGTGAAGTTTCTTGCTGCAGTAACTGTAAACGCGCGCCCATCTCGATCAGATCTATTGCTATCCTGACCTGATTTGCGTCTCCCAACACTGTCTTAGTCGTCACGACGTTTCCAATCAAGTCAACTCTTCAACCGGTTGAGCAGACATCAGAATCGCTGCGTGCGCTTGCGACATCATGCGCCCTTTGCTGTAATCCGCCAGCAGATTGCCCAGTAAATCATTGTCAAACCGGAAACGGCACAACAACATATTAGACGCCGCCATTTTGATCATTTGCTTTGGCGTGAGATTTCCGACCATCTCAACCAACTCCTGGCTAATGCCTAAACGAAAAATTGCGGCTGGC
>Ga0316190_10003281_pt1 | contig 11752 bp, 10 predicted proteins | sample Eddworburrow2_MG_FD_204929 | JGI IMG/M metagenome (GOLD analysis project Ga0316190, IMG submission 204929) | Coastal sediment microbial communities from Maine, United States - Eddy worm burrow 2 | ecosystem: Environmental > Aquatic > Marine > Coastal > Sediment | place: USA: Maine | collected... | reverse complement strand
CGCCTCTAAACGCCGGGTAACAACCGTCTGCTGACGGTCTGAGCCAGACACCTGATAACCAAGATTAAACAACACCTCGGCAATACCGCTCATACCCGCGCCGCCAATACCAATAAAGTGAACCCGCTGCACTCGTCCCATGCGCTGGGCATTATGACGCGCCGCCACGACACCCTCGGCCAGGGTTGATGAATCGATCTCAACATCGTTAGCGGTTGTCATCGTTTCATCAACCATTCCCAACCTCCAGACAGGCCTGAGCAACCTGATCAGCAGCATCCACACGCGCTAAAGCCCGTGCCTTATTTGCCATCTGGAAAAGTTGCTGCCGCTCCGCTGCAACCGGGGTGCCATTATCAACAACAGTGCCATCGTCATTTGCCGCCCACAACCCCATCACCTGCCCAGCAAGCCATTGCGCCGTCAACTGTGATTGTGCTATCCGTATACCCGCGCCACTATCGACCAACCACGCCGCGTTGCGGGTTTGATGATCATCTACAGCAAAGGGATAGGGCACTAGAATTGCGCCGACACCCGCCGCGGCCAACTCCGCTACCGTTAATGCGCCGGCACGACATAAAACTAGATCAGCCCAACCATAGGCCGCCGCCATGTCATCAATAAAGGGTTCTAATTTGATACCATCGCGATCACAATCGGCATAGGCCTCTTGTGCTGCCTCAATATTTCGACGCCCTGCCTGATGCCATACCTGAATGGGCTGATCGCCCGGCAACAATGCCAGCATCTTTGGCACCACTTCATTCAAGGCCTGTGCACCGAGACTTCCCCCCAACACCAGCAAACGCAGACCATCCTGTCTTCCGGCAAAACGTGCTTCCGGTGATGGCAGGGCGGAAATATCCTCACGCACCGGATTACCCGTTAGCTGTGGATGAAAACGCTCGGGCAACGTCTGCGGAAAGGCCTGCATTACTCGATCCGCCAGGCGGGCCAGTAAGCGATTGGTTAAACCAGCCACCGCATTCTGTTCATGAATCAACAATGGCCGCTTCAGCAACCAGGCCACTAGACCACCTGGGCCAGATACAAAACCACCCATTCCCAGCACCGCCATAGGACGGCAACGCATTATAATAACCAGGCTCTGTAGCAACGCCCTGAGTAACCGCACCGGAGCAAGCACCCAGCTCAACAGACCCTTGCCGCGTAAACCCGTTACGCTGATCCATTCCATGGCGAAACCGGCCCGTGGCACAACATCCGCTTCCAGCCCCTGATGCGTACCCATCCACACCACTTCAACACCCTGGTCGCGTAGACGTTCCGCCACAGCCAACGCCGGGAACACATGCCCGCCCGTGCCACCGGCCATGATCAACACGCGCATCACCATGAATTACCTCCACGGCGTCGGCCGGCCTGACGACCACTCACAGCCTGACGTGACTCCATATCAACCCGCAACACCAGTGCCACAGCCACCAGCATGACCACCAGGCTACTACCGCCATAACTCATCAACGGCAAGGTCAGTCCCTTGGTAGGTAAAACACCGAGATTAACGCCAATATTGGTAAAGGCCTGCAAGGCTATCCATAAACCCAGGCCATAGGCCAGATAGGCGCCAAAGGGTTGTCCGACACGCTCGGCGCGCCGACCTATAATAAAGGTTCGCACCACCAGCACCACAAACAAAACAATCACGGCCGCGGCCACCAACAGCCCCAGCTCTTCCGCCAGGACCGCATACATAAAATCAGTATGGGCCTCCGGCAGATAAAACAGTTTTTGAATACTGCTACCCAGGCCGACACCAAACCATTCACCACGACCAAAGGCAATCAATGCCTGGGTCAACTGAAAACCACTGGCGAACGGATCGGCCCACGGATCAAGAAAGGCCGTCATACGTGCCACACGATAAGGCGATGAATAGGCCAATGTCGCCAATGCCCCGCCAACCACGCAAAACAACACTATAAACTGCCACAGGCGCACACCGGCCAGAAACATCAAGGCCACCGCCGTTGTCATCATGATAGCAACGGCACCAAAATCCGGCTCAGCCAGTAACAACAGACACAACAACGTCAGTAAAAACATTGGCTTTACAAAACCACTAATACTGTTACGCACCTCATCACGTCGCCGCACCAGATAACCGGACAAATAGATGATGACAAATAATTTAACCAACTCAGATGGCTGGACATTAAACAGTCCTAACGATAACCAACGAATACTACCGTTAACTTCACGACCAACACCGGGCACCAACACCAATATCAATAACAACACAGCAGTAATCAACAACATGCCACCCGAACGTTGCCAGCGTTCCAAATGAATACTCAACACGGCCGCTGCCGCCACCAATCCCACAACGATATACACTGACTGACGCATCAAATAATAAAATGGCTGCCCGAGCTGCCGCTCAGCAATACCCATCGATGCCGAACCCACCATCACAATACCCAGCCCCAACAAGGCAACAACGGAAACCACAAACCAGCCATCGTATCCATTACGCGCTAAGGCCTTGCTGCTCTGCACGCCTGTATCACGCCCGGCCAAACGAGAAATTGCGCCAACGTTACTCATGATGAAAGCCCCGCAACCGCTTCTGCAAAAACTCTGCCGCGATGCTCATAACCATCAAACATGTCAAAACTGGCACAGGCGGGTGACAACAAAACAACATCACCGCTTTTTGCCTGGGTTGCGGCCAGGGCTACCGCCTGATTCATATCTGCCGCATACAAACAGGGCACAACATCCGCCAGCTCGGCCTCCAACTGTCCCGCGTCACGACCAATCAAGATGACCGCCCGCCCCCTGACCGCCATAACCGAAACCAGCAACGAAAAATCGGCATCCTTTGCAATACCACCGGCAATCAATACCACCGGATCATCCAGCCCCTGTAAAGCCGCCAACGTAGCGCCAACATTGGTACCCTTGGAGTCGTTATACCAACTGACGCCATTGACCTCAGCCAGCCATTCCATACGATGCGGCAGACCACGAAAATCTGACAGCGCCTGTAGTAATACCGGCCGGGATAACGCCCGCGATACACCCACCGATGACGGCAACTCATCAATTACCGCCTCAACCAGGGCCAAACTCGCGAGGGCATTGGCAATATTATGGCGCCCGACGATATGCAATGCCGTCACCGCCAGCAAATATTCCTCCCCCTGTGACAACCAGTCCTGACCATCGCGACTGCGCAACCCATAGTCCCTGTTGCTCGGCTCTGCCAGGGTGAAACCCACCTGACGCCGGCCCAGCACAAGATCGGCCTCACCTGCTCGACCAATTAATAAACCCGCCTCATCGCGATTCACTACCACGACCCCATCACCCGACCAAATACGCTGCTTGGCAGCCAGGTAGGCTGGCTCATCGATATAACGATCCATGTGATCCGGGCTTATATTCAAAACTACGCTAACCGCCGCATTTAATGACGCGGTTGTCTCCAGTTGAAAACTCGACAATTCCAGCACATAGACATCCGGCCTGGTGTCCGCCAACAGGTCCAATGCCGGTGTACCAAAATTACCGCCAATGCGGGCATCGACCCCAACCCGCTGCAACATCTCAGCGACCAGCGCCGTTACCGTACTCTTGCCATTGGAGCCGGTAATGGCAATAACCGGCGCATTGGCATGACGGGCAAACAGCTCAATATCGCCCACAATTTCAACACCACAGGCCTGCGCCGCCTGAATGGCCTCTTCCTGTACTGAAACACCAGGGCTTACCACCAGTTGATTACAATGCGTAAATGATTCGCTATCAAAATCACCGCACATAACCGCGTCGGGGGATAATAACTGCTGAATCTCAGCCAGGGCCGGTGGTAGCGGGCGATTATCACAGGCCACGACATCAACGCCTTGCGCCTGCAAAAAACGGACACAGGACAGGCCGGTCTTACCCATACCAACAACCAGGGTCTTACCCCGGGTATCAAGCTGTCTGTTATTTCGTTTTTCCATAAACTCCACCCGAGGCTCTGTTGACCCTGATGACTGTCGCTCACTCGCCAATGGCGCTGTTACAGGCGACGCCATATCAACGAATCTTCAATGTCGCCAAACCGACCAATACCAGAATAATCGTAATAATCCAGAAGCGCACAATGACGCGCGGCTCCGGCCAGCCCTTCAATTCAAAATGATGATGTAAAGGCGCCATGCGAAATATCCGCCTCCCGGTCAACTTAAAGGATACAACCTGCAAAATGACCGACACCGTCTCCATAACAAAAACGCCGCCCATGACAAACAACACCAATTCCTGACGCACGACAACGGCGACAGTACCCAGGGCCGCACCCAGAGCCAGCGCACCGATATCGCCCATAAAAACCTGGGCCGGATGGGTGTTAAACCATAGAAAACCCAGACCGGCCCCCACCAGGGCACCACAAAATATCACCACCTCACCGACACCGGCGATATAGGGAATAGATAGGTAGGCCGCAAAATTTACATGACCGGTCAAATAGGCGAACAGTCCCAGGGCACCGGCCACCATCACTGCCGGCAGAATAGCCAGCCCATCCAAGCCATCCGTCAGGTTTACCGCATTACTCGAACCGACGATGACCAGATAAGCTAACAGGACATACATCACACCCAGCTCTATGGCGACATCCTTGAAAAAGGGCATCAACAACTCGGTTTCGGCCGGCGTCGAGACCGTACTGTAGAGATACAACGCCGCCCCCAGACCAATGAGCGACTGCCAAAAATATTTATAGCGCGAGGCCAGGCCCTTAGGATCCTGGTTGACAATTTTTTTATAGTCATCAACCCAGCCAACCACACCGAACAACAACGTCACGATCAACACCACCCAGACATAGCGGTTACTCAGGTCAGACCACAGTACAGTACTGATGGCAATGGCTATCAGTATCAACAATCCACCCATGGTCGGTGTACCGGCCTTGATAAAATGCGTTTCCGGACCTTCATCCCGCACAGGCTGCCCACCACTGTAGCGACTCAAATATCGAATCATCGCCGGACCAATAACAAACGAAATCACCAGCGCCGTTAACACACCAAGAATCGCCCGTAACGTCAGATACTGAACGACATTAAAACCGCTATGATATTGCGCCAGATACTCTGCCAGTATTAATAACATCAGGCCTCCACCCGCGCCTGTTTAACGCTATCCTGCCCCGCGCCGGGGGCCTCGCCATTTATCGCCAGGGCCTCAACCACCCGTTCCATATGCATCGAACGGGAACCCTTTACCAACACCGTGCACGACCCCTTCAGCTGGCAATCTGCCAGATCATTTTTCAGGGCCACGATCAGGGCCGCCTGATCGGAGAAATGGTGGCCATTCACACCAAAGGTACCGGCCGCCAAACCAGCAAAGTCACCGACGGTATACAGACGCTTAATCCCACTGGTGCGCGCCTGACGACCAACCTGCTCATGCAGGGCGGCTGCTGCATTACCCAGTTCACCCATATCACCCAACACCAGTACCGTCTCACCCGTACAGGCCACCAACACATCCAACGCCGCCCGAATCGAACCTGGATTGGCGTTATAGGTATCATTAATCAGGCGCACACCAAAAATACCCAGCGCAGGGGCCAAACGACCATTAACAGGCCGCATCGATTCCAGGCCGACCTTGATATCCGACAACGGTATCTCTAAAGCCATCGCCGCACTGCTCGCTGCCAGCGCATTCATAACGTTGTGACGCCCCACCAGGGCCAACGCCACATCCACCTGCCCTATAGGCGTACATAATTTAAAGGAGCAGCCTGTTTGCGCCTCACCATTCAAGGCGACCGCCGTTACATCCACCTCATTGCGCAGACCAAAACTAATCACGCGCCGGCCTGCCGTCATAACACGCCAGATACCCACCCGCGCCTCATCGGCATTCAATACCGCCACGCCATCGACACCCAGGCCACTGAAAATTTCGCCCTTAGCCCGGGCCACGCCGGCGATATCACCAAAACCCTCAAGATGGGCAGGGGCTACATTGGTAATCAGGGCAACATCCGGCTGCGCCAAATGCGTCAGGTAATCAATATCACCCGCCTTACTCGCGCCCATCTCTACCACGGCGTACTCATGCCCCGCATTCATGCCCAGCAGTGTCAGCGGGACACCAATGTCATTATTCAAATTTCCCTGCGTCACCAGCACCCGATGTTGTTGACGCAAAATAGAAGCCAACATCTCCTTAACGGTGGTCTTACCATTACTCCCGGTTACCGCCACAACAGGAATGCCATGCTGCTGACGCCACCAGGCCGCCAATTGCCCCAGCGCCAACAAGGTGTCGTCAACCAGTAACTGCGGGAACGCCAGATCATCATTAACACGGGAAACCATGGCCGCTACAGCACCGTCACGCTGGGCCTGAGCCAGATAATCATGGCCATCAAAATTAGGCCCGCTCAAGGCCACAAAAAAATCACCCGCCTTCAGCGCACGCGTATCCGTACAGACATGGGAAAAACTAACGTCGGCAAACGATTCATGCCCGGGATGTCTGATTTGCGCGGCCAGAGGCTCCAACAACCGTGACAACTGAATACGGCCTGGCCTGACAATACCCATCACGCCACCTCCCGCAACAAATCAATGACCTGTTGACGATCACTGAAGGGGAGAACCTGATCCCCTACCAATTGATATTCTTCATGTCCCTTGCCGGCCACCAGCACCACATCCCCCACCAGCGCCGACTGCACGGCAAGACCGATGGCCGCACCTCGATCCCGCTCAATGACGACTCGATCCGGCACAGCAATACCAACCAGAATATCCTCAATAATGGCCGCACCCGCCTCATGACGCGGGTTATCATCGGTAACAATCACACGGTCGGCGGTCTGTTCGGCAATGCTCCCCATCTGCGCGCGCTTACCGCGATCGCGATCCCCGCCACAACCAAACACACACCACAACTGTCCACGGCAATGCTCTCGTAACGTCTGTAATACCTGCTGTAAGGCATCCGGGGTATGGGCATAATCAACCACCACCAAAGGCTGCCCTTTCATACCGCCAAAATGTTCCATGCGTCCACGCACTGGCTCGACTCGGGGCAAACTGGCAAGCGCCTGCTGCAACGGCACCCCCATTATCAACAGGGTTGCCAGCACGGCCAATAAATTACTGGCATTAAAACGACCCAGCAAACGACTACTAAGGACACCATCACCCCATGGCGTAACCAACAGCAATTCAAACCCATCGGCATCAAAACGTCGCGCCGTTGCATGAATATCCGCGCCCTGATCAAAACCGTAACTCAACACCTGCAACGATTCCGGCAACTGTTCAGCCAAACGACGACCAAAGGCATCATCATGATTAATGACGGCATAACGCAGACCCGGCACATGAAACAGGCGTCGCTTGGCTGCGGCATAACTTTTCAGGTCACCATGATAATCGAGGTGATCCTGACTCAAATTCGTTAAAACAGCCGCATCAAATGCCACACCTGAAACACGCCGCTGATCCAGACCATGCGACGACACCTCCATCACCACCTGATCAACACCGGCATCCCGGATGGCCGCCAACTCAGCCTGTAATTGCAGCGCATTTGGCGTCGTATGCGAACCCTGAACCAGCTGACCATAGACGCCATAACCCAACGTGCCAATCAGACCACAACCACCCTCATGACCCGCCAAACCCTGAGCCAGTACCTGCGCCAGGAAATGACTACACGAGGTCTTGCCATTGGTACCGGTAATTCCGATAACAAATTGATTCTGGCTCGGATCACGGTAAAAACGCGCCGCTATAACGCCGATTTTCTCTAAAAAGTCAGGAATGGCAATCATTATCGGAACAGCGCTGCCAATTGACCCGGCCTTCAACAACACATCCAGTCGCGACTGATCCCGTACATCATAAACAACGGCCACCGCCCCTCTCGCCACCACCTGCACCATGTAATCCAGGCCATGACTAAGGCCATCGGCACCCACACAGGCAAAAAACAGATCGCCTGACTGCACGCCGCGACTATCCATAGCCAATCCCTTCACCAGGCAATCCTGCCCAGCACCCAGCTCAACCAGGCCATTCAGCAACTGACTCAACGATATCTGATAACTATCCATCATCATGCCTCCTGCCCATGATGATCCAAGCTGGCCGCAATCGCCTTTTGTGGGGAATCCGGGGTAACGCCCAGCATACGCAACGCCCCGGCCATTACCCGGGCAAATACCGGTGCCGCAATACGGCCGCCGTAGTACTCATCCTTGCCTGGCTCATCAATCATCACCACCATTGCCAAACGCGGATTACTGGCTGGCGCCAAACCGGCAAACAACGCCACATATGACTCATCGGAATAACCTCCGGCATTATATTTCTGTACCGTACCGGTCTTACCCGCAATTCTGTACCCAGGCACCTGAGCCAGTGAACCGGTACCATCATCCGCCGTTACCGTCTCCAGCATTGCCATAACGGCACGGGCATTACGTTTCGACATAACCCGCATTCCCGCACCCGAGCCCTGCTCCAGTTGTAAAAATGATGCCGGCCGCAATAACCCACCATTGGCCAACATGGCATAGGCCCGCGCCAGTTGCAGGGTCGTCACCGACACACCATAACCATATGACAGCGTCGCCCGCTCAACATCATTCCAGCCATGGAAATCACTCAACAGACCACCAACCTCACCAGGAAAACCACTGCCCGTGGTATCACCAAAACCCGCCAGATTAAATAACTCCCACATCTGAGCCGGCGGTACCATCAAGGCAATCTTGGTCGCCCCCACATTACTGGACTTTTTAATGATCGTGGCGACATCAATTGCGCCATAATTACGCACATCACGCACCAGTTTATTGCCAACCCGCAACACACCCGGCCCCGTATCAATCACCGTGCGCGGCTTGATACGACCTGCCTCTAATGCTGCCGCTACAGTAAACGGCTTTATCGTTGAACCGGGCTCAAAAACATCGGTCACCGCCCGGTTCCGGGTCGAGCCGCGCCGCAACGTACCACGATTGTTCGGGTTATATGATGGCCGATTAACCGCCGCCAACACCTCACCCGTCTTAACATCCAGAATCACGGCCGATCCAGAACGGGCCTTATGCTGCTGTACCGTCGCCTTCAATTCACGATAGGCCAAATATTGCAGGCGCCGGTCAATGCTCAACCGCAACTCCTTGCCGTCCTCCGGCTCGCGAATACTCTCAACATCCTCAACCACACGACCCAGCCGGTCCTTAATCACCCGCTTCTTCCCAGCCTCGCCACTCAACCAGTCATGATAGGCCAGCTCAATACCTTCCTGGCCGGCATCGTCAATATCAGTAAACCCCACCACATGGGCAGCCACCTCACCAGCCGGATAATAACGCCGATATTCACGCTGCAGAGACAAGCCCTGAATGTTCAAGGCCAGCACCTGCAGTGCCACATCCGGGTTAATATGCCTCTTCAAATAAACAAACTCACGCCCCTTTCTAGTCGACAACTTACCCTGCAACTCTGACGCCTTGACATTTAACAGGCCCGCCAACTGCTGCCATTGTTTACGATTAATCTCCAGCTGTTGCGGATTAATCCAGACCGAATCAACCGGAGTACTAATGGCCAGAGGCTCACCGTGACGATCCGTTATCATGCCGCGATGTGCGGCCATTTTGATCACACGCAGATAACGGGCATCACCCTGCCCTTGCAGAAAATCATTATTCAACACCTGCAAGTCCAGCGCCCGCCACAACAACATGGCGGCCACCAGCACCACGCACAGCAGTATCACGCCATGGCGAAGCGGGTGAATCATCTGTATTTTGCCTGCCTTCATTGCTTGATTATCGCTATCCTGTCCGCCGCCGGAACAAACATACCCAGGCGCTGTCGCGCCATATTTTCAATTCGAATCGGGGTTGCCAGCGTACTCTGCTCCAACTGCAAACGGCCCCACTCAACACCTAACGCATCACGCTCCGCATACAACGTCTGCAGCTCCACAAACAGACGCCGACTCTGATGCTTGCTATAGGCAACACCCAGTGCCGACGCCAACACCACCAACAGCAACAACGCCAGCAACGATTGCCGCAGCGCCATTACTGTATTTTCTCCGCCACCCGCAGTACCGCACTACGGGCACGCGGGTTATTCGTCACCTCCTGCCGCGAGGCGTGCTGCGCCCGCCCCAGGCTACGCAGGCGAATATTCTGTTGAGCCCCCGTCACCGGCAAGCCTCGCGGTAAGGCCTCGCCCTGAGCCTGTCGACGAATAAACCGTTTCACCATTCGGTCTTCCAGGGAATGAAAACTGATCACTGCCAAGCGCCCACCCACGGACAACATCTCAACCACGCGATCAAGACAAGTCTGCAACTGCTCCAATTCACGATTAATATGAATACGTATCGCCTGAAAACTGCGCGTCGCCGGATCCTTCCCCTTTTCCCAGGCTGGATTCGCCGCCGCCACTATCGCCGACAACTGCGCCGTTGTTTCAATCGGCGCCTCATCTCTAGCCGCAACAATGGCCCGGGCAATACGGCGGGCATAACGCTCCTCACCAAACTCACGCAACACCGTCGTAATTTCATCTTCAGCCGCACGAGCCAACCACTCGGCCGCACTAAGACCCGCCGTCGGATCCATGCGCATATCCAGTGGACCATCCTGACGAAAACTAAAGCCACGATCGGCATCATCCAACTGCGGTGAAGACACACCCAAATCCATCAACAAGCCATCCACGCGGCCCAGCAAACCCTGCGCGGAGAGAAAATCATACAAGCCGGCAAAGGCACTCTGTTCAATAACAAAACGGGGGTCAGCGGCAAAACGTTGCTGCGCCACCTGCACCGCCACAGGATCCCTGTCCATCGCCAGCAAACGACCGTCAGCATCCAGCCGCTGCAAAACAGCCGCCGCATGACCGCCACGACCAAAGGTCGCATCCACATAGATGCCTGCCGGCTTGATGTTCAGAGCATCCATCACTTCTCCCAGCATCACCGGATTATGTTCACCGGTTTTATTGGTCATTGGCTTACAGTGATAACGATTCCAGCTCTACCGATAGCGGCCCACCATCCTCTCCTACGGCCAGCCATTCCTCACAACGCTCATTCCATGTACGTTCATTCCATAATTCAAATTTATTACCCTGGCCAATCAACACCACCCGCTTTTCCAGCGCAGCAAACTCACGCAACGGCGGCGGCAACAGGATACGGCCATTGCCGTCCATACCGCACTCAGTGGCATAACCAATCAATAATCGCTGTAAACGACGGGTCTGAACATCAAGGTTCGGCAAACTGGCCAACTTGCGCTCAATCTGTTCCCATTCGGATTGCGGGTACACCAACAGACAGCGGTCACGATCAACCGTCACGATCAGCTGGCTATCGCACTGCGACTGCAAGGCCTCGCGATAACGCGCCGGCATCGCCATGCGACCCTTGGTATCCAGATTTAATGCATTGACCCCTCGAAACAAGGCAACCCCCTTTATTATCCCAGGCTATCCACAATTCACCACTTTAGCCCACTTTTCCACACTATATACCTCAACACCCCACTGTCAAGCAAAAATGGGGCTCTGGAACAGTGGAAATCTCCCTTATCTGACAATGACTTACGTCATCCCACGGAAATTCGATAAAAGCAAGCAGGGGCAAAAAACAGCAATCGTTTTTGAATCATTTGCTTAACAAAAACTGCTAACAAACAACATTAAGAGTGGGGCGGAAAACCACT
>Ga0316190_10003275_pt1 | contig 11767 bp, 11 predicted proteins | sample Eddworburrow2_MG_FD_204929 | JGI IMG/M metagenome (GOLD analysis project Ga0316190, IMG submission 204929) | Coastal sediment microbial communities from Maine, United States - Eddy worm burrow 2 | ecosystem: Environmental > Aquatic > Marine > Coastal > Sediment | place: USA: Maine | collected... | reverse complement strand
CTTACACCAGCTGCGCCGCGCCCCATCGGCCGTACATCCTCCTCGCGGAAACGGATACTCTTGCCCGAACTGGCTACCAGCAATATTTCCGCGCTGCCGTTCGTAATGGCAACGTCGACGAGTTTGTCGTCACGCAGATCTATTGCGATGATACCGTTCGTGCGAGGCCGGGAAAACAGGCTTAGTGGCGTCTTCTTGACCGTACCGCCCGAGGTCGCCATGAAGACAAAACTGTCCTCGGCGTAATCCTTGATCGGCAGAACCGCATTGATTCGCTCACCCGCTTCCAACGGCAATAGATTCACTATGGGCTTACCACGCGAGCCGCGACTCGCCTGTGGAACCTGGTAGACCTTGAGCCAATACATTTTGCCGCGGCTGGAGAAGCACAGGATCGTGTCGTGCGTATTGGCCACAAACAGGTTATCGATGAAGTCCTCATCCTTGACCTTGGTCGCCGATCTGCCCCGACCTCCGCGTTTTTGCGCCTGGTAGTCGCCAATGGGCTGTGCCTTGGCATAGCCACCGTGTGACAACGTAACAACGACCTCCTCGCTCGGAATCAGGTCCTCGACGCTGAGATCGCTATGATCCTGAACGATCTCGGTGCGGCGTTCATCCCCGAAGGCATCGCGAACCGCGTGCAACTCATCTCGAATCACCTGCAGCAGCTTGTCGGGATCCGCGAGGATACTAGAAAATTCTTTAATTTTCTCTAGTATCTCTTTGTATTCATTAACTATCTTTTCCTGCTCGAGACCCGTCAGGCGGTGCAGGCGCAAGTCCAGTATCGCCTGGGCCTGCACAGCAGAAAGTCGGTACACGCCCTCGACGAGTCCAAATCCGTCTTCAAGCCCATCCGGACGGGTGTCCATCCCCCCGGCCCGGTCCAGCATCTCGTTGACAGAACCCGGTGCCCAGGCCTTGCCCATGAGAGCGACTTTGGCCTCAGCGGGCGACGGCGAGGCCTTTATCAATGCGATGACATCGTCAATATTGGCCAGCGCTACAGCCTGCCCCTCGAGGACATGGGCGCGATCCCTCGCCTTGCGCAGATCAAATATCGTACGCCGGGTAACAACCTCGCGACGATGTGCGAGAAATGCTTCCAGAACCTGCTTCAGGTTCATCAGCTTGGGTTGTCCTTCGTGCAGGGCAACCATGTTGATGCCGAAAACGCTCTGCATCGGCGTTTGTTTGTAGAGGTTGTTCAGGACGACATCGCTGACCTCGCCCTTGCGCAGTTCAATAACGACGCGCATACCATCTTTGTCAGACTCGTCGCGCAGCTCGCTGATGCCTTCAATCCGCTTGTCACGCACAAGATCCGCGATCTTCTCGATGAGTCTCGCTTTGTTAACCTGGTACGGCAGTTCTGTGACGATGATGGCTTCACGACTCTGTTTCCCGAACGGCTCAATATGGGTGCGAGCCCGGATATGCACCCGTCCACGTCCGGTGCGATAGGCCGAATAGATGCCTGCAGCGCCGTTAATGATGCCGGCCGTCGGGAAATCCGGGCCAGGGATGTGTTCCATGAGCTCCGGAATATCGATCGCCGGGTTCTCGATTACCGCCAGTGCTGCAGCAACGACCTCATTGAGATTGTGCGGAGGAATATTGGTCGCCATGCCAACGGCGATACCTGAGGAGCCATTAACCAACAGGTTCGGGAGCCGTGTCGGCATAACCGAGGGCTCAGACTCCGACCCGTCGTAGTTCTCGGTAAAATCTACGGTTTCCTTCTCGATATCTGCAAGGAGCTCGTGCGCGATGCGCGACATCCGCACTTCGGTGTATCGCATCGCTGCCGGCGCATCGCCATCCACCGACCCGAAGTTACCCTGACCATCCACGAGCAACGCCCGCATCGAGAATGGCTGGGCCATGCGAACGATGGTGTCGTAGACAGCTGAGTCACCATGCGGATGGTATTTACCGATGACATCACCGACCACGCGGGCTGATTTCTTGTATGCCTTGTTGTAGTCGTTGCCGAGCTCGCGCATGGCGTAAAGCACGCGCCGATGCACGGGTTTAAGCCCATCGCGGACGTCCGGAAGAGCACGCCCGACGATGACACTCATCGCGTAATCGAGGTAGGACTGCTGCATCTCCTCTTCGAGGCTTACGGACAACAGTTCTTGTGCAACTTCAGTCATAAAAACTCACAATCTGAGCGCGATCCCGGTCAAGGAGCGGAATCTATATACGCGAAAATCTCTGGATATCGATAGGAAAGATCTATTGAATTTACCTGGCTCAAAACGGGCAAATCGAGGGTCCGTTTCAAGGCCGAAATTATACCACAGGAGGGGCCGAAACAGCACTGTTTTTGACCAATTGGGAATGCCTGAAAACCGCACTGGCACTGGGCTTTGCTGACGGTATACTGCGCACTGTCCTGGAGCCCGTCACAATGTCCACAACCCGTCAAAATGTCGATGCAGCGGAAGTTGCCAAGTTCGATGCCCTGGCCTCCCGCTGGTGGGATCCGGATGGCGAATTCCGGCCGCTTCATGAGATCAATCCGCTACGCCTGGACTGGATGCGCGAACACGTCGACCTGGATGGTTGCCGCGTGCTTGATGTGGGCTGCGGTGGTGGCATCCTGACCGAATCAATGGCGCACGCAGGTGCTACTGTCACTGGCGTTGATATGGCAGAGGGGCCTCTGAACGTTGCCCGCCTCCACCTGGTGGAATCCGGGGTAGACGTTGACTATCAGCAGGCTACCGCTGAGGAAATGGCCGCCCGACATCCCGGCGAGTTTGACATGGTGACCTGTCTCGAGATGCTGGAACACGTGCCCTCGCCGTCCCAGGTGATTGCGTCCGTCGCAAAACTGGTGCGACCCGGTGGCCACGTGTTTTTCTCGACGATCAACAGAAACCCGAAGTCATTCCTGTTTGCGATCGTCGGAGCGGAGTATTTGCTCAGGTTGCTTCCTGCCGGCACACACGAATATCAGAAGTTCATCCGCCCGTCCGAGCTCGAGTCGTGGGCCCGCCCGGCGGACCTTGCCCTGCAGTCGAGCATCGGCATGCAGTACAACCCGTTTACTCGCGAATATTCCCTCGGACCCAATGTCGACGTGAACTACCTCATGTACTTCCGGCGACCTGAGGCTGGGTAGGCTTTTGAGTTCTTTTCCAAGCGCCACTTACAACGCGGTTCTGTTCGATCTCGATGGGACGCTGGTCGACACCGCGCCCGACATGGTTGCAGTCCTGCAGTCGCTGCAAGAGGATCACGGACTGGAACCCGCCGGCTATCAGGATGGCCGCTGTTATGTATCCAACGGCGCCGTCGGTCTGCTGCGGTTTGGCTTCCCGGATCGCGATGATGCGGCAATTGAGTCGCTGCGGCTGGCGTATCTTGAGCGCTACGCCGATCAACTGTGTGTGCACTCTGCGGTTTTTGCCGGATTAGATGCGTTGGTGGATCGCCTGGACAGCAACGGGCTTCCCTGGGGCGTTGTAACCAACAAACCACAATATCTGACAGACCCACTGCTCGTGGCCCTTGGATTGGATCAGCGTGTTGCCTGCAGCGTCAGTGGCGACACCCTGCCGCAGCGAAAGCCCGACCCTGCCCCGTTACACCATGCCTGCCAACTTGCAGCCATCGATGCAGCCCGAACCCTCTACGTGGGTGATTCTTCTCGCGACATCGATGCCGGACGTGCCGCAGGGATGGGCACGATTGCGGCCGCGTACGGCTATATCGCGCCAGGAGACAGCTCCGCGAACTGGGGTGCTGACGTGATCGCGAACGACACCCAAGAACTTACCCAAATCGTGCTCAAAGCGGTTAATCTGCACACCTGATGAACTCGATAACGATTGACCCGCTGTTGCTCGAATACGGGCTTCCGGCCCTGGGGCTGGGCCTGTTCCTGGGCGCCCTGATCAGCTGGGTTTTCTATCGCCGCCGGCAGCACGCGCTGGAGGCCAAAATCAAGAATCAGGAGTCCATTCAGCAGGAACGTGAGATCGCCTTCGAGGCCGCTAATGCCCAGCTGACACGCGCCTTCTCCGATCTTGCCAACCAGTCCCTGAAATCGAACAGCGAGACCTTCCTGCAACTTGCCGAACAGAACCTCGGTACACAGCAGGAGAAGGCTAAACGCGAACTCAGTGAGCGCGAGAAAGCCGTCGAGGCGCTCGTTAAACCGATCCGCGAAGCATTGGATGCCTCGCAGAAGCAGATCGCCGAGCTCGAGAAATCTCGCAGCGAGGCTTATGGCAGCATCAAGTCGCAGCTCGAGGAGATGCACAGCAGCCAGAAATCTCTCAAGCAGGAGACGCAGAACCTCGTAAATGCGTTGCGTCGACCCGAGGTCCGTGGTCGTTGGGGAGAAATTACGCTGCGACGCCTTGTCGAACTTGCCGGCATGGTTGAGCACTGTGACTTCCAGGAGCAAGTGCACTCAGTCGGCGAAGGCCAGGTCATTCGGCCCGACATGGTGGTTCGCATGCCGGACCAGCGTGAGCTTGTCGTTGACGTAAAAACGCCGCTGGATGCTTACCTGGAGGCCGTCGAGGCCAAGGATGATGCGCAGCGAAAACTCGGGCTTGAACGACACGCCAGGAACGTTCACACACACATCCGCTTGCTCGCGTCGAAAGCCTATTGGGACCAGTTCGAGGAAAGCCCGGAGTTTGTCATCCTGTTCATTCCCGGCGACCAGTTCCTGAGCGCGGCACTTAACGAGAAGCCGGACCTGATCGAGTACGCGCTGTCTAAACAGATCATTCTGGCGACGCCGACAAGCCTTGTGGCGTTACTGAAAGCCGTCGCCTATGGCTGGCGACAGGTGTCCCTTGCCGAAAACGCCCGCGAAATTCGCACGCTTGCCGAAGACCTTTACGGCCGCCTGGCGTCCTTTGTGGGGCATATGAACACAATGGGGCGGCAGTTGGCACGCAGCGTGGAGCACTACAACAAGGCCGTTGGCTCACTCGAGCGCAGCGTCTTGCCGGGCGCCCGAAAATTCGTTGAGTTGGGCGTTCACGCGAAGAAGGATATGGAAAAACTCGAAACGCTTGATCCCGTGCCACGGACAATGATCGAGGGCGGCAGCGACGACGAAGACGCAGTCAATAAACACTGAGGAACCGCTATTGAACACTGACCACCGGGATTACACGTACCCGCAGGATGTACTGCGTGAACGCATCATCCTGATTACCGGCGCAAGTGATGGCATCGGTCGCGCGCTGGCCCTGCACGCCGCGAAGCTGGGCGCCCAGGTTATTTTGCACGGGCGCAGTGTTGCCAAACTTGAGAAGGTCTATGACGAGATCGAGGCCGTAGAAGGTACAGCACGACCGTCAATCGCCGTGATGGATCTCGCAACTGCTGACAGCGACGCCTACAAGTCACTGGCCGAGAACCTCGAGAAGGAGTTTGGGCGCCTGGACGGGCTGGTGCTCAATGCCAGCATTCTTGGCGATCGCTTTTCGATTGAGCAATATGACGCGGCCAAGTGGCAGCAGGTGATGCACGTTAACGTTACGTCCGCCTTCGCGCTGACCCAGGTTTGCCTGCCGATGCTGCACCGCTCTGACGATGCATCGATCATTTACACCAGCAGCGGCGTTGGGCGCAGTGGGCGTGCTTTCTGGGGTGCCTACGCGGTCTCGAAGTTCGCAACCGAGGGACTCTCCCAGGTGCTCGCGGATGAGCAACGGGACGGCACGCTACGCGTCAATTGCATCAATCCGGGTGCAACACGCACCAACATGCGTCTTGAAGCGTTTCCTGGTGAGGATCGTGACGCCCTGAAGACTCCGGAAGATATCTTGCCGACCTATATCTACCTGCTGGGCCCCGACAGCAAGGACGTGAGCGGCAAGAGCCTTGACGCTCAGTAATAAAATACTTTAAGAAAGTGGCCTAACTTGCTATTTTTTAAAGCGCTTATTCCTAAGCGCGCGCTGGAGCTCTTGCGGTAGCTCCATTCCAGCTGCCGCGTACAACAGGCGCACCCTGGCGGGCGATAGTGCCTCATACTTGCCGCGACGCAGCTTCCTGGGCAGTTCAATCGGGCCGTACGCTGTTCGAATCAGCCGGCTCACCTCGAACCCCACGGCCGACCACAAACGGCGGACCTCCCGGTTGCGCCCTTCCTTCAGAGTGACTTTGAACCAGCGATTGCTGCCATCGCCGCCCGCCGCCTCAATCGTGTCAAACCGAGCCGGCCCATCATCGAGCTCGACCCCCTCTTTAAGGCGCACAAGATCACTGTTTCCCGGCTCACCGCGGACACGCGCGGCGTAGCACCGCGTGATTTCCGCTGACGGGTGCATCAACGCATGCGCCAACGCGCCATCGGTCGTGAATATGAGCAATCCGGTCGTCGTGATATCGAGCCGGCCAACAGCAATCCATCGTGACCCCTTGAGCTTCGGTAGCGCGTCGAATACGCACTTGCGACCTTCCGGGTCGTCGCGCGTAGTGACCTCATCGCCTGGCTTGTTATAGATGATGTGGCGATGCGGCTGCTTCGATCGCCGAACATTGAGAGGCGTGCCGTCCAAGGTGACTTTCTCGCTACCATCGAGAGTATCGCCAAGCACGGCCTTGCGACCATTGATCATCAGGCGACCCTCACGGATCCATTGCTCGACCTTGCGACGGGACGCATAACCCGCTGCAGCTAGCACTTTCTGGGCGCGCTCGGCCACTGGGGCAGCCTCAGCCCCCGCTTTCGACCGGATCAGGCCACTCTGAAACGATCAGCTCGTCCTCGTCCGCCTCTTCTGCCGTGGGGGGGTCGGCGGCCTCTTCGGCTATCTCGTCGGCAACCTCGGTTAGTTCAGCTTTCTCAGCATCGCCCTCACTATCGTCCTCTTCAATCTCCGGGTAGAGCACTGGTAATTCCGGAACGACAGGTGCCTCGTCACTGGTGTCTTCCTCAACCTCTGGCAGGTTGAGCTGTACACGAAGGCTTTCCCAGTCCGACAGGTCGGCAAGCGGCGGCAAATCGTCGAGCTTTTTGAGGCCGAAGTAGTCGAGAAATTGTTTCGTCGTCGCGAACATCTCCGGTCGGCCCGGCACGTCGCGGTGCCCAACGACCCGCACCCAGTCGCGCTCCATTAACGAGCGCATGATATTGGAGCTGACAGATACGCCCCGCACTTCCTCAATCTCTCCGCGAGTGATCGGCTGCCGGTAAGCAACCAGCGCCAGGGTTTCAAACAGAGCGCGCGAATATCGTGGCGGCCGTTCCTCCCAGAGCTTTTGCAGCTGGTCCGCCATGCCACTTTTGACCTGGACGCGAAAACCCGACGCCACTTCGCCAATGATGATGCCCCGCGCGTCGTAATCCTCGTTCAGCGAGTTGATCGCCTGCCGGATCTCTGCTTTTTCGGGCGTCATGCGCCCATCAAACAGCTTCTGTAGCTGGTCAATATTCAGCGGACGTCCCGCTGCAAGTAATGCAGCCTCGATGAAGTACTTGATCTCAGTTGCGTCCATTAACTCAAATTCTCTTGTTCGACGTCACCGCCCTCGGGAACCAGCCGAACTGACGAGGCTGCACGTATGTGCAGAGGCGAATACTCTCCCGCCTGCACAACCTCGATGACCGTTTCCTTGAGCAGTTCCAAAATTGCGATAAACGTGACCGCCACACCCATACGCCCTTCTTCCGGGTCGAACAGATCGGCAAAACCTGTAAATTCATTGGCGTCGATACGCGTCAGTATTTCGGACATTCTCTGCCGTACCGACAGTGGCTCGCGTTGCAGATGCAAGTTGGAGAACATCTCCGCTCGCTTCAGCACATCGTGAAATGCCAGCAACAGTTCTTTCAATGTTACGTCCGGCATTTGCGTGACCACCTTGCGCTCGGGCGCCTCGGCAGCCACGACAAACGTATCGCGCTCCAGGCGAGGCAGGTCGCTGATGTCCTGTGCCGCTTTTTTGAAGCGCTCGTATTCCTGCAGACGACGCACCAATTCAGCACGTGGGTCGTCTTCCTCTTCCTCCTCAGCCTGTGGCCGCGGCAACAACATGCGTGACTTGATCTCCGCGAGCATTGCAGCCATCAGCAGATACTCCCCGGCGAGCTCAAGCTGCATCTCATGCATCAACTCGATGTATTGCACATACTGCTTGGTGACTTCTGCAATCGGGATATCGAGGATGTCGATGTTCTGGCGGCGGATAAGGTACAGCAACAGGTCCAAAGGACCCTCAAATGCCTCCAGGAAAACCTGCAACGCGTACGGCGGGATGTAGAGATCCTGCGGTAGCGTCGTCACCGGCTCGCCGTCGACCACCGCGAACGGCATTTCAGACTGTGCAGGACTCTGTTTTTCGTCCTGCGGCGGCTTAGGTGCGTCTTCGCGATTCAGGACTTTGAGGTCGGGTTTCATCGTAATTCCGGGTAAATATGCGCGCATTCTAGCGCAAATCGCGGGCAAGACAGCAATCTGATCAAGACGACGGAAATCTCGTCACAGCAAGGCGCTGACGTCGCCTCGACCGGCCCGAAGCACCTCCACAACGCCCCCAGTCAGGTCAAGCACCGTAGTTGGCTCGAATCCTGTTGGACCAGCATCGACAATTGCATCGATCTCGCGACCAATCCTCTCCTCTATCTCAAGCGGATCGGTCAATGGCATTTCATCCCCAGGCAATGTCAGGGTTGAGCTCATTATGGGCTCGCCGAGTTCATCCAGGACCGCATGAACCAAGCGATGATCAGGCACCCGGAGCCCAATGGTCCGTCGCTTTGGGTTTTGCAGGCGTTTGGGCACTTCGCGTGTTGCCGGAAGAACGAAGGTGTATGGCCCTGGCGTCATCGATTTGATCAGTCGATACGCCCAGTTATCGACTCGAGCGTAGGTGCTGATCTCGGAAAGATCGCGGCAAACCAGCGTGAAGTTGTGTTTCTTGTCCGTTCGCCGAATCCGGTGGATTCGATCAATTGCCCGTTTGTCACCGATGTGGGTACCCAATGCATAGCTCGAGTCGGTCGGGTAAGCGACCAGCCCGCCGTCCCGAATGATCTCGACAATCGCAGACACACGACGCGGCTGCGGGTCGGATGGGTGCACTTCTATGAGTATAGCCACGCGCGGATTGTAGGGATTTGGGCACAAGACGCAAGACCGTAAAACCCTGTATTATGCCGCTCCCCCAGATTTGGAATTCACCGGTTCATGCAGCTATTTGTCGACTACTTGCCGATCCTCATTTTCTTCGGCGCCTATTTCTATGATGGCATCTACTTCGCCACGGCGGTGCTGATGATAGTCATGCCAATAATCATGCTCGGCCAATGGGTCATTACAAAAAAGCTGAATCGAATCTACGCGGCTTCTACAGCGCTTATCCTGGTTCTGGGCAGTGCGACTCTGCTTCTGAAAAATCCGCTATTTCTTTATTGGAAACCGACGGTCCTGAATTGGGCAATCGGTCTTGCCTTCCTCGGTAGCCAGTTCATCGGAGAAAAGCCATTTGCTCAGCGCATGCTTGGAGGCGCCGCATCACTGGAAGAAAACCAGTGGCGCCGCCTGAACCAGATCTGGGCTATTTTCTTCCTCTTCATTGGTGGCATCAATATTTATGTTGCCTACACGTTCAGCGAACCGACATGGGTGAAGTTCAAGTTATTTGGCATGCTTGGGCTGACGTTCTTATTCGTCATCATTCAGACGATCTGGCTCACAGTGACAATGAAGAAGAATGAGTCCTCAACAACGGAAGTGGATTAGGTCGTGACCCAAAAACGCGTGACAACCATTGAGACACTGCTCAAGGCCGCACTTGCACCACAGGAATTATTGGTGAAAGACCAGAGCCACCTGCACGCAGGCCATGCCGGTGCCAAGGAGGGCAAAGGGCACTTTGACGTGACTATCGTGTCTGAGCAATTTGATGGCGTGAACCGCATTGGCAGGCATCGTTTGGTTTATGATGCCCTTGCTGCATTCATGGAATCTGACATCCACGCATTACGCATCAACGCATTTTCACCTGCGGAGCGCTAGTCGCTTCGCAACTAAAACCTTTAGCAACTGAGGAACCATTAATGAACATTTCCAAACGTTCCGGACGATCCGGAACTATTGTCGCACTGGCTGTGAGTGCACTGCTCGCAGGTCCGACGGCAGTCGTCGCTGAAACCGCACTGACGGTTAATGGCGTTGACATAGATAGCACCGTTCTGAACATGTATCTCGAAAGCCGAATTCAGAAGCCTGCCGAGCAGGCGACTGCCGAGGAGCGAGAGGTAGTCATCCAGGAACTTACCGATATTTACCTTCTGACCACGCAACCCAGCGCCAAGGCACTCGAAGCGGATCCAGACATCAAGGCCCAGATCGAATTGCAGGGCCGAGCCGTCCTGGCACAGGCAGTTGCATCGGAATTTTTCACCAGCAACGCGGCTACCGACGAGGAAATTCTGGCGGAATATGAAATCCAGATGACCAGTTCGCCGGCGTCGCAGTTCAAGGCACGCCACATCCTGGTTGAGACGCAGGCAGCCGCGTCTGACCTGATTGTCCAACTAAATGATGGTGCCGACTTCGCTGAACTTGCCAAAGAGAATTCAACAGGGCCGACTGGCCCTAACGGCGGTGATCTGGGCTGGTTCTCTCCAGACCAAATGGTTGCGCCTTTCTCTGACGCTGTCGCCGGACTTGATGATGGTGCGTATACCACTGAACCCGTCCAGACGCAGTTTGGCTGGCACGTTATCTTGCGCGAAGAATCACGCGATAATCAGCCGCCGACGCTGGACAGCGTTCGCGATGCATTGAAGCAGCGCGTCGAGCAAACGAAGTTCCAGAATTACCTTGAAAATCTTCGTTCAGACCAGGGCGATTCGAATTGACTTAACTTAATGCAAGATTCATCGGGATTAGGGCGCTTTTAAGCGCCCTTTTTCTTGTTTCCGCATAGTTTTGTGAATCGAATCACACCTGCGTTTAGGTAACGATCCTAGTATTTACTTCGAAGTCGTTCCTAATCGCTCGGGGACGGCTTCTCCAACCCTCGCATCTCCCTTACGGTTGATACGAGAACTAAGTCGGCAGGGACGCCGACTTTTTTTATTCCCAAAAGAAAAGGCCGCAAAAGCGGCCTTTTCTTTTTTAGTCCCTGTCGAGACTGACGTCCCTGTCCTACTCCGATGAGCGTTCTTCGGAGATATCAGTCTCTAAGGAAAAGTTCAGTCCTGTCGATGACGCTGTCACCAAGCATGGCCCCACCGAACGCCGGCTGAGTACCAATGACCGTAATCGCGGCACCAATGCCGCCAAATTCAGATCCGCCAAGAGACGGCGTGTAGTCAACTTCAAGCTCGCCAATCAGTGCTGTGCCACGTGCAAAGTTCACTGAAGATGGGATACCCGTAACGAAGACTTCCGTCGAACCAGGCACGTACATTTCTGATGAAACGTCGACACCCGTAGCATCAATTCGCCCTGCACCTGCTATAGAGCCAAACACAGTAACGAAGCGCCCTACTTGCAAGCCATCAAGGCCGCCACTCGAGAATGACACCGTCTGGCCAACAGCAACAAACGACCCGCCTTGCAGATCAATCGACTGGACCGGACCGGCTAGCATGGGTTCGCCACTGCCGGATATAGCATCTACACCGCTACCGGATATGGCATCAACACCACTGCCCGATATTGCATAGATACCGCTACCTGATATGGCGTCTACACCACTACCGGAAATCGCATCAACACCGCTTCCAGAGATAGCGTCTACACCACTACCGGAAATCGCATCAACA
>Ga0316190_10003272_pt1 | contig 11773 bp, 6 predicted proteins | sample Eddworburrow2_MG_FD_204929 | JGI IMG/M metagenome (GOLD analysis project Ga0316190, IMG submission 204929) | Coastal sediment microbial communities from Maine, United States - Eddy worm burrow 2 | ecosystem: Environmental > Aquatic > Marine > Coastal > Sediment | place: USA: Maine | collected... | reverse complement strand
CCCAAATATATGAGCTGCCTCAAAAAAGGAAAACAAGAAAATGATAATCATCAACTTTTTCATTGTATCTTTTATTAAAAAGTGTTTTAATTGGTGTATTGCATCAAGATACGACAAAAACTAACTGTTGTAGTTAGTCAAAAAGAATAAATAATTAAAATGTTAACGAATTCAGTCAGATATTCAATTGCAATAAAACTTGGAGTTGGTTGAAGGAAGATTTTAAACACAAATATACAATTCCCATTTATCCCATAAATAGAGATAAAACCAAACTGTCCCAAATTTGGGACAACATATTATGAAATCATTATGTAATGTGCAATTGGTTCCATGGCTGCCAGAAATGGTTATATTGGTATTAATACTTGGGGGAAAAAGAATAATGACCTAATCTTTTATCTTTAATAAGACCGATGAATGCACCGGAAAATATCTTGATTCATTGTAAAGTGAAGATCGGCAAAATCATCCAGCCTCTAATCGCTCCGGAAAGCCTGAGGAAAGATATTATCATTGCACCTTCTTATAAAAAATAAAACCTGAAACATGACTTTCAGAAGAATCAATTCGATCTCTCTACTTTTAGCTTTTCTGTTTTTTGTTGCTGCTTGCAGCACTTCAAAAACTGACGACCTTCCCTTTTTCCCAGGAGAATATCCTGCTGAGGCCAATTCTGAATTGGGTGAAACACAAATGGTTTTATCCAATCAGGCACTCGAAGCGAAATGGAAGATTGTGGATCAGTCGATCGTCTTCAGCGAACTCACCAATAAATACGATCAACAAACGGTCAGCCTGCAAAACATTACTTTGTTTGCTCTTGAACTGGAAGACGGCAGTCTTCTGACGAATAGGGATTTTCAGCTTCTGGGAAAACCTGAAATGAGAAACCTTGTTGCAATGGCCATCCTGCCCACCCAAGCACTTCGTTTTGCCGGAAAAGAAATAAGTGTATCGATGAACAAAAAGAATGGAAATATTAATATTCTATGGAAGGCACAGCTTCGTGATGGATCAAATTATATCCGACAAAACATCGAAATTAAGTCTATAAAAGAACCAGTAAAAATCTCAAAAGTCATTCTTTTTGATGGACAACTTGAGGGAGCTACTTCTGCCGGAACTGTTTTGGGCTCTCCAATAGATTATAAAAATTTCTTTTTTGGCTTTGAACATCCAATTGCCCATAGCAAGGCTTTGATGGCCAGGAATATTGGCAACATTACTCAAAAGTCGATCGATGTTTCGGAAGTTATTTATGCCCCAGGTGAATATATTATTTCAATAGAACATGGAGGTGGACCAGCTAATTTTAATATTGAATTCGTCGCTTTATATGGAAATGATAAACAACTTACTGAAGATAAGCATCCTTTAAATGGAGTGGGAGGAGGAAGCTTCTATCAATTGAATGTTAAGGAATATGATGCTTCTAAAAGTTATACAATTCAGCCCAAAATTAGTAATGTTGAAAATGCCACCGGAACTTTTCATATTCATCGCAAGACTGACAATGTTCTTAATTTTTATGTGGAAAGGGTAGATGAACTCCAACCTGGCCAGTCCATTTCAGAATGGGCGGTAATCGGTGTAGCGCCACCCAAGCAAAAACGAAGAGCTTTTCAATACTACCTGGAGCGTGAGCGCGCACGGCCCTACAAACAATTTCTACATTACAACTGCTGGTGGGACATTACCGATGATGGGGCTTCCAGTTTTACCTCCGAGCAGCTCATTGAAAGGATGCATGCTTGGAACGATAAATTTATTGAACCATTCGATGTGAAATTGAATTCATTTGTTTTTGATGATGGTTGGGATGATTTGGACAGTGTATGGTATTTCGACCCGGTAAAATTTCCAAATGGATTTGCCCCACAAGCTGAATTGAGTAAACAATACAATTCCGGCATTGGAGTTTGGTTGTCTCCTTTCGGGGGTTATCTTGAAAATCAACGTAGACGAGTTGAGTCAGCTCATCGCGAAGGTTTGGAAACAAACGATAAAGGTTTAAGCCTTGCAGGTAAAAATTATTACAATCGCTTTCTCGAACGTTCGCTCGTTATGCTAGATAATTATAATGTCAATTATTTTAAATACGATGGTTTTGGAGGATCTGAACCAAAATATTTACCTGACATGGAAGCAGGTGCAAGGTTGATTAAAACTTTACGACAGCACAAACCGGATGTCTATATCAATATCACTGTTGGCTCGTGGCCTTCGCCCTTCTGGCTAAAATATGCCGATTGTACCTGGAGAGGATCTGGGGATTTGCATCAGGCAGGAATTGGATCTAAAACACAAAAATTCATGACCTATCGGGATGGTACACTGTACAATAACATAGTACAACGGGCACCTTATTATCCTCTAAATTCCATTATGACCGTTGGCATCGCTTACGCTAATCTTGGACATCCCAGTAGGGATATCAATGATAATTTCGACGATTTTAGAGATATGGTGTGGTCTTTTTTTGGAGCAGGTTCAAGCCTTCAGGAATTGTACGTAAGCCACGACAAGATGAAACCTGAGTTTTGGCCGGTTTTAGCTGAGGCAGCAAAATGGTCTAAGGGAAATGAAAATATCCTGAAAGACACGCATTGGATTGGGGGAAGCCCAATCAACTTGGAGGTTTATGGCTTTGCTTCATGGAGTCCGGAAAAAGGAATTATTACGCTGAGAAACCCAGCGGACAATTTAGTTGAATACAATTTAAACCTGAAACATGTTCTTGAAATACCAAATTCAAATATTCGATTTTACATTTTAACAAGTGCGCGGCCAGACGACCTTGAATTTGATGCAATTAAAGTTGGAATTGAAAAGGATGTTACTATTGAATTGCAAGCTTTTGAAACCAAAGTATTAGAAGCAATACCAATTGAAGAATAATTTTCTTCACTGCATGTTACAAGACAAATTCACAATTTCGTGTCCCAAATTTGGGACAAATTGAATAGTAGCTTTAATGACTTCTCGAGGTTCTGTCGCATCTGTCAAGTTTGGGCTGAATTAATGTAACAATGGAAAAAAACTATTGTTGATTATCAATGACTTACGATTTCGTAAGTTGTGGTTATCTACTAAAAATGGAGCTGTTTTTAACAGATGCGACAGAACCTAATCAAGTAACTGTATTAGGATATTTCTGGGATGATGGTGTTAATGATTGGTATGTATATTTTAAAAGTGAAGAAACCTATGATGAGTTTGGCGATAGAATATTGTATATAGACTATGCCTGGAATAGCGAAATTGAAGAATGGATTTTGAGCGAAAAAATCTTTGAGTACTATAACACTGCAATTACAACTGAAGTAATTAACGAAACAAGCACTCCAGTTGCACTTTATCCCAACCCTACCAATTCCTATTTGTACATTTCGGGGACAAACTGGCCAATTGAAATCAGGCTATTCTCTATCCATGGAATTGAGATTATGAAGGAAAAGATATGGTGCAATCCTCTTAATATCTCTGATGTGCCCCAAGCGGTATATATTTTAATTATTAGTAAAAATGAGAAGCTCCTTTTAAACAAGAAAATAATAAAAAAATAAAACCAAATTTTTAAATACAATCAAACTTTTTAGAATTTTTAAATCCTTTGGTCTAGAATCTCATAAATCCGTTTATGGTATATCTTCCCAAGAAAACTGTGAACAGCCTTCCAAACTCCAAGGATTTTCCTCATTTAGCGAATTATTCAATGTGTGGAGGACTATAGATATATCGATGCCGCGCACTGCACGTTACAAGATGAATTCATAATTTCCCGTTGCACGTCACAAGATGATTTCATAATTCCTTGTCCCAAATTTGGGACACCATATTATGAAATCATTATGTAATACGCACAGCAAGGTCGTGTTCTCTAGTTGAATAACTGGGGCTTAAAACTTGCGAAATTTACATCTCTTGTCTAATGCTCAGGATGAAGATTGATATGGTTTTTAGCGGCACTTAATAGCCTTTTCTTTTAGCAATTTCCTTCATTACTGAAACATCATTCCCAGAGAGAGAATCACAACCAATAATTCCAGAGATGTCTCTCCTTTTCCAATTTGATAAAATACATCAATACAGCCCATAAACAGGTTAAGACAGAGCTGTCCCAAATTTGGGACATGGAATTATGAAATCATTATGTACTACGCAGGGAAGATAATTCAAATTAGATTTACACTTTGGTGAAATTTTTAGTCATTTTCATTGTCTGTGCTACCATCAGCAATCATGTGTTTTTAATACTGCTCCCAAATCCAGTGGATATCATTAGAGAAGGATGAAGCTGAAGTTTCACTAGTTTGAGGAAATCAGAAATCTCTCTTCTTTGGTACTCTATAAACTATCTTTTTGCGTCAAATTTAATATCGGTAGCAATTAATTCTATTCCATTTAGAAGAGGAAGTATATCATCATCTTTAGCTGAAAGTTTGATCTTGAGATTATTCTGGACAAGAACACCTTCTACTGTTTTCACTACAAGCTTGTTAATGCCATTCGCTTCCTTAGAGATATTTATGTTCTGTAATACCTTTTCTCCTTGCAATTCCACATCAAAAATTCTTGCTTTAGCATTTACCTGCTCCAATTCGGCAAAGTAGAGTTTAACTGTATAGATAGAATTGTCCATGGGTGTCTCCGATAGTTTAACGTTAATTTCACTTACTCCATTTATTCCAGATGCAGCAACATACGAATGATCCTCTGTTTCTATGTTGAAGGAATTAGTTCGGATATAGCCGAATTTTATATCATCAGCATTTTGACTCAATGTCTTATGTTGCTTGATTATCGTGGTGTCATTTGTTAAAAAAGTCACATTCACCGGAATATCGGGGCTATTCCCTCCGACACTTGGATAGTCAAGCCATAATGTATTGTTGTCAGCCATGCGATCTCCAGGAGCACCGAAGTTAATGCCAATCTGTTTAACTGGTTTTCCACTCCATTGAATTTCATTATTCGTCCAGTATTCCAATTGCGGCATATGGACAAAGGATAAGGATGTTTGGTTTTGATATGAGCATGAGCAGGTTCTTGTATAATCCGGGGCATTTAATACTCCATTTGCTGCGATCAAATTGGATGTACATCCAGATTTGAAACCTCCTAAATTACCAGTTCCACCCTGGTTACTCAGATCATAAAAACCAGCCGCTCCTGACCTGAAAGAAAGAAGATTCTCGCTTCCGATAATGTAATTGCAGCCATAAGTTCTGGTATACGCCCAATGGATTTCTTCACCGGTAATAGGATCAACTCGCTTGATCGATTCCCCTGTATTGATGTTGTAGAATGCCTCATCCACAATGATTTTATCACCATGAATTATGGGAGGATTGTAATAATCAATTTTTCTATCCCACAACACAGTACCATCTGAGGCTCTGATTGCCATCATGCGGTCTCCTGGCTCCCCTTTAATCATATCTCTTGATGGCCGTGTGGCTTGCAGCAAGATATCATGTTCCTTGCTGTAGCTTAGCCAGCTTCCAAAGATATCGGTGTTTTTCTGCCAAATCGTATCCCCGGTTTCAATATTAAATGATGTAAGCCTAAAGTCCCCATCAACATCAATCCCTCTCCTGGAGAGTACATTCTGCATAGCCACAGGTATTTTGTCGATGGCAAAAATAGATTTTTCATTCGATGTGATGGCATTGTGTATAAATCCGTATTTTGATTTTGCAGCCCACTTCATCTTCATATTGTGCCTGTCGGCTACTACCAAACTTTGACTTGCACTTAGACCATATTCTTTAAATCCACCGGTACGTTTGTTGTCGGCCTCTATGACTTCTGCATAAGCTATTATTTCTTCCTCAGACTGCAGGCTTTTTTGGATAATTGCTCCATATTTTACGAATTCTGCCCCTGCAATCATGTACTCACCTGATATCCCCAGATACCCCCATTGATCCCTTGTGTGATTTGGAATTCTTGTCGTTTTTATTACTTCTCCAGTTTCGATATCCAGTATGTGGCAAGAATATCCCTGGGCCACATAGACATAATCGGATGTTACTACATAGTTCGTTCCTCTTGTATTAACTCCAGGCAAATGTTCCTGATTGTAGGCGGTATTGAGTGGATCATCTGAGTAGGATTCATTGTAATACATCCCATAGGTTCCTAGAGATTCAAATTCAGTTTTCCACAGAGGTCGTCCAGTATAAACATCCCTCGCGCTTATGCTATTTATTCCTTGTATGATCAATTTACCGTTCATTATCTGTTCTGGTGGGCCATGTCCATGCCTTGGTAGTACTTCCATGTTTGATATTCCTCCAAACCATAGCACACCTAATGGAAGCTTTACAAGCTCGTCATCTGACTTGATTGTATTGGATACATCTCCATAAAGGTGTGTCCAGTTTGCTGATCCAGCAAGAGCACCATCTCTGGAAAGTACAATTTTGTCACCCTTGTATTGAACTGTATTCAGCCCCTCAAATAAATTTGATTTAGTGTAGTTTGAAATATTCTCTACCCCAATAGCATTCCCTTCTATCCAAATCTTTCCACCAAATGGTCTTGTTGAATGATAAATTTTATGCATTAATAATCTTGCCGTGGAAGATGAGTATTTATTTATGTTTTCGACAATGGTTAGTGAAGAGATATAAGGAGCAAGGTCCAGCGTTTCTGGTTGCTCACTGAAAAACGCAACTTTGCTTGCCTTGATTCCCATTCTATCAAACTTCAATCGAAGATCATTGATTTTTAACTCCTTTGGGATGATTGCAATTATTCTCAGATCAGTTTTTTGCGCAACAGTTGCCAATAATCCAGGGTTCTTTCCACCAAAATACAATGCATACCCTTCGTTTACTTTTAAATTCCCGATGATCTCATCCGCTTTTTGTTGTGCTTTCTTGGATGCATTCATTCTTTTTTTAGTATCGAATAGCTCAGCAGGTTTCTTTGGCTTTTCTGGCCCAAAAGTCAGTATTTTTCCATCAAGCATTACAGCATATAGGTTTCCATTTGCAGCGATCAATCTACTAACAGTGCCATCGATATCTTTTTGCCAGGATATTGTTCCACCAGTATCGGTCAATTGAATGGCTGATAGTTTGTTTTTACCACCCGCATATAGTTTTGTGCCAGCCTGAATAAGATCTCCAGAAGCATCAACATCCAGTTTCCAAACGATGTCATTTGGATTTGCAGGATCTCGGGCAACAACTGATTTTCCTGAAAAATAGAATAGATCATTACTGAGCACAGGATACTTTTCCATCAGTTTAGAAACTCTGTTTCCTTCCTTAGATTCATAGATAAATGTATTTCGATCGCGGTGATGGTTGACAAACCAACCATCTTTAGCACAGACAAATGCACCACCACTTTTATTATACTTGTTAATGTGATAATAATTCTGTTCTCCGGTATGCTTATCGAAACAGCCTGCTACTGAACGTCCTCCAGGAATGAATAGATTGTCACCACATACTGCCATGGTTCCTTGCGGCGCAATACCAGCAAATGAATACGCGCTGTGAGGCTGCTTTACGTAGTCGGCACTTGTGCCATCGTTTCTCCATATCAAACCACCAGTCTTAGCATCAATTGCGTAGATAAATGTACCCATTGAAGGCCAGATGCTTGCTGCGAAATACGCTACACCTTCATCAACAACTACACCGCCTCTGGCAGGCCATGTGGAAATAAGTCGCTTGTTTCCCAACATTTTACGTTCTGCCGGGCCACCTCGAAATTTCCATCTGAGTTCTCCTTTGTTTGCTGAGATGCAATATAGATATCCATCATCACTCACGAAATAAATGTTGCTATTGTAATGGGTCAGGGGCAATCTCACAGGTCCATCGGCATAATAGGTCCAGATTTCTTTACCTGATTTTGTGTCAAAAGCGACAACTTTATCCTGGTCATTAAATCCGATATAGAGCATATTTCCAACAGCGATCGGTTCAAAGACTTTGTCAAATTGCATCAGATCATTGTTCAATGGGTCATCCCATACCTGCTCACGCTGGAAGTAATGTCTTGTCCATTGAAGGAATAAATTGTCAGATAGTTCCTCAATACTTGCAGCAGTTCTACCAGCATCATATCTCCAGGTAGGCCAATCTTCCGCACGTACACCTAATGCAGAAACGATCATTAAAAATACGGTACTGAATATTGTATATTTTGTCTTCATAATGTAGTTATATCCATTTCACTACCAATGACAAGCAGATATTGCTGTATTGAATTTAGTTGTGAGTCATTTCTTTTTGTCCTTTTTCCAATTCGATAATTCTGTCTGCATATGCAAATGCTTTCTCATCATGAGTAACCAACATGACGGTTCCACCGGAATTCGTAAATTCTTTTAGCTTAGCTAATACAATTGCAGAATTCTTGTCGTCAAGATTACCAGTAATTTCATCAGCGAGAATCACTTTTGGTTCGTAAAGAAGTGCCCTGGCTAAGGCTGTTCTTTGTTTTTCACCCGCACTTAACTCGCCAGGAATGTGCTTTATCCGATCTTCTAAACCAAGGTCGCAAATCAATTCAATGGCTTTTTCCCCTGGTGTTTTACCATGATGAGCCATTGAAGAAATAGTGACATTTTCCAGAATCGTAAGGTAGGGTATAAGATGATACTGCTGAAATACAAATCCAATTTTCGTTGATCTGAACTCTGCCATCTCCTGAGGAGAAAGGGTATAAAGATCTTGATCATCAATAATTATTTTACCATCATCAGGGTGTAGCAACCCTCCGGTTGTAAGCAGCAAGGTCGTTTTACCACATCCACTAGATCCTTTTACAATAATAAACTCACCTTTGGAAGCTTTTAGAGTTACGCCATCCAATGCCTTTACAACAGTTTCATCCTTTACATATGCTTTACTGACGTTTTCTATCCTTATCATCTAGTTAAACAAATGATCTTTATATCTTAAAATTATTCTTCTCGAAGTACATCCGCAGGATCCTGTCTTGCAGCAATTGTTGCTGGTACGTAAGCTGATAATACAGCAAGAACCGGAGCAAATACTAACGCCAGCAGGAAAATATTAATATCCAATACTTCGAAGTTATATTGTTTGCCAAGTATAATGCCTGAGGTTGCTCCGATAAAGTAACCTAAAAAAGCTCCAGAAAATCCAATGAATAGCGCTTTCAGAAGAAATAGATTCATGATTTTCCCTTCCTTAACACCAATGGCTCTCAATATCCCGATTTCACTTTTGCGAGCTCTCACATTATTTATAAACAAAAACGCAATCCAAAGGGCACTACCAAAAAGTATCAAAGGCACGAGGACCGAAGCAAAGTTTTCCTGTTCCTTTCTCAAATTGAATCGATGAATCTTTTCTGCCTCTATGGCATCTAGCGCTTCTTTTGCTGCTCTGTCACGAGCCTCTGCTCGAGCTAATACCTTACTGCCTTTTTCTATGACTTTGGTGCCCGGTAATATGCTATGCACTTCTTTCCTGACTGCTGCCAGGCTGTTTCCTGCACAATGACATTTGAGGGCCTGAATGGCGTTGATTTTTCCTTTTTTATTTAGCATATCCTGAGCTTCAGCCAGGTCGATCCAAACGGTGATATCGTCTTTGTTGCCTCGAGGTTCATTGCATTTTGTTACCTTAAATGATTTGTTATTTAAGGTTATTTGATCACCCTCTTTGATCGCTAAACTTTTATGCAATTCATATCCCATGACAACAGTTTCTTTGGGTATGGCAACAAGTATGGGTTCCTTGGGATTTTTATGTAAAAAGGGCACTTCCCCTTTTATTCCAGTCAATACAATTGTACGATGCTTTTCTTTCCAGGTGATTTTTTGTTGCAGGCTGGGAAGCAGGTGTCTTATATATACACTTCTTGAATTTGCCAGGCTATCTACATAGCTTTCTGGCATGTATTTATTGGCAAAATCCTCAGCATACAAATCCCCGAGATTTTGGTCCACAGGGAGGATAAGTAAATTGAATCCCAGCTTTTTTGTGATTTTTCGATAGTCATCCTGCATAACAGCCAACCGCGCCTTTGTTTCTTTTTCTTTTTTTGCAACCAGGGTTTCTGTCTTAGTGTCATGGATGTCTAGCATGGTCATTGCACCAGTAAACGAAGTGACAGCAAACACCACCGACAGTAGACCAAGGAAGAAATTTTGTTTCCTGTTTTTTATTTCCTTTATAACTAGATGACGTACTTTCATACAATTACTTTCTTTTCAGATAGAACAATGATGAGGCTATAATTACTACGATAATTGAAAACATAATTAGCGAATTTCGCAGCATTGGATTTATACCCTGATCCTGTTCTTCTGCTATATCCGCACTTTTTATTATCTCATTATTCACCAGTACAGGTTCCAAGACTAATTCGGATTCTCTATCCTTAGGGTGTTGTGGTTTTGACGCTTCTTCCTTTAAGTTTTCTTCAGACAATGTGATTGCGTTAGAAGCCGTGACTATCTCAATTTCGTCGCTGGATTCATCTCGCTCATTGTCAATATCATTTTTGGCTATAAAACCAGCTAGCCCAGTAATATCAGGAAACTGTTCTGGTTGAATCCATGAACTATCTCCAATAATTTCATCCCAATTTGCAGCAAAAAGAAGATCCATACCAGGATTATCATCCTTAATTGTGCATGAACACCAGCCAATAATGGTGCTGCAAGCAGTTTCAATGTTTTTACTTTTTATTCCATTTCCAACAAGCGCATACAATATTCTGCCTTGCCCAAATAATGGAAATGCTAAAGGTGCTTTTTCAAAAAACTGAAGATCAGGTTCCGTTGTCATTAAAATACTGATGAATATTTCTTCCATTGGATCATTCCTGTCAATTCGAACGGAAGAAAAATTCACTCCTGTATTGATGACCTTAATGTCTAGAGGCTTACCATCAACATCGGTAGCCGTCTCTGATAGTTTTAATGTTTTGGATAATCTTTTAAGCTCTTCTTGTAAAATAGCATATTGCTTATCATCTCGGATTGCATCCCCACTTTCAAGAAAAAGCCAAACAGTGGCATCTCCTTGTTGAAATTGTTTAAGCGCTTGTTTTCGCGATGGGGAATTTATGACTTTAATAGCGTTTTCTTCTGTTAAAGGTCCTTGCCAAACAACCCCTGGAATTTTGTGCTCTTTAGGGAAGGAAATTCTCATCATAGCATCATCTTGATGATCTCCTACTTTATTTTCAATGATCGTAATATTCAAAGGTAGTTCAGACGATGCTGCTGCATTTTTAAGTAAGTTAAAGGCCTTCTGCTGCGTGTCGCTTAAATGCTCTGTAGTGTTAATTTCAACGATATATGAATATGCTGGCCATATTTCTAGAGCATAGCGAAATACCGGAGTAGAACAACAAAATGAATTAGAAATTGAGCCAATGATTAAAACAAGTGCTATTACAATACTTCTATAAAATTTATTCATTAATGGGTTCATCTTTTCGATTGTTTTCCATATCTGGTTTGCAAACTAAAAAATCAAAGTTAAAAGTTGGTGAATGGTCATATTGATTACTCAATAATAGCTGCTTTTGGCCACTACATTTTAGACAAAATAGACACCGCAGATAGATTAAAAACAAATATAAATTAAAATCCTCAGCGAAAGGGGATATGATATGTGATTCTGCCTGATTTTAACTAGTTATTTAACGAGAAAGGCTTTGTCGCATCTACATGAAAAATAGTAGATTTACTTTTTAAACAAATCGATAATGTTCAAAGGCCATTGTTTTCCAAAGGTAATTATTCTCCAGGCAGTTTACT
>Ga0316190_10003270_pt1 | contig 11775 bp, 11 predicted proteins | sample Eddworburrow2_MG_FD_204929 | JGI IMG/M metagenome (GOLD analysis project Ga0316190, IMG submission 204929) | Coastal sediment microbial communities from Maine, United States - Eddy worm burrow 2 | ecosystem: Environmental > Aquatic > Marine > Coastal > Sediment | place: USA: Maine | collected... | reverse complement strand
TGGGTATTAGTCAAAATATAACCATCGTCAGAAATAATAAAACCGGATCCCAGCGACTCGGATTCAGACTCTTCACCTTCAGGGTTTTCACCAAAGAAGCGTCGTAAAAAATCATCCAGCGGTGCGCCCTGCCCACCCGGCCCACCAAAACCATGCGGCAGACCGCGAAAACTCTTTTCAGCACTACGTTTCTGGGTGGTACTGATATTCACTACCGCCGGACTATACTGTTCAACCAGCCCGGTAAAATCCGGTAAGTCCCGCGCTGCCATCGCGGCTTGATTTGTTACCAGCAATCCCGCAACTACCAGCCATACCCTGAAAAATTTTACTGCTTTCATAACTACTCCAGACTCACCTTTAACTTCAGGCAGCATCTTACCTTATCTACAGTGATGCGGCACAACGACGCAATATCCGTGGCTGGTAATCACCCGTTGCCGCCAATAGCCGCGCATGACGATGCAACCACCATAACATCGCTATCATAGCGGACAAACCACCCAATACCGACAGATATTCGTTCCTGACGAGAAGAAATACAGCATTCAGCTGCTCCCCGAGAAATGCCCCTGTCATCAAGGCCAGCAAGGGCAATAAATACATCAACAGCGCACTGCGTAGCAGTATCCTGTCATCGACACCCAACACCACATCTTCCCCCACCACTGCCCCGGCCAGGTTAGCGGCCTTGATTTGCATCGTGGCACGCCCCGGCATAAGGCCGCGTGCCATGATCCCGGCGCCACAACCCTTGTTAGCACTACAGGACTCGCAGGCACTACGGCGCTGGGTCACTACCCATGCCTGCTCACCGTCAATTGCAACAACCCGCGCCGTTTCTTCAATAATCATAGCTTAAAAAAACTCCGTTACCCTGATATGGGGACTACTTCCTTACTTTTCAATCAAAGACACACCGGATAAACACCCGTTACCCACCCAAGCGTCATACTGTCTGTGCAGACATCATGTTAGATAAACAGGGAATCCAGCCCTACAGTCACACAGGAGAATGATCCTGATCGTCTGGCTGTTGATAAAAAGAAACTGCCTCTGAATGCTGGCCGTGATAAAGACCAACCTCCGGACTCATTACATCCGATAGCTGGCCAGATTGACTGCAGGAACAGAACCTTCCAACGGTGCAGATACCGCATATTGACTGAAATTAACCAGGTAGTCATAAACTGTTGACTCAGTGGCAGCGGTGGATGATGCCATATCTATCATCTGATTAACGTTATCACCGTCAAAGCTGGCGTAGGCTATGGCCTGATTGTCCATTTCAATGGCCATCGCGGCATCAGCCACAAACATCTGCTGGCCACTAGTAGCCATAGCCATATGCTGACTCTGGATATCTGTTTCGTAATTCTGACTGGCAGCAGTAGTCATCATGGCTGGTTGACCAAATTGCAACAAACCAACAATAGCAACTGCGGACACTGATGCGGCCAGGGCAAAACCGGCGGTGTCGTTGACACGACGCTGTGGTGCCTGATGCGGGGAAAAGTGCGCGGGTTCGCGCTCCAGAGCAATTCTCAATCGATCTGAAAAACCGGTCGTAATAGCTGCTGATAGATTATTGCGTATCGCATCACCAATCAGGTGGTAACTCTCCCAGCATGTCCGCAGCGAGGGATCCTGCTGTGTTTGCTTGAGAACGCTGGCAGACTCAAACTCGCTGGCCTCGCCATCCATATAGACCGAGATTTTTTCTTTGTGATCGATCATCTACTGTCTCTCCACTACCCTGATTTATTTTTATGCCTTGTTAATCTAGCAAGGGCCGTAACTCGTTTTGTATCGCTTCGCGTGCCCTGAATATCCGCGAACGAATCGTTCCAACCGGGCACTGCATTTTTTCGGCAATTTCATCGTAACTCAGTCCTTCGAGTTCACGTAACATAACCGCCTTGCGCAGATCCTCGGGCAACTTCTCCATAGCCCGCACGACCGTAGCCTGAATCTCATCCCTGCGCAGCAACCCTTCGGGGGTTGCATATTCCTTTATATCGGACTCACCAAGCAGATGCTCAGCATCGTCTATATCAATATCCATTCCGGGTGGCCTGCGCCCCCGCGACACCAGGTGGTTTTTAGCCGTATTGGCCGCGATTCGATACAACCATGTATAGAATGCACTTTCACCTCTAAACCCTGGCAAGGCCCGGTAGGCCTTAATAAACGCCTCCTGCGATACGTCCAGAACTTCTTCAGGATCATAGACATAGCGAGATATGAGCTTTACCAGACGGTTCTGGTATTTCAAGACCAGCAGATCAAATGCCTTTTTGTCGCCGCGCTGGACACGTTCGACGAGCTGCTGGTCAGCGTTCTTCTCGCCCATGCGGGCAGACCCCTTTTTTTCCATCGAGCAATCACTGACTCAATACAGTAGACATTAACCCCGGTTATTAGTTCCAGGATTTTCCAAAATTTATTTTAATTTTATTTGACGGAATGGTGTTTATTCAGCCTACGAATATGACAGAATACTATACCAATAACACCGCTTCCATAGCCTTGAGCCCAGAATATTATAGCCATATATTTCAACAAGTTACCAATCATAACGCCTGATGAGCCAATATAAACACGATTTACTGATCATTGGCAGCGGCGCCGCCGGACTCAGCCTGGCGCTGCGCCTGGCCGATCATTTGAATATCGCCCTGATTAGCAAGGGCTCACTGGATGAGTGTGCAACCTTATATGCCCAGGGCGGCATTTCTGTGGTGCGTGACGAAAATGACTCCCTGGATTCGCATATTAATGACACCCTCAATGCCGGGGCCGGCCTGTGTAACCGTGATATCGTCGAATACACGGTGCAAAATGCCGGTCGCTGTATCCAGTGGTTAATCGACAGGGGCGTAAACTTCACGCGCGAGTCACAAGCCGATGGTAGCTCCGATTACCACCTGACCCGGGAAGGCGGCCACAGTCACCGCCGCATCATCCATGCCGCTGACGCCACCGGCCGCGTTATCGAAAAAACGCTGGAACAACAGGCCCGGGAACATCAGAATATTGAGGTCTTCGAACACCATCTGGCAATTGACCTGATCACCACCAACAAACTCGGTTATCAGGATGAGCCGCCTCAGGATAATCGTTGCCTGGGCGCTTATTTGCTGGATTGCCAACAGGGGCAGATCAAACCATTTAGCGCCCGCATGACCATTCTGGCTACCGGTGGGGCCGGAAAGGTCTACCTTTATACCAGCAACCCGGATATTGCCAGCGGTGACGGTATCGCTATGGCCTGGCGAGCCGGCTGCCGTGTCGCCAATATGGAATTTATACAGTTTCACCCTACCTGCCTGTATCATCCGCAGGCCAAATCTTTCCTTGTCACCGAAGCCGTTCGTGGTGAAGGGGGGCGCCTGTTATTACCCGATGGCACACCCTTTATGGAGAATTTTGATCCTCGTGGAGAACTGGCACCGCGAGATATTGTCGCCCGCGCCATCGACCATGAAATGAAACGACTGGGTGCCGAATATGTGTATCTCGACATTAGCCACCGTTCAGCCGAATTTATCAACAAACACTTCCCGACCATCCAGCAACGTTGCCTGGAGCTGGGTTACGATATGACCCGCGAACCCATTCCGGTTGTACCGGCCGCCCATTATCTGTGTGGCGGCGTCCTGACCGATAAACATGGCCGCACTGACATCAACAACCTCTATGCCATTGGCGAAATGGCTTACACCGGACTACATGGCGCCAACCGCATTGCCAGCAACTCCTTACTGGAATGTATTGTCTTTGCCGCTGCCGCCGGTAGTGACATCCTCGACCGGATTGACAGCAGCGCTGCCCCTGAAACATTACCGGCCTGGGATGAAAGCCGAGTTACCGATTCAGATGAAGAGGTGGTGGTATCCCACAACTGGGATGAATTGCGCCGCTTCATGTGGGACTATGTCGGCATTGTCCGCAGCAACAAACGCTTGCAACGAGCATTACGCCGCACAGAACTGCTGCTGCAGGAAATCGATGAATATTACGGAAATTTTCGCATCACCAGCGATCTGATTGAGCTGCGCAACCTGACGCTGGTCGCCGAGTTGATTATCCGCTCAGCCATGTTACGCAAGGAAAGCCGTGGCCTGCACTACACGCTGGATTACCCCCATCGCGATGAACAGCAGCCACCGCAGGCAACGGTGTTATTTCCGGATAATCTTTCTGACCCGGCCTGTAGTAGAGATAAGGACTTAGGACTTAGGACTTAGGACTTAGGATCCAGCCCCGTCTGTTTCCGTCCTGGTTTCATTATCCGAATCAGACTCATCAGTCACCACTCCTGCAGCCTTCTCTGCCCGCCGACGCCGCAGAAAAAACAATGTCAAGGTCGGCCCGGACAAGGCATAAACCAGGGCAATCGAAAACAATACCAATGGCGGGTCAATAGAAATAAAAACAAACACCAGCACTATCAGCAATAATGCAACAAAGGGGATTTTTCCCTTCATGTCGATTTCCTTGAAGCTATGGTAGCGAACATTACTGACCATCAAGACACCGGCTAAAATCGTCATTGATAACACCGGCCAGGCCCATTGCTGCGGATTGAGGTCATAATCATTCGCTACCCAGACAAAACCGGCTATCATCGCCGCCGCTGCAGGGGATGCCAGCCCCTGAAAATAACGCTTACTGACGGTTTCAACCTGGGTATTAAAACGCGCCAAACGTAAGGCCGCCCCGGCTGTATAGATAAATGACGCCAGCCAGCCTACCTTGCCCAAAGACGACAGCGACCAGACATAAATCACCAGGGCTGGCGCCAGACCGAAGGCAATCATGTCCGACAGACTGTCATATTCGACACCAAAATCACTCTGAGTGTTTGTCATTCTGGCTATACGGCCATCCATTCCATCCGTGATCATGGCGATAAAAATGGCCACGGCCGCAGCCTCAAAACGCCCCCCCATGGCCGCAACAATGGCATAAAATCCGGCAAACAATCCTGCCGTAGTAAATAGATTAGGCAGTAGATATATGCCACGCGAGCGAATGACCGCCTGTTTTTTCATGTCTGGACCACTCTCTTGTTTCATCCTCAAATCTTCAATGCATCATTGTTGCCAGTACACTAACCCCGGCGCTTACACGGTCACCATGGCCAACATCTAAACGGACATTGGCCGGCATGAATATCTCCACATAACCGCCAAAACGGGTTCTCCCACAACGTTGCCCCTGCCCAATGCGCTCCCCCACATGAACATAACATTGCGGTTTCTGCCAGCTGTTTGCTATCTCCAGGATCAATATCACATCATCCTGCTCATCGGTCTGAATCCACATCACATAGTGGCGAGCATCGTCATTACTACCGACGTGCTCCAGATGGGGTGCATCGCTACCCTCACCGGACTTAAACAACCATTGCTGCAACAGCTTACCCTCAACGGGGCTACGCAGGCCAAATATACCCAGATGGTGAATCTGTATACGTATACGCACCGCCTGCCGATCCATATACGGATCCCGGCCCTGTTTAACAAAAACTACCGTACCATCAACAGGGCTGATCACGGCCAATGGCAGAGGCGGAACACGACGTTCCGGATCACGATATAAAAAACCCAGGATAATCACAGCCAGCCACAGCGGCAATGACCACAAGGCGCCCAGTAGTTTAAACAACAACAAGGCCACAACAATCAGCACCAGCAAAACCGGCCAGCCTTCGCGGGCGATAAAGGATTGTTTTCCCCGTGCTCTCATAGACAGAGGTTAAAAAAGAAAACCCCGCGTGGCAAGCTAAGTCGTATAATTAGTGATGAGTTATGAGTTTTGGGTGACGGGTGATGAGTAATCGTCAGGTATGATTGAGTTAAAAATCACCCATTACTCATAACTCATCACTGTTTTATAGCCCCCCCCCCCCGCATCCAGACAATAAAAAGCCGGAGAAGTGGCGACCACCGCTCCGGCCTCTAAGCAGCACCTGAAACTAGTTTTTGGATTTATCGACGATCTTGTTGTCTTTGATCCACGACATCATACTGCGCAGCTTTTCACCGACTTCTTCAATCTGGTGCTCACGACCCAGGCGACGCTTGGCCTTGAGGGTAGCAGCACCGGCCTGATTCTCAAGAATGAACTCACGGGCAAACTCGCCATTCTGGATCTCGGTCAGGATCTGCTTCATCTCCCACTTGGTCTCTTCTGTAATCACACGTGGACCGCGGGTCAGATCACCGTATTCGGCTGTATTCGAGATTGAATAGCGCATATTGGCAATACCGCCCTCGTACATCAGGTCAACAATCAGCTTCAATTCGTGCAGACACTCAAAATAGGCCATTTCCGGCGCATAACCCGCCTCGACCAGGGTTTCAAAACCGGCCTGAACCAGTGCCGATGCACCACCGCACAACACGGCCTGCTCTCCAAACAGATCTGTTTCCGTCTCTTCGCGAAAATTGGTTTCAATAACGCCGGCACGTCCACCGCCATTGGCGCTGGCATAAGACAGGGCAATACCCTTGGCCTTACCGCTGGCATCCTGATGCACGGCAATCAAACTCGGTACACCGCCACCCTGGGTATAGGTTGAACGTACCAGATGACCCGGGCCCTTGGGTGCCACCATAATGACATCCAGGTCGGCACGTGGCTCAATCTGTTCATAATGGATATTAAAACCATGGGCAAAGGCCAGCACCGCACCCTGCTTGATATTCGGGGCAATCGTGTCGTTATACAGACGCGCCTGGTGCTCGTCCGGCACCAGCACCATGACCAGATCGGAACCCGCTACCGCCTGATCAACATCTTCAACGGTCAGCCCGGCAGCTGCGGCCTTCTGCGCCGATGCCGAACCGGTGCGCAGACCCACAACAACATCCACGCCGGAGTCTTTCAGGTTGTTGGCATGGGCATGACCCTGTGAGCCATAACCGAGGATGGCTACCCGCATCCCCTTGATAATCGAAATATCCGCATCTTTATCGTAATAAATGTTCATTACATGTTTTCCCTGGTTTTAATTCAAAGCTAGATTGGTTAATCAAAAAGTATTACAAGGTCAGGCTCTTATCTCCATGAGATATACCGGTAACACCGGATCGCACGGCTTCAATAATTGCCTTCTTATCTACAGCCCCTATAAACGCCTCAATACGCTCACTGGTATCAGCCAGCTCGATGGTATAGAGCTCCTCAGTCACATCAACAATGCGACCAGAGAAAATCTCGGCCAGACGTTTAAATTCCTCACGCGCCTCATTGTTAACAGCGCGTAATTTTATCAACATCAACTCACGTTCAATATGCCGCCCCTCGCACAGGTCAAGCAGCTTGACGACATCAATCAGTTTATTCAACTGTTTGGTGATTTGTTCAATAATTTCCTCGGAACCACGGGTTACGATGGTCATCCGCGACAACGAAGGATCTTCAGTCGGCCCCACCGTCAACGATTCGATATTATAGCCACGCGCTGAAAACAGACCGGCAACCCGTGATAATGCCCCAGCCTCGTTTTCCATCAATATAGACAGGATATGCCGCATAATTACACCAGAATCATTTCATTCAAACCGGCACCGGCCGGGATCATCGGATACACATTCTCTTCACGGTCAGTAATAAAATCCATGAATACAGTCCGATCTTTGAGCTTCATGGCCTCTTCGAGGGCCGGAACCACATCACCGGGCCGCTCGATTTTCATACCCACATGACCATAACTCTCGGCCAGCTTGACAAAATCCGGCAAGGAATCCATATAAGACATTGAATAACGCCCCTGATAGAAAAACTCCTGCCACTGTCGCACCATGCCCAGATATCGATTATTAAGACAGATGATCTTGATCGGCAAGCCATATTGCCTGCAGGTCGCCAGTTCCTGAATACACATCTGGATACTACCTTCACCCGTAATACAGGCAACGGTTTCGTCTGGATGAGCCATCTGCGCCCCCATCGCGGCCGGCAGGCCAAAACCCATCGTACCCAGACCACCGGAATTGAGCCAACGGTAGGGCTTATTAAACTTATAGTACTGTGCCGCCCACATCTGATGCTGCCCGACGTCCGAGGACACAAAGGCATCACCGTTAGTCACCTGATACAGACTCTCAACGACATATTGCGGTTTGATAATGTCACCGCTGCCATCGTATTTCAGACATTCAGTCGCCCGCCATTCTTCAATCTGTTTCCACCATGCCCCCAATGCCGCCTGGTCCGGCTTGACCTTGCCTTCCTTGAGCAACTTCAACATCGATTTCAATACATTATCAACCGGGCCAACAATCGGCACATCAACCTTGACGTTTTTTGAAATCGATGACGGATCGATATCGACATGGATAATCTGAGCATGGGGACAGAATTTTTCGACATTACCCGTCACACGATCATCAAAACGGGCACCAATCGCAATCAGGACATCACAATGATGCATGGCCATATTGGCCTCGTAGGTACCATGCATACCCAGCATGCCGAGGAACTGCCTGTCCGTTGCCGGATAGGCGCCCAGACCCATCAGGGTATTGGTGATCGGGTAATTCAGCATGCGGGTCATTGCTGTCAGCGATTCGGCACCCCGACCGAGGATGACACCGCCGCCGGTATAAATCATCGGTCGCCTGGCTTGCTGTATCAGGGCTACGGCCTTTTTAATCTGCCCCAGATGTCCCTTGACGACCGGGTTATAGGAGCGAATCGAGACCTTCTTCGGATAGACGTATTCCACCTTGTCGGCAGTCACATCCTTCGGTATATCAACAACCACCGGGCCCGGACGCCCCGTTGTGGCAATATAAAAGGCCTTTTTGAGCGTCTCAGCCAGATCTGCGACATCCTTGACCAGGAAATTATGTTTAACACAGGGTCGTGTGATACCCACTGAATCAACTTCCTGAAAGGCATCATTACCTATCAGGGCCGTGGGGACCTGTCCTGTGATGACAACCATTGGAATCGAATCCATATAGGCCGTGGCAATACCGGTCACGGCATTGGTGGCACCCGGCCCGGAAGTCACCAATACCACACCCGGCTTACCGGTCGAACGGGCATAACCGTCCGCCGCATGGGTTGCCGCCTGTTCATGGCGAACCAGGACATGCTCCACATCTTCCTGATTATATAGCGCATCGTATATGTGCAGCACAGCCCCGCCGGGATAGCCAAACACAAATTTGACCCCCTCGTCCTTCAGGTAACGAACGACGATTTCAGCCCCGGTTAATTCCACAAATATTACCTCTTCAACAAATCCTATAGATCCCACCCGATCCACGGACAATATAAAAATGAAAGTCCGCCATTGTACGCTGAATCGACGACCTTGAACAGCACCTCCCCGGGGAAAACCAGAGGAAAAACGGAAGAAAACCTGAATAAATACAGGTCATTCCAGACATTCAGGGCCAGGTGCAATGATAACTGATCTGGTACCATGGGCATCACTGGAAACATATACAGTTTATACTCCGGCATAAGCATTTCCATATCCCGGGGGCCCAATAATATGCCTTTACTAAAAATCCAGACCAATATCGATCTTTCTATTACGCAGCAGGAGGAACTGATCAAAAAAATGTCGGCAATAAGCGCTCGCGAACTGGCAAAACCGGAACGCTATGTCATGGTTATCCTCGAACCCGGGACCACCATACTGTTTAGTGGTGAAAACACCCCCACCGCTTACATTGAATTGAAAAGTATTGGCCTGCCAGAACAACAGACCACCGCGTTGTCGGCCAGCCTGTGTCAGGCCCTTTGTGACGAGACAGGTATTCCTCCGGAACGTATTTATATCGAATTCAGCAATATCCCACGCCATTTATGGGGCTGGGATGGCAACACCTTTTAAACTAAATACAATAACGTTCCATCACTATTCAGCCCACCTGCCGGTGACAGGTGTAATACAATAGCCAGACGACATACATTATGTATTGAACACGACTGGCAAATAACACGCCCCCGAAGACCCGAGGATTTTCATTGACTTTCAAAGGCGATAACCGCTACCTTACCTTAACTGATTGTTTATAATGGGCTTTTAGGCATGGCAACTCTGACCGCTGAAAAACAACATTCAGCACGGCTTTTTTCGTCGCAAGATTCCGCTATCATCACACGCCGCTATAAGGCTTATGCACTGCTGTTCATCCTACTGATTACCCTGCTCTCGAGCTTTATCGCCTGGAATAACAACGAGGCCCAATTCAGATCTCACCAGAAAGAGATTCATGAAACACTGGAAAATGCTGTCCATGCCACACATGCCATGGTCAAACTCAGGATATCGACCTATCAGGATTACCTGCATCAAATAAGCCTGTCCAGTGAATTACAACACCTGGTCAAACAACAACTGCAGGTCAAACGTGACCGGGACAGCTTATTGGCCAGCCCCTCTTTGCAGCAAATACGTCATTATTTTGAAGAGCGCAAGGCATTACACAATCTCGGGTTTTTTATTATCGCCCCGGATCACACCAACATCGCTTCGCGACGCAATAGCAATATCGGTGCTGCCAACCTGATTGCACTGCAAAAGCCGGCCCTGTTTACCCGGCTATTGCAGGGTGAAGCTACACTGGTACCACCACTGCGCTCAGACGTGCCATTGCCATCCATGTCAAGCGGAACCTTGTCGGCACAAATGCAAACCATGTTTGTAGCAAAACCCCTGTTCAATAATAGTGGTGAAATACTGGCCATCGTAACCCTGAGGATAGACCCATACATCAGCCTCGACCCGATCACCACCATCACTGAACTGGGCTCAGCCGGGGCAACCCTGCTCTTTACCGACCAGGGTCAGATACTGTCCGAACGCTGGCTGTCGAGGCAACAGCACGATCCCCCGGTTGTGCCAGTCGAGCTACTGCAAAAAATCACCCCCGCAGCCACAGAAACGCTCCGCTACCATAATGATCATCTGGTTTTTAATAATCATCGTCAGCATTTTAGTCTGTGGCACTGGGATCCGGCGCTGGGTATCGGTATCGCGGCAATTCAGGACAGGGATGAAGCCCTGGCTGGTTATGTGCTGGCCCGCAATGCCAGCATTACCTATTATGTCGCCATATTACTGCTGACCCTGACCATGCTCGGCACCATCATCTGGACGCAAATAAAAGCCGACCGGATCCAGGCGATCGCACTGGCGCAGCTTGATGATATAGTCAAGCAGCGCACCCGAGAATTAAACAACAGCTACATTGAACTTGAACGATCAAACAGCAACATAGAAAAACTGTTCCAGACCATGCCGGATGCCTTGCTGGTAGTGAATGAAGCTGGCCACATCATCCGCACCAACAACCAGGCACAAGTGTTATTTGGTTACACAGAAGCAGAATTACTCGAGTTACAAGTGGAGACACTGGTACCCGAAAGATTACGTCAAAAACACACCAAACTACGCGAACAACTCACCCAGCAATCCAGCACACACTCAGTCGCTGTGCCACGCGAACTGTATGCGCTAGACAAAAACGGCAGCATTATCCCCGTCGAAATTATACTCAACAAACTCATTCTCGAAGATCAACCGGTTGTCACCGTAACCCTACGTGACATCAGTCAACGCAAGCTCAATGAGGATAAAAGAAAACAACTCGAAATACAGTTACAACAAACCCAGAAGCTTGAGGCAATCGGTCAGTTAACGGGGGGTATTGCCCATGATTTTAATAACCTGTTGACCTCTATACTGGGTTACATCGACCTCAGTCTGCGGCGTCTGTCTAGTGATGACAGTGAGAAAAT
>Ga0316190_10003266_pt1 | contig 11789 bp, 13 predicted proteins | sample Eddworburrow2_MG_FD_204929 | JGI IMG/M metagenome (GOLD analysis project Ga0316190, IMG submission 204929) | Coastal sediment microbial communities from Maine, United States - Eddy worm burrow 2 | ecosystem: Environmental > Aquatic > Marine > Coastal > Sediment | place: USA: Maine | collected... | reverse complement strand
CCGGAGGAGTCCATGGCGGTGCAGCGCAAGCTGGGCTCGGATATCGTCATGATCTTCGATGAGTGCACCCCCTATCCGGCCACCCGGGAGGAGGCGCGCCTGTCCATGGAGTTGTCCCTGCGCTGGGCCAAGCGCAGTAAGGAGGCCCATGGTGATAATCCAGCGGCCCTGTTCGGTATTGTCCAGGGTGGTGTGTATGAAGATCTGCGGCTGGCCTCCCTGGAAGGACTGATGGAGATCGGTTTTGATGGTTATGCGGTGGGCGGTCTGTCCGTGGGCGAACCGCCGGAGGACCGATGGCGGGTGCTGGATTTTCTGGCTGAACATCTGCCAGGGGAGCGGCCCCACTATCTGATGGGGGTTGGTACACCCGAGGATATCGTGGAGGCGGTACAGCGGGGTATCGACATGTTTGATTGCGTGATGCCGACCCGCAATGCCCGTAACGGCCACCTGTTCACCCATAGCGGGGTGGTGCGTATTCGTAACAGCGTTCATCAGTATGATAGCGGCCCCCTGGACCCACTCTGCGATTGTTATACCTGCCGCAACTACAGCCGTGCCTATCTGCGGCATCTCAACAAGTGTAATGAGATCCTGGGCGCCCGGCTCAATACCATCCACAATCTCCACTATTATCAGAGCCTGATGCGCGGGCTGCGGCAGGCCATAGAGGAGCAGCGCCTGGATCAGTTTGTGCGGGATTTCTATGCCCTGCGAGCTGAATCGCCGGCGGCATGAGTTGGCGCCTTTATATTTAGTCTAACTGTGTCATAATTCGCGGCTTACATTGCCCCCAGGTGGCGTTTTGGCTTGGGATGGCGACCCTAAAATGTGGCAGTAAATATCACAGAGCGGTCGCCGGGTTTCGCTGCGGGAGGTGCCGCAGTTGAAGAAGTGTTGGGCAGTCCCCATTTACACAATTGGATTATTTTAGGACATAAGAATATGAGCTTTTTTATCTCTGATGCCATGGCGGAAGGGCCGGCCGCAGCAGCGGGCGCCCAGGGTGGCTTGGGTGCCCTGGTACCCTTCATTGTTCTCTTCGCAGTTTTCTACTTTCTGTTGATCCGTCCCCAGCAGAAGCGGGTGAAGGAGCATAAGAAGGTGGTGGAAGCCCTGGCCAAGGGGGATGAGATCCAGACCGAAAGCGGGATCATGGGCAAGGTTGTCGAACTGAGCGATAACGTGGTCAAGGTAGAGATTGCCGATAATGTGCAGATCAAGATTCGACGCCAGGCCGTGCAGGCTGTTTTGCCCAAAGGCAGCTTGAAGGAACTCGCATAATCATAAATTAGGCAGCCGGTCTGCCGCCTGCTGGTGGCGGGCAGAACCCCGCCCCCCGGCGCTATCCAAATAGATTAACGAATCATGAATCGATACCCCCTATGGAAGAATTTCCTGATCCTGACCGTGCTTCTGGTCGGGGCCATCTATGCGTTGCCCAATATCTTTGATCAGGACCCCTCCCTTGAAATATCGGGTACGCGCAAGGCGTCCGTTGTTGAGGGTACGGTGGGTATGGCCAAGGATGCGTTGAAGGAGGCCGGCATTACGGCCAAGTCCATGGACATGGCCAATGGCAAACTGCTGGTGCGCTTCGCCGACCCCGAATCCCAGTTGCGCGCCAAGGATGCGTTGACCTCGGCCCTGGGTGACGGCTATATCCAGGCGCTGACCCTGTCAACGGACCTGCCGGCCTGGCTGCGCAATCTGAATGCCCAGCCCATAAACCTGGGGCTGGATCTGCGTGGTGGTATCCATGTGCTGATCGATGTAGATATGGATACGGCGGTAAAGCAGGCGGTGGAGCGTTATGTCAGTGATATCAGGACCCTCTTGCGTGACCAAAAGATTCGCTATGTGACAATCGGTGCCTCGGGCCAGGTGGTAAAGGCCAAGTTTCGTGATGCCACTGTCCGTGACCAGGCCGTGGAGAGGGTGGGGAACGAGTACCGGGATCTGCAGATCGAGTCACGGGATGAGGGCGATGCCTTCTACCTGCAGGCCAGCCTGAGCAAGGATCAGGAGGCGGAGGTTCGTAGGTTCGCCCTGCAGCAGAATATCACCACCCTGCGTAACCGTGTGAATGCCCTGGGTGTGTCCGAACCGGTGGTACAGCAACAGGGTGAGCGCCGTATTGTGGTGCAACTCCCAGGAGTGCAGGATCCGGGCCGGGTAAAAGAGCTTCTGGGTGCCACGGCCACCCTGGAATACAGGCTGGAGGATACCACGCATAGCGTAGAGGATGCCGTGGCGGGGCGTGTGCCGCCGGGCTCGCGTCTCTACCATACCCGTGACGGTCGGCCGATCCTGCTCAATAAGCGGGTGATTGTGACCGGTAACCAGATCACCGATGCCGCCTCCAGTTTTGACACGAATGGCCAGCCAGCAGTGGTGGTGAGCCTGGATGGTCCTGGCGGAAAGCGCATGCTGAATGTGACCAGTGATAACGTGAACCATCCCATGGCGGTGGTGTTTATCGAGACCCTTATCGAGACCCGTAAGGTGAACGGTGAACTGGTCAAGACCAAACGCAAGGTGGAGGAGGTCATCAGTGTCGCCAGGATCGCGGAACCCTTTGGCGCCCGCTTCCAGACCACCGGTCTGGATAGTCCGGCCGAGGCGCGGGATCTGGCGTTGCTGTTGCGTGCCGGTGCCCTGGCCGCACCCATCGAGATTGTAGAAGAGCGTACCATCGGCCCCAGCCTGGGCCAGGACAACATCGATCAGGGTTTTCGCTCGGTGATGATCGGCCTGCTGCTGGTGATGGTCTTCATCGCCGTCTATTACAAGGCCTTTGGCCTGGTGGCGAACCTTGCCCTGGCGGTAAACCTGGTGCTGGTCGTGGCCCTGCTCTCCATGCTGCAGGCGACCCTGACCCTGCCGGGCATCGCCGGTATCGTGCTGACCGTGGGTATGGCGGTGGATGCCAACGTGCTCATCTTCGAACGCATTCGGGAAGAGATTCGTAATGGCAATACCCCCCAGGCCAGCATCCATGCCGGCTATGAGAAGGCCCTGTCCACCATTATGGATGCCAACATCACTACCCTGATTGCGGCGGGTGTGCTCTTTAGCTTCGGTACGGGGCCGATTAAGGGATTTGCGGTCACCCTTTTCCTCGGCATCCTAACCTCCATGTTTACCGCCATTCTGGGTACCCGGGCCGTGGTGAACGTTGTCTATGGTGGCAAGCGTGTGGAACGCCTGTCCATCTAGGCCGGCAAACGACAGGCAACGAACGGAAAAGAATTCAATGCAACTGATCAAATCAAAATTTAATTTCGATTTTATGGGCAAGCGCAAGCTGGCGCTGCTGTTGTCCATTAGCGCACTGCTGGTTGCAGTCGCATCCATTGCCATGCGTGGGCTCGATCTCGGTATCGACTTTACCGGGGGTACCCTGGTCGAGGTGGGTTATGAGCAGCCGGCGGATCTGACACAGGTGCGTGGGACCCTGGCGGCGGCGGGTTTTAAGGATGCCACCGTGCAGCATTTCGGTACCTCTAAGGATGTACTGGTGCGCCTGGCACCCCGTGGGGATATGAGCAGTGCGGACCTGAGCAATAAGGCCTTTGCTGCACTGCAGGAGGTCTCGGAAGGCAAGGCCGATCTGCGTCGTGTTGAGTTTGTTGGTCCCCAGGTGGGTGAGGAACTGACCGAGGATGGTGGCCTGGCCATGCTGTACGCCCTGGTAGGCATCCTGATCTATGTGGCCTTCCGTTTTGAATACCGTTTTGCGGTGGGTTCAGTGGTCGCCCTGGTGCATGATGTGGTGCTGACCATCGGCATCTTTTCCCTGTTTCAGGTCGAGTTCGATCTGCCGGTGCTGGCGGCCGTGTTGGCGGTGATTGGTTACTCCCTGAATGACACCATCGTGGTGTATGACCGTATCCGTGAAAACTTCCGCAAGATGCGCAAGGGCTCGGCGGAAGAGATTATCAATGCCTCCCTGAACCAGACCCTGTCCCGTACCATGATGACCTCTGTCACGACCCTACTGGTGTTGATTGCCCTTTTCGTGCTGGGTGGGGAGATCATCCACGGCTTTGCCCTGGCCCTGATTATCGGTGTGGTGGTGGGTACCTACTCCTCCATCTATGTGGCCAGTACCGCGGTATTGATGCTCGGCATCAGCAAGACGGATCTGATGCCGGTGGAGAAAGAGGGTGCTGAGATGGAGAGCCAGCCTTAGTACTCCGTCAAGGTGATAACTTAGGATGCAGCCAGCCAGGAAGTGGTTAGCTGCTAGACGCGCGACCGCAGGACTAGCCATAGCTAATTCAAGGGAGCGCAACAACGCAGATAACCACTTCCTGACAGGCCCGAAGGGAGCGCCCCAAATTGGCCAATGCTGCGTTGCAGTCCTTGAAAATGGCATGCCATTCCCTGCGGACTGCGCCTTACCTTGGACAATTTGGGAAGCTCTGAATCCTAAGTTATCACCTTGACGGAGTACTCGCCTTTCAGCCCCAGGCCCGGCGTTTGGATTTGAAATGGATGACCTCGCAAAGGCCCTTTGCTGAGGGTCGGTCACCATGGGAAGCGCCCCTGCTGCCAGCATCGGCGAGTCTGGTGCGCGCCGGCTGTATATCAATCACCTCGAATTCACAGCTGCTGCCCTGGTAGGCAGATTTCAGCGACCACTCCTCCAAACCATCCAGCACATCGCGCATAATCATCTCCAATGCGCGATCGCTTAGGTTCGCGATATGCCTGTTCTGTTTGGACATGTGGTTACCCCTACATTCGTGGCCCGTATGCAACCAAAGGCTGCTTTTATTAACGGCTTTTTTGTGGAGACCGGTAGTTGCTGGTCTCCCTGAACATAGCGGTAGTGCTGGGGGAAAACTTGAGGGAAGGATGTTCCCGAGTTGTTGCGGTTTATGCCTTGATCTGGTCGGTCAGGTGAGGGCGTATGACCTTGAGCATGGCAGCGTGTAGCTTGAGGCCACCGGCAATCACATTGCCTGTCTCCAGATAACGGTCACCACCGCCAATGTCGGTTACGGTGCCACCGGCCTCGCTTACCAGCAGGGCGCCGGCAGCGAAATCCCACTCCGACAGGCCCAGTTCCCAGAAGCCATCCAAGCGGCCGGCAGCCACATAGGCAAAGTCCAGGGCGGCGGAGCCTGGGCGGCGAATACCCGAGGTGTCCTTGATCAGATCCTTGAGCATGCCGAGATAGGCGTCCACGTGGCGCTGATCCCGAAAGGGAATGCCGGTGCCCAGCAGGGCGCCATCCAGACTCTTGCGCGGTGAAACACGCAGGCGGCGGTCATTCAGCAGCGCACCTGAGCCGCGGCTTGCGGTGAACATCTCCTCCCGCATAGGGTCGTAGATGACCCCGTGTTCCAGAACACCGCGATGCTTCAGTGCAATGGAGACGGCGAAGTGGGGCAGTCGATGCAGGTAGTTGGTGGTGCCATCCAGGGGATCGATAACCCACTGGTAGTCGTTGCCCGCGTGGGCGCCACTCTCCTCAGCCAGGATGGAGTGATCCGGATAGGCCTTGCGCAGGACTTCTATGATGGCGTCTTCTGCCGCGCGGTCTACCTCGCTGACAAAATCGTTCATACCCTTGGGCGTAATGCTCAGGGTATCAACACGGTCAAAGTGGCGTAAGAGTACATTACCCGCACTACGGGCGGCGCGGACGGCGATATTGATCATAGGGTGCATGGGCGGCAAAGATACAGCAAGGTGCCCAATGTATAAAGTGGAAATTTATAGGCCTTTTTATCGGTATGCTGTTTTATATGCTATTTTGTCGCCCGGTTTTCCAACTGGTGATTGAAGAGAGATGTCCAAACAGCTGCTGGCCAATATTCGTATCGTTCTGATCGGTACCACGCATCCGGGAAATATCGGTGCGGTGGCGCGGGCCATGAAGAATATGCGCCTCAGCCAGCTTTGCCTGGTGGCGCCTAAGCAGTTCCCTTGTGCCGAGGCGACGGCAAGGGCCTCCGGGGCGGATGATCTGCTGGCCAACGCCAGGGTCTGCGATACTCTGGATGAGGCCCTTGAGGGCTGTCGACTGGTGGCCGGGGCCAGCGCGCGACTGCGTACCGTGGAGTGGCCCCAGTTGGTGCCCCGGGAATCTGCGCAACGACTGGCGGCAGAGGCACAGCAGGGCACGGTTGCCCTGATCTTCGGACGGGAGAGTTCCGGGCTGAGCAATGCCGAGCTGGATCGCTGCCACTATCTGGTCCATATCCCCGCCAATCCGGAGTACAGCTCCTTGAATCTCTCCATGGCGGTACAGGTGCTGGCCTATGAGCTTCAGCTTGCCGCCCTGGAACAGGAGGGGCAGGCGCAGCCCGATGCGGAGCGAGAGGTGGCGACGGCGGATGTGATGGAGAGTTTTTACCGGCATCTTGAGCAGACCATGGTTGATACCGGCTTTTCCGACCCCCGCCAGTCAAATAAGCTGCAACGGCGATTGCGTCGCTTGTTCAATCGCGCCCGGCCAGACAGTGATGAGCTGAATATCCTGCGGGGGATCTTCAGTGCTGCCCAGGGGCGGAAGTCAGGCCGTGGGTGAATCAGGGGGATTGCCGGGTGATACGGAACCGAGATGGTTAATTCCCAAGTAAGTTGTAGGGAAATAACACGAGCGTTTCTGTTGGTTATCGAGTAAAATACTGGGTATTTATTTGGTTGCGGAAGTGGGGCCGGCAAAATTAGATGTTTTCTCGGATTAGGGAGGATATTCACTGTGTTTTCGAGCGGGACCCGGCCGCGCGCACAGTCTTCGAAGTCTTTACCACCTACCCTGGTATACATGCGGTGGTATTCCATCGCCTGTCTCACTGCCTGTGGAATTATCATCTGAAGTTGCTGGCGCGTCTTGTGTCCAATCTGGGGCGCTGGATTACTGGGATCGAAATCCATCCCGGCGCCAAGATCGGTCGTCGCTTTTTTATTGATCACGGCATGGGTGTGGTGATCGGAGAGACCGCAGAGATCGGTGATGACTGTACCCTCTATCATGGGGTTACCCTTGGCGGTACCAGTTGGGAAAAGGGCAAGCGCCACCCTACGCTGGGTAACGATGTAGTGGTTGGGGCCGGCGCCAAGGTGCTGGGGCCGATAAAGGTCGCCGACGGCGCCCGGATCGGCTCAAATGCGGTGGTGGTGAAGTCGGTACCGGCGGGTGCCACCGTGGTGGGTGTTCCCGGTCACCTGGTTGGGCGCGACGTATCGGATCGCTCGGCAGAGCGGGAGGCCATCGCCAAGAAAATGGGATTCGAGGCCTATGGAACGACCCAGGATATGCCTGACCCGGTAGCCCATGCCATTAACTGTATGCTGGATCATATCCATCTGATGGATCAGAAGATGGAGACGCTTTCCGGGGCTGTGAAGGACCTGGGGGCTGAGGCGGAGCAGCCGGATCTGCCGGAAATAGAGCACTGTGAGATTGTTTCAGAGGCTGAAGATGTCGAGGATAATCAGGAAGATAGCCTCTCAAAATCAGAGTGACTTTATTATAACCGGTATTCGCATATACTTTATATAATACTTGATAAAATTACTGTGTAATTGTACATTTGTTGGGGCAATAATTCGGAGCGCGGAATATGAGGTTGACAACGAAAGGCCGCTACGCGGTCACGGCAATGCTGGACTTGTCGCTGCACCACGATGAGGGTCCAATCACACTGGCCGATATCGCTGAGCGCCAGGGGATTTCCCTTTCCTATCTGGAACAGCTCTTTTCACGCATGCGCAAGCGCGGTCTGGTATTTAGCGTACGCGGCCCGGGTGGCGGTTATAGCCTGGCGAGACCGAATGAGGAGATCACCATTGCGGAGATCATCACGGCGGTGGATGAAAGCGTGGATACCACCCGTTGTCATGGTGCCCATAATTGCCAGAACAATGAACTCTGTCTGACCCATGACCTGTGGGAAGACCTCAGTACCCGTATCTATGATTACCTGGACCAGGTCTCGCTGCAGGACATGATGAATCGTCGTGGTGTGCAGCGGGTTGCGGAACGCCAGGACAATAAGTGCACCGAGGTGTCGGTGGAACTGCCTATGTAGCAGGGCGTGGTGGGAAGAGCCAGTGAGTTTTACCTGTAGAGTAAGCAGTTCGGAGTAATAGATGAAGGCACCAATTTATATGGACTATTCGGCAACGACGCCGGTGGATCCACGTGTTGCAGAAAAAATGTGGCAGTATTTAATGCCGGATGGGAATTTTGGCAATCCGGCATCCCGCTCTCACCACTACGGCTGGGTGGCGGAAGAGGCAGTGGATCAGGCCAGGCGTGATGTGGCGGCCCTGCTCAACGCAGACCCCAAGGAGATCGTTTGGACCTCCGGGGCGACCGAGTCGGATAATCTGGCGATCAAGGGTGTGGCCCATTTTTATCAGAAAAAGGGCAAGCACATCATTACCGCCAAGACCGAGCACAAGGCCGTGCTGGATAGCTGTCGCCAGCTGGAACGCGAGGGTTTTGAGATCACCTATATGGATCCTGAGCCCGATGGCCTGATCGATCTCGATAAGCTGGAGGCGGCCATGCGGGATGACACCATCCTGGTCTCCATCATGCACGTCAATAATGAGATCGGTGTGATCCAGGATATTGCCGCCATTGGCGAGCTGACCCGGTCGCGCAAGATCCTGTTCCATGTGGATGCCGCCCAGAGTGCGGGTAAGGTGCCCATTGACCTGGCCGAACTCAAGGTGGATCTCATGTCCCTGTCGGCCCACAAGATCTATGGCCCTAAGGGCATCGGTGCACTCTATGTACGGCGCAAGCCCCGGGTACGTCTGGAGGCCCAGATGCACGGTGGTGGCCATGAACGCGGTATGCGCTCCGGCACCCTGGCAACCCACCAGATCGTGGGTATGGGCGAGGCCTTCCGCATCGCCGGGGAGGAGATGGCAACCGAGAATGAACATATCCTCGCCCTGCGCAACCGCCTATGGGATGGTCTGCGGGACATGGAAGAGGTGTACCTGAATGGTGACCTGGAGCATCGAGTGGCCGGCAATCTGAATGCCAGTTTCAACTTCGTGGAAGGTGAATCCATGATCATGGCCCTGAAGAACATGGCGGTCTCCTCCGGCTCTGCATGTACCTCTTCCAGTCTGGAGCCCAGCTATGTGCTGCGCGCCCTGGGGCGGGATGATGAACTGGCCCATAGCTCAATCCGCTTCACTATCGGTCGTTTTACCACCGAGGCGGAGGTGGATGAAGTGATCGCCGACGTGCGCAAGCAGGTCAATCGTCTGCGTGATCTCTCTCCCCTGTGGGAGATGTATAAGGACGGGATCGATCTCAAGCAGATCCAGTGGTCTGGACACTGAGTTTATATGCCTCGATGTTCGGGCCAAGGGCTTGAACTTTGAGGCTTGGTATTGAATCTAATGTTTATATGTATTGCCGCGAGTTGCCAATCGGCGCCGGCATAGTAACTAGGAGTTAACCAGATGGCATACGGTGAAAAGGTCCTGGATCATTATGAAAACCCGCGTAATGTGGGTGCCCTGGATAAGGATGCCGAAGATGTAGGTACCGGGATGGTTGGCGCCCCCGCCTGTGGTGATGTGATGCGCCTGCAGATCAAGGTCAATGATGAAGGTGTCATCGAGGATGCCAAATTTAAGACCTATGGCTGTGGTTCCGCCATTGCATCCAGCAGCCTGTTGACCGAGTGGGTCAAGGGTAAAACCCTGGATGAGGCAACCCAGATCAAGAATTCTGATATTGCCGAAGAGCTGGCCCTGCCGCCGGTGAAGGTTCACTGCTCAGTCTTGGCGGAGGATGCCATCAAGGCGGCGATTGAAAACTACAACAGTAAGCAGACAGACAAGTAGTTTTGTTTGAGTGTTTTGGGTTTGAATTAGGTAGAAGTTATGGCGATTACGCTTACAGAAGCAGCGGCGGACAGGGTCAATAAATTTCTTGCCAATCGTGGCAAGGGGGTTGGCGTGCGTCTGGCTGTGCGCACCTCTGGTTGCTCCGGCATGGCCTATATATTGGAGTTTGCCGACGAGGTAGAAGAGGAAGACGTGGTATTTGAGGATCGGGGCATTAAGGTGCTGATCGATCCCAAGAGTCTGCTCTATTTGGATGGGACAGAGCTGGACTTCACCAAGGAGGGGTTGAGTGAGGGTTTTAAATTCAATAACCCCAACGTCAAGGATCAATGCGGCTGTGGTGAGAGTTTCTCGATCTAGCCACGGCATCCCAGGTTTGCTTCAGGCCGGGCTTTGTACCGGCCTTTGTTTTGTAGAAAGAAAAATCTAGCGATGCTCGATTTCTCCAAAAACTATTTTGAGCTGTTTGGCCTGCCCGTTGATTTTGCCATCGACGGAGCAGAGTTGGCGTCACGTTATCGTGAACTGCAGCGAGCAATTCATCCTGACCGTTATGCCAGCGGTACCGAGCAGGAGAAGCGACTCTCCATGCAGGGGGCAAGCCGCATCAATGATGCCTTTGACACCCTGAAGCATCCCCTTTCCCGGATCAGATATATGCTGGAGCTACAGGGGGTTGATGTGGCCGGTGCCTCCGGCAGTACGTCGGATACGATGTTTCTGATGGAGCAGATTGAGCTGCGGGAGGAGTTGGAGGCGGCGCGGGGACAGGCTGACCCCTATGGGGCGGTTGCCGAGTTGATGGTTCGTATTCAGGGACTGATTCAGCAACAGTTGGATGAGATTGTGGTTCATCTGGAGGCGGCGACAGCCAAAAGCCTGGGACAGGCCCTGGATATCCACCAGAAGCTTCAGTTTCTGTATAAACTGCGCGCTCAGGCAGAGGAGCTGGAAGCGGAACTGGATGATGAGCTATAAGGAAATCCCGGTAATATTTTCCTGCACCCGTCAGGGTGGTGGAATCAGTGAAATTTTAAGAAGATAGTCACATGTCACTTCTACAGCTTGCAGAGCCCGGTCAATCCCAGGCCCCCCATCAGCATCGGTTGGCGGCCGGCATAGATCTGGGCACCACGAATTCACTTGTCGCTGCTGTGCGCAGCGGCCGGGCCGAGACCTTGTCCGATCAGGAGGGGCGGCATCTGCTGCCTTCCGTGGTGCGCTATCAGAAAGATGGTGTCGTTGTCGGCCATGAGGCATATGCCGCCGCGCCCGGTGACCCGCTCAATACCATTGCCTCGGCCAAACGCCTCATGGGGCGTGGGGTAGGGGATATCAAGCGCATTGGCTCCAACCTGCCCTATGTCTTCGTCGAGGAAGAGTCGGCGGTGCCGCGCATCCATACCGTTGGCGGCGACGTCAGCCCCATTGAGGTATCGGCGGAGATCCTGAAGGTGCTGGCGGCCCGGGCCGAAGAGACCCTTGGTGGTGACCTGGCGGGTGCCGTGATCACGGTGCCGGCCTACTTCGATGACGCCCAGCGCCAGGCCACCAAGGATGCGGCCCGTCTTGCCGGTCTGAACGTGTTGCGCCTGTTGAATGAACCCACGGCGGCGGCGGTGGCCTATGGGCTGGATCACAAGCCGGAGGGCGTGCATGCCATCTATGATCTGGGTGGCGGTACCTTCGATATCTCCATCCTGCGCCTGAACAAGGGCGTGTTTGAGGTGCTCTCCACCGGCGGTGATTCCGCCCTGGGTGGTGATGATTTTGACCGCGTGGTCGGCCAGTGGATTATGGCCCAGGCAGGCATACAGGATGACGCCGACCATGCCACCCTGCGCCGGGTGATGCGGGATGCCTGTGCCGCCAAAGAGGCCCTGACCGATGTGGAGGTTGCCGAGCTGGATGTGGAGCTGGCGGATGGCTCCCGCTGGCAGGGCCAG
>Ga0316190_10003265_pt1 | contig 11789 bp, 10 predicted proteins | sample Eddworburrow2_MG_FD_204929 | JGI IMG/M metagenome (GOLD analysis project Ga0316190, IMG submission 204929) | Coastal sediment microbial communities from Maine, United States - Eddy worm burrow 2 | ecosystem: Environmental > Aquatic > Marine > Coastal > Sediment | place: USA: Maine | collected... | reverse complement strand
ACGCTGCCCGGTTTCGTTCGGGTCCGTCGAGTAATCGGCATTGATGACGATCACAATTTCTTCGTCCGGAACCATAACAATCAGTTGTCCCCCGTAGCCGGAAGCGAACCAGAATTGGCGACCCTCCCATTCTCGCATCCACCAGAGGTAGCCATACTCCTCGCCCGGATCCTGGCTGGAATAACCGGTCCATGATGCGGTCACCCAAGACACGGGAATGAGTTGCTGGCCGTTCCACGTGCCGCCATCGAGAAACAGCTGGCCGAATTTTGCCGAATCTCTTGCTCGCATCCACAGCCCTCCTGTGGCAAGCGGCAACCCGTCCGACTGGTATTCCCATCGTACTGTCTGGATGCCCATGGGCCCGAACAGGTATTGCGCCGCAAATTCGTCGATATGAATGCCTGCCTGGTTGCGAACGATCCCGGCCAGTAACATCGGGCAACCGCTATTGTAATACCAGGCCGTACCCGGATCCGTCACGATCTCCTTTTGCAGCAAGTACTCGATGAAATTATTGGACCGATGCGCGGCAACATTGTCGTTTTCCGACCCGTTGACCGGTGTCGAGATTTCGTTCCATTCGAAACCGGGCGTCATCGACAATACATGTTGCAGTGTCACCCCGGCCTTGTCGGGATTGTTGAGATGCTGATATTCGGGAAAATAATCGAACAGCGCATCCCCCACGGAAGCAACTGAACCGTTCGCGACCGCGATGCCGAATATTGCCGAGACCACACTCTTGGTCGCGGACTGAAGATGAGATAGCGAATTTTTGTGAACGTCCTGAAAGTACTCTTCGAAAACAAGCCTGTTGTTCCTGATAATAAGGATGTTGCGCAGGTATTCATCCTGGTCCGCGTCATGGATGAATTTCATCATGGATTCGACACGACCGACGTTCAGGCCTTCGCCCCCGGCATCGGCCACAGCCCAACCGTCGCCATCGTCGACCGGCACCGCGTACGCATAGCTGTATGGAACTTCCGGGGCGGAATTCTTTCCCCCGCCGCTACCGCCACAGGACGATAGTACGACTGCCACAAGCGCGCTCAAGATCAAGCCTGAGGAATTGCGCATCTTCCGTCCTTCTTCAAAGCAATTGGGTTCGATTTCGACTACCAGGACATTGTTATAGAAATGTCACCGGCGGCGCATTATGGATATCTAATGAAGTGGTTACGGAAGTATTATTTCTCTGCGGGCTGCCGCATCGCTTAGATTCCAAGCACTCTCACTGTCGTGAGTTCTGTGACATGGCAATATGGCGATTGAAGCGCTGATCGCCGTGTAGGTCAACGAGCACGGGATCTGTGGTGTCCCATAACGGAAACCGACGGCCAGCCTCTGAAGACTTCGCCAGCCACGACATGGCGGCGGCTTTGTCACCAAGAAGTGAGAAGCAGGCTGCAATCAGTCGAAAATCGTGCGATGAAGTGCTCTCGCCACTCACGCGAGATAGAGCATCTTCCAAAACTTCGTTGACCCTGTCGGTACCTTCGTCTTCGCGGCCCTCGGCGATAAGGATCTGGGCGATGCCCAGCCTCGAGTAATCTGTACGTTTAAGATTTGCAATAGCGAACTCAAAAATCTCCCTTGCCGTGTTCGTATCGCCCTGCAACTGGTGGCTGACCGCAGTGATATGTACGCACGTCTCGTGAAGCGGCTGCCTGGTTAGTACACGCTGACAGTTTTCGAGAGCCTGCGCCGTATTGCGCGTAACCAGCTCCAGCGTTGCCAGTTCAGTCCAGGCGTCAATCGACTCAGGAGCGTACTCGAGCGTGTAGTTTAGCCAGTGCCTCGCGCCGTCAACGTTGCCAGTTCGCACATACAAGAAACCGAGTCGGATGGCCGCTTCGAAATGCGAGGGCTCAAGTTCGACGACACGCAGGAACCGCGCAATAGCTTGTTCGTATTCGAATCGAGCCTTGTGTGCCCTGCCGGCGTTGTAGATCGACTTCCAGTGCGTCGAATCGACTTCGTAGGCGCGTTGTAGATTCTCGAGCGCGGACTCAGTGTCATCACTAAGTAATTGGGCGAGGCCGAGCATGTTATAGAAGTCCGCATTCGTCGGGTCCAGCGCGACGGCCGTGGTTGCAGCGGCGACCGCCTCATCAATGCGATTTTGTCCCCAGCGCTGCGTGAGTTGTATGAGCGCACTAGCCAACTGCGAATAGGCGAGGGCGAATGACGGGTCGTACTCGATAGCCTTCTCAAAAAATGCGATGGCATTGCCATTGGAAGGGTAGTTTGCCCTCGCATGATGTAAGGCACCTTTGTGGAACGCGCTGTTGGCTTCAGGAATATCGGACAGCACCTCCAGCTCGTTGGCGGATCGGGTATCAACTTCGGTGCCCAGCGTCCACAAAAACGCAACGGCGATCACGGCGACTGTGGCGCCAACCAGCCAGAAGATCGGCGCGCGCGCGTTACGATTTGATTCACTTGTTGTCACAGGCTTGGCTATCAGTCGAAAACCTATTTTTGGAATCGTTTCGACAATTCTCGGGCTGCTGGCGCTGTCATTGAAGGCCTGGCGGATCGCGAAAATGCAGCGCGTTAGTGCCGCATCAGTGACAAACGTGCGATCCCAGACGGTCTCAAGCAATGTGTCTTTTGTGACAACGTCACCGGGATTCTCCGCGAGGCAGGTCAGCGTCTTCATGACCTTGGGCTCTAGTTTGCGGGTCTCGCCACCGCGAGTAATGCGGCAAGCTGCCACATCTACGCGCCAACCATCCAGTACAAAACCGTTTCCGGCCATCAACTCCCCCCAATATTGCCAAGCGGCCCCTTATTGCAGGCCTGTGACCGGTAGTGTGGTGGGGAATTTGACGCCGACTAAAGTCCAGAGTTCAATCCTTCAGGGTATTGCTGCGGATTCAAACGTTAGCGGTCAGATGCGGTGGCGCCGCGAACGGCGCCATACGAGGAATGGCAAAAACAGCAACAACTCCCAGCCAATAGATCCGCCACCACCAGACGGGGTAGGAGTTGGTGTCGGCGGCGGTGGCGGTGGCGGTGAAGGCGTCTCGTCCTCAAGCTCGATCTTGCGAACACCCGTGGCATCAGTAACGTAGAGGACCTGTCCAGAGGCATCGGTGGTAATCCCGTTGGGACGGTTAAACGACGCTTGAGCGTACGCGCCACCGGCCGAGCCCTGGGCGCCTGTACCGATCGTCGCCAGCTGGGTGCCCGCATTCGTACCTCTGAGTTCAAATTCAAATACTCGGTGGTGACCAAACGATGTCGCGTACAGGCGGTCGCCGGCGATCGTCACATGGCCGCCCGGCTGAGGCACCGATGCAAACGTCGATACGTTGCCTGTAGAAGTGACTCGCAAGATCTGGCCGTCGTTCCAGTTGATAACATACAAGTCGCCATTCCCATCGCGGGTCATGCCATTCGGGCATGTAAAGAGAGACGAGGTCGCAAAAATGGTGGCTACGCCGTTTGGCTCGATGCGGCTAAGGTCGTTGCGGTGGCAGTTCGCTACAAACAGGTTGTCCGCCTCGTCAATGGCTATTCCGATCGGGCCGAGCACGTCGGTCGAGAAAGTCGTCACCACGCCGCTCTGGTCGATCTTGCTTATAGAGTTGCCGCCGAAGTTCGACTGGAACAGGTTGCCTTGTGAATCGAAGTCATTTCCCGAGGCGATGTTTATGTCGCTGGCAAAAATGACCGGGTCGAAAGCGCCTGTTGGCGAGAGTTTCCAGACGAAGCGGGAGCCCGACGAGTCATTCAACGGTCCATAGTTCGCCGCATAGATATCGCCGGCACTATCAAGCGTAATGCCACCATTAGCTTCAATGACTTCCAGCGTCGATACTGTCCCGGCCATTGCCGGACCGCCGGCGAAGGCCGCCACCAGGCAAGCCAGAACAAACCGTTTTCTACACATCTCAAAGCTCCTGGGTTCGATTTCGATTACCTGTACATTGTTATGAATATGTAACTGCCTGAGCATGATGGAAGTCTTATGAAGTGGTTACGGAAGTATTACTTTTCTGCCGGATGCCACTTCGTGATGCCCTGAGTGACGTGCAAGTGCGTCGGACCAAGCATCCGGCCGGGTTCGTCGCCAACTGATTCCACCGAGCTTTCTGAGTATGCTCAGATTTAGCGTCACTTTTTGACCGTCGCGCAGATGGTTTCCTGTGAACGGTATTGCGCAACTACTCGGCGTCTTTTCGCCTGTCAGCCCATGGCAGATCGCAACACGTGGTTCACGATGAGGTCATGTTCCCTCTCGGGGGTGTCATAGTTTCCGCCAGTTACGACGACGACCATGTCCAGGGCAGGGAAGACCATGATCGCTTGACCGGCGAACCCGTCCGCACAAATGGCCGGTACGGTCGTGGACCCGATCTGAAAGTTCTTTCTCCACCAAAAGAACCCATAACCCTGGAATCCCTTGTAGCCCGTGTGTGCAACGGAGATGTGTTCAGCAGTCGCAATCTGGATCCAGGCTTCGGGAACCACTTGTTGCCCGAACCAGGAACCACCCTGCAGGATCATTTGTCCAAACTTGGCCATGTCACGGGGTCGCAGCAGGATATCACCCACTATGTACATAGAATTGTGCGCATACTGCGGCCATTCAAAGTGATCGATTCCGAGTGGCTGCTCGGTAAGGCCGACCTCCGCCAGCGAGGCAGGTATCCAGCCATCATCGGTCTGCACCGGGATATTGACACTGCTGACGGGAGGGGCTGCGTTGTGGCCTGTCGATTGATCGTCACTGCCGTCCCCGCCGCAGGCCGACAGAAGCATGGCCGACCATGACAAGACGATCAGGGCATGGCGCCAGGATGGTCCAGAGCTGAGGATGGACATGGCAGGATTCCTTGGCCGAAGCCACCACCGTTCGACCGTTTTTGTTCGTCGCGGTTTTCTGCTCGCCGTAAGTAATAATACGTAAAGGGTCCCGCGTCGCTGGCCGGCGCACCTCGGCATGAGGCGATGTCCATTACACCGGGTAGCCCCTTGGCGAGCGGGTAATGAATGTCGGTCGAGGCTTCCGTGCCCCAACATTCAACTCGCCAGCTTATTTTCTCCTGGCCATAGAATCGCTTGGAATCGAATTACTCTCACTTCTATGCTCATTGAAGGAGTTCAGTCCGGCAAAGCGCCACATCGAAGTTTCGGTTGGCGAATCCGTTCGAATGCTGAGGGAGCTCCAGGTGTCGAGCCAGAACGAACTGGCTGACATTAGCGGAATTCCGCAGTCGACAATCTCCGCGATCGAAAACGACCGAGTCAGTTTGGGCGTGGAGAGAGTCAAGACGCTGGCGAGGGCGTTGAAGTGTCATCCTGCTGTGCTGCTGTTCCCTGGCTGGGACGTCGAAGTTGAATCTGCGGCCTGACGCTCGGCGAGATCCGCTGACAAAACAGAGTCGCAGGTTAAAATCCTGCCCCCGCTACCAAACAAAAGATGGGCCCCGTTGTGGGGCCGGCGTTTTTGTCGACTAAGCGTTTTCCCTAGGTGCAATTCCCTCAGAACAGGCCTAACGTAGCGAAGTCAACTGTGGAGGATCGACATGGCTGCGACTACACGCTGCGCCGCGTATATTGCCGCGCTGGCCATTATTCCCTTGCTTCTCTTCTCAACTCCGCTGGCTGCCGACCTCGTGGTCGCAAATAGTTGTTTCCTCGATTAAGCATTGAGATACTCCTTCATTAGAATTTTATAATATTCGGCTGAATGTGCAGCGAATGCCATTGTTCCAAGAGTTTCAAAATCAATCGTTCAATGACTAAACCCTGAGGAGACCGGATTTCATGTTCAACATTAATCCATTCGCCGAGCTTTCCGGGCTCATTCCGCCGATCGCGATGCAGATTTACGTGATCCTGATGGCGATCCTGGTCGCGGGCGGCACGCTGCTGGATACGATCCACAAGAAGAGCGCGCAGTACTTCTTCGAGAATTCGGAAAAGCAGAAGAAAATGGCCAGCCGCGAGGTTTCGGGTGGCGAGAAGGTCGGCATCGCTATCAAGACGGTGGCGGAGGACGTGCTGACCTCGGCCGAGTTCTGCAACCAGAAGCGCAGGGTCGCTCATCTGCTCACGATGTATGGCTTCATCCTTTTTGTCGTAAGCACGGCCGTGATGATCTTCGGCTATGCCGGCTCGGCCAACGCAGCAGCCTGGCCGCTCCTTTGGCACCTCGGCGCGTTCATGGTGTGCGTGGGCGGTTACTGGTTCTGGTTCTTCATCCGCGTCGATGTCGCTGCAGAGGGCAACCCCTGGTACCGGGTGGTGAGGGCCGATCTGTTCATCCTGGCGCTGCTCGCGACCACCACGTTCGCGCTGCTCTGGTCCGTGTTCGGGGCAATCTTCTACTTCGTCCTGTTCATCGCCGCCGCCACGGTGCTGTTCGGCACGGTGTTCTGGTCCAAGTTCGCGCACATGTTCTTCAAACCGGCCGCGGCTTTCCAGAAACGGGTGACCAAGGCCGATGGTTCAATGGAGAATCTGCCGGAAATACCCGATTTGTCGGATCCTGAGGTACATCAAAGGTATCCGGATATTCCGGAATACCTGGGCAAAAACCCACCCAACATGGGCCTGGGCATCAAGCGCGAGGCGCCGAACCATTACTGAGCCGTTTCAACGGATCAAATTTTTTTGAGAGAAGATTAAATATGCCGACTTTCGTATACATGACCCGTTGTGACGGCTGTGGACACTGCGTTGATATCTGCCCTTCAGACATCATGCATATCGATCCGACTCTGCGGCGCGCCTACAACATCGAACCCAACATGTGCTGGGAGTGTTATTCCTGTGTCAAAGCCTGCCCCATGGACGCCATTGACGTTCGCGGCTACGCGGACTTCGCCCCGCTGGGACACTCGGTGCGAGTTAAGCGTGACGAAGAAAAGGGTGTCATCGCCTGGCGCATCAAGTCCCGCAATGGTGAAACCGACCTGAATCTGTTGGCGCCGATCACGACCAAACCCTGGGGCACGGCCATCCCGCAACTGAAGGACGAGACTGCGCCCACCCGGGAAGTGCGGGACAGCCAGTTACTGTTCAACGAGCCGAAGTATATCCGCATGGATGAAGGTGACATTCATACCCTGGAATCCGCTGGGCTCAAGATGAAATCAGGGGTGTACTACTAATGGCCTACAAAACAATCGTAGAAGACAACATCGACATCCTCGTCGCGGGTGCCGGCCTCGGTGGTACCGGCGCTGCTTTCGAAGCGCGTTACTGGGGGCAGGACAAGAAGATCGTCATCGCTGAAAAAGCGAACATAGACCGTTCCGGCGCCGTGGCGCAGGGTCTGTACGCGATCAACTGCTACATGGGAACCCGCTTCGGCGAGAACAACCCGGAAGACCACGTTCGCTATGCGCGAATCGACCTGATGGGCATGGTGCGCGAAGACCTCCTGTTCGACATGGCGCGTCACGTCGATTCGACGGTGCACCAGTTCGAGGAATGGGGTCTGCCGATCATGCGTGATCCCAAGACCGGCGCTTACCAGCGTGAGGGCCGCTGGCAGATCATGATCCACGGCGAATCCTACAAGCCGATCGTCGCCGAAGCGGCGAAAAAGTCGGCGGACAAGGTCTTCAACCGCATCTGCGTCACGCACCTGCTGATGGACGACGCCAGGGAGAACCGTGTCGCCGGCGCCGTCGGCTTCAACGTGCGTACCGGCAACTACCACGTATTCAAAGCCAAGACCGTTATCGTCGGCGCCGGTGGCGCCTCCAACATCTTCCGCCCGCGCTCGGTCGGTGAAGGTGCGGGCCGCGTCTGGTACGCCCCCTGGTCGTCGGGCTCGGCCTATGGGCTGCTGATCCAGGCCGGCGCGAAAATGACCCAGATGGAAAACCGGATCGTGCTGGCTCGATTCAAGGACGGCTACGGCCCGGTTGGCGCGTACTTCCTGCACCTGAAGACATATACCCAGAACGCGTACGGCGAAGAGTACGAGTCGAAGTGGTTCCCCGAACTGCAGAAAATGGTGGGCAAGGAGTACCTGGATCCGGAAGCTTCGCATTTGACGCACCGCCCGATCCCGACCTGTCTGCGTAACCATGCGCTGATCAACGAGGTCAATGCGGGGCGCGGACCCATCCACATGGTGACCATGGAAGCCTTCCAGGATCCTCATCTCGAGGAGATCGGCTGGCACAACTTCCTCGGCATGACCGTTGGCCAGGCCGTATTGTGGGCGGCAACGGATGTCAATCCGAAGCACGAAAACCCGGAACTGACGACCTCCGAGCCCTACGTCATGGGTTCGCATGCGACCGGCAGCGGCGCCTGGTGCTCCGGCCCGGAAGATGTGTCTCCGCCCGAATATTTCTGGGGCTACAACCGCATGACCACGGTCGAGGGCCTGTTCGGCGCGGGCGACGCCGTCGGCGGCACGCCCCATGCGTTTTCCTCGGGTTCGTTCACCGAGGGCCGCCTGGCAGCCAAGGCTGCCTGCAAGTACATCGACGACGGCAAGGCCGAGGGTATTCGTGTGTCGCAAGAGCAGATCGATCGCCGCAAGGCCGAGATCTACAAGCCGATGGAACATTACAAAGTGTTCCGCAATGAAATCGTTGCCGGCACCGTTAACCCGAACTACATCAATCCGCGCCAGGGCCTGGATCGCCTGCAGAAGCTGATGGACGAGTACGGTGGTGGTGCAACGGTCAACTACATGACCAACGACAAGCTGTTGCACATCGGTCTGAAGAAACTGAAAACGATGGAAGAGGACCTCGACAAGATTGGCGCCGAGAACATTCACGAACTGTTGCGTGCATGGGAACTGAAGCATCGGGTTCTCACCTCCGAGTCGGTCCTGCAGCACACGCTGTTCCGCAAGGAAACCCGCTGGCCGGGTTACTACTACCGCGGTGATGCCATGAAGCTGGATGACGAGAACTGGCATGTGCTGACCGTTTCCCGTCGCGATCCTGAAACCGGTGAATACACCATGGAGAAGGCTCCGCTTTATCACCTGGTGAGTGAAAAAGAGGAAGCAGCGTAGAAAAAAACGGGCCAGACCCAGTGCCGGAGTACGCTTACTCCGGCACTTCACGCTGACCTTTTTTCATACTGATGAACATCATCGACCACAGCGACGAGGAGATACTGGAGGTTGCCCACCCGATGTGGGACGACCTGATCAAGTATTCCAACAAGGGCCAGTACGGGAAGTTCATCAGGAAATTCTCCTATGAATTGCTGCTCGGCCTGAACGAAGTAGAACTGGGCAAGCAGTTCAAGAGAAGCGTGCTGGCGCGCAAGCTGTCCAAGGAATGGGAATGTCTCGGCATCATCCGCCGCGGCGAGCACGTGACGGTTCTCTACCGCGTGAGGAGCACCGAAAAAGAAGGTGAATGGCTCGGGCGCCTGGTCCTGGGTTATGAAAAGGGTGAGATAAGGATATTCTCCGCTTCCATATTCTAGGGCCCTAGGAAATATGAAAGACGTGATCGAAACCAACAAGTATGTTGAACTGACCTACGATGTCATTGACCAGAAATCAGGCCAGATACTAACTTCTGTTGAATTTCCCCTCGGGTATGTCCACGGGGTCAACATGGTCCTGTCTCCCCAGGTCAGCGCCGAGTTGGAGGGCAGGTCCGCAGGCGAAATCATAGAAGTTCCCCTGGACTGCAATAAGATATTTGGCCCCCGGGATGAGTCGCTCGTCATCACCGAGAACATCAGAAACGTTCCCGAAGAATATCGTGAAGTCGGTACCGCCATCCTGATGGAAAACGAAAGGGGCGGAACCAAGAGTTTCCTGGTCACCCGTAAGGATAGAAAAACCATCACCATTGATGGAAATAACCCGTTGTGTGGCAGAGAGGTGATTTTCAAGCTGGAAATCCTGCTCGTCCGCGATGCAAGCGAAGAGGAGATTGCAGCAGGCGGGAAAATCGAAAAAGGCCCGGACATTGAAACAGGGCTCCGCATTCATGAGGTTCTGAATTAAACTCGCGTCACGCGTGACATTCTTAATAAGGGGTAAATACTGTGAGCGAACAACCCAAAACCAGACCCAAAGTTCCTGAAGGTAAGGCACGTTTCGTGACAACCCGTCAGAAGGAACCCAACGAGAAGGGTTTCGTTGGGTATGAAACCACTTGGGAGCCGTTTCAGAAAGAGGTCGAATACACTACTCCGAAAAAGCCATAAGCTCCCCGGCGGCGTGGCAAGCTCATGCTGCTTCACCGCCGCACGCGCACCAGTGGCCGGCACCTTGATGTGCCGGGAACGCATTATCCTCCGGCCTGGCACGGTCGTGGAAGTCAGTCTTCTCGACACCTCGCGTGCGGATGCGCCGGCGACCGAAATCGCCAGGCAGGTGATAGAAAATCCGGAGCCGCCACCAATTCCATTCGTGGCTGAGCCCAAGTGAGACGTAACTCCCTGATTTGCGGGTGTAGTTCAATGGTAGAACATCAGCTTCCCAATCGGAGTCGCTGGGATGGGCATTACCGTAACCCCTTGGTTTCCGTGGTCCTGCGACCACCGGTTTCAACGAGTTAGATCGCCCCAAGAGTACCCAACTGAGGCCACTGAGCTTTCTGAGTATGCTCAGAAGTAGCCTCACATCGCAGCCGAGCTTGCGGCTTCGGCCTGGTCGACACCTGCGAAACGCTTTTCACTCGCGTTTTGGCATAAACCCGTTCAATAGGTAACACCCCTGATGGCTCCGATCTGCCGATCGGTATAGCGTGCTATTTTTTGAGGAGGTGCGACCATGAAGAGTTCTCCCATCCTTCTGCTACCTCTGGTGCTTCTGTTCCTGGGTTGTCAGGGACCGAGCGAAGAAGCCACTCCCGCTGCCGACCAAGCTCGCGATACCGACGTTCCCGCGCTTAGCGACGCTGATGTCTATGACCTCGTCAGGCGGTCCTACCAGTACGTCGCCATGTACAACGTGAACAACAAATTCGCGATGAAGCAGGGCGGGTGGAACACCGTTGACGCGGACACTCAGCTCAAGGACCACACGATGCGAGAGATCGCGCGGCCGAACAACGACACGCTGTACATCTCGGCGCTGCTCGACCTGAGAAAGGATCCGGTCATCCTGGAGGTGCCGGCCTTCGATTCGGACTACGTTTCTCTGATGGTCACGGGCTACGACCACCACGTCAATATTCCCATGGCGACCCGCTTCGGTGACTTCGGAAAGCCGGAAAAAATACTCTTTTATACCGAGCGCACTGAGGGCTACGACGGCGAGCCCGTCGAGGGCGTCGACCGGGTCTTCGAGGCCAGCGGCGACTTCATCTCCGCGGTGCTGCGGATCATGCCCCATGCCGCCGACGAGGAGCGGTTCAACCGCATCGTCGAACAGATGGAGCAGGTGGACGTCGAGACCCTGTCCGAGTTCCGTGGGGACCCGGCGAAGCCGATCGATGACATCGAGTTCCCCGCCGTGGGTCAGCGGGATGCGGATATCTTCGGCGATAACCTGCTGGAGGTGATGCAGTTCGTGTTCAATCACACCACCTTCCACGCGGACAACGAACTCGACCAGGCGCTTTTGGCCGCCTACGAGCCGCTGGGCGTTGTGCCGGGACAGCCCTACGACGCCACCAAAGTAGCGACGATCGACGGCGCGAAGTTCCGCGAGGTCTCCGAGCGGGTCTTCGCCGAGGAGATGGCCAGAACGACCGATGAGGCGTTCAAGGAGCAGGAACTGGTCGGCAAGTTCAAGCCCAAGGGTGAGACGCCCCTGGAACTGCTGCTGTTCCAGTCCGTCATTGGCCCCATCGGAATGCCGGCTGGCGAGGCGGTCTATCCGG
>Ga0316190_10003262_pt1 | contig 11794 bp, 8 predicted proteins | sample Eddworburrow2_MG_FD_204929 | JGI IMG/M metagenome (GOLD analysis project Ga0316190, IMG submission 204929) | Coastal sediment microbial communities from Maine, United States - Eddy worm burrow 2 | ecosystem: Environmental > Aquatic > Marine > Coastal > Sediment | place: USA: Maine | collected... | reverse complement strand
TGCCTGCAGATACGGCTACCACGGCGAAACAGTCGGCTGATGTATCAGCAAAACCTGCCCCAGTTAATAAATCTGTAAGTCAAAAGCCTGTATCCGCTGAACAAGGTATTGTTGATACGCTATTAGGCTACATCAATCGAACAGTTGATACGGTAACTGCTGTGGCCAGCCCGTTAATCCTCGGTAGTGTTTTTGGTGGTTTGTTATTGCTGCTCGGTGGTTCCTGGTTCTTGCGTAAGCGCAAGATATCAGACGATGATCTTGAGCAGAGCATGATGGTTGAAGTTGCCGATAAGCAATTGTCAGAAGATCTTGCCAACGGTACCGTCAGCGATTTAACGGAACCTAAAGAAGAAACAAGTGCGGTTGAGTTGCTTGACTCAACCGATGCGGACAAATTTGAAGCCGATATTGATGAAATTGATGTGCTGGCAGAGGCTGATGTGTACCTGGCCTATCAGCGTTTTGATCGTGCTGAAGAATTAATGCGTGAAGCGGTGGAGTCTGAACCCAAGCGTCTCGATTTGATGCTGAAGCTGCTGGAAGTATTGTCAATTAGCGGTGATAGCGATGGGTTTGTCGAAATGGCACAACGCTTCGCTGATAATGGTGCTCAGGATGATCCGGTGATGTGGGGTAAAGTCAGGGAGATGGCTGACAATGTTGGCGTTGATCATCCTTTGTTTGGCGGAGGTCAGGCAGGAGAGCAGTCAACGGCTGATGATCTTGATCTGCCAGGCGGGGATCTGGATACCGATTTTGGCAGTCTGGATGATGACCTGATGGCAAGTATGGATGAGGATATTACAGCTGCCGAAGTGAATACAGATAATGTTGTCGAAACCGAGCTGGATGATCTTCATGTTGATGGTGAGCAGGTCGATGATACCGAGATTAGCGCGGCCCTGGACGATAATGAATTGGACTTCGATCCTAATGAGCACGCCGATGATGATATAGGCGGCCTGGATGCGGATACACTTGCTGAAATTTCTGGAAATGAAAGTGAACAAGACAATGTACTGGAATTTGATGTTTCCAGCCTGACGAGTGACGAAGATGCTGATGCATCGACAGAAACGATTGATACCACTGATACAACTGAACAAGATGAAGATAAAGGCCTGACATTTGAAAGCGGTGCATTCACCATGGATGACACAGATAATGTTGATGCCAGTCAGGTTGAGGAAAAATCAGTCTCCAAAGACGATGCAGGGGATGATAACGCCCTGGACTTTGATTTGAGCGGGTTTGATGAAGACAATAAGGAAGACGATTTCACCGCGAAGCCCGATGATGAGGATATTGACAACGATGCAATGGCATTTGTCAGTGAGGAGGTTGAATCAAGTAATATCGATGATGAATTATCCGATGATATAGACTGGCTGACAAATGCGGCAGATGGAGCTGTTGAAGAAGATAATGACAACTTTTTCTCAAGTGAGGATGAAGTCGCAACCAAGCTCGATCTGATTCGTGCCTATATTGATATGGGCGATAAGGATAGTGCGCGTAGTATACTTTCTGAGGTTGTTGTGGAAGGCAATGATGATCAACAACAGGAAGCTCAGGAATTGTTAAGTCAGCTTGACTAGCCACTATAAGTCACATGTTGTGAATGTGGCTGTATTTTGAGAGATTTATCTGGCGATTCCAATCGTTCTGACCGCGTGTTAGTGCACCCGGTAATACGGGTGGCAACCTTGGTTGCAGTAGCGCTGTTGGTGCCCCATGTTCAAATAATACAATTGTTGCCGCTAGGCGCAGTGTTGTTGTATATCTACGGATTTAGATTGACGTCCGATGCCCGACAAAAAGCACTGGGTATGTTGTTCAAGCTCCGATGGTTCTTCATTTCTATCTTGTTTGTGTACGGTTGGTTGACAGCTGATCCATTATCAGCGACGGGTCGCTACTGGTTATGGCCTGATGTGTCTGGCCTATTGGCTGGTTGCAAGCAACTGCTCGCGCTAACAGTGATTGTATTGTCCGTTAACGTATTGCTGAGCTATAGCCGACGCGAGGAATTGTTGCAGGCCATTTACTGGTTGGCCCGACCATTGTGCTGGTTTGGTTTGTCACGTGAACGACTGGCCGTACGACTGATGTTGGTCCTGGATCGGGCGAGTGACGTACGAAGCCAGCTTGCGCACAGCGGTTCAAAGGCGCAACTGGATTCGTCCCAACCTGCAACTGCTAAATCGTGGCAATCACGCTGGGTCAGTCTTTCGACAGTCTTAAACGCCGCAGTTTTAGATGCGCTAAAAAGTGTAGAGTCTGTTGACGAGGATATTATGGAATTTACCCCGTTATCAGCCCCAGCTGCCTACCAGTGGGGTTTGCCTGTGTTGATTATTCCTGTGTTGTTAATGCTTCCATACAAGTAAAGCTATTTAAGCCTCAAAACAATACCGGCAAGTGGTGGTATATTTACTTCAATCGAATGCTCGCGCCCCATCCAGGCAACTGGCGCGGACTGTTTATCTCCGTGATTTCCTGTGTCGCTACCGCCAAAGTATCGTGAGTCGGAGTTGAAGACTTCTTCGTATTGTCCTGTGGTCGGGACACCGACGCGATAGTTGTGACGTACCACAGATGTAAAGTTCAGGATGACCAAAAGCGTTTCGGTATCGCTCCGTCTTATATAGCTAAGTACCGATTGAGATGCGTCATTGCAATCAAGCCATTCAAAGCCTTTGGGGTCAAAGTCGTAGTGATGGAGTGCGCTACTGGATTTATAGAGTCCATTCAGGCTCCGTACTATTGCCTGAATACCTTGATGATTTGGGTACTCGAGTACATACCAATCTAATGCCTGATGGTGATTCCATTCGTTACCCTGGCCAAATTCACAACCCATGAATAACAATTTTTTTCCTGGATGGGTAAACATGTAGGTATACAGCAGGCGAAGATTGGCAAAGCGTTGCCATTCATCACCGGGCATACGATAGAGCAGGGATTGTTTTCCATGAACGACTTCATCATGTGAAAATGGAAGGACAAAATTCTCTGTAAAGGCATACAGTTGACTGAAAGTCAGCGAGCCATGGTGATGGCTGCGGTATATCGGATCCAGTTTCATATACTCGAGCGTGTCATTCATCCAGCCCATGTTCCATTTCATGCTGAATCCGAGCCCACCTTGCCAGACTGGCCTGGATACCATTGGCCATGAGGTGCTTTCTTCAGCTAGCACAACGGTTCCTGGGTGGTGTTCATGCGTCAATGAATTGAGGCTTCTCAGGAAATCGATAGCATCGAGGTTTTCATTGCCGCCGTGGATGTTTGGTAGCCATTGCCCCTCATCGCGTGAGTAATCAAGATACAACATTGAGGCAACAGCATCGACGCGTAGACCATCAAGATGGTATTCGTTCAGCCAGAATAGAGCACTGGACAAGAGGAAGTTTCGTACTTCAGAGCGGCCATAATTGAAAATAAGTGTTCCCCAATCCTGGTGTTCGCCCAGTCTTGGGTCGGCGTGTTCATAGAGCGGGCTACCGTCGAACTGGGCCAGGCCATGACTGTCCTTGGGGAAGTGTCCAGGTACCCAGTCGAGTATGACACCTATGCCATTGGTATGGCAGTGATCAACAAAATAGCGAAAATCATCTGGGGTGCCGAAACGAGCGGTTGGGGCAAAATAACCGGTGGTTTGGTAGCCCCAGGAATCGTCAAAGGGGTGCTCGGTTATAGGTAATAATTCAAGATGAGTAAAGTTTAGATCTTTGCAATAATCGACAAGTTCATGGGCAAGCGTTCGGTAATTTTTAAAATTACCATTTTCATCTCGACGCCAGGATCCAAGGTGAACCTCATATATCGACATGGGTTCATGTAACCATCTCGATTCAGCACGCTGATCTAACCATAAGTTGTCCTGCCAGCTGTACTCAGAGTCATTGATAATGACAGAGGCAGTGCGCGGACGCATCTCATGTCGACGTGCGTAGGGGTCAGTCTTAACATGCAAGCTGCCGTTATGGCGATTGCGTATTTCAAATTTATAAAACTCGCCATCGCCCAAGTTTGGGATAAACAATTCCCAAACGCCACTGTTGCCACGTGCACGCATCGGGTGGTTTCGACCATCCCATTGGTTGAAATTTCCGACGACGCTAACACGTTCTGCTTCTGGTGCCCAAAGTGCGAATACAACGCCGTGAATAGTGTCGATGCTGCGTGGATGGGCGCCAAGAAAGTTTGCACACTGGTGATGACGACCCTCATTGAAGAGGTACAGATCAACATCAGATAATTGCGGTAGAAAGGTGTAGGGGTCATGGCGTTGATGCGTGTGTCCTTCGCTATCAGTCCATTGTATTCGATAGTGATGTTCGTTTATTTGGTCTTTCGAGCCTTGCCATTCAAAAAGATCGGAATTAAATTGGCGTTCCAGCACAATGGCTGTATCGACGATACGTACGTCTTGCGAATTAGGGCAGAAAGCACGGACAACAACGGTATGTTCATCGATGCTATGTAAGCCTAGATATTCAAATGGATCATGGTGACGAGCTTCAATTATTCTGCGAGCATCGTTCGGTATTGCTATGGTGGTCGATAATGAATACTTGTCAGCAGGTTGTTTATTACTTGTGGACATAGGTGTAGTTACGCCAATGATTGATTATTCTGATATTTAATGACAGCAATATAACATAATTGGCCGTAGACGCATTTTCTTATGTGCAATTTAGAATGAAATGTTGGAAATTTTATCCGTCAAGGGTAAGATGACAAGCCAGCAAGGGGCTGAATTCATTACGTGCTGTTGTTGGGTTAAGTTTAATTCAAATCAGCGATTCATTAAGGAAAATGGAGTTTTATCTCCACATCAAAAATCATACCGGAAATCAATATGCCAACATTAGACAATCGTGAAACCCGCTTCGTCAGTAAATTGACGCGCGATACAGTAGCTTTGATACTAGCTGGTGGCCGAGGGTCACGTCTGAAAGACCTCACTAATTGGCGCGCCAAACCGGCAGTACCATTTGGGGGTAAATTTCGTATTATCGATTTTCCACTGTCTAATTGTTTGAATTCTGGTATTCGTCGAATTGCCGTGATGACCCAGTATAAGTCGCATTCTTTGATGCGACATATACAAAACGGCTGGAATTTTTTACGGGCTGAGTTAGGTGAATTTGTTGAGGTGGTTCCCGCACAGCAACGCGTCAAGGAGTCCTGGTATACGGGTACTGCCGATGCGGTTTATCAGAATCTGGATATTATTCATAGCCACAAGTCTTCCTATGTGTTGGTACTAGCCGGTGACCATATCTATAAAATGGATTATGGTCCTATGTTGGCGTACCACGTAGAAACAGGTTCTGATGTGACGGTCGGTTGTATAGAAGTTCCGCTGGAAACGGCCAAGGCGTTTGGCGTTATGTCTGTTGATGCTGACGGGAAGGTCATTGAATTTAACGAGAAACCAGAAAATCCATCACCTATTCCCGGTAGTGATGGTACTGCTTTAGCGTCAATGGGTATCTATATCTTTAATACTCAATTCCTCTTTGATGAATTGATGAGGGATGCTAAATCATCGTCATCCAGTCATGATTTTGGCCATGACATTATTCCGGATGCCGTTGCCAATAATAAAGTTTCAGCCTATCCCTTTCGGGATGTGGAAAATGATAATCAAGCCTATTGGCGCGATGTTGGTACAATCGATGCCTTTTGGCAGGCCAATATGGAATTGATCGGTGTGACCCCAGAATTAAATATGTATGATAGTTCTTGGCCGATTTGGACCTACCAACAACAATTACCACCAGCCAAATTTGTATTCGACGATGAAGGTCGCCGTGGTATGGCCATTGATTCCATGGTGTCGGGTGGCTGTATAGTGTCGGGTGCGACAGTGCATGGTTCATTGCTGTTTTCAAATGTACGCATAAATTCTTATGCCCATGTCGATAGCAGTGTGATCTTGCCTGATGTCATCATTGGCGAAGGTTGTCGATTGAAAAAGACGGTCATCGATAAGCGTTGTAACATTCCCGCTGGTACAATTATCGGTGAAGATCCAGTGGAAGATGCACGTCGTTTCCATGTTAGTCCTGATGGTGTGGTCGTCGTAACTCCGGACATGTTGGGCCAGGATATATTTCGTGGCATCTAAAGATCGTTTGAAGGTTGTGCTGTTTTGGCATATGCATCAACCAGAATACCGAGATGCACTGAGTCACCGATACCACCTCCCTTGGACTTATCTCCATGCAACCAAGGATTATGTCGATATGGCGGCAATCCTTGAGGAAAATCCTAACGCACAGGCCGTTGTCAATTTTGTACCGACTTTGCTCGAGCAAATAGATGACTACGCACAGCAGGCCAGGGCATTTCTGGATAGCCAGAAACCCGTCAATGATGATTTATTGTCAGCATTAGGTGCGGAGGTGTTGCCGGTAGATGTTGGGCAGCGCGTTAAATTAATAAAATCATGCCTTCGAGCCAATGAGCTGCGCTTAATTAATCGTTACGCGCCTTATCGACGCTTGGCTGACATGATGGCCATGATTGATGGGCGTGAAGAGCTTATTACTTATCTTAGTGATAGCTATTTGAGCGATATCCTGTGTTGGTATCACATGGTATGGATAGGTGAAACGATACATCGTAATGATGACCGGATTCAAAGCCTGGTGGCCAAGGGTGAGCGGTATAGTTATGCTGACCGACTCCAGCTGTTTGAGGTTATTACCGAGTTACTTGAAAGTGTGATTCCACGATACCGGGCTTTGGCTGAGCGTGGACAGATCGAATTATCAATGACACCTTATGCCCACCCCATGATTCCATTGTTACTGGATTTTAATAGCGCAAAGGAATCTCTGCCGGATTCACCCGTTCCCGAATACGCAAATTACCCAGGAGGAGAGGAGCGATCACATTGGCATGTTCAGCAAGGTTTGAAGTCATTCGAGCATTATTTTGGTCAGGCCCCTAGTGGCTGCTGGCCAGCAGAAGGTGGTGTCAGTGATGGATTGATCGATGTTCTGGCGGATTATTCGATTAACTGGATCGCTACTGGAGAAACGGTATTGCGTAATAGTCTGGCGCATTCTGATGACCATCAGCATGTGCCGATTGAAGAACATCTACATTGCGCCTATCAGGTGGCTGAGCATGGGCCGGCCTGTTTTTTTCGTGATGATGGCCTGTCGGATTTGATTGGTTTTACCTATTCTGGTTGGCATGGCGATGATGCTGTCAATAATATGGTTCACCACCTTGAGACGATTGCAGAAGAGCGTGCGGGAGATCCTAATCGCGTTGTTGCCATTGTATTGGATGGTGAAAATGCCTGGGAATCCTACCCTGAAAATGGTTATCACTTTTTATCCGGTCTCTATAAGCAATTAAGTGAACATGATCAGCTTGAATTGACAACTTTTTCAGGATGTCTGGCAGATGGTTTGGTGCCAGGGAAATTACCATCACTTGTAGCGGGTAGCTGGGTCTATGGTACCTTTTCTACCTGGATGGGTGATGCGGCTAAAAACAGGGGTTGGGATCTCCTCTGTGAAGCCAAGCAGGCTTTTGATGTGGCAACTACCAGTGGGCATTTGTCTGAAGAGCAACTGTTATTGGCTCAACGGCAATTGGCAATTTGTGAAGGTTCGGATTGGTTCTGGTGGTTTGGTGATTATAATCCTTCTGATTCAGTCAGGGATTTTGATCGTCTATACCGGCGACATCTGTTGGCATTATATCAATTACTGGAAATCAACCCACCTGCCAATCTCAATGAAGTGATCAGTATTGGTGGGGGTGATCCTGCACAAGGCGGTGTTATGCGACCAGGTAAGGCGGCTAATAATTGATATCCTCACCATTATCGGTTCGACGTAGCGGCATACTTTTACATCCGACATCTCTACCAGGGCCATTTGCTTGTGGCGACCTGGGTAATGATGCCTATCGTTTTGTGGATTTTCTGCATCAAGCGGGCCAAACGCTCTGGCAGATGTTGCCTCTTGGTGTGCCCCATGAGGACGGCTCCCCCTATCAATGCCTCTCGGTTTTTGCCGGTAACCCGATGCTTATCAGTGCAGAACTATTGCAGGATTGTGGATGGCTTGAGAGTGAAGTCTATCAGACATTGCTTGGTTCGGAGGCCGGAGAACCTATAGCCGCGTCACGGCAGAAATTTATGTTAAAGCGTGCTTATGCTGGATTTAAACTCAATGCCAGTGTTGAGGATCGCGCTGCACTAAAACAGTTTATCAGTGACCAGGCTGAGTGGATTCACGATTATGGCTTATATCAGGCCGTACGCCAATCGCATGATTATAGTGGCTGGAATCAATGGCCTTCAGAACTGCGTGATCGTAATCCACAGGCGATATCTGATGCGCGCGCGCATTTCGCAGAACAAATAGAGGATGTATATTTCGAACAATTTGTCTTTATGCAGCAATGGCAGGCACTGAAGTCCTACGCCAATAGTAAAGGCATATTGATGTTTGGTGATATGCCAATTTTTATTGCCTATGACAGTGCCGATGTCTGGTGCGAACGAAACTACTTTGATCTTGATGAGCATGGTCAGCTGCTGACAGTGACAGGGGTGCCGCCTGATTATTTTTCAGAAACCGGGCAACGCTGGGGTAATCCACATTACCGTTGGGATGTGATGGAAGCAGATGATTTTCAATGGTGGAAACGGCGCGTGGGTATGCAATTGGCATTGTTTGACATCATTCGTGTTGATCATTTCCGTGGATTTGAATCGAGCTGGGAAATTCCTGCCGATCATGATACGGCTATTCATGGGCATTGGATTGCTGTGCCTGGCAGCGCATTATTTGATAGCCTGCAAAGCCATTTTGGCACACTCCCAATCGTAGCAGAGGATCTGGGCATTATTACGCCGGAAGTAGAGGCGCTACGCGATCGTTATGATTTTCCTGGTATGAAAATTTTACAATTTGCCTTTGGTGGTGATCAAGATAATCCCTATCTACCTGAACATCACGTAGCGAATTCTGTTGTTTATACCGGGACGCATGATAATGATACAACGCTGGGTTGGTATCAGGCCCTCGATGAAAATACCAGGCATCATGTGCATGAATATATCGGCATCGAGCCAGAGAATGACATGCCTTGGCCTTTAATAAAAGCGGCGTTGGCCTCTGTAGCAAATACCGCAATTGTACCTATGCAAGATTTACTGGGTCTTGATAGTCACCAAAGAATGAACACGCCTGGTACAGTTGCAGGCAACTGGCGTTGGCGTTTTGACTGGTCAGATGTACCAACAACACTGGCACAGCAGATGAAATTCTTGACGGCTGAATATGGTCGTTTGCGATAAGTAACGTCTGGCATGTATATGGACAAGTAGATTAATCTTCACTAGAATCTGCGCATTAATTAAGATTGGAGACATAGAATGAGTGACGAAGTGCAATCACCCTGTACAGATCTTTGTATCATGGAGGACGGTATCTGTACCGGTTGCGGCATGACCAATCAGGAAGTTAATCAGTGGCTGAAAATGACTAATGAGGAACGGAAGAAGGTTGTTGAACGTCTGGAACAAGCTAAAAAGGCACAATAATTATTTGAATAAAAATTTATTCAGGGGGCTTAGAAGCCCCTTTTTTAATTTTATAGTGCAGAATCGACTTTGATTTATTCAGTTTCGGTTAAGAAAAGATTGCGTAATATGGTGAAAAATATGCGGGGGACATTATGACTATCTGGCGACGATATAGAACAGTAATCATGTTATTGGTCATGGTATTAATATTGACGGCTTGTGTCTCGGCACCAATGACTCGCATGGTGCCTGATGATGCCGAGCAGGTGCCGGTTTCGACCCAGGTCTACTTTTATCCGCTAAGAAATCAAACGGACGTGCAGCAGGACAGAGATCAATACCAGTGTTATTTGTGGGCCAAAAAACAGACAGGCTTCGATCCTAGCGCACCGGAGTTGGCGCCACATCAGCGTGTACAGGTTGTACCGGATCCTGAGTCTGGCGCTAATACGGGTGCAAGTGCTATGGCGGGTGCCATTATTGGTTCCATGTTAGGTGGGCATAATAATGGTATTGACGGTGCGATTGCCGGAGCCATGGCGGGCGCAATGATTGGTGCCAGTGCCGATGCCGCTCGCCAACAGCAGGCGCAAGATTTACAAGCCTACTACGATCACCTTACAGCGCAGCAGCGAATGGAGCTGGAGCGTCAGGCGGCAAATTACCGCCGTGCGTTAACGGCTTGTCTTGAAGGTCGTGGTTACAGTGTCCGCTAATATGGAATTCAAGGCTAAATTATCGCGGATGAAATCAGTCAGAGGAGCAAATGACATGAGTCGCATGCATACCGTGTATATGTTCGTCATTCTAGTTATTGGGCTTGCTACTACACCCGTTTGGGCGGAGCAGGCTGGCTTGTCGCATGAGAAAATTTTACTGGCTGATAATGGTAAAAAATATGAGCGACTGCAAGATTCAGGTCGAGCATCGGATCGAAACGATGGCAGGGCTGATCGAGATAAGGCTACGCGAGATAGTGGTGATGGCCGTCAGCGCGAGAAAAAAACTTATCGTCAGGAATGGAAGGTCAATAAATCTGATCGACGAGATGTACGATATTATAAAAAAAATGACTATCGTTATGATACGCGTTATAACCATAATCACTATTATCCGCCGATTGGTTTGAGTATCAGTCTGATTTCCAGGCCCTATCAGCGCCTGTATTACCGTGACAGTGACTATTATTTTGATGTCACTGGTGTTTGGTATTCACGGTCCGGAGCAAGCTTCAGTGTTGTTATGCCACCTGTCGGTATCGTAGTCCCGCTATTGCCGGCTGAATACAGCACTATCTGGGTAGACTCTAGCCCCTATTATTATGCTGGTGGCGTTTATTATGCCTGGCGTCCTTCTGTATCAGGCTACGTTGTTGTTCCAGCACCCAATGAACGCAAAATTGTTGGCCAGGCTGACCAGTCTGAGGAATTATTTATCTACCCACGGGCGGGTCAGAATGAGGAGCAGCAGGCAAATGACAGGTATGAGTGCCATCGCTGGGCTGTTAGCCAGACTGGGTTTGATCCGACGTTACCGGCTGGTGGCGTCGCGCTTGGTGTTCATGCGGATCGTTTCTCAGGTTATCAACGTGCGATGAAGGCCTGCCTTGATGGGCGTGACTACAGTGTAAAATAGTATGGTGGTTATTTTTTTGTATGTCACAACATAAGTTGGAAACAGTAAAGGTTTGGGATATTGGTATAAGAGTTTTTCATTGGGCTCTATTTGCCGCATTTGTAATTGCCTATCTGACCTCGGGGTATGAAACTATTGTGCATATCTATTCCGGTTATTTAATCGCTGGTCTGGTTGTGTTTCGGCTTGTCTGGGGTTTGTTGGGGACGCAATACGCGCGCTTTAATAATTTTATTTATTCGCCTGCTGTTGTCTTCGCTTATATAAGTCGAGTCATTACACGCCAGCCAACCAGGCGCTATGTGGGACATAATCCTGCCGGGGGCTGGATGGTCTTGGCACTATTATTGTGTTTGGCAACCGTGTCAGTCAGTGGTTTAAAACTTTATGCGTTGGTAGAAAACAGCGGACCATTCGCAGCTATAGACTTCGAGCCGGGTTTGGTTGGCGTTGCTCATGCCGATGTCGATGAGATTTATCAATGGAGTGAGGAGGCAGAAGAAGCTGAAGAGTTGTGGGAAGAAATCCATGAGTCATCGACGAATCTGGCTCTATTGCTGATCATTCTACATATAGGTGGCGTTA
>Ga0316190_10003260_pt1 | contig 11797 bp, 10 predicted proteins | sample Eddworburrow2_MG_FD_204929 | JGI IMG/M metagenome (GOLD analysis project Ga0316190, IMG submission 204929) | Coastal sediment microbial communities from Maine, United States - Eddy worm burrow 2 | ecosystem: Environmental > Aquatic > Marine > Coastal > Sediment | place: USA: Maine | collected... | reverse complement strand
TCAGCCAGCCAGCGGTCTGCATCTTCGCGCATGGTGCGCATCCCGTCTTGCTGGGCAGTAGCGCGAATGTCAGCTTCCGATGCAAGGTTATGTATCTGAGCGCGGATTTGTTCGGTGGTCAGCAATAATTCATATACGCCGACTCGGCCCTGATAGCCAGTTTGACCACATTCATCACATCCGCTTGCGTTCCAGTTTTCATCCTCCTGATATTTGCAGTGAGTGCATAATTTACGCACCAGCCGCTGTGCGACCACGCCAAGCAGTGATGACGATAGCAGAAAGGGTTCTATACCCATGTCGAGCAAACGCGTAATGGCTGCTGCAGAATCGTTGGTGTGAAGGGTTGCAAGTACCAAGTGTCCGGTCAAGGATGCTTGTACTGCAATCTGTGCAGTTTCCAGATCGCGTATCTCGCCTATCATAATGATGTCAGGGTCTTGTCTGAGAATTGCACGCAGCGCTTTAGCAAAAGTCATGTCGATACGCGGATTAACCTGGGTCTGACCGACACCATTCAACTCATATTCAATCGGGTCTTCTACAGTCAGAATATTGGTCCTGGAAGTGTTTAGTCGGGATAACGCGGCATAAAGTGTCGTGGTCTTTCCGGATCCAGTCGGCCCTGTCACCAACACAATCCCGTGAGGTTGCGCGATGAGTTTGTCGAATTGAGACAGTACGTCTTGGCTCATCCCCAGATGTTGTAAATCCAGCTTTCCGGATTCCTTGTCTAGTAGACGCAACACTGCACGTTCACCATGTCCGGTTGGAAGGGTAGATACACGTACATCAACTGCCTTGCCACCGATACGTAGAGTGATGCGACCATCCTGTGGCAGACGTTTTTCCGCAATGTCGAGTTGCGCCATGATTTTTATTCGTGAAATCAGTGCGGCGTGGATTGCTTTTTTGGGCCGCACTATGTCACGTAAACTGCCATCGATGCGAAAGCGTACTATCGAAATTTGCTCAAATGGCTCGATATGGATATCGGATGCGCCTTCACGCAATGCTTGTGTCAGCAGTGCATTGATCATACGGATTACCGGCGCATCGTCGGTTGATGCCAATAAGTCTTCAACTGCCGGAATATCTAGCATCAGTTTTGCCAGGTCGAGATCGGATTCGTATTCATCGACAACCTGTGCTGCGTCACCTCCGGAATCTGCATAGGCATCGTCGATGGCTGTCTCCAGTTCTGACCGTGACATTGATTTGAGCCTGATGCGGCCATAATTTCTACCCACCTCTCCGATTGCGCTAGTGGTGGTCGCATCGGACACCCAAACTTCGACAACGTCGTCTGCGGCGCTTTTGCGACATGCCAGTAGACTAAAATCTCTGGCAAAAGAGTAGGGGAGCAGGCGGGCGTCCATCACTGTTTTTTATTCCGCCGCTGGTATTTGTGAAGGTTGCTGTGAGCCGTCAGATTGCTCCGGCTGACCCTCGGATTCACTTGCTGAACCTTGATCAGACAATATGCCATCTTTTATGCGGCCATCCACTAGTGGCGGTAAAAGCGGTGCGCCCATGTTGGGCAAAGTGAGTTTTTTTTCAGGTTGCCCTAAGATTTGTGCGTTGCGGATATAATCATAGCGATTGTTTGTTAAATTCACACTTTGTGTATTATTGCGTATCACTGTCGGCCTCAGGAATACCATTAGATTGGTTTTTTTGCGTGTACGTTTCTGGTATTTGAATAAATTGCCAAGGATAGGGATATCACCCAGAAAAGGTACTTTGGCTACGCTATCTTCGATAGTGTCGTCTATCAATCCACCGAGAACGATAATTTGCCCATCATCTACTAGTACGTTGGTATCGATAGAACGTTTTTTCGTGATGATGCCGGACTCCGTCGTTTCCTGCACACTAGAATTTTCCTGATAAATAGCCAGTTTGACTGTGCCGCCCTCGGATATCTGAGGTCGCACACGTAGTGAGAGTCCGATGTCTTTGCGTTCTATCGTCTGAAATGGATTCACGCCCGCGCTACCACCTGATGCCGTGGTGGCGTACTGTCCGGTGATGAAGGGTATATTTTGACCGACGATGATTTTGGCTTCTTCGTTATCCAGTGTGATCAGATTAGGCATTGATAAAATGTTTGCATCATCATCGGATGCTAGGGCACGCGCCAAAGCGCCCAACCCTAGCTGCCCTGCGGCATTTTGACGGAAGATGCCCAGGGACATGCCGTTTCCAGGTGCCAATGCAGTTTGACTGGCGGCTGCGGCAGCTTGGTTAATCAGATTGTCACCACCGCTCGAAAAGCCGGTCAATGCACCTACGCGGTAATTACTAGTAGTATCACCTGATAGCCCAGCCCATTGCACACCGAATTCGGCAGCACGTGTCGCACTGACTTCAACAATTAGAGATTCGATATAAACCTGAGCGCGACGCGCATCAAGTTGGTCAATGATGCTGCGCAAATTGCGATATACCGCATCGTTTGCCGTGATGATTAGCGTGTTGGTCGATGCGTCAGCCTGAATGTATCCCGCTGTCCCGCCGCTGGATAAATTACTTGGGACGTTTGGTGATGCCTGAGATGCTCCGCCTGCATTTGGTGATGTGGATGCGCTAGCAGTTGAATTTAGCTTCGATGTATCCAAAGAGACAACTGCTCGTAGTGTCTGAGCAAGTTTGGTTGCTTCAGCATTTTTTAAATACACGACATGTACATTGCCGGGCACTTGTGTGGGTTGATCGAAATTTGCAATGAGTGATTTAGCAAGTTCTGCGCGTGCTTTGGATGGTGCACGCACGACCACGCTATTGCTGCGCGAGTCAGCCAACACGTTGAAGTTTCCAGTCGCATTACCAGGAGGTGTGTTTCCAGATTCCATCAAGCGATTGACCATTGCTGCGACATCGCTGGCTATTGCGTGCCGGATTGCTATAACTTCTATCTTGTTATTTGCTGGCTTATCCAGCGCAGAAATGATTTTCTTCAAGCGTATCAGGTTGTCTGCGTAGTCAGTAATGACCAGAGTGTTATTTCCAGGATTAGCATTGATTACGTTATTGGGCGAGATCAATGGTCTTAATACGCTTGCCAAATTGGTCGCGGATTCATAGCTCAAATGAAAAATCTGCGTCGCTATCTGATCACCTCGTGTCATGCCAGTCTGGATTGGACCTGCCTGAAGTTTGGCATCCGCCTCTGGTACAACTTTGGTGTATCCGTTACCTGTGACTACCGTATAACCACGTAACCGTAATACCGAGGTTAATAGTTGGAAAGCCTGGGTTTTGCTTACTGGCTTTTCTGACATTAGGCTGATTGTGCCTTTGACGCGTGGATCTATGAGGAATGTGATATTGGTGTATTCACCGATTGCTGCAATTACAGAGCTGATGTCAGCCTCTACAAAATTGAGGTTACCTTGCCCCGGATCTGAACGCCCTGCGGATATGCTACTCGTATTTTCCTCCAACGCATGTGCCTGGATGCTTATGAATGCCATGAGTATCAGCATGAGCACAAGTACAGATCGCTTGGAGTGAGATTTGATTGCGATTATATTTTTTTTCATTTGAATTCCAGCGAGATAATTTCTTTGCCACCTTGTTGGCGACGTTGTCCTAGCAGGTTCAGTAAGTTAGCCAGCTTTTCTTCATGTCCTGCCGCAGCTTGTGCTGTGCCGGAAAACTGTAAACGGCCGTTGTTTATTTTCCCTGAGCCGCTTAACAGCATTGGGCCTTCGACTGTTTTCAATTTCATGTCAGCGTGTTTTCCATGCCAGTCGAATAAAAGTTCATATGCGCCCAAAGGTTTGATCGGCGAAAGTCGTGATGCGATATCTTTCAGTTCCAATTTTATTACTCCAGTCATTTCGACAGTTTCTTTCTGTAGTGTTAGTTGCAGCAGTTGCCAAGATAAGTTCATTCGCCCGGATGGCTTTATGGTATTTAATGGTGCGCCAAGTGCGGCCAATCTTTCTGCAGGTAATGTAATCATCGAGGGACTCACCTGCCATTGATTCCAGTCACCCGTAATCTTGATCTGATGCGACAGTGATGCAGTATTATCAATTACTGCATCGACCCGACCCAATAAAAATGCCGGCGATAGTTGCCAGACAAATCGCCCTGGTAACAGTGGAGTTACTGGATCGTTGCTGCTGGGCGCTGCGCCAACAAAGGCTGAGCCGTGCCACAATGTGCCTTGAGCATCCCCAAGTGTCAAGCGGCCTGCAGTCTGTATTTCCAACAAGGAGCCTAACCATGTTGCCGGAAAAAATATTAATATGGTGAGCGCTATACTGACAATTCCGATTAGTGGCCATATAAGTACACGCAGCATTATTCATTCCTAGCTTGGCGCAACGTCATCGTTACATCAACCTTGTCAAGCTGTGGTAGCGCAACGATTTTGGCCTCAAGTACGATAAGCTGTGCAGTTGTTTGCATCTCGTTGAGCCAGGATAAGGTACTGGCAAAAGAGGCTGAAGTTAGTCGCAGCGTTACATGGTCGCCGTTCAGATGCAGGGTTTGCGATTTCAGGTTGTTACGAGCGAGCGCGGCTGCCATGTTTTCTCTGGATATGTTTTCAACTGTTTGTCTAGGTTTTCCGGACAGTTCAGTTGCTTTCTTTGATAACGCCTGTAATTGAGCAACTTGCTGGCGAAGCTGTGGCAGACTCTTGCTCAATTGCTCTCGCCCGTTTAAAGCGGGCGCTATCAGCATTGCGTAGATCAATGTGAGTAGCAACAATAACGAAGTGGCGATAAGTACTTTGCGTTCACGTGCATCTCGCATAGACCAGAATTTCGAAAATGATTGTCTTGATTGTTCAAACAGGCCAGCTGAACTCATTGAGCCCTCCTGATTGTCCATGCCTTGGCTCCCGAGTTGTTTGATGCTGGCTCTAGTGTCAAATTGCGCCTGGCAAGTTCGGTTTTTATTTTTTCTGCCAAGACTTCATCACTCTGACTGAGGTCAGATTCACCGGCTTGGCCAGTGACAGACTTCAAACTCACTAATAAGCTATGGTCTCTATATTCTAGTGAAGCTATAGCAGGGTGGGGTGTGATGCTGCTCCATATTTCGCCAAAGGTTGAGATTATTACGCTGAAATCTGCCGCCATGCCTGAACCGTGTTCTGCTATAGCGATTTTTTGCTGCATTTGCGCGAGCGGATCAATGATTACAGTCTCTTTAGGAAAAGTGGATTTATATATGTCTGTCATAGCTGAGCGCATCGAGTCAGATTCGCTCTTCATGTGCCACCATTCTAAGTTCAATGCAACGACATTAATGACCAAAATTATGGTGCAGAATATGATTGGCCAGCGCCAGGAAAACCAATCCAGTTTGGGGTGATTATCCGCAGTTATCCCAGTCATCAAATTCAGCGCATTATCCTGAAATCCGCCCATCCAGTGTGTCCAATTATCAGCAGATACAGTGATGCGTTCCTGTAGCGTAGGTGAATTGGCTAACAAGGTCTGATAAGTCTGGATTGTATGTTGATTTACGTACATTTTGATTGAAGCCGTTGGCGCCAAAGCATTCAGAGCCAGAATGACCTCGTGTGCCACAGCTTCATTTGATTCATTTCCAGAGATTTGCTCAGATGGCGGCATGATTGTAAAGCCAATACTTTCATGTTCTGCTAGTCGTAATGTCAAATCAGCACAGGTGTCATATTGGTTGATTGCAACGGTTACTATGCCTGATTGAATGGATTGCTCCGTAGCGGGAGAAAGACAGGATTGTGCGGGCAGTGCTGCGATATGGCGTGCACCAAAAGAGATGAAAGTCTTGGCGAGCAGATCAAGCCAAGCACGATGAGCCACTGCGATTGTACGTTTACCATCGCTCAGTTTCCCCGCGACAATTACACAGTCTGCAGGGTCACAAAGTAATTGTTCTTCGACAATATTTGGTAATGCTGCTTTAAGCTTGGCTGATGACAGTGGGGGAGTTTGCATATGCAGCAAGGAAACGTCGCTGGCTGCCAGCAATAAAGCAATGCTTTTAATCTGCGCTGTCGTATCGGAAAGCTCCGACAATGGCGAGATACCCTCACGTTCAATTTGACCACTCTGGGATATCAAGGCAAACGGGCAGGCTATGGCAAGCAAATTCGATGTGCTGTCGGCAACTGTTTTCGCTGGTAGGCGTATATAAAGTGTGCTCAAAATATCTGTTAACTGAACTCAGTGGAATAGTTGTATGTTTGATGTGTCATGCTTATGGGTACGAATCTTAACATTTACTTCAAGGAGCTGGTTTTTTGAAACATAAATTAAGTGTTTGATGTTGTTTAAGGATGTCACTGGTGTTCTCTGATCCAGATCAATTTGGAATTGCCGCCTTTGCGTTCAAATAAAGCCTGCATTTCCAGTCCGGCTCTGGACATTCGTATCGCCCCATTGATCAGGAAATAATTGGTACTGACCGATGCCAGTTTGGGAGATATAGAAAGAATTTTGCCGGGCAGGCGATTATTGAAATCAGCCAGATTTCTAAAGCTGGCCTTGTCGCGGCTTTTTACCATCGAGCTGGCGTCAGATTGAGAAAATGTATCTACCAAAGCGGCCAGTACTTCAACCGGTGCGGTGTTGATGTTTACTGGCGTAACCTGCGGCAGGAAAATGACGTAATCTTGTAAGTCTCCAAGCATCTGTGTTGTAAAACCCGGCACAGCAAGCAGGTCGTTTGTTTGTACCAACCTTATTGGCTGCGGAGCAGATTGATTGCTGTCATCAGTGGTTTCATCTTCGAGACTTTTTAATGATTCAACCATCAGTTCGGCAGTTGCCAGTGAAAGCGCAGGGTCAAATGAAGCGTTGCTGAGCAAGCGTGCAAAAACAGCAACTGCTGCATAATCTATTATCCCATTGGGACATAGGTTGGTAAGGTTGTATCTTGCCTGAGCATCACTGATCCCGCCCGATAATGTTGCATTAGTTATATCTGCATCAGCACTGCTACCTTCAAGATACTGATCAAGACGTGTTTCCTCAAGCGTTACTGCCCAAGGCTCATCCAGATTATCAACACTGGAATGACTGGCATCTTCACGCAGAATCAGGCTGGCCCAATCCAAAGCGCCGCGCAATACCCATTGTTGCTGGAGCTGTAATCTGAGGTTTTCGATAGAACGTACTTGCACCTGCTGCTGCCAGAAAAGACTGCTTACTATCGTTATTGCGAGCGTGGTCAGCAATAGTGCTGTGATTACTGCCACACCGCGTTGTTTGGCAGGCTGGGCGAGATGCGCTGTCATGCGGCACCCAACAGAAACACTTTGAGTAACGTTGTGCTGCGTTCGCGTAGTTGTAATTTTATTTCGAGTCCGGTAGGTGACAGTGAGCTTGCAGGTTGAGTTGCAGTCGTAGTTGGAAATGATCCATTATCGGCAGTGCGCCATCCCCCATTAATCCAGAGTCGCATCGTTATTGCAGCTACATCTGATCTCAGTTTCACACCCGAGCTTGTGTCAACATCGCTTGCGGCGGCAAGCCACATTGCTTCCAGTGCTGCTAAGTCACGAGTCGGAGTTGATGCGTAGCGTGTAAGTACGCCTTTCCTGACAGCATAGCTGATAACTTGTAATCGTGACGGTTGATTGTCGGCATTAATTGAACGAATGAGTGTCAGCCGACCTTGAGTTATAGATATTGCCTGATGGTTCGGCAGAATGAAGCTGTCGGCAAGATGTGTACAATCACTCTGTAATTGTGCGAAAGCGAGTTGTATTCCCCTTGTCTGCTCCATTTCATTTGTCAGGGTGATGCGTGCTCTAACGATGCTATCCAATCCGCGCCATCCCAATATGGCAACGAATCCCAGTACGCTGATGGCTACCAGTAGTTCAACTAGAGTTAGCCCGAAATTATTTTTACGCACGGCGAACATTATTTGGACACTATCTGAGCCAGTTTTATGATGCGCCTCTCACTGTTTTTTGTGTCGAATACGCTTACTTCAACACGTCGAAAGAAAGGATTGGGTGTGGTGTACACGCTTTCTTCGCAGATTAATTTCATTTCACCTTGTGGGCAATCGAATCTGCGTTGGCCCAGTGATGGCCATTGATGCGCAAGACGGATTTGCATCAAGCGATTTTCAGCTGACCAGTTTGCCATCATTGCTGCGCGCAAATCATTGCTGTTTTGCGTCAAGCTGCCAACTGCCCGGAGACTGGCGCCCAACGCAGTGCCAACAATGACCAATGCAACAAGTACTTCAAGCAAAGTGAAGCCTGCAACATGTCGATAGAAGGTGCGACGATTCAAGCTCATCTCATTCCACCGAAAAATGTCCAATGCCGTCAGCACGGATTGTTATTTGCGCATCACCAGCTAAAAGCTTCAGGGTAAATGGTATGCCGACTGGTTCGCGACCAAAAATGATACGCAAAGGTGTGGCTGGCTCTGGCAAGGGTGGATTGACAGAAAACATGACCGGTGGGTTTTTAAACTGACGTTCACGCAGTAAGTCATCCTTTTTGAGTGTCTTCCAATTATTTTTCTCAAATAACAGGAAGTGGTAGCTATCGGACTCTGCCTCGAATGCGATTGGGCGGTTGCGCACAATAGCTTCATCGCGAGCTAATTGAAGTAGCAAGGCAATACGTTGGGCGTCTTTTTGAAGTATTTGACGTTCGCTTGGCAGTGCATTGAGTGACACCATGCCAAGTGTGATGCCAACAATGACTATGACTACTAGCAACTCCAATAACGTAAAACCGCTTGAATCCAATCGATGCCGTGTGCGTACACAGACACTGGATGACTGGATAGATGTGCTTATAGATCCCACGAACCTATATCGGCATCGTTGCCATTACCGCCTGGCAGTCCGTCCCCACCCAGAGAAATAACATCGACTTCCCCTTTCAGGCCGGGAGACAAATATTGATATGGATTTCCCCATGGATCCCTGGGGATTTTGTCAATATAGCCGCCAGCTTTCCAGCCCATGGTGACTGGTCCTGTAGTCGGCTTGGTGATCAAAGCTTGTAAACCTTGTTCAGTCGTAGGATAGCGTTGATTGTCTAGCTTATACAGTTTGAGTGCCTGCATTACGGTTGCGATATCCTGTTTGGCAGCGATGATGCGTGCATCATCGGTGCGTCCAATAAGTTTAGGAACTACTAAAGCCGCCAAGATACCCATAATTACGACAACAACCATAATCTCGATCAGGGTAAATCCACGTTCCGTGTTGGTAAGTGATTTGCGAAAGGCAGAATTATGTGTGGCTGTATACATAGGAAGCTTCTTAATTATAGGTTGCAAACTGTCAGTATAAAGCCGAAACAGGATTGCTTGGTTTGTTATTGTAGTCAATAGCTCAATGTAAAAGAGTCATGACGATATGCTTGGATACACTTGTTACTTGAATTGTAAATTCTGCAGGGGGCACTATAATGCGCGGCTTAAAGCTATTCCTGATTTGTGTTTAGGTGGTGGCTATGTTGTTTTGTTGTTGCAATCATTGATGCTACTGAGCTCAATAGTATTTCATGTGCGGCATCTCTGCGCTTTGTATTTATAGAAAAGAAAACATGCTAGATATTACTTTACCGGACGGTTCTCAGCGCAGTTACGATCAAGCAGTGACAGTTGCCGAGGTTGCATTGAGCATTGGTGCGGGCTTGGCGCGTGCCGCGCTTGCCGGAAAGGTAGACGGGCAACTGGTTGATACATCATATTTGATCTCACAAAATGCGGCGCTGTCCATCATCACTAGTAAGGATGAGGAGGGTGTTGAGATTATTCGCCACTCCACGGCACATTTGCTTGCATATGCTGTTAAAGAGTTATTTCCAGATGCACAAGTGACTATAGGGCCGGTGATTGAGCATGGATTTTTTTATGATTTCTCATATAAACGTCCTTTTTTGCCTGAAGACCTAGTTGCGATAGAAAAACGAATGGCGGAACTTGCCAAGCAGGACATCCCGGTGACGCGTAAAGTGTTGCCTCGCGACGAAGCAGTGAGTTATTTCAAAGGTATCAACGAGCACTACAAGGCCGAAATTATCGCATCTATTCCTGCTGATCAGGATGTATCACTATATACCGAGGGAGCTTTTACTGACCTGTGTCGTGGTCCTCACGTGCCATCCACTGGCAAATTGAAAGTTTTCAAGTTGATGAAGCTTGCTGGTGCGTACTGGCGCGGAGATTCCAACAACGAGATGCTGCAACGTATTTACGGCACAGCTTGGGCAAAAAAAGAAGAGCTGGATACTTATTTACATCAACTTGAAGAGGCTGAGAAGCGGGATCATCGCAAGCTTGGCAAGCAGTTGGAGCTATTTCACATGCAGGATTCATCTCCTGGCATGGTGTTCTGGCATCCCAAAGGCTGGACTTTGTGGCAAGAAGTCGAGCAATACATGCGGCGCAAGTTCCTTGAGCATGATTATCAGGAAGTGCGTACCCCAACCATTATGGATAGAACGTTGTGGGAAAAGTCAGGTCACTGGGAGAATTACCACGACAATATGTTCACCACAGGGTCGGAAAATCGCGACTATGCGGTAAAACCAATGAACTGTCCGGGACATGTGCAGATATTCAACCATGGGCTGCATAGCTATCGTGATTTACCGTTGAGATTGGCGGAATTTGGTTCTTGTCACCGCAATGAGACCTCTGGATCACTTCATGGCTTAATGCGAGTACGTGGTTTTACTCAAGATGATGCGCACGTATTTTGTACTGAAGAGCAGGTGCAAGATGAGGTATCTCTGTTCATTGTGATGCTGAACGAGGTGTATCACGATTTCGGTTTTAAAGAAGTGCTGGTCAAGCTATCTACTCGCCCGGAGAAAAGGGTCGGGTCTGACGAGACATGGGATAAAGCCGAAGAAGGCTTGGCTTCAGCGCTGAAGCAAAATAACCTTGATTACGAAGTGCTACCTGGCGAGGGCGCTTTTTACGGCCCCAAGGTTGAGTTTACACTCAAGGATAGCTTGGCGCGCCTGTGGCAATGCGGCACAATACAGCTTGATTTCAACCTGCCTGTGCGTTTGGGGGCCGAGTTTGTGGATGAGGATAATGGCCGCAAACCGCCAGTGATGCTGCATCGTGCCATACTTGGGTCGATGGAGCGCTTCATCGGAATTCTGATTGAGCACCATGCTGGCGCATTTCCACTATGGCTGTCACCTATACAAGTAGTCGTGATGAATATTTCGCAGGCACAGGAAGAATATGTTAAGCAGGTGGCACAAAAATTGCGCGCAGCAGGGTTGCGTGTGCAATTGGATTTGCGCAACGAGAAAATTACCTATAAAATACGCGAACATAGCTTGCAAAAATTACCTTATCAGTTGATTATGGGTGATAAGGAAGTAGCTGGAAATTTGGTGGCCGTGCGTACCCGCAGTGGTGAAGATCTCGGACAGATGAAGCTGGAGGTTCTACTTCAGCGTTTGCAAACCGAGATTGAAAATGGGTAGCACGGCTTAAGTATTGTTTAAGTGGAGATATTGCAATAGCACAAGATAAATCGCAGCGCATGAATGAGAAAATTACCGCACCCCAAGTGCGTCTCATTGGTGTTGATAAAGAGCCCCTCGGGATTGTTACCATTGCAGAAGCGTTGCGTTTGGCGGATGAAGCAGAAGTGGATTTGGTCGAGATTTCGCCATTAGCGGATCCCCCTGTCTGCCGCATCATGGACATTGGCAAATTCAAATATGCCGAAAGCAAGAAGCAGCATGAAGCGAAACTAAAACAGAAACAAATCCAGATCAAGGAGATCAAGTTTCGTCCAGGTACAGATGAGGGTGATTACAACATCAAATTACGAAATTTGA
>Ga0316190_10003258_pt1 | contig 11799 bp, 8 predicted proteins | sample Eddworburrow2_MG_FD_204929 | JGI IMG/M metagenome (GOLD analysis project Ga0316190, IMG submission 204929) | Coastal sediment microbial communities from Maine, United States - Eddy worm burrow 2 | ecosystem: Environmental > Aquatic > Marine > Coastal > Sediment | place: USA: Maine | collected... | reverse complement strand
TTTGCTCTTCTATTTGTTGAGCTTCATCGTGGTTATTGTCTTCACTGGAAGAAAACCAATTGGTAAAAAGCAGGTTGTACTCTTCATTCATTTCCTGCATAGGCCTTTGTTTAAAGCCCAGTTTTTCTGATAATTTATTAAAGCGGACCAGTTCTTTTTGAAACTCTTTTCTCCTTTCAAAAAAGAGAGGCTTCATTTCAGGCGTTTTGAGGATAATGTACCTTTTCCCATATTGTTCCTGGGCTAAAAGGTGGTCAAGCATCTTCTCACTCGTATCGATAAGACTTATGTCTGTTCTGACAATACTGTCGTTAATATCATTTAATTTGTGAAGGACTGAAAGTGTGTAGGCTGCTGTAAATATGGTTAATGCCGAGAGAGGAAGATAGCCAATAAGCATTTTCTTTGTAATGCTCAGGTCAAGAAAAGTTTTTTTTATTTTTGCCAGGCTAAAGGGTGAACTGTTTTCAGATAGATTTTCCATGGCGGCAATTATAGCAGACTATGCAGAGAAATTGGATTGCAAAAGTTTGCTAAATGTACCTGAAAATAGAAAAGGGGCATCAAGTGATGCCCCTTTAAAATAATTGCAAAAATTATTATTATGCTGATGCTGCCTTCGGGATCAGGCTTTTAGCTGCTTCAAGTGCTTTTTCAAAGTCAGGATTGTCGACCATCTCGGGAACAATTTCAACGTACTGAATTGTATTCTCAGCATCAATTACGAAAATCGCTCTTGCGAGAAGCCTTAGTTCTTTAATGAGGACACCATAGGCTTCGCCAAAAGAAGCATCTCTGTGGTCAGAGAGAGCCGTAACATTCTCAATCCCTGCCGTTGTACAGAACCTGCCTATAGCAAAAGGGAGATCTACGCTGATGTTGGCAATAGTCACATTGTCACCAAGCTTTGCCGCTTCTTCATTAAACTTTCTTGCCTGTGCATCACATACGGGGGTGTCCAGAGAGGGGGTAACACTGATTATCTTAACATTGTCCTTAAGATCAGCCAGTGTGACAGGCTGAAGTCCTTTGTCAAGAACTGTAAAGTCCGGTGCTTTGTCTCCTGTTTTTAATTCAGGGCCTATAAGAGTGACTCCATTGCCTTTAACTGTGATTGCATCTTTTCTTTCCATTTAAATATTTCCTCCTGGGTAATTAATTATTTTATTATCAAATTTTAAGTATTAGATTATTAACTCCCTAATTGGTTGCAAAAAAAATTTATCTTTTGATACTTAATTAAAGAGAGCCTTTGATGTCCTAGAAGGGTTGTTTCTTCTGAGGCATTTTATTGCAAAAAATGTAAATTGCCTTTGACTCTTGTATTTTTTTTGATATGATCAAAAAAATGCAATCAATCTAGAACTTTATACTTTTTATCTTTCTCTTTCTGTGGTATAACCGAAAAAAATAAAATGGTGAGAGGTCATATGAAAAAGATTTCACTAGTTATAGTTTCAATCATTTTTTCCTTCTCTACATTTGCAGAGGCTGATACTCCAAGTCTTTCAGGACCGGCAGGCCTGATCTTAACACGATCGGCAGATGTTCTGGATAAGGGTGAACACCACTTGAGTTTATTCACTGTGCAGGATACCTATGAAGTAGATGAACCGGGAGATAAGAGAGAGGTTGTTGATAAAACCAATGTCGGTACATTTCAGTTTCTCCTTTTAGAAAATCTGGAACTCGGTCTCACGGGAGCTACGATGCAGCCTGACTCTGATAATATAAATACGTGGAAAACAAATTATATTAATGCCTTTGGTAAGGTGAGGCTCGCTGGTGGCAGGGAAAAGGGTTATGGTATAACAGCCTCCGGTTACGGATCAATGAATAGCAGGAGAAAGGACCCTGTTTACAGTAGTGGTGAAGATATTTTTGGCGGTGAGGTGAACCTGAGCTTTTTTGGAAGAATTGCCAACCTGCATCTTTCAGGTGGCTCAGGGCAGGATGATGTAAGGTCTTTTGCGAACACAACCAGTGTTTTTGTCTCTGCTAAATATTCCTATGTATCTGCTGCTCTCGAAATAGCACCTTCTGAGGATCTTTCTGTTGCTCTTGAGTGGCAGGGCAAAAAAATTAAGGAAAAAGCGGGCCTTTCCCACCTTAGCGAAACGAATCATCTTGTCATGCTGGCCATTAAGTATTCACTTAGCAGGTTAACTCTCAGTCTGGCCGGTGCAATTGAGCTCCCTGATAAAGACGCAACCCCCGATTATTCACATTATAAGTATCTGGCAGGTTTGAGCTACGGTTATAGCGCACCTAAAAAGGCACCGCCAAAAGTAGAGGAGAAGGAACACCCTTACTCAGCGCCTATAAGCAGTTTGACAAAGGAAGTTGAAGAATTAAAGCGCGAAATTGAGAGTTTAAAAGAGAGTAAGTCAATGATGACGGAAGAAGAGGCTATGGCTCAGCCGGGCTATGTAGAAGCTCCCCAGCCTGAAGGGATGGAGGAAGTTGCCATGGTAGAAGATGAAATGGCAGTGGCTGAGGCAGGGGCTCCTATGGTTGTTATTGCAGATAATCCCTATAATTATTTACGGGTAGAGGTAATCAATGTATCAGGTCAGCCAGGTTTGGCTGATGCCGTTTCAACCTTCCTTAAGGAAAAAGGATATAATGTTACAAAAGTTTCAGATCTTGAAGTTAATGATAAGGGGAAAACCTATATTCTTCACAAGAAAAAGTTCATTAATGAAGGTGTCATGGTAGCCAGGGCTATTCCAAAAGACCAGGACGTTCATCCAAGCACAAAACTTCCTGCGAATATTGATGTAAGGGTTGTTGCAGGGGCGGATATTGCTTTTTTGATGGAATAGGGTATAAATACTCAAAAACCTATGAAGAGGGACAGTGAAAGCTGTCCCTCTTTTTTTATGTTCTGTCTCTGGTTTCCCCCCCCCACTTTTTATGTACTAATATGAAGAACTTATATTGTAGAAATAGAGACCAATATAAGCGGGGGATGACAAAATTTAAACTTTAGAAGCTGTACCGTAGTCTAATATATGCATTATCGTTTCTATCGAGTTGACCGAAAAAGGTGTGATCATCTTCTCCTTCAAAGATATTCCCCCCTATGGTCGAACTCAGATTGTCGGTAAACTTGTAACTGACCTGAGGTCTTAAGTGGTAATCCTTATCTGAGGGCGAATAAAAGGAGAAGAGACTTAATGTCAGGTTCTGGTTCATGGCCAGTTTTGCAAGGCGAAGTGTCCATAAGTGTCGATGTTCATCGGCTTTACCTGAACCTCCGGGGAAGTTTGTCTCATAATCGTCGTAATCCAGCATTTTTTCCAACTGGTACTGAATGCCTACCTTGAAATCTCCACCCATGTCTTTTGAGTACCCGGCCAAGGCCTTGAAGTAGGAGTTTTCGACCATAGGATTATCGCCGTCCTTATCTTCTCTGGAATAGTAGTAGCCTGCTTCAATATTACCTATGCCGCCAAAGACGGCGTCTCTCAGACTAAATCCATAGACGGTAAGCTCCGGATAATAGAACCTGTATGTCGGGGTGGCTTTAAGAACACCCAGGGGGTCTTTATAGAAACCGTCGAACAGGTAAATCGCTGCTTCCATGCCCTTGATGTTTTTATAGAGTCTTAGTGCGGCTTCCATGTTTTTGCTCTTGTTCTCCGGCTCCTTGTAGTCATTTTCAACATCATCGCCGACAATACGGTCTTCCAGCCCATGAAAATAGGAGAGCCTGTCTCCCTTTATGTTGTTATTAGGTTCAAAATCAGGAATGATTACCAGGTCCACATTGAATATGTCAAAAAATAAGGAACCCTTGATGGCATCAGAAGGGAGTTTTAAATACTCATCGTCTCTGCCGATAAAAAAGGAGATATAATCCTTGGGGAAAAGGTCATTGATAAAAATGAGATCTCCTGTTCCCCAGGTGAGAACCTGTCTGCCTATTTTAAGGTCGATCATATCATGAGGTGTTATTGAGAGAACGGCTGTTCTTGCATCGCCGTAGGTGGTTTCTTCATAGCCGTCGTAATAGGCATCACCTTTAAAAGTAAACTCTCCATACCATTTATCGAGAAAGGAAGGCGAATAACTTCCCTTTACCTGAAAACGACCCTCCCCCAGGGTATAGTGATCTTTTTTTGTGAGATCATCGTCAAATCTCGTTCCATAGGCCCCTTCCACAAACCCGTGAAGGGTGAAAGCGTGGCTATCTGCCGTCAGTAAGGCACTTAAGGTCAAAAACATTATTATGACAATTGATCTTCTTGGCATTGGTTTATTTTCCTCGCGATTATACTACTATTTCCTGATTTCCCTCGGTGGTCTTCTGAGAAACCTTTCTTCGAAAATATTTTCTTTTAGTCCCAGATTATATTTAACATCAACAAATTCAATGGTTGTTTCCAGTCCCGTTTCCAGATTTTTTCCTGTCCCTTTTATTGATGTCGGGTAGCCATCGATGACGGCTGTTTTCTCCACCTCAATGGTTCTATAGAGTTTATCGCTTTTATTGTAATATTCTCCTTTTATGGGCAGGAAAGTACTTTTATCTATCCATGAAATGTAATAGGAAAATTCGACAACATCGGCATCTTTGGGAACGTTTTTAATGACATAGGCCTCTTTCCCGTTGATTTTTTCCTCCCTTAAAAGGGTATGTGTATCATCAATTGTTCTTCTGCCGGAGACATCTTCATAGGTAAAAACTCCCCCGGCAAAACTCGACCTTTTGTCACTTGTTGCGATTCTTTTTACCAGATCGATGGCCGGCATGTAAAGCCAGCGATCGTCATCACCTGATACCTGCTTCCAGACCATGAAGACCATTTTGCTTACATCGGCCGGTTCGTGAAAATAGACGTAATAGTTCTGCCTTCCACCATCCTTGATATCTTTTCTTAGTATAGTGATCTCGCGATATCTTTCTCTCCCCCTGGCATCTTTTATGTACATTTTGGCCGTGGCTTTTCCGTCATCTGCCGCATAATAATAAGCGATGTTGGATTTTTCAATAATCTCATCGGCTGTCATGGCAAAGAGAAAAGATGGCGCCAATATGAGTAGCAATGTAAATGTAAGTATTCTTTTCATGGTATACCTCCGCAAAATTATATTTATTAAACTTTTAACCTGCTCTTGATCATTGTCATTATTGATGGTATGACCAGGAGTGTGACTCCCCCGCTGATTGCCATGATAAGGGCCATAAATATGCCCACTGTCTGGTAAGGGACAAGCGGTGCCAGGAGCAGGGGGGTAAAGCCGATGGCAATTACGACGGCATTCCTGACGATTGCTTTCACCGGTTCGTCGAAGAGCTTGTCGATGGCCTTGTCCCAGTTGCCTTCTTCTTTAAAAATCTGCCGCCCCCTCTGGACAAGGTGGATGGCAAAGTCGACTGATAACCCAAGCGTCAGTGATGATAATACGGCAATGGGCATGTCATAATCTTTCCCGGTAAAGCCTACGAGTCCATAGATTAGTGCAATGGTAACCGTTAAAGGTACCATTGAAATAAGTCCCCAGACTAAAGATCTGAAGAGGAATGTCATAATGAAGAGAACCATAACAAAACTTCCCATGAGAGCTTTTAGCATGCCATTTACCATTAGTTCCTGCCAAACCACATTAATATAAGTGAGGCCCGCCCATTTAGTTGATATTTTTTCAGGCAAAGGGTTTTCCTGGATATATTTATTGACCTCTTCTTCCACTCTTTTCATGTAAAGGTTATCTCCCTTTTTCAGATGGACCCAGATGGCGGCTTTTTTGAAATTAGGGTCAATGAGGTGATAGAGGTCTTCCGGATCGCCACTCATTTCATAAAGGAAGAGGTACTGAGCAACGGCCTGGGCTGTTGCCGGGATGATGTCAGAGCCTTTTTGTTTGTCTCTAAGTTCAAAGCCGATTTTTTTGATGACATCTACAATGGAAGTTGTTTTGCCTACAACGTCCAGCTTGTCCATATGTTTTTGTAACTTTTCTATATAAGCAAGATTTTCAGGAGATTTCATCAGGTCTTGTTCATTGCTTTCGAGAACAAGGTAAGACATGTAACTTCCGCCGAAATGAGTATTTAAAACCCTGTCGGCGATACGTATTTTATGATCCTTTTTAAACCAGTAAACAGGATTGTCATTAACGATGGTAAATGTTATGCCCCAGAGAGAGAGAAGAAAAATAATGATGGTAACCATGATGACACTTTTGTTTCTTTTTGTGCTGAAATGTCCCACTGTTTCCTGAATCTGGAGCATCCTGCCGCCATGGTCTTCTGTTTTGGAACCGAAATTTTTCATGATCCATTCCGGCAGAATCATGACGAAGGCCGGAATGAAGGTAATCGTTAAAAACCAGGCGCTCATAATACCGAAGGCTACATGGAAGCCAAAGATCCTTACCGGTGGAATAGGCGTCAGGGCCAGAGAAAGGAAACCGATAGATGAAGTAAGAGAGGTAAAAAGCATGGGTGTCATGAGGTTATCCATAACTTTCTCGAAAGTTGCTTTCCTGTCCATTGTTTTCTGATAATCGTCGTAAAATTCACTTAATATGTGAATGCTGTCGACAACGGCAATGGGCATGAGGAAGATGGGAATCATGGAACTCATAATATGGACCGTATGGCCTGAACCAATGAGAAGTCCCATTGTCCATATAATGGAAATAATGGCAACGAGCATGGGGGAGATGATCATGGTAAAGCTGCGGAAAAAGTAATACATGAGGAGGAAGATGATGAGACCGGCCAGGGGCGCTGAAATGGCCATCTGCTTGAACATTTCCACGCCGAAAGTGTCTTCTGCTACAGGAAGCCCTGTAATGTGGTATTCCTCACTCCCTTTATGCTTTTCTATGATTTCCTCAATCTCCGTGGCAATGCGGTAACTTTCGTGCTTTTCCTTAATCGGTACGCCGATAGCAATGGCCTTTCCGTCTTTACTAACGAGCATATCTCTAAGGACGGCATTACCCAGTGCCGCATCACGCATGACTTCAGCCTGTTTCTGAGTCAGTTCACCTTTCCCCATCAAGGGCTCAATAACCAGTGTTCCGCCCCCTCCCTGTATATCATCTGTTGTAATGGGGCTGATAAGGTCCCTGGCAATGACCCCTTTGATCTTCATGATTTCTTCAGAAATAGCGGCGATATTTTTTAGCGCACCCGGTGTGAAAACACCCTTTTCATTTGTCTCATCAACAACGCCAACCATAATGGCATCATGGAGAGCAAATTCGGCCTTGAATTCTCTATGAGTCACTCTTGCAGGGTCATCATAGAAAAGCATGTTTTCAGGGTCTGTATCGACCTTGATTTTGAAAAACTGGGTGAAAAAAATAATGGAAATAACAAGGTATATAAAGATAACGGTTTTGGGTCTGTCTAAAGATAAATTTACTGCTTTTCTTAGCATGGCTATATCTCCCTCTTGTAACTTTTCTCAATTTGAGGAACTTAAAATTAAGTCTAGCAAAGATTTTTCAGCTTGCAATCAGGGACTACTCCTTTTTAAATTTCTATTTATTTGAGTTTCAAATGTTCTTTTAACATGCATCTATCCATGACAACCTTAAGTCCTGCCGCTTTGCCTTTTTGGGCAGCATCCTCATTAATAACTCCTTCCTGCATCCAGATAACCGGAGTGCCAATCAGGATGGCCTCTTCAACGATGGGGAATACATCTTCAGGCTGTCGGAATATATCGATAATATCAATTTTTTCAGGAATAGATGCAAGATCTGGATAACTCTTTTCTCCGAGAACTTCATTAAGTCTTGGGTTGACTGGAATGATAGTGTAGCCCTGACTTTTCAGATAGCTTGCCACCTTAAGGCTAGGCCTTCCTTCCTTGTCTGACAGGCCGACAACGGCGATTGTTTTTGCTTCTTTAAGTATCCTTTTAATATCTTCATCGGTCATTGGTTGTTCCCCCTTTTTTTGCCTTATTGTATGTTCGAATATATGAAACTATTTGACCAAAAAAAATTAACTTACTTTTTTTGACAGATTCCCCTGAGCCTGAAGAAGTTCCACCATAACCTCCTTCATAAGACCGCAGGCCTGAACGACTTTTGTGTTAGAAATGCTGTAATAGATATGAACGCCATCTCTCCTGGAATTAAGGATTCCTTTTGACTTCATTATAGAAAGGTGCTGGGACAGGTTAGCCGTCCTGATTCCCATCTTTTCAGCAATGTCACCGACCGTCAGTTCCCTGTCACAAAGAATGCCGATGATTTCAAGCCTTTTTGCATTGGCCAGTGTCTGACATATATTGGCCTGAAGTTCGTATACTTCTCTACTCATGGTCAAACCTTCGATTATATGAATGTTTTAATATAATGTGCTGAGCATATCTTAATTTGTGTAAAGAGTCAATATTAAGATTAGGATATTATTAAAAGGTTTCAAATTCTTTATAAATAATGTGTATTAATTTAATCATATCTCTTGCAATGGATTTTTTAGAGGCTAAACTTTTTATATAAAGCTTGTAGATAATCCAGGCAAGGGGGTGGTTATGGCGTTATTAGTAAGGTTTTTTCTTTTCTGTTTTTTATCTGTTTCTCCAATCATATTTATTAATGCTGTTTGTACTAGTTATGGGCATACAGAGGATCATGACGAGTATAAGTATGATCATCGCTTTGAAAAGGATAAAGAAATTTCTTATTCAGCGGACCAAGTGCCTGCAGTTCGATATGATTATGTCGTTATTGCCTGGAATGATCTTGGAATTCATTGCATGGATGATGATTTTTCTATCTCCTCAACACTCCCTCCCTTTCAGACCCTCTGGGCACAGGTCATCCACAAGACTGAAAATGGTACTGTCATTATAACGGGAGATATGGTTAATAATCCTAACTCACCCTATTTTGGTATAACTGTGGAATACGCATTTCCAAACAACAGGTCGCAGCGTTTTACTTCCGGTCCCAGGGCAGGTGAAGCTAAAAGTAATTATTGGGATTATGCAGCCAAATATTTTGGCGCACATCCTGCCGGGTTGTTTATTGATCCTCTGAAAGCGGCAAAAGATAAGGAAAAGGGTGAAAATATTAGAGGAAAAATTCTGGGTAAAAAAGTCCTTCACGTCACCAATGATCTGGCCGATGATAAAATCATTAAAAAGCCTGACGGGACCGTTGAAATCAATAATGGAGGTACGCCGGGTCGGGGTGTAACGGGTATTGGCTTGTCGGGTAAGATGATTCCCTATGCCATTCATAAAAACCTTCATATTAGTGTTAAAAAGGGAATTACTATGGGTGCGCCTCTCGATGCATTTCTTGCAGAAGGATTTCCCTTAACCAAGTGGAATGATGACGGAACATGGGATGAATACCAGATGGCCGAAATTACTGTTAAGGACAAGGATGGAAATACCATTGCAAAAGGGACGACTGTCGCTGGAATTTCTGATGAAATGCACTGTGCCAATTGTCATACAAATAATGGTAAGGCTAACAAAAATACTTCCAGCGAAGGAGAAAAAATTCCTGCTCCCAATGCGACATTCAGGGAGGTTGCTACAGGACGGGCTAAGATGGTAGAAGTGCCGGAAGCCCAGCAGTACAGGCTTAACATCCTAAAACTTCATGACCTTAAGCATTTTAAGGATGCCAATGGCGCCGATGTGGTTTCTCATGGAGTCAAGGGATACGACCACACCGTGTACGACTATCTTCTTTACCAGGGGGCTGTTGATACAGAGAATGTGTTCAAGGCTAAAGGCAAACACATGAGTGAAAGTGGTATTGGTTTATATACACTGGCCAAGGTAGGTGTTCCTATCCTTTGTGCCGTTTGTCACCGTTCCAATGCCTACCCTGTTACAACGGGGGATGCTTTGGAGGAAGAGCTTGCCTATCTTGTAAATAGTGATTATTCAGGACAAAATGATTATCTTACGCGCAAAATGCTGGGGGCTCCTATTGGCCAGTATACTCATGATATGCATACCAAACATGATGAGGTTACCCAGAACTGCTATCTCTGTCATCCCGGAAAGGATACGGATTGTCTCAGGGGAACCATGACGGGTGGGCAGAAAAAAAGCCTCTTTGTAAGGGAGAGGGAGCTTAAGGCCGGTGAATATCCCGAGCCTGAGACAAACCGGACCTGGTGTGATGATTGTCATGGTGACAATGAAAAACATCCCGGACACCCAATGGCTGCCGTGGGAGACCCTGAACTCCGGCATATAGAAGAAGGTCCTTTTGAGGGCACAGGTTCCCAGCCATGGCTTTCGGAGCCCAAATGCGTTAACTGTCATCTCGATCACCCCGAAGAAAAGGATTCTCTCATGAAAGGTGTCGGTCTTTTCAGGTTTTCAAAGGGGCATGGTGGCATCTATTGTGAAGCTTGCCATGGAAGTACCCATGCCATCTATCCTACCGTAATAGATAATGATAATGTTCAGATAGTCAAACTTCAGGGGGAAAAGGGAAGCCTCTATCAATGTGGTGTTTGCCATAAGGAAAAATATGAACCTGAAAACGGTGAAAAATTTATCCACCATGGTGAAGGAAAATCGGCCCCCTATGGCAAGTACGACGACGTTCATAAGGAAGAGGGAGTTACTTGTGAAAATTGCCATAACAGGATAGAACGTATTGCCGCCCGCTCGGGTGAAACAAACTATGGACAGTACAAATACAGTGGAAAGTACGGGCGTTATGTATTTAAACCGAAAAAATTTGGAAAAAGAGATATTCTCGAGTTGTGTGGCGGTTGCCATGAAAGGCAGAACAAGTCGGGAGATGCCATGGTAAAGTTCGCAGGGAGTGAACATGGTAAGGAAATTCTGAAAGAGAATAATGAGGATTCGGCCAGTTGCGTTGATTGTCATGGAAATCACAAGATAAAACGGGTTAAAGATCCCGCCTCTTCAGTTGCTCACCTCAATGATATTGAAGTATGTGGTTCCGGTAAATGCCATGGCAGTGAAGAAATAGCGAAAAAATATAAAATGGTTAATGCTTTAACCGGATATAAGGAAACTTTCCATGGCAAGGCGCTTGCCCTTGGCGAAAAAGAGGTGGCGACCTGTACCACCTGTCATGGGGGGCACGGAATTTATGAGGATGATGATCCCCGTTCTACCGTTCATAAGGATAATCGCTACAAGATTTGCGCAAACGAGGATTGTCACGGTGTGGAAGCAAAGATGGCAGGCATAGGGAGTATGCACGGTGCTCCCAATATGGTCACAACGTTTATTAACAGCTTTTACGGGATTCTCATTGTTATCGTTGTAGGTGGACTGGGCCTCTTTATCATCCTTGATTTCGGCAGGGGCCTAACCCAAAGAAGAGAAAAAAAAGTAAAAAATTCCAGGGGTGAATAATTTAAGGGAGAATTATCATGACTGAAAGGAAAAAAAACTATTTTATAAGGTTTTCAACAAGTCAAATTATTCAACATGTTCTCTGGGGACTTTCCTTTATCGTTCTGGCTTTGACAGGCCTGGCTCATAAATATGCGGAAAGTACTTTTGCCGCCTATGTGGTCTTCGCCTTCGGTGGTGCTGAAGGAAGGGAGTTGGCCCACAGGATCGCTGCCTTTGTATGGGTGTTTACGGGATTTAGCCATATTATCTATTATTCTCTCTTTTATTATGGCGAGAAAAAAATGAAATTGGAAAAGAAGGACTGGCATGATTTTAAGAAAAACTGGGATTATCTGTTCGGAAAAAGTGATGAAGAACCAAAGTTCAACCGTTTTTCATGGTCTGAAAAACTTGAATACTGGGCAAGCTGGATAGGTCTTTTTGTTATGACAATGACGGGATTACTTATGTTTTTTGC
>Ga0316190_10003257_pt1 | contig 11801 bp, 8 predicted proteins | sample Eddworburrow2_MG_FD_204929 | JGI IMG/M metagenome (GOLD analysis project Ga0316190, IMG submission 204929) | Coastal sediment microbial communities from Maine, United States - Eddy worm burrow 2 | ecosystem: Environmental > Aquatic > Marine > Coastal > Sediment | place: USA: Maine | collected... | reverse complement strand
ACCAGCACGGATAACAGGGCGTTAGTCTCCGTTATCTTTCTTCCTGGATAAAGGTTTCACCCTTGTACAGGCGGGCGACCAGTATGAACAGCACTGCTGTCACCAGCATCAACAGGGTGAAAAATTCGTAATAAGCAGCACCCGCCAGCTTGCTGCTGCCGTCCTGGTTCAGAATAAAGAAATTGACGGCGCTGGTGAACAGATTGCCCATCGCAATCGACATCATGAAAAACGCCATCACGAAGGACTTCATCGTCCTGGGTGCCTGGGTATAGGAAAACTCCAGCGCCGTGATGGCAACCATAACCTCGGCCGAGGTTAGTACCACATAAGCCAGCAACTGCCAGCCTATAGACGGCGCACCGCCCTGGTCGATCTGCATCTGGATCCAGGTGGGAATCGAAAACGCCAGCACCGTAACGAACATACCGATACTGATCTTGCGCAGTTGGGTCAGCGTCCAGAGACGGCTCACAGCCGGATAGACCTTGTAGGAAAACAGCGGTATCAACAGCATCACCAGCAGCGGGTTCGCCGCCTGGATTTGTGCGGGCAGTATATTGATTCCGAACAGTTCATGGTCCATTTTTTGCGCCTGCAATACCCAGGCCGAGCCTGTCTGGTCAAACAGCGCCCAGAACACTGCAATAAAAAGGTAAATCAGACTCAGGCGTCCCAACAAGCGCAGACCGTCACCGCTCAACACCTCACGGACAAAGGTCATGCCCGCAGGCGGTATATGCACAAAGCGTTTGCGGCCCCACCGGAATACCAGCGTAGCGATCAGCATCAGCACACCTGGTACACCGAATGCCAGTGCCGGCCCGTGGTGCTCCATCAACCAGGGTGTAGCCAGCATGGAGCTGAAAGCCCCCAGGTTAATCGAGAAGTAGAACCAGCTGAAAACACGGGACAGCAAATGCTGGTTACTTTCCCCGAACTGGTCACCCACGTGTGCCGATACACAGGGCTTGATACCACCTGCACCTGCTGCAATCAGGCCCAGACCAATCGCCAGCCCCAGCCGGGTATGGTCGACAGCCAGAGCGAAGTGTCCAAGGACATAAATCAGCGACAGGACAATGATGGTGCGGTACTTGCCCAGCAAACCGTCGGACAGCAAGGCCCCCAGCAGGGGTGTGCAATATACAGCAGATACGAACAGGTGATACCAGCCCTTTGCCTCGGCTTCAGTCATGCTGTCCAGGGTGCCATCAGTGTTGAGTAAATACTGCGTCATGAACACCACCAGGATGGCGCGCATGCCATAAAAACTGAAACGCTCAGCGGCCTCGTTGCCGATAATATAGGGGATGCCTGCAGGAAGCCCGGGGCTGGGAAGGGGGGCGGTGCGATAATGGGTCATGCCCGGATGATAAACACCGGGCGCGTCAATTCAAATATATAGCGCAAATTCAACTCGTAAGCGCACTAAATGGGAGGGGGAGACTGTTTTTTATTCCCTCCCCACCATTTAACCCCTATATTTAATGCCCGGTGAATGGAAATGGTTACGGACACAATGTGAGTGCTGTTGAACAGGATCAGAAACAGGCCGTCGTGTTCCTGCACGGAATTCTGGGTGCGGACGTAATACGCAAGGCATGGCCCGGTTTCCGCTATTTCCGCGGCATCAGGGAGACGTTGAAAGCGCCCGGGGCATCTATTCATTTTCCGGTCGTGCCCTCCGCGAGTTCGATCGCCAATCGTGCCGATGTGCTGCAGGTGTACATCGATCAGATCAAGAGCGATTGCATTCACCTGATCGCCCACAGCATGGGTGGTCTGGATGCGCGTTACCTGATCAACAACTGTGATCCTGCCCGTCGCATCCACTCGCTGACAACGGTAGGGACGCCTCACCATGGATCGGAACTGGTTCACTGGGTGGAGACAAGCCGTGGCCTGGTACAGTCGTTTGCCCGGCACTTCCTTTACCCCGGTATTCTGGAACTCACTCCACAGGCCTGTGACCGGTTCAACCGTGATACGCCGGACCGTTCCGGTGTCAGCTACAGTTCCTGGGCGGGTTACAGACCGGTGGAAGAAATGCCTCTGCTGTATCGCAAACAGACTCGCGTAATACAGCGGCAGGCCGGCGAAAATGACAGCCAGGTCAGTGTAACGTCAGCGACCTGGGGGGTGTTCAGGGGCGCAGTGCGGGCGGATCACATGGAACTGGCCGGCTGGAGCCTGGGGTTACCGAAAAAGGGCATAAAGAGACCTTTCGATCATGCAGCATTCTACCAGTCGCTGGTAAACGAGATTCTGTACCCGGCAGCAGAGAACCCTGTAGAAGGGAAGCAGTCATGACTGGTGATTAGTAGAACCTGACAACCATTTACAGAACGTAAAGTAACATTGCCATGTAGTGCGAAATGCTGCCGGCCAGCACGAACAAGTGCCAGATACCATGGGCGTGTTTCATTCTGTCATCTATGGCGTAAAAAATAATACCGCTGGTGTAGAAAACACCGCCCAGCACCAGCAACGCCAGACCACCCTGGGGAAAGGCCCGGATCAGGGGATAGATGGCAAGCAGGATCAGCCAGCCCATCAACAGATAGATGCCCATCTGTGTGCGGCGTGATCCCCCCTTGTGCAAACCATCCACGATGATGCCGACGATAGCCAGCCCCCAGACAATGGCAAAGATGGTCCAGCCCCAGGCGCCGCGCATGGTTACCAGCGTGAGTGGGGTGTAACTGCCGGCGATGAGCAGGTAGATGGCTACGTGATCCAGCTTCCTGAAAATCTGCTTGGCCCGTCCACGCAACGAGTGATACAGCGTCGACAGGCTATACAGCAGGAACAGGGACGCGCCATAGATACTGAAACTGGCGATTTTCCACGGGTCACCCTGCAAGGAGGCGAACACCACCAGTACTACCAGGCCGGCGAGGGCCAGTGCGGCACCTACCAGGTGACTAATGCTGTTAAATCGTTCTCCGTGATACATCAATTTCCCGTTCGATGGCAGGCCGTAAAACTATCTCTACAACCCTCGAAATTCCAGCGTAGCCGAATTTATCTCAGTTGAACACCGTCAGGTACTCCCCTGCTGTAATGCCTATGGCACCGAACAGCAGCAGGCTGGCGCGTAACAAGGGTTGTTCGGTAAACGGCTGGAATGCGCCATTACGAAGGTTCTTGACGTCACTGATGAGTTGCTGGATCTGCGCAATGTCCGTCCTGGAACTCGGAGCTGAACACCCTTTTATTTCCAGCAGCTTTGCATTCATTTTTTCCAGTACTTCACCGCGGCATTTCTCCGCTTCATGACGTACTTTTACGCCTGCAGAGATAAGCATAAGGATATTGATTAAAACGACTATAGCGAGACCTTGCGGCAAGCCCCAGTTATCAAAATAGCTGCTGCGCGATAGAAGCATAATGATAATGACAAGAAATGGATAATAGATCAGATGCCCGATCTCTTCCGTACGTTCCGCTATCAACTCGATCTTGAAACTTTCGTGTGACAGGAGGTTCAACCGTTCACTGATTTTCATGTCATGAACCCCGGCTATTTCGGACCAGCTCATGTTTTTTATCTGGGTCAGGCCCTTGATCCAGAAAACAGTTAAACGGAATTCATCAAGCACCAGGAAGATCAACAACAGCATGGAAGACACCGATGTAATCACCAGCGCCTTGTCCAGACCACAGCTAAGCGCTCCCCGGCACGGTGTCACTGGAAAACCTGTAATGGAAAATACCATGGCGCCAAACGCCATGAACAACAGCCATAACGACAATGCGCGATACCAACGCCCTTTTGGTTGACCCAGTTCACAGTAGTCCAGCCAGTATTCTTTAGCTTTCACAGTCTCCGTATTTTCCTTTTGCAGCGTATTGTTCATCCAGTTATTGACGCTGGCGACTCTATAGGCCTGCGGGTACAACCTGTATATGAGGACGAACCACACTAACAGCGCACCAAACCAGTACAGGGGTGGGAACCAGAAATTCCCCGCACCGAATTTTTCGGTCAGAGGCATGCCGACCGCAACAAGTATAACTGCCGGTAGACACCCGACTATCCAGGGGACTCGTCTGCAGCAGAATCCAACTAACAGTATGAGTATGGCTACGAGGTAAATTATCAATGTCGGCGCCATCCAGGGATACTCATTCCCGAAACGAACTGTCGCATACGAACCCACCAGCAGCAAAACGGCAAGTGCTGCACCTCCAAGCAGCCAGTCGCGCCGGGATTTCCACAGCTTAGCCAGTGTGCTTGGTTGTGCGAGCACGGAGTCGTACCCGATTTCGCTATCGAACCGCTTATCCCTTATTTGCAGCATGTCCCTGCTGATCCGAGCGCAGTTGGCCCTCAGGTCAAGAATCATCAGACTGATAAAATAGATGGAAAGACACAGCGCTGTGTAGCGGATAAACTCTGTCGGCCAGACGCTGATTCCCGGGGTCAGGGACATCGGCTCACCACCATTGCTCGAGAAGATGGCAACAAACGCCAGATTCATGGCAAAAAACAATGCCAGCAACGACCAAAGTACCAGCCAGCCTGAAAACGGCTTGCTCTGGTGTGCCGCTGCTATCAGTATCAGGATGATCAGGAATAGATACCATGTGTTTTTTATTATCGAAGACTCGGGCGCCAGTGGGTGTACAGTATCGGACTCTTCGTGGACGAGGCTCAGTCTTTCAGCACCATGACGCCCGACTTCAAACAATAGCGGTGGTATCCGCTGCATAAAGACGTCATGAATAGAGGTATCCGGTGAACCCAGGCCGGTACCATAAGGGTGGTCGAACTTTGTTGCGAGCAAGGTCGAGAGAAACATAGATGTCTGGTAGTTACCCCGGAAAGGCGGGATTTTTCCTTGCAACTCGCGCTTAAGATCAAGACCGAAACTCGATGCGACAATGAGATTGCGCGTCCAGCGGAAATCCGCCGGGTGCAGTAATTGCGCATCGAGGTCGGTGGTAAAAAACAGTGCCTGCGGGAACTGCGGGCGAAGCGCGCGCAAGATGAGCAGCTTGTCATAGACGTCACTGCCCAGAATTCCGATGGCGGCTACCTTGCCCATGCCTTCGGCCTTCAGTGACGCGTTCCTGGACCTGATTTTAGCGGCCAATCTGCGCAGGTAATCGAACTGCGCTGTTCCGGCGGGGCGACGCACAACGCGCTTGTCCTGGCCTTCGAACAACTCACCATTTTTTGATTCTTCCTTTTTTGAACCACTTTTCCCATTTCCCTGATCGTCGTTCCCGGCACCCTGCAGCCGTCCATCGATACCGCGCAGGTAACTGTATTCGAGTACTTTTGGCGAATTGGCATCATTGCACTGCCCGGATCTCTCGCAATAGCTTGTTTTGAATGCCTGTGGCAGCGAGCGGCCAAAATTTGTATCCCACTCCGAAACAAGCGCAATATGGTCCTTTTCCACGTCCCAGGGCCGTTTATCGATTAACTCACGGGCCAGTAATCCCGCCAGCTTGTCGTCAGTCGGAATGGTCCGAAAAAAACTCACACAGGGCGTGGAAGTGTCACGTTGTTCCAGGCAGTGTCGTGGAGCAAACAGTTCACCAAGTTTGTCAAAGCGTTCTCGTTGCGCACTATCCGACGTGAACTGTGATCTGGGAACCGTGGCAACGGGTGACAATATGTGCAGGCCGTCTATAGCGAGACCTGAAAATCGCTCCTTAAGTTCTTTCATATCGCCGGCCGCTTCCCTGTCTTCGCTGGCACGCTCGGCAAGTTTCCTGAGAGTGTCGGAACTCGCGGGGCCGAGCACAAAGAAGCGGGTATTTACCTTTTCCTGTATTGATTTACGCAATCCGGCAATTTGCTCGGCCATATTGGCGAAGCGGCCCATCGGGTTCGAGGCAAAAATAGTTTCATTGACCCAAAGCAATAAAACAGCGTAGGGCTCCTTTGACTGAGCGCCTGTCGGATCGGGTGTGTACCATTCATAGGGAACAATATATTTATTCTCCATATGATTGGGCATAGCTTTTTGCAGGTAACAGTAGCGAATGCTGCTTGCAGATTGAGGCACGAGACCTGCAGCACCGAGCCCGGAGACAACGGCATACCTTCGACGCCGCCGTCGTTCAGTCAGTTCGGCATCGGGTCCGGCAGTCAGCATGGCCGCTATAACCCGGGTCTGCTTTTGCTCAATCGACGTATTCAGAACATCGAGCCGGCAATCGGGAATATCTTCATGCGGAACTTCGCCGGCTGGTTTTGGGCTCTGCTTCGTGTCGGGCTTTCTTCCGGTTCGCGACCCGGTATGTTCAAAAACGGCTTCGAACGGATCCTGCCACAAGCGGGCCGGCACCTGGTTGCTCAGCTCGGAGGGATGCCACTGGGTTTCACCTGTAGGCGGTCGTGAACTTTCCAGGGGTATGCTTTTCCAGAGAAAGGTTCCGAAAGCGGTAAGCAGCAGGAATCCTGCAAAGGAGAAATTTGGACCACCCCGCCTTGGTACTTCCATCGCTGCGCTCCCTCAAGTCCGTGAGAAGCATTTTGCCTGATTGTTTCTGTACTGTTTTTAGCGTAGTTCTTATTTGTTTCTGAATCAACCTCTTGCCAGGGGAACCTTCGGGAGTCAGACAGTCGGGTGCGTTACTCTGCCGCTTACCCACTGTGTGCCAGGCAGTACTCGCCAATCAAACAGGTCTGATGCCACGGAAAACCCTGGAGTACGAAACGCCGGCAGAACGATTAATGCATGTGTTGCGTCGATCGGTAGAACCCGCAGCCATTACCTGTCATTCGCCTAAATATAGTTGGTGTCCAGCTAAATACTGTAAGTGGTGGTTCAATAACTGTGAACTTCAGGGGAAAATGCTTTTTCTTTCCCCATACTCTGGCAGAGTAGCTTTTCGAATTGGTCGTAAGAAACCGGCTTACTAATTAGATAGCCTTGCAGTACGTCACACCGCCATTTCTGTAGCAGTTCCCTCTGGTCCTCCGTTTCAACACCTTCTGCAACAACATCCAGTCCAAGCTGGTGTGCCAGGTAGATAGTTGATGCCACGATAGCTTGCGTGCTTTGATCACCAATCATATTCAAGATAAAAGATTGATCAATCTTAAGTGAATGAATGGGCAGATTTCTAAGGTAGCTCAGTGATGAGTAACCGGTCCCAAAGTCGTCGACTGACAGATGTATACCCATAGTTTTCAATATGTTCAATTTCTCGATGGCATCATCGATGTTTTCCATCACTGAGCCTTCGGTAACTTCCAGCTCAAGCATCCCGGGTTCAAGCTGAGAGGACTTGAGTATTTCAGCCACTCTGGCCGGGAAGTCATTTTCCCTGAACTGGCGTGGTGATACATTGACGGCAACCCGGATCGCACAAAGACCCGCATCGCACCATGCCTTCATCTGATAACATACCGTGCTTAACACCCAGTCACCAATTGGCTGAATCAGGCTGGTTTCCTCTGCAACAGCAATAAATTCCGATGGCTGCACTATGCCTTTTTCAGGATGGTGCCAGCGTATCAGCGCTTCGACTCCGACCAGCCTGCCACTAAGGCTATCGACTTTTGATTGATAGTGGATAGAAAATTCGTTGTTATCCAGTGCACGGCGGAGTTCATGCTCCAGATTCAGACGATACAACGCTGCCTTGTTAAGTTCCGGGGCGAAAAATTCATACCGGTCCCGACCCTGTGCCTTGGCGTGATACATTGCGGTATCTGCATTCTTGACCAGTTCGTCTGGCGTCTGTCCGTCTTTGGGATACAGCGCAATCCCGATACTCATTCCTGAATGCACCTTGTAATTTTCTATCGTGAACTCACCTCTGGTTGAGGCAATAACTTTGTCTGCAATACTGCCAAGCTCAGATACCACGTCACCCTTGCGCTCTATATCCGGAATAATGATAACAAACTCATCCCCGCCGAAGCGGACAACCGTATCCACACTTCTAACGGTACTCACGAGCACTTGAGCGGTATTGCTCAGTAACTTGTCTCCCAAGTCGTGCCCCAGCGAATCGTTCACCAGCTTGAACCGGTCCAGATCCAGGAATATCACACCTACGTAGGATTGATTTCTTTGCGCCCGGGCGATTGCCTGCTCCAGCCTGTCCTTGAGAAGTGCACGGTTCGGCAGGTTTGTTAAAGTGTCATAATGTGCCTGATGATATAAGCGTTCTTCCCAGTTCGCATTTGACAAGGCAACTGCCACATGGTCTGAAAGCTTGCGGAGTTGCTCCTCATTGAATTCGCTGCTCGCATACTGTCTTGCATAACCCATGATCAAGACTGCAGCCAGACGCTTTTTGATAAACATCGGAAAAAGCAGGAATGTGGATGCACCGGTATCCCGGCTCAGGGATTCCAGATAAGGCGGCAGCACCGTTTCGTTATCAATCAGCAAGCTAGCGGGATTATCATTAAGAGAACTTATCTCCTCAGGGGAGAGCTGAACGCGCATTTCGACAATCTCGGTCGCCGACGTATTGGGTCGCACTGAAAGTCGGCCGGCGCTGATTTGTTCATCTTCGATCTCGAGCATTGCCGCCGTATCACAGGGTGTCAACTCATGCGCACGACCGAGAACGGTCTTGATAATGTAACTCGCATCAAAAGAAGAAAGAATCATCCGATCGATTTCGGCCATGGCAGAAAGACTGGCGAACTGTTTATCCAGCCTGCTCGCCATCGCGTTGAAAGCCTCTCCCAGCTGGGCGAACTCGTCGTCACTCGCAATACTGACTTGTCTGTCAAAGTCCCCATTGGCGATACTCTGTGTAGCATCACGCAGGACGACCAGCGGAGCCAGCCGATTGCGTATTTGTCTTGCAGCAACGAATGACACAACAAGAACCACCACCACAAGCACTGGAACATAGATATTTCTGAAATGGATGATCGGTGCAAGCACATCGCTTTCCGGTTGACTTGCGACGATAACCAGGTAGGGCATCGAAAAAGCCGCATCTGTGAATACCGACCAGTAGCTTGCAAGGTAGGTGGACCCGTCAACGGACCATTCAAAGTGTCCGCTGATCGATTCAGCAAGCAGTGGACTAATTGTGTCGGTAATTGATCCATTCGATGGCCGCGAGTTGTAAATAATGCCGTCTGATGGAGACAGGATTGCAAGTTCTGTAGAACTTGGCAGCACACTTCTGACAGACCACAGGAAGTCAGGTGAAATCCTGGCAATAAGCACGCCCCTTGACTGGTCTTGCACATCCAGTGGTCGAGCCATCAGAGCTTGTGTCACATGATCTTTGACCTGATAAAAATGCAGGAACGTCTTGCCCGCAGCGAGCGCTCGCTGCTGTTTCGCTGTCAGTTCCGGCAAGTAACCAAGCACCCCTCGCAGGTTGGTGACAGACCCGGTCTCTTCAATGATTGCAAGGTCAGTCAGGTTTCCAAGCTGTATATTCTCTATGGCCTGCAGTGATGTTTGGTTGCCAGTCGGGCTGGGGCTCAACACCTCGGCGAACTGTTCGAGCTCGGCATCGGCCATGGATAAACGTCGGAATAATTCCATACCCATCGACTTGCTGGTCTGGCGAGAGTTTTCATAACTCTGCTGGTGGAATTGCTTTGAGACATGGTCGAGGGAAAGCAAGGCGGTAACAGCGATGGGAGCAATCGCCGCTGAAATAAAAAGCAGAAATATTCGCTGGGCGAACTTGCTGCTGAATAACATGTCACCGAGACGACCCATCGCTCGACATTTCCTAGTAGTCGGCAGCCAGGCCGATATAGCCACCATTACTGGCGCGGACAATATCGTCATGACTCATCTTCGCGGTAAAAGGTGCGCGACTGGCGCCATCTTTACCCATGCTGTACAGATCGAAGTCTGAATTAACGGGCACCAGGGATTTATCCTTACGCAGCGCGCCTTTTCCTTTCAGGCCAGCACCATTAATTCTCAAATATCGGTAAGGATTGCCCCATGGATCAAGCATTCCATCCAGACCGATTTCTGCAAGGCTGTCGGGATAAAGATTGAAGGCTGTATAGAAGCGTTCGATTCCCTGTGCGATTGATGCGATATCCGCAGCGGCCAGGGCATTACGTCCCTTGTCAACATATTGTGTATAAGAGGGATACGCGATAGCTGCCATAACGCCAACGAGGGATAGCGCAATCAGCAGTTCCAGTAGACTAAAACCTGCATGTTTGCAGCACTCAATGTTTCGCCTTGGCCCAAAACCTGGATTTGCGCGGCAGCACAAGAACAGAATGGCTTTTTTAACGGCCTGCATCAGATTTATGCGCACTTCGATTTTTGTTTGGTTTCCCAGGTGCGGATACACACGGAATTTTCAATAATCCACCGTAATTTAACGGCTTATTGATGTTAATCTTGAACAGCCGAACGAAGCCATAACCGCCCCAGGCAAATACCTGAAAGCAGCCGTGAGACTGTCCTTTTCGTGGTGATCAGAGGTTTAGGTTGCTTTAGCTGGAATCAACGTAACATATTGTTTTAAATGTATAATACCCTTGATGTCGTCTCCATGGCGCAAACCCAGGCCGATGCGATTGAATTCGTAGCCCGGAAGCCTGGGTGGATGCTCGAAGCCCGAGGTATTGCGCGTCTACTTGACGGCGGACGCAACCCAGGTCGTACCACGCATACGTAATACGCCGTCCTGCTTGAGTGCATCCGCGGAGGTAACTACGTCATCTATAAACCAGCTGCATGTGGCACTGTCCATCTGGTTGACAAACTGCATCACCGGTGCCGCCATATCCGACATCGCTTCCCAGTAGGCCCGGCCACTGTCGAGCTCGATGAAGTCAATTTCCATCTCCTGTAGTTCGATATCCCTGAATCCGGCAACCTGGATAACATCACGCAGACGTTCGGGGTCGGCAAAGGCAAAAATACCCGGGGAACCAGGTGCTGGTTTCGGGAGATCCATGTACTTGCCCAGTGTTTTTGTGAGCAGACTGATAAAAGGATTTTTATCGGGATCAGACCAGCAGGCGATTGATATGCGTCCGCCCTGCTTCATTAGCTTGTAAACCGCGGAGAGACAAACCTCGGGTTCCGGCATGAACATAAGCCCCCAGCGTATAGTCACCGCGTCAAAGCTTTCCGGATCGTATTGCAGTGCCTCGCCGTCGCTGCAATTGAATTCAATATTGGCAAGCCCGGCCTGCTGAGCCTTTTTACGCGCGAATACCAGCATTTCCTCGACCAGGTCGGTACCGGTTACGCGCCCTTTGTCACCCACCAGGCGGGCAGCGGAAATTGCCGGTTCGCCGGTCCCCGAAGCTATATCGAGTACCTGGTGCCCCTCCGCTATTCCTGCGCGCGCCAGCATCCATTCGCTAACCGGTGCGGCACCTTTGCGCAGCAGTTCGTCCCGACGGTGCCAGCCTTCTGCCACGGACATCCAGTTGTCATGCTCGCGTTGCTTGATTGCCACTGATTCTGTTGATGACATGGGCATCTGCTCCTCGTTGATCGAAGCGGTAAAACAGATTCTGACTAGCGGGTTTCCAGTACTGGTTCCGTAAGGTCGACTTGCACATGTTCCCTGGCAGTGGTGTAACTGAAGTGGCCTGTGAATTCATGTTTGCGGTAATCGATGAATACTTTATCCGGTACAAAGCGTCCCTTCTCCAGCGCCAGCGGAAAGTCCTCGGGCTCGGCACCACTGTCTATCAACTTCAGACTGCACACTGCATAACGCACTGCATTGAATGTCATCGAGAGTTTGTCGGTAACAGGAACAACGTCATCATCCACCGCATCCCGGAACCAGACGCGCTTGGCCAGCATGCAACCGAATATCAGGTGAACAACGGCGACAAGCGGTTTCTCCCTGGCGCG
>Ga0316190_10003256_pt1 | contig 11803 bp, 11 predicted proteins | sample Eddworburrow2_MG_FD_204929 | JGI IMG/M metagenome (GOLD analysis project Ga0316190, IMG submission 204929) | Coastal sediment microbial communities from Maine, United States - Eddy worm burrow 2 | ecosystem: Environmental > Aquatic > Marine > Coastal > Sediment | place: USA: Maine | collected... | reverse complement strand
CGATGATCAGGATGTCGATGGGATCCAACATAGTTTTTTCCGGGATTCGCGTCCGACCGTAAAGACTGAAAACAGGAATTTTAGATGATGGGTGAACCATATCATTGGATTCGATCATGTTGTCCTGTTTTTCTGCAAAAAGTCCATGCTGAGGCGAGTATAACGCTTTTAGTCGACCCGGAAATTTCCGCCGGATCAGTTCGCTGGCATGGGAAAAATTTCTGTCCACAGAAGCAGGATTGCACAGCAGTCCAATTCGATTCCCGAGTATCCACCGGGGTGGGGAATTCATAAAATTTTCAAGACCTGTTTGAATACGCAACATATTTTAGCTTTGGTTTCATCCTTTCTGGAGATTGAAACTCCAATGGCGTGAACGCCGGTTCCGGCATGGCTTTATTTTTACCTATCATAAATAATTGATGTCAAGGGGTATCTTTTTAAAAAAAGAACTTCTAAAATATATTGATTTCGTTTTGGAATCTGCTATAAATCTAAACGAACGAAAGTTATAAGGTAATATATAACAGCGTTACAATGCGGTGGTTTTGATGAGAAAGATAAGATTTGCAAGTATATACCTCTTTACCCTGGCGATACTATTCTTTGTCGTCGGCGCATACACTGAGTGGCATACCATCTCCCTAATGAGATTCAAACTCCTGGGATATCCAAAATATCTTCATCTTATATTTTTTCTGGCAGGATTTTTAGCTCTTTGTGCCATTTATTTTGCAGAAAAGATGGAAGTAGATGCCCTTTCCTCCATGAACACGGCCCTGCAAAAAGAGGTCTCCCGTCGAAATCGAACGGAAAAAGCACTGAGAAAAAGTGAGGAAAAGAGCAAAGAGATTTATTCGAAAGCCAAGCGTGCGGAACAGATTTATCGTTCTCTTCTTCACTCGTCGGCAGATGCCATCGCCACTTATGATCTGAAAGGTAGAACCGTGTATATCAGTCCCGCATTCACGAAAACATTTGGATGGACCCTGGAGGAGATGGAAGGGAAGCGCATTCCGTTTGTTCCACCATCCGAAAACGAAGCTACCATGGGCATTATCAAAGATCTTGTGGAAAACGGAACTCCATGCCATGGTTTTGAGACAAAGCGCTTCACAAAAGACGGTCGTTTGTTGGATGTAAGTATCAGTGCTTCGCGCTATAATGATCATAAAGGAAACCCCATCGGTTCACTGGTAATCCTCCGGGATATTTCGGAGAAGAAAAGACTCGAAGCTCAGATGCAGTACATCGAACGGATGGAAGCCATTGGAACACTGGCCGGAGGTATTGCCCATGATTTTAACAATTTGATGATGGGCATGCTGGGGAATATTTCTTTGGTTTTATATGATATCGGAACAGAGAGTCCACATTACGAAAAGTTGAAAAATATTGAAAAACTGATTCAGAGCGGTTCTAAACTGACCGGTCAGCTTCTCGGATACGCAAGAAAAGGTAAATACGAAGTTCGACCCATAAATCTAAACCAACTCGTAAAAGAGAGTTCTGTGACATTTGGCAGAACCCGAAAAGAGATCGTGATTCATCGGGAGTTTTCCGAAGATCTATCCTCCGTAATGGCAGATGAGGCTCAGATGCAGCAGATTCTCATGAATCTTTTTATTAATGCTGCCGACGCCATGCCCGGGGGTGGGGATCTTTTTCTGAAAACCATGAATGTCACCCACGAAGACATTGGAGATAAAGCTTATATACCTAAATCCGGCGACTATGTTTTGTTGAAAGTCAAAGACACCGGTACGGGCATGGATCAGAAAACCATGGATCGTATTTTTGAACCGTTTTTCACCACCAAGGAACTGGGCCGGGGCTCCGGACTTGGGCTGGCATCCGTATATGGAATTATAAAAGGGCATGGAGGATATATCGATGTTGAGTCTAGGAAAGGGCAGGGCGCAATCTTCAATATTTTTCTTCCGGCCTCCGAAAGATCAATTCAGAAAACTTCGGAGATCTCCGAGCGAATTATGGGGGGGAATGAAACCATCCTGCTTGTGGATGATGAAGCACTGATCATCGATGTTGGTGTTCAGCTGCTTGAAAAACTTGGGTACACGGTACTCGAAGCACAAAGCGGCAGAGACGCCGTCAGGATATTCATGGAACGCAACCATACGATAGACATGCTTATTCTGGACATGGTTATGCCCGATATGGGGGGGGGTGAAGTCTATGACCGGATTAAAAGGATCGATCCCAAAGTCAAGGTTCTTCTTGCGAGTGGCTACAGTATTGACGGGCAAGCAACGGAAATCTTAGAACGGGGCTGTGAAGGCTTCATTCAAAAACCCTTTAACATGGAAGATCTTTCAAAAAAAATAAGAGAGGTTTTGAACAGACCGCGCAAATCGACCCATGGTAACACCTGAAGGAAGATTCCATTTGTTGTGGAAACGGATAAGACAGCTCCGTAACTTCCCGAAAACGAAATGATTATTGACTTTCCTCCCTGGTTATGATTCATTTTTATTGGTGTTGGACAAAGTGGTTTACACTTTCTTTTTATACTTTTCTGGAGCGTAACACCCATGAAACCGATTGTAAAAAAATTCGGAATTATCGGAATATGCCTGGTTTTATTTTCCACGGCAGTATTGGCTGAAACAAAGTATATTAATGACAAAATGAAAATAACACTGCGGACAGGACCGGCAAAAGATCGAAAAATAACCGCCCTGCTGGGAATCGGTCAAAAAGTTGAGGTCCTAAAACCCGGCGAGGAATGGACGCAGGTTCGTCTGAACAATGGCAAGGAAGGATGGGTTGTCAGCCGGTTCCTTACGAGCAAAATACCCAGCAGCATCGCATTGGAAACATTAAAGAACAAACACCAGGCACTTTTGGCTCAAGATGCATTGCTTTTAGAAGAAAACAAGGCGTTAAAAGTGGATAACAAAGCCTTCAGCAACGAACTTGCTGTCACAAAAAAAAGACTTCAAACCCTGAATTCATCCTATGAGACGCTGAAAACAGCGTCTACTGAATTTCTCGATCTTCAATCAAAATATAAAAAAATGAGTGCAAAACTGGCGGAACAAACCCAAAAAGCAGATAAATATGAAGAGGATTTGACAAAACTTCTCTGGAATAAAAACATTAAATGGTTTTTAAGCGGAGCGGGTGTTCTTATTTTGGGCTTCATCATCGGTTTTAGTGCAAAACGGCAACGACGTCGTTCAACACTGCTTTAAAATTAAATGCGTTGGACGGAAATTTTTGCCCGGTTAAATTTTAGGGATTAACAGTGCAAACCCATATCCTGCGGTTTATGTGCGTAAAGCAAAGATCCCGCTTCAACGGGACTTGGGTAAGCGTGCGAATATTAAAAAGGATAAAATTCCTACAATCGAAGATCTCCTGCCAGGTGCCGGTGCCACACGGAGAGACCGTTTAACCCGGTTTTCAGGGGATCTTCAACCCGATCAAATGGAGGTCATGGATGAATAAATTGGGGCTTGTTGAGGCGCTTAAAGAAACATCAGGGTTAACAAAAAACGAAGCTGTGGCGGTTGTTGACGCATTCTTTAACGAAATGTCGAAGGCTTTGGCCAAGGGTGCCAGGGTAGAAATTCGCGGCCTGTGCTCGTTTTATGTCAAACAGTACAAGGCATATACCGGCAGGAATCCCAAAACGGGTGAACCGGTTAATATCCAGGCCAAGCGCCTTCCGTTTTTCAAGTGCGGAAAAGAGCTAAAAGAGAGAGTGGACAATTAAGAAATAGTGATACAAAGGGGGTAGCGGGAATGAAGAATCTGAAAAAAGATCTGCAGGCTGTAAGCAAAGAACTCACGGCACTCATAAAAAAGACAGAAGCCCTGATAAAGGCGGTTGACAAGATTGGGACACCAAAGACCGAACAGAAACCAAAAGCAAAAAAAGTTTCAGCACCAAAGAAAGCCGGAACAAAAACAGCTTTTGAAACCGTGTTGGGGATTATTTACCGCTATCGAAAAGGAGTTGACGTCGCCCGGATACAGGAGATAACCGGATACGACGCAAAAAAGATCGCAAATATCGTATATAAGGGTAAAAAGAGAGGACAAATCAAGTCCATAGATAAAGGCGTTTATTTGAAGGCTTGATGTTACCGATGGTCCAATACCCGAATAGAGTCGATACGCCGTTCGGCCTTATCCGCGAATCGGTATTGATTGTCGTGTATCGATGGTCGATTTTATATCTCATTGTTGTTAGGCGTATGAACCCATAACCAACCTATTTTCAACCAACGAATGCGCCCGCCACCCATAACATCCAAAAGAGCGTTTTTGCTCCATTGGGACCATGCGACTACGGGTATTCATGATTTCGTTCCCGCCACAGAGAGGTCTTAAGGCAATGGGCATAAGACCCGTTCTGCATTCGCCGTTGATGTTTTTCTTTAAATCCTGTTGAAGACGGAACTCGATACGTTTCGTAATAGACTGTTTGCCCGTTGATCCAAATATAGATGACAAAGAAGAAACGATCCATAGGTCTTGTCTTAAAACGATTTTTTAAGTGGATGCTGCCACTTGCCGTTCTCATGGCCGGAGGCATGCTTTTATATTGTTGGTACCTTTCATTCCAGATCGACCAACGATTTTCAGGTCGGCGATGGCGCATCCCGTCGAAAGTATTTTCCAATACCACTCTCCTGTATCCTGGGCAACAGATAAATCGTACACTTTTCAACGAAAAACTTCGCCGTTTGGGGTACCGGCAATTTGCCCGGAATCCGCTGAACAAAGGTGAGCTGTATACGTCGGCATCGGTGGTGAAGCTTTTTCTCCATGATTTAGCCATGCCTTCCAGACACAGGGAAGGCGTTCCGGTTCGCATTCGTTTTACAGGAAACCGTATAGAATCGATCACCCATTTAAACACGGGTGAGCCGATGCCGATTTTGGAACTCGAGCCGGAGGAGGTGATGCTGTTCTTTGGCCCGGATCGTGAACAGCGGCGGCTCGTCTCCATCGAACAGATCCCCAGACATGTCATTGACGCTGTTCTGGCCATAGAGGACAGCCGATTTTACAGACATAAGGGCCTGGATCCAAGGGGCATTTTAAGGGCAATGTATACCAACTTGCGTTATGCTTCCATACGTCAAGGTGGATCGACCATTACCCAGCAATTGGCTAAAAACTATTTTCTGACCCCGAAAAGAACCGTTATCCGCAAGTTAAAAGAACTTTTTATGTCTCTTACCATAGAAACGATGTATGAGAAAAATGAAATACTCGAAATTTATTTGAATGAAATCTATCTGGGACAGAAAGCGTCGGTAGCCGTATCCGGGATCGGTGAAGCATCCTTTTTCTATTTCGGGAAATCCGTGACGGACCTTTCTCTGAATGAAGCTGCAACCATCGCCGGACTTATCAGAGGACCCAACTATTATTCTCCGTATTTCCATAAAGAACGATGTCGGAAAAGGAGAAACATGGTGCTGAATGCCATGCACGAGAAAGGATGGATTTCAAATAACGAACTTAAGACCGTGTTGCCGCTGCCGATAAAAACGGTCGGTTATGAGTCCTATGGTAAAATGGCGCTGTATTTTATGGATTATCTATCCGATCAGCTCAACCTGCTCTATTCTCCCCAAGATCTGTCGAGCCTTGGACTTTCTATTTATACGACATTGGATACACAGGTTCAAAAGGCGGCGGAAAAAGCATTGAATCGGGGTCTGGAGCGACTTGAAAAATTGAACCCTGCACTGGGTCGCAAAGACCCTAAAAAAAGACTGCAAGGGGCTCTCGTCGTCATGCAACCCAAAACAGGGTACATTCTGGCCATGGTGGGTGGGCGCGATTACAGTTTGACCCAGTTCAATCGCATTACGCAGGCACGGCGGCAGCCCGGAAGTGCATTCAAACCGTTTGTTTATTTGAGTGGATTGGATGAATTAACCCCGGCCTCCATTCTTTCCAATGAACCGGTAACCTACGAAGTCGATGGAAAGGAATGGCGTCCCCAGAATTATGCTGCGATGACGGAAAAGCGTGTGAGTGTAAGACAAGCATTGGCAGAATCCATAAATCTGGCAACCGTCGATCTGGCCATGAAGGTGGGTCTTGATAAGATTGTCCGCACGGCGAAACAGTTCGGGTTTTCGACGTCTCTAAAACCGTATCCATCCATTGCCCTGGGGTCTTTTGAGGTGATTCCTCTGGAGCTGGCCCGGGCGTATTGCATTTTTGCTGGAGATGGGGTGCTGCCCTACCCGTTGTCCATGAAAGAGGTATTGGATGAGAACGGGAAAATTCTAGAACGAAGGCTTATGAGTATCAAACGGGTTACAACGCCTGCAAAAGCCTTTATTATGAATTCGTTATTGCAAAGTGTCGTGGAGACGGGAACCGCCGGTTCATTGAGGGCCATGGGAATATCTTTTCCGGTTGGAGGAAAGACCGGAACCACAAACGATTATAAAGACGCTTGGTTTGTCGGGTACACACCGGATATATTGGCTTTGATATGGGTGGGGTTTGATAACAACGATTCCATATTCACTTCAGGCGCCGGAGCCGCTTTGCCCATCTGGGCCAATCTCATGAATGCCTTGCCTCAATATATATCCGGGGATTGGTTCAAGATGCCCTCCGGGGTGGTTAAAAGTATTGTATGTTCTGAGAGCGGACAACTTGTTTTGAAAAACAGGTGTCCTTATCCGGTGGAAGAATATTTTCTGGCTGGCCATGTTCCTTCAGACACGTGTCAAATCCATGCAAGTGAAAATCAAATCGGAAGGATAATCGATGAGCTCAAAGGTTTTATCAATACGTTTTAAATCATTTTTGATGTTTTGTATCTTGGGGTTGGGATGGGTCCTTGCAGGGTGTGCGCCGGCTGTTTTGACGCCGTTGCCGGCAGAACACCCGGATGAGCCCCGGCAAACCGAAAAAATGGAGACGACACCTGAAAAACCCAGCCCCCGTGCCGTTGCAGCATTGCAACTCACCGATCAAGGGCGGATGTTTTTGGAACGTGGTCAGCCGGATGATGCCATCGGTATACTCGAGCAGGCGCTCAATCTAAACCCAGCCGGCGGCATGAACTACTATTATTTGTCCGAGGCTTGGCTCATGAAAGGGAACATTGCGCAGGCGGCTGAGTTTAATCGTATTGCGGAAATCTATTTTAAGGATGACAACGAATGGCTGGATCGTTTAATGCATCAGAGGGAAAGGATAAAAAAACAAAAGCCCTTATAGTAGGGCTTGGCACGGGAATCTTACATTGACAGGCCACCGGCATTAAGATATGATATGCCATACTTTTCATTATAATTAAAGGGGAGATCCTATGCTTAAAAAAAACAGGAAGGCAACGGCCGAGCCCCCGGCACCCCCCAAGCCGGTGTCTGTTGACTCAAAGACAGTCATTGGAGATCAAATTTCCATCGAAGGCGCCATTCGCGGCAAGGAGGATTTGCTCATCGAGGGTTCGGTGAAGGGAAGCATTGAGGTAAAAGCCCATCATTTGACGGTGGGCGTCAAGGGGCAGGTGGAAGCCGAAATTTTGGCTGCCAACGTTACCGTAAGCGGGAAGCTTGCGGGTAACGTTAACGCTACAGGCAGAGTTGAGATAACCAGAGAAGCTGATTTTAACGGCGAGATCAAGACGAGGTCGATTTCGGTGGAGGACGGGGCCTACCTGAAGGCTGTCATAGAGATGGATCGTGAACCGTTGAAGAGCGTTTCCCCGTCTGGAAAGCCGGAAGAGAAAAAATCCTCCGACCCGATCAAAGAACCCCTGATCCTGGCCGGTAAAGGCAGCAAGGGAATTTGATCGTTGACCGCTTTCACTGCAGATCGGAAGAACACGGATCTGAATCATGACTCCGGGGCCGTGGCCTACACCAGCAATGCCCTGAAACTTTTTATGGAACATCTCGATCAGCGGCCAGAGCGAAAATTGCTGGATGTGGGGCCGGCATGCCAGGAGAATATCAGGTTTTTCGCAAGCCGGGTAAAGAAACTGTATGTTTGTGATATGTTTATTCGGCTTGACCGGTGCATTCGCAAGGGCAGCCCCGCTGACCAAATCTGGGAGAAAATCGACTACCCCCCCCAAAGTTTCGATGGAATTTTGCTGTGGGAGTTGGCCGACCGCCTGGACGATCCCGATGTCAAGCGCCTGGTGACGTTGTGCCATACCCTGTTAAGGCCCGGGGGAATGGCCATGGTTGTGGTTTTGGGTGATCAGTCGGGATCATCTGCGGCGAACGCCTTTGTTGTCGGGCAAAATTTTCGGGTTTACCTTCGGCTTCAGCCGCATCTTCACCTGCCTTTACGCAGTCGTCAAAACCGGGACGTGTTGTCCATGATGGCACCTTTTATTCCGGCCAAATCGTTTATATGCCGGCCGGGTTTTATGGAATTTCTTTTTAGAAGAGAATAATTCGGTCTGCACCAATGGCCTGAGCCATTTACTCGATTCTGGGTTTTATAACATACGCTATTCTTATCTTGTCTTTTGATCCGGGTGCGATTTTCAAGGCAGCGGGGGTGAGGGCGAGATTCGCAAACATCGTACCTGATATCTTCATACTCTCCAGGTGAACTTTTTCCGTGTATATGGTCGAAAGATTTTCCAGGATTCGTTTCCCGCCGACGACCTCAATTTTTTCCGGATCAAAAAATATCTCTGAAAGGATCAGTCCTTTTGGCAGCTCTCCAACCCAGTCGATCTGAACCGGAATTTCCTTTTTGATGGTTTCATCGAGGGTGACCTCTATAACAGACGGGACGACCTTTCTTAAAAAAATTCCGGGGGGCAGGGTAATGTTCTCCTGCGTAATGGAAAAAATGTTTTGGCCGACCACCGCATTTTCAAGGTCCAGTTTGACCTGAACCTGTTCAGGTTGCATAGATTTGATCAAGGCGCCGGAGCCAGTCAGATCAAGGCGGACGGTATGGACAGATGCATCTACAATTTCGAACCTGGGGTCGCGTTTGGTGTATTCCGCAGGAATTTCAAGGGTGATCAGGGTGTCAAAACCTTTTGAAAAACTGAACCACATGCCGGTGATAAAAAAAACGGATACAATGGCCGCAATGCTGATTTTAAATTTTTCTCTTTGCTGGTAACCGTTCTCTTCTTCGTACACGCCCACGTGTGCCTGTAATATTTTAATAAGGTCCGTATTGCCGTAAATTTCTTCGATATTGGAATCTTTGGCCACGAGCACTTTTCCGGTTTCTTCAGACACCACAACGATAAGGGCATCCGTCGTTTCCGCCAACCCGAGTGCAGCTCGGTGTCGGGTTCCGTAATGTGACGGAAGATCGCTCCTGTACGACAAGGGAAGTATTACTCCGACCTCTGCAATTCGATCTCCCTCGATTATGGCGGCTCCGTCATGGACAGGATTGTCTCCCCAGAAGATACTGGTGATCATCTCCTTGGAAACCAGACCTCGCAAGGGGATTCCACTCTGAACCATATCCTTCAAATCCTCCTTTGCCGGCAGAACGATCAGGGCGCCGATATGTCGTTTGGACAATGCATTGATGCTGTCGATAATGATTTGTATGGTCGTTGGGACACTTTTTTGGGGAAATCCCCAGAGGATGGCCTTTAAATTTTTTGCCTGAAGAACACTCCGTATTTCATTTCGGAACACAATAATAATGATAAGAGCGGCAACCGCAGTAATCCCTTGCAAGACCCAGCTGGTTAAGATGAGTCCGAAAAATACAGCGATTCGCTGAAAGATCCAGAGGAGTGCAAGCCCTGTAAGGACCCTAAAGACGTAAGTCTCCCTAAAAAGCACATACAACCGAAACAGGATGTAACTGTTCAACAGGATATCGATGATATCCTGCCAGCGAATGCTCGCAAAAAAAGACATAAGCATGTTCCACGTCGATCAGTCGGTGATACTGAATCTTAAGATATAAAGAAGATTGCCTTTCCGGTCGGAAATTTCAACTCGCCATGGCCCTTTGTCGGTTTCTCGAAGCTGAATGCTGCTGTAAGTCGCCCAGCGAGGTGGTTGAAGGGTGAGTCTTTTATTTGTGCTGGGGGTATCCTTGTGAAACCATTTATGATAAATGAACGTTTTTTCAGGAACCGGATCAAACATTGAAAAACAGGAGACCTTTCCAATTTTGATTGGAAAAACAATGGCCTGGTTTATGGGGGTCTTATCTTTTTCTTTTACTTCTTCACACATTACGGCGAGATCTAAGGTCAGCTTATTTTGAACGGTGTCGTCCACAGAACGTTGATGGTTTTGTGAAAACGTCCGGTGGACCAAGAGAAGATTTGCACAAAGCAGCACGAAAAGGAATATATAGAATCTGTATCTTCTGACCATTTGACCTGACCTCCGGGCCGGGTGTAAAAGATTTTTTACGGGTTCATTAGATCATATCTGAATTTGATCTTTTATCAACTAAAAACATTCGGTTTCAACCCGATTGAGCAAAATTTTGGCATTATGTCCCATTGCATTGAAAAATCATTAAATTCATGAGATAAATAGAACATCAATCATCAACCCGATGGATGCATATTTTTTTGCTGGTCGAAGGAGAAGATGTTATGTCTTTTTTTAAAAATAAAAAATTTCAAGTTTCTGTAGCCGTCATATCCGTAATCGTTTTAATTTTGATTGTTGTTCTGGTTAATTATTGGAGCAAAAGAGAAATTTATGAACCGCGTTCTGAAACAAAAGAACCGGAAGGGATTACGTTTTTCAATTTGGGGGAAAACTCCGAATTTTCCAATGACGTTAGGGAAAAGCTGAAAGACAGACTCGGCGCCGAAGCCGTTGAAAGGTGGAATACGTTGGATTTAACCATAAACTACGCTGGGTTTTTGCGGAAATATTTTCCGGAATTACATGAAATAAACGAGAAGCTGAATTCTCCCTTTGGGGAACGCGTGGAACATAATACCATAAAACTGACGTATCGTTATGCAAGAAAAAAGAATGTTCTGTTCGATTACGTTGAATTGGTTTTTTCAAACTTTTCCAAAAAACCGCTCTATTTCTATATTAAATCCAAACAAGAAGGATCGAATATCATCGATGTGGTGACAAAAAAATACGGAAAATCAACAACCGTCCACTGGGTGGATGAAAAGGGTAAGTCATTGTATTGGGAGGATCGCCGATCAATTTTAATTATATCGATCCATGAGGACCGGTTTGGCGACCCTGAATATCATACCATGATCTATTACGTTCCCAATCTGGAAGAATTATTATCCAGAGAGCGGCAGCAAAGGGAGCAGACTGAAGAAGAGATAAAGAAAACCGGTAAAACGGCTTTCTGATTCCGTCAATCGATGAACGGTCCCTTTAAAACCGTTTTTATTTTACCGGGTATCCAAAATAATGAACGGATTTCGGATCGTGTCAACAAAAAACATGCGGCGCTGAAATTAGGGGGAAGGTTATGAATCGAACCATAAAATGGGTGTTAATTGTCGGCGGCGGCTTGATGGTTATCGTGGTTGCAGCCCTGGTCCTTGTTCCGAGGTTCATCGATGTCAAACGGTATAAACCTCAGATTGAAGCGGAGATATCCAAAGCCACGGGACGCACCGTCACCCTGGGTGATGACCTTCGGCTTTCTCTTTTCCCCTGGGCCGGCGTATCTTTTACCGACCTTCATCTGGGGAGTCTGTCCGGGTTTGAAGAGAAAGACTTTGTGGTCGTGAAATCTTTTGATGTAAGGGTCAAGCTGTTTCCCTTGTTGTTTAAAGACATTCAGGTCAAGCGTTTTATTTTAAACGGCGCGCGTGTGGTTTTGGAAACCCGTAAAGACGGCCGGG
>Ga0316190_10003252_pt1 | contig 11810 bp, 8 predicted proteins | sample Eddworburrow2_MG_FD_204929 | JGI IMG/M metagenome (GOLD analysis project Ga0316190, IMG submission 204929) | Coastal sediment microbial communities from Maine, United States - Eddy worm burrow 2 | ecosystem: Environmental > Aquatic > Marine > Coastal > Sediment | place: USA: Maine | collected... | reverse complement strand
GATTTCGCGCGTCGACGTCACATTGAAGGTGATCTCGCCGTTGTAACTTGGTGTCGCAATGAACAGTCCCATGCCGTGGACGAGCGGCGCGAGGCCGTAAGCGCCGACCTGCTGCGCGCCGTTCATGTACAGCGGCAGCTGCGGCCCGGGGATATTGGAAATGAACAGGTTGCACGTGCGCGCCGCCATGCCGGCACGCAGCACGAGGCGGCCTGCAAGAACCTGGGTTGCGGCCGGGACGTGCTGGCTGAGATCGGTCATCAGGCGCGCGGAGACGCCGGCTTTCGCCTCTTTGCTCAGCCGGGTGGCCTCGTGGATACAGGCAAGCCGGTCGACGTCGTTGCTGACGTTCGTGAATATCGGCGCCGTCATCGATGTGACGTTGTTGCCCGGCGAATCGGCGTCGGCCTGGCTGGAGCGGCGCGCGTTGATCGGCACCCATGCGATCAGCGAATCGTCGGGCAGTTCGCCGTGGTGTTTCAGGTAGCGGCGCAGGGCGCCGCCGCAAACGGCGAGGACCACATCGTTGATTGTGCTGCCCGGAACGGCCGCGCGTATCGCTTTGAAGTCGTCGAGCCGGAACGCTTTCGCGCCGAACATCTTGTGCGGGGAGACGACGTGGTTGAAACGCGTGTCCGGCACGTCGTGCTTGTCCTTGTTTTGGGCGGTCAGCACTTTCTGCGCCACATGGTAGACGCTGGGGACCGACCGCATGACGGCGTCCGTAAGGCCGATCGGCGACCGCACCGTATGCCAGGCTGCACGTATGGCCATGTCGACGATGCCCGGTTTCGGGCTGCGGCGAAGCCTGGCCATGTTCAGGGGTACTGCCGGCGTGCCCTTGTTGTCGCTATCGGCCAGCGCGCCGAAGAAGTCCATGATCGCTTTGCCGTCAACGGCGGCGTGGTGGATCTTGGTGACGAGCGCGTAACTCCCTTTCGGCAGGCCTTCGACGTTGTCCAGGCCTTCGATTACGTACATTTCCCAGAGCGGGCGATTCATGTCCAGCGGCCGCGAATGGTAGCGGGCTGCGTGAATGCAGAACTGGCGCCAGTCACCCGGTTCGGGGAGCCGCCCGTGGCGAATGTGATATTCGAGATCGAAGTGTTCGTCATCGACCCAGTAAGGAAAGTCCAGTTCCAGCGGTACGTGCACGAGCCGCCGCTTGAACAATGGGCTCATGTGCAGGCGGCTCTCGACGTGAGTAAGAATATCCTTGAAGCGCACGACCTCTCCGTCCGGCACGGTCGACTGATCGAAAATTCCAATCGACGTGAGGTGAGTGAGGTTGTCCGGAGATTCCAGGTAGAGGAACTGGGCGTCCTGCGGGCTTAACTGGTCCATGAAAGCGACTCCCTATTGTTCCAGCGCTTGAAGATACATTTCCCGTACATCGGCAACGTGCCTGTCGATCGACTCCACCGACCACGTGCTGGTGTCGATCGGCGGCAGCACATCGACGTTAACCGTGCCCGGGTGGAAAAGCAGGTCGCCTTTCGGCTGAACGTCATTTGAATTATGGATGACGATGGGAACGATCGGCACACGCGCCTGCATTGCAAGATGAAACGCGCCTTTCTTGAACGGCGCAAGCTTGTCGGTGATGGAACGCGTACCTTCGGGCGACAGGCAGACTGACTTGCCTTCGACGCGCATGGCGTCGACGAGCGGCATCATCGCCTCGATGGCCTTCTCGGTATTCCTGCGATCGATCAGCACGACGCCGGCCGCCTCGAATACCCGGCCGACGATCGGCAGATCCCTGATCTCGCGCTTGCCCACCCCCGTGATGTCACGCCGCAACAGTCGAGCGACGATGACGAGGTCGACATTGCTCTGGTGATTGAAGATAAACACGGCCGGCCGATGCGACCACAGGTACTGCTCGCCATTGATTTTCAGGTTGAGCCCGATCAGCGCGCTGGCCGTATCGGCAAACAGCGAGATTGAGAAGTTCAGCGCATCGCGCTTCGAGCCAGTCAATGCCCAGATAGGGATCCCTGCAACAAACGAGCCCACGAGGTTTGCCGGCATGAGCAGCGATCGCGCCACATCGGATACGTGGGTGCTGCCGCGGCTGCCAAAGCGCCGGATCGGCCAGCCTTTGCGCTGGGCGATGCGTTGCAGCTTCGAATTGGGATTCAGCGGGCGTGGCTTGCCGATACGCTGCAACAAATCGATATCGTCGTCGCTGTCGGAATAGAAAAAGGATTGGTCCAGATCGACGCCGTGCAACGCGGCGAGCGACTCGGCGGCCTTCACCTTGCCTTCGCCAAAACAGGTCGGCTGTATGACGGCGCCGGTGAAGTAGCCCTTTTTCACCTCGAGTTCGGTGAACAACACGTTTTCGATGCCGAGATCGCGTGCCGCCGGCTCCACCTGGTAGCGCGTTGCCGACGTGATGATCGCGACGGTATGCCCCATCTTGAGATGAGCCTGTACCAGGGCGCGCGATTCCGGGTAGATCTGGCGCGCAAGGTGCGACTCGAAAAGTTCCTGGCCGAAATTTGCGTAGCTGTCTTCGCGAATGCCCCGCAGAAACTGCGAGGCGGCGATCATCATGGCGGAGAATCCCATCCTGCCGATGCCGAAGCTGACCATGGCGGTGACCAGTTCGATGAGTTCGCGGACCGAGAGATTGCCCCGCTTGACCTGCTCCTGGATGAACGTCACGGCCGAGTAGCCCGATATCAGCGTGCCATCGAAATCGAAGAACGCCCCGATCTCGGGCCCCCTGGGGGAGTGCATGACTTCAGCGATGACGTCCTGGTGTTGCTGCATTCGGAATCTCCGGTCGGACCGGCAATTATAGCGGAGCATGGCCGGCGATTGCCCGTGAACCCTTCGTGATAATGTGGCACTCGTCTTCACGAGGACGGAACTATGACGGACATCAACGGTAGCCGTGCCCTGATCACCGGCGCCGCAAGCGGGATTGGCCGGTTGCTGGCCTCTGAACTGGGCAAAGCGGGGGCCTCCCTGGTCCTGTGGGATATTGACGAGCAGGGCCTCGCCAGGGCGCAGGACGACCTTCGTCGCGCGGGCTTCGAGGCCGACGTCTATGTCTGCGACCTGACGCGGCGCGAGGACATCGAGGCGGTGGCGGGCCGGACCCTTGCCGGGAGCGGACCCGTAGACATCCTCGTGAACAATGCCGGCATCGTGTCCGGGAAGAGCCTGCTGGAAATATCCCCGGCCGAGATCGAGCGAACCTTCCAGGTCAATACGCTGGCGCTGTTCTGGACCGCCAAAGCGTTCCTTCCGGGCATGCTGGACCGCGGCAGGGGTCATCTCGTCACGATTGCGTCGGCGGCCGGACTCGCCGGCACGTCGAAACTGACGGACTATTGCTCGAGCAAGTTTGCCGCCGTCGGCTTCGACGAGTCGCTGCGCGTGGAATTGAAACGGCAAAACAGCAAAATCGTCACTACCGTGGTCTGCCCGTTCTATACGGATACCGGGATGTTCGAGGGCGTTCGCACCCGGTTTCCATGGCTGCTGCCGATTCTGGATCCGGAGTACGTGGTGAGGCGTATCGCCAGGGCGATCGAGAAAGACCGCCGCAGGCTGGTCATGCCCCGGTTCGTCTACACGGCCTGGCCGAGCCGCCTGCTGCCGGTAGCCTGGTTCGATGCACTGATGGCGTTCTTCGGCGTCAGCCACAGCATGGACGAATTCCGGGGACGTTAGCTGAAAATATCGGCCGGATCGATGCCGAACGCGCCGTGCTCATGGCCGTTGACGATCCACAGTGCGCCGGAATGGGTGGCGTCGAGCGGCAGGTCGCGCATTTCCAGTATGCGCGGTTTTTGCAGCGGCTTCCGGTCCTGGTCCAGGAGCAACAACAGTTTCGGCCGCAAGACGTTGTTCGGGTTTTGTTCCAGTACGACGGCTACCGAGCCGTCGTTGAGTTCGACGAGGCTCGCTACCGGGAACATGCCCATGGTCGCGAGAAACTGCTCCACGACTTCCGCGGCGAACGCCTTGCCGCGCATGTCGTTCAATGTCCGAGCGGCATCGTAAGCCGCCATCGGCTCCGAGTACGGCGTCTTGCTGGTCATCGCATCGTAGCAGTCGGCGATACCTGCAATTCGGCCGAACGGTGGAATCTGGTTGCCCCGCAGTTTCCGCGGGTAACCAGATCCGTCGAATCGCTCGTGGTGGCACAGAACCATGTCGGCAACCGTCTGCGCCACGCCCTGGGAGTCCTTGAGTATCTGCGCCGCGAAATGGACGTGCCGTTGAAGCTGGCCTTTTTGCTCGGCTGAAATCTCTCCACTGGTCGCGGCGATGCTTTTCGGGATCATGGCGTTGCCAATGTCGAGCAGCATGCCGCCCATTGCGAGGTCTTCGAGCATGTCGTGGTCGAAGTTCAGGTGGCGGCCGAACATCAGGCACCAGATCGCGGTCCCCACGGATCGGTTGTAGTTTTCGCTGCTGCGCTTGCGCGAGAAGACCGTCCAGGCCAAAGCGTTCGGATTGCGCAGCACACTGTCTATTGCCGGCTGGACTGCGCGGCGCAGCTCGTCGGTGCGAATGTCGCTCCGAATCGTCGCCTGATCCATCATCTGCTTGTGGTGTTTGGCCAGAGTGCGGTAGGCATCGCGGGCCGCATCGGCTTCCGCGCGGACTGTCGTTTGAATCCGGTAACCTTCCTGCCCCGTGGAGGCGAGCGTCACCGCCTGACGATAAAGCCCGAGGCGGGTTAGCAGCTTCTGCAGCCATCGAAGCAGCTTCCCCGGCTCCTTCGCCTTGCGGCGCGCCGGCTGCACCGTGCTCTTGCCGGGTTTCCGCTGCAGCTGCATCAGCCGCCGGACCTGGTCGGCCGTGAGCTTGCCGCGCTCGGCGTCGATGTAGACGACACTGCAGTAGCGCTGCAGCATGTCGATCTCTGCCTGTTCGCGGATCTCGAAGCCCTGGAAGACGAACGGCGTCTCGAGCCACGGCCGATCCAGCCTGGAGACGTACATCCCTTCCGCTACTTTATCGACGTCGATCGGGACCTGCTTTATGCTCAATGGAATCAACAACTAACGGTAATCGCCGAATCATAACAGAGGAACAGGCAACGGGCTGTCACAGACACGTGTGCCGTCGCTCCGGATAGTTCGGGCTATAATCCGGCGGAATGGCTGACCATCCCGCTGACGTTCCTGTACTGCAATCTCGCCGAGTACCTCGGCCACCGCAGACCGATGCATAAGCTGTTCCGCTTTGCGTATCACGTGGATCCGCAGTCGGGACTCGGCCGCCTGCCGCTCATCAGACGCCTGCGCGAACATCATGTGACTCATCACGACAAGGCATTGATGACGCGCTGCAGCTTCAACAGCACGTACCCGATCTGCGACCGGCTGTTCGATACACTGCACCGCGGATGCCGGCCGTGAAAGCCGTCGTTTACCGGGCGTTCTCGGGCCCTCTCGAAATAGAACAGGTCCCGGACCCGGCACCGCCCGCCGGTGGCGTCGTTGTCAAGGTCATGGCGAGTGGTGTCTGCCTGAGCGACTGGCATGGCTGGCAGGGGCACGACCCGGACATCGAGCTGCCGCACGTCCCCGGCCACGAACTGGCGGGTATCGTCGAGGCGGTGGGAGAGGGCGTCACCGGGTGGCACAGCGGCGACCGGGTGACGGTGCCCTTCGTCGGCGGCTGCGGTCACTGTCCGCAGTGCGCTTCCGGGAACCAGCAGGTCTGCGACCGCCAGTTCCAGCCGGGCTTCACCCACTGGGGTTCGTTCGCCGAGTACGTGGCGATCCACTACGCCGACGAAAACCTAGTGGCACTGCCGGACGACATGCACTTTGAGACGGCAGCGAGCCTCGGCTGCCGTTTCGCGACGTCATTCCGGGCGGTCGTCGACCAGGGACGCGTTGCCGGGGGCGAGTGGGTCGCCGTGCACGGCTGCGGCGGCGTCGGCCTGTCGGCCATCATGATCGCCACGGCGCGCGGCGCCCGTGTCGTCGCGGTCGATATTTCCGACGACAAGCTCGACGTTGCGAGGCAAATGGGCGCGGTTGCCGCCGTGAACGCGAGATCGGCCGGCGACGTTGCTGGCGCCGTCCGCGACCTGACCGACGGCGGCGCACATCTCTCGATCGATGCGATCGGCAACGCCCGGGCCTGTTTCGATTCCATCGACAGCCTGAGAAAGCGCGGCCGGCACGTCCAGGTCGGTCTGATGACGGGCGACGACCAGTTGCCGCGAATCCCGATGCACAAAGTGATTGCGAACGAACTCGAGATACGCGGCAGTCACGGCATGCAGGCGCACCGTTACGACGAGATGCTGGCGATGATCGCGGCCGGCGAGCTGGCCCCGCACAAACTCATCGGGCGAACGATCGATCTCGAAGGATCGATCGCTGCCCTGACGTCGATGGGCGACTTCGACACGACAGGCGTGACGATCATCACCGCGTTCTGAGGTTTTACCAGGGCATCTGGCTGCCGTCGTACGACCAGAAGGTGCCGTTGTCGGCCGGTGTCAGCTTGTCCAGCACGGCCTTCATACCCGCGATCGACTCGGACGGCTCCAGCGGTGCACTCGGGCCGCCCATATCGGTCTGTACCCATCCCGGCGTCAGCACCACGCAGATGAAACCGTCGGGCCCGAGTTCGGCGGCGAGCGTCTTCGTGAACATATTGAGACCCGCCTTGCTTTCGCGATAGCCGTAGAAGTTGCCGCGCTCGTTCTCGGCGATGCTGCCGAGGTTGCTGCTGAGGCCGGCAATTACCTTGAGTTTGCCCTGGCGCAGGTTGGGAAGCAGCGCCCGGATAACGCGGACCGGACCGATCGTATTGACCGCCAGCGTGCGGCTGTAGTCGTCGAAGTCGATCTCGGCAATCCCGCCTACCCGCGGGAAAATCCCGGCGTTGTTGATCAGCACATCGATGGACTGGCCGGCCAGTGCGGCGGCCATCCGGTCAACGCTGTCCTGGTCCGTGACGTCGAGTTGCACGATGCGCACATCCAGCGCCTCGAGTTCTTCTGCGTCACCCGGGTCGCGTGCGGTGCCGATGACCTGCCAGCCGGCTTCCTTGTACTGGCGCGCGAATTCGAGGCCCAGCCCGCGATTGGCGCCTGTAACGAGTACCGTGCGAGCGTCGCCCGCCGATGCGTCGTTTGCGTATGCATGCGGCTGCGCACAGACGAGCAGCGATACGAGCAGCGCGCCGGCCAGCGCCGGCCAAGAGGAAATTCGACGTACGCAGGTTGTTGAGTCAAAAGTCATTGATCTATCGGTCCTTGTTGCCAGGAAAGCGTTCGAGGCCGAAGTCTAACCGCCGCCAGCCCGGGAATAAATGCCGCTGGAACCTTTTCCGTGTCACATCCGTGTATGTGACGAGTTTCAAATTTATCGCTTGGGAGACACATTATGTTCAGCAACAGGATCGTTGCTTCTTCTGGTATTGCCTTGCTGCTGACGGCGTTCGCCGGATGTGGTGGCTCGGGTGGCTCGGACGCGCCCGCAACGCCGGGCACGCCGTCGGCCACCAACCAGACCACGGTCGGCCAGATAACGGGTTTCGGCAGTATCTACGTCAATGGGATCGAATTCGAGACCGCGGGCGCGAGCTACGAAGTCGACGACGCAATCGCGTCTGACGACGACGCGCTCGCTGTCGGCATGGTGGTCAAGGTCCAGGGTTCCGTGAATGCCGGGGGACTCACGGGAACGGCCTTCAGCGTTTCGTACGATGACGATGTCGAGGGTGTCGTCGAAGATCTCGCCGCTACGGACGACCCCAACGTCAAGACCTTCTTGGTCATGGACGTGACCGTAGTCGCGGACGCAAGTAGCACCAACTTCGACAGCGACGATTCGAGCTTCAGCTTCGACACGATCGCCGAAGGAGATGTCGTGGAGGTCAGCGGCGACTACGGTCCCGACGGCCTTCTGTACGCCACGTACATCGAAGAGCAGGACGCGGACGACAACGAGTATGAAGCCAAGGGCATCGTCTCGAACTGGGATGACATGGGTACATTCAATCTCAACCTCCGCAACGGCAATGTCCTGATCGTAATGCTGGCACCTGGCGCAGAGATTCCGTCGGCAGGTATAGCAGACGAACAGTTCGTCGAGGTGGAAGGAACCATTGAGGATCCCGCGGCCGACCCGAAGACGCTCATTGCATCCAAGGTCGAACTCGAGGATGACGACAGGCTCGGCGACGATGACAACGAGGTCGAGGTCAAGGGCATTCTGAACTACGATGCGGATTCCGGCACCTGGTTCGTCAAGGACATAGCGCTGGCCTTCGGCGAGGGCACGGAATACAAGCCCGCGTCGCTGCAAGACATGATCGCCGACCAGTCCGCTGCCGGCATGACCGTCGAGGTCGAGGGCGAAAACGTCGGTGACGTCCTGCAGGTCGAGAAGATCGAACTCGAAGATGACGAGCTCGAATTCAAAGCCGACGTCGCCGGCAAGTCGAACGGCGACACCCTGACGCTTTCCTTTGGCGCTGCGATGGGCACGGTGGACGTTATCGTGACCAGCGAGACGATGTTCCGTGACGACGACGCCGTGCAGTCGTTCGACTACGACTCGATCAACGTGGGCGACAAGGTGGAGATCGAGGCACGCTGGGGCGAAGGCTCCGCTATCTATGCGTCCAACCTGCACCTGGAAGACGGCTCGGGCTACGAGATCGAAGGCCCGGTCGATGCGGCGGACGACGTTTCGCTGACGGTGCTCGGCGTTACCTACACGCTCGATGCGGGCACGGTCTTCGAGGGTGCGGCCCCGGTTGCGGGGAACGTCGTCGAGGTCGAGGACGACGACGGCGACGGCATTGCAGACACGGTAGAAATCGAAGACTAGTCCCCTTAAAGCCGATTTTTACTCACTTCGGACCGGCCCCCTGGGGCCGGTCTTTTTTTGCCCGCGCATCCTCCGGGTAGTCGTTTATGTGGCAGGCAAGGCACCTGTGATAGGGCGGTAAGCTTTGATAAAGTTGCGCCTGCAACTTTCCCGATCGGAGCCAGAAGAATGACCAGAATCGTCCTGTCCGTGCTGATATTGAGCCTGTCCTGCGTGGTCAATGCAGAGGATACGCGGCGCCTCGGCGCCGAAGTGCTGTGGGAAATGGCACGGCTGGCAACACCGGTAATTGCTCCGGACGGCAAGCGCGTCGTAGTTGCGGCAACGACCTACCCGGAGAAAGACGATCCCGAAAAGACCTACGAGCCCGAAACGCGCCTGTGGCTGCTCGCGACCGGCCCGGATCGCGAGCAGCGTCCGTTGACGGCCGAGGGCGGCAGCGCGGACGAAGCGGTTTTTTCACCCGATGGTTCCCATCTTGCGTTTATTGGCAAGCGCAACGACGACGATACCGGGCAACTCTACGTGCTGCCGATGAACGCACCCGGCGAAGCCGTGAAGCTCGCCGATGTGCCCACCGGCGCGTCCGCACCGAAGTGGGTGGGGGAATACATTTATTTCGTGTCGAATGTGTGGCCGGATAAGTCCTTCGACGAGATGGCTGAAGCGATCGAAGCCGAGAAAGACAGCAAACTGTCCGCGAAAGTCTGGAACCAAATGCCCTATGCCTACTGGGATCACTGGCTTGACGAGGAACGGCAGTATCACCTGTTCAGGATTCCGGCAGCCGGCGGCGACATCGAGGCCCTGACGCTCGGCACGAATCTGCAGCTGCCGCGAACCAGCGCCGGTACCGGCGATTACGACGTGTCGCCGAACGGTGAGTGGCTGGCCTTCGTCGCGAACAGCCGCACCGAAGGCGTCTACCCGGACCGCGACGTGTTTCTCATGAAGATCGGTTCGAAGAAGCCACAAAACATCACGGAGGAGAACGAAGCGCCCGACGGCAATCCCCTGTTTGCGCCCGATGGAAGATCGCTCGCCTACACGCGCCAGGCCATCGCGGGTTTTTACGGCGACCAGGTGAAGCTGATGCTGCGCGACCTGCGTTCCGGCAAGACGACGATGCTGCACGAGAACTGGGACCGGTCCGCCGCGGGGCTCGTATGGGCGCCGGACTCGAAAGGCTTCTACGGTGCCATCGACGATGCCGGCACCCGCCACGTGTACTACCTGCCGGTCTCCGGCGCGCCGAAACGCATCACCGAAGCCACGAATTTCGACGGCCTGAGCGTCGCCGGCGACGGAACGCTGGTTGCCCGCAACCAGAGCGCCGTGTTCCCGCCGCGGGTCGTTCTCGTATCGAATAACGGCAAGAGCGTGCAGCGGCTGGACCGGTTCAACGACGAGGTACTGGCCGACGTCGAGATGGGAACGTACGAGTCAGTCACCTACACCGGCGCGGACGGCGACGAGATCCAGATGTGGGTGCACTATCCGCCCGGTTTCGATTCGCGCAAGCAGTACCCGCTGTTGCTTGCCATCCACGGCGGACCGCACAACGGTGCAAGCGACAGTTTTCATTTCCGGTGGAATTCGCAGGCGTTTGCCTCCTGGGGCTACGTCACCGCGTGGCCGAATTTCCACGGATCATCCGGCTTCGGGCAGGAATTTACCGATTCGATCAACCCGGACTGGATGACGAAACCTTACGCAGACGTCATCGCGGCAGCCGCGTGGCTTGCGGAAAAACCGTGGATCGATTCGGAGCGCATGGTCGCCGGTGGCGGCAGCTACGGCGGCTACCTGTCGTCGATACTGCTCGGGCGCGAACACCCGTTCAAGGCACTGGTAATACATGCGGCGGTCTACGACATGTATGCACAGACGTCAGCCGACTTCGCGGTTCACGATCAGCGCTTCGGCCCGTACTGGGAAAACCCGGACATCTATACGAAGATCTCGCCGCACCTGTACGCAGCCGACTTCGATACGCCGAGCCTCGTGATTCACGGGCAAAACGACCTGCGCGTGCCGGTCGGCCAGGCGTTCTCGCTGTTCCGCGCGCTGCAGACCAACGGCGTCGAGTCGCGCCTCGTGTATTACCCGGACGAGAATCACTGGATCCTGACGCGTGAGAACTCCGTGCACTGGTACGGCGAGTTCAGGGACTGGATCGCGCGCTTCGCGACGCCGGGGCCGCAGTGAGCCGCGGCATTCTCAAGCATGCGGACATCCCGGTGCTGGTCGTGCCGGTGCGCGGCCGCGATTAATCGCCCCTGCAGGAAACCATCTGGTAGTCGAGCCGGCTCATCTCCTCGCTGGCGGGCTCACGCAGTCCGTACAACAGTCGCGTTCGCGCCTCGATGCTGGCGAGCAATGCCGCGCCGAGATCGAGTGCCTCGGCGGCCTTTGCGTGGGCGTAGCGAGTGACCACCTGTTCGGCGAGGCCGGGTTCGCCGGCCTCCAGTAGCGTCAGCGCGGTGGCTTCGAGATCGGGCTGGTCGGCAATCATGCGGTCCTCGAATGCGGTCAGGGCTTCCGCCACCTCGGGCAGGAACTTCTGCGGCCGGTCGCAGGTGAAATACATGAGTCGCTTGAACAGCCGTCCGGCGAACAGCGTGGCTTCCTGTATCTGCCAGTCGCGCGTTACGAAGGCCTGTGCCTCGCCCTTGGTGAGGTATCGATGCTTGCCGTACTCCGCGGGCACTGACGACACGCCGATCCGGTACGGGATGAATGGCGCGGTCACCGACCCCGTCGGCGCGACCCACAGCGTACGGAGCTCCGGCCGCAGGTTGTCGCGCAGTACCGCCACCTGGCCGTAGCCGGTCGAATCTTTTGCGATGCGGCGGTCGCGAACGGCGTCGAGCATCCTGCGCAGCGTAACCGGCGCTGCGGCTTTCAATTCCCGTTCCATTTCCTCGCGGGGATAGCGGACGTAGCCCGTGCCGTAGATTGTGTCGGCGTTAAAGGGCT
>Ga0316190_10003248_pt1 | contig 11816 bp, 8 predicted proteins | sample Eddworburrow2_MG_FD_204929 | JGI IMG/M metagenome (GOLD analysis project Ga0316190, IMG submission 204929) | Coastal sediment microbial communities from Maine, United States - Eddy worm burrow 2 | ecosystem: Environmental > Aquatic > Marine > Coastal > Sediment | place: USA: Maine | collected... | reverse complement strand
CAAGGGCTTCACCGGCTGGTACGGCCTGCGGACGAGCACCGGCACGTCCAGCAACGTGGTCGGCTACATGGACGAGAACGGCGGCGCAGCCTTCCGCACGGCGCAGTCCGCGGCCAACGTGATCACCAAGGGCGGCCGGCACATCATCCGACTCGTGCGCGACAACACGGCGAACCTGATGCGCGTCTACGTTGATGGCACGCAGGTGGCCAGCGCGGACATCACCGGCATGGGAAGCTGCGACGACGCCGCGGAGCAGTTCGTGCTCGGTGCGCGCGCGAGCGGCGCCAGCTTCGACAACCCCTACGACGGCCTGATCGGCGAGGTGCTGTTCTACAAGGACGTGCTTTCGGCCGGCGACAACACGAACCTGGAAACCTACCTCGCCGATAAGTGGAGCACGGTCGGCAGCACCGAGTTCGAGCCGCAGGACATCAGGTCGCTGTCGTTCAACCTGGACCCGTCGCTGGAGACGGACCCGGACGAGACCGCGGTGGACATCACCGACCTGATCGGTAGCGTGATCATGAGCACCAACCAATCCAGCAACGCCGGCATCCCCGTGCTCGACACGGTCGACGGCCTGAAGTGGATGCGGTTCGACGGCGCCGAGCAGTTGCAGAATACCAGCGCGATTGCCGCCGGCATCAACTTCGGCAGCAACCCGTTCGCGATCGCGATGGTCGTGCGACCGACCAGCACCAGCATCGGACGCATGCGCCTGATCAACAAGGGCAGCAACACCCAGGGCCGCTACGCGATCGACATCAACGACACGGCAGCTTCCGACGTGCGCTCGTTCCTGCACGACGGCACCAACCAGGACATCGCGCTGTCGGCCACCGGCCAGTTCTCCGCGAATGCCCAGTTCGTGATCTGGCTCGTGCGCCACAACGAGGACGGCAACCTGTACGTCTACGTGAACGACACGCTGAAGGACACCGAAGTCCTGAACGTGGGCGACATCGACGAGACCGGCACCAACCCGAACTTCCACTACCTGGGCCTGGGCGCCGGCCCGAACGCCACGACGACGGCCACGGCCTTCTTCGACGGCTACATCGGCGAAGTGCTGTTCTTCCAGAACACCGAGCTGTCCGACAACGTGCGCGGCATCGTGGACGCATGGCTGGCCGCGAAGTGGGGAGTCTGATGACCAGCCGGCGCATTCGAGTCGTCGTGCAGTCGCTGGAAGGCTTCGTCACGACCCTGATCAAGAAGCTGGTCCTGGACATCGTCGCGAACCTTCAGCGGGCGCCCAGCGAGGGCGGCACCCCGGTCGATACCGGGTGGGCCCGCGCGAACTGGATCCCGAACATCGGCAGCCCCACCAAGGGCGTCTCTGGAAGCCGTGAGCAGGCCGAGGCGGGCATTCTCCCCACGGGCAGCACATCGGGCGTCGCCAAGGTCGCAACGTCTTACAGGCTCTCCAAGGGCCCCGTACACATCACCAACAACGTGCCGTACATCCTCCCGCTGAACGAGGGCAGCAGCAAGCAGGCCCCGAAGGGCTTCGTGCAGCAGGCCGTGCGGAAGGCCGTGACGGTCGACCTGGGCAGCGCCCTGGGGGCCCGATGACAACCCTGAACGATGCCCGCGGCGCGATCTACGCCGCATTCGTCGCCGGCTGGGGCGCCACAAGCGCCTACACGTTCGACAACGAGAACTTCAACCCACCCACGGAGGCCGTTTGGGCCCGGACTACGGTCCGCCACGGGGGCCGGCAGCAGGAGTCCCTGGGGCCCGTCAACGGCCGGAAGTTCGAATCGTCGGGCTCGGTCATCATCCAGTGCTTCGCGCCCCTGGATTCGGGAGCCGCTTTGGCGGATACTCTAGCACAAGTGGCCCAGGGAATCTTCGAAGGCAAGACCCTGAGCCCGGAACAAATCAGATTCACGTCCTCGGTAGTCCGCGAAATCGGACCCACCGAGGACTGGTACCAGATCAACGTCGAAGCAACTTTCACCTACACGGAGACCAAATAAATGGCACGGGTTCTTACTAACAACGTCTCGCTGCAATACACGATCGAGGATTCGATCGGCGTGCTGCCGGGCTCTCCGCTGTGGAAGCTGCTGGAGCCGAACAGCATCAGTTCCTACGGCGCGAGCATCACCACCGTCGCACGTCGACCCATCTCGCGCGAGCGCGGTCGGAAGAAGGGCACGGTCACCAACCTGGAAAGCGCCGTCGAGTTCGATGCGGACCTGACGATGCAGTCGTTCGACGACTTCGCCGAAGGCTTCGTCTTCGCGGAGTACGCGAACGTCGAGTTCGACCTGAAGGCGTCGAGCGGCACGGTTCCCCCGCCGGCCGTCGCGACCACGGACGACTTCACCATCGACTCGGCCAGCACGCTGCTCGCCGGCAAGGTCGTCTACTCGGTCGGCGCTGGCATCTCGCTGGTCTACGCGAAGGGCTACACCAACTCGGCGAACAACGGCATCCACGTACTGAACGCGGACCTTGCGGCGACCGACACGGTCGTGCAGGTTGCAAGCACGCTCGTCGCCGAGACTCCCGCGACGAGCGCGAGCCTTCAGGTTGCCGGCATCCAGGTGAGCGATGGCGACCTGACCCTGGGCGCACCGTCCGGTGGCGTTGCGACGCTGACCAGCGCCGCGGACATCGCCGACTGGTCCACGCTCGGCGTGCAGGTCGGGCAGATGATCCACATCGGCGGCCTGGATTCGAGCGGCGCGCTGATCAATGCGCTGTCCGACGCGGCGGAAGACGACACGTACGGCTACGCCCGCGTGCAGTCGATCGCCTCGAACGTCCTGACGCTCGACAAGCTGGATACCACGCTGGACTCGACCGCGAACAACACCGGCGACGGCGTCGCGCACGTCCTGTTCGGCCGGTTCCTGCGCAATGTCGCGGTGACCGCGGACGCGGACGACGAGCGGTTCCTGGAGCGCAGCTACCAGTTCGAGGCCGTCTACCCTGACCTGGGCGGCGTCGGCACGGATGAGTACGAGTACGCCATCGGCAACTTCGCGAACGAGATCGCCCTGAACCTGCCGCTGACCGACAAGGCCACGGCCACCTGGGGCTTCATCGGCACGAACGCCGACGACATCACCCCGACCCGGAAGACCGGCGCCGCCACGGGCATCAGCCCGCTGCGCACGGTAGCGCTCAACACGTCGTCGAACATCGTCAGCCTGACCACGGACGTGATCAGCGCGGTGTCGGACGTGTGCTTCAAGAGCGTGACGCTGACGATCCGCAACAACGTGACCCCCGAGAACTGCCTCGGCACGCTGGGCGCGAGCTTCGTCAACGCCGGACTGTTCGAGGTGAACCTGGAAGGCCAGATGCTCTTCACGAACAAGGAAATCACGAACGCGGTCAAGAACAACACCACCGTGACCTTCGCCGCGATCCTGGCGAACGACGACGGCGCGATGGCTCTCGACCTGCCCAGCCTGACCTTCGGCGGCGGCGACCGGGAATACCCGGTGGACCAGTCGGTGCTCGTCAACATCACGGGCGAGGCGTTCAACGATCCGGTCGGGACCATCCCGAACGTGTCCATTGGCATCAGCCTCTTCCCGGCTGTCCCGACCAGCTAACCCTTCGGCGCTGGCATCTCACGAGAAAGGGCACCCCGAAAATCGGGGCGCCCTTTTTTCTTTGGGTCCGGTGGTCTATAGTCTGGACGCTACCGTTTCAAACCCGTAACCCCGCAGGAATCCCGTGTTCAAGAATCTCTCGAAGTTCGACATCCGCAAGGCCATGACCGAGGTGGACATGTCCCCCGAGCTGGGCCCGAAGGCCCGCATCCTCGTGCGCCCCGCCACCGAGGCGAACCCCAACTACTACAACGCCATGCTGGCCCTGTCCGGCAAGCGCGTGCGCGCGATGGTCAAGACGGACCGCATCACCGCCGAGGACGCCGCGCTGAACCGCGACGACGACGTGCAGCTGTACCCTCGATACGTGATCGCCGGCTGGAGCGGCATCGAGGCGGACGCCGAGCCCGGCAGCGAGGGCGTGGACGAGAACGGCCACGTGATCTTCAACCGCCGCGCCGCGGAGCAGCTTTGCGTCGCGCTGAACGAGCAGGCGCCCCACCTGATGGACAAGCTGCGGAACACCGCGGCCACCACCGAGCGCTTCTACGCCGAAGACGAGATCGCGCCGCCGGACGCAGAAGAGCTGGCGGGAAACTCCGAAGGCGACTCCAGTTCGAGCTGAGACGGACCCGCGATGGCTAGGCGTCGGAGTCCGGCCAGTATCAGCGAGCCCGAGGCACTGGCGGTCGCGAACAGCGCTTCCTTCAAGACGAGCCCCCGATGGTCCGGGGCGACGAGTTCTACATCCGCGCCTTCTGGGAGCTGTCCAGCGAACGGCAGTTCGGAAAAGTAATTGGGCCGATTCCATGGTCGAAAATTGTTTTCTATGGTGAACGCCGGAAACTGGACGATCCTATGATGCGGGTCTTTGAATCCGTGCTGCGCGAACTGGACGAGGCGTACCTGAAGTACCAGCGCGACGAGCAGCAACGCCGGACGCAGAAATAACGCATGGTTGACTTTCGGATTGACGTAGTGGTAGACCCCTCGCGCGTGCCCCGCGGCACTCGCCGGGTGAACCGTGAGCTGACGAAGGTCGAGAACAAGGCGAACGCAGTCCGGGCCAGCCTGGGCCGCATGTTCGGCGTCCTGGCCGGCGGCGCCGTCATCGCCGGCGCCGTGCGCTCCCTGGCGCAGTTCGAGCAGGCCATCGCGACCGTCGGCGCCGTCACCGGCGCGACCGGGTCGGAGCTGGAGAAGTTCAGCGAGCGCGCCCAGCAGCTGGGCGTCACCACCCGCTTCACCGCGACCCAGGCGGCCGACGCGCTCGTGGCGCTGTCCCGCGCCGGCTTCGACACCAGCGAATCCCTGGAAGCCGTGGGCGACACCCTGCTGCTGGCGCAGTCCGGCGGGGCGTCCCTGGCGGAAGCCACCAGCATCGCCGCCGCGACCCTGCGCGGCTTCGGCATCGAGGCCCGGAACATGGCGCGCGTCGCCGACGTGCTGACCAAGTCGGCCAACAGCGCGAACACCACCGTGGTCGAGCTGGGCGAGGGCATGAAGCTGGTCGCGCCGATCGCGCGCGGCCTGAACGTCAGCCTGGAGCAGACCAGCGCCGCGCTGGGCGTGCTGTCCGACGCCGGCCTGAAGGGCACGCTGGCCGGCACCGGCCTGCGCCGCGTGATCGCCGAGCTGGAGAGCCCGAGCGCGAACACCGCGAAGATCCTCCAGAAGTTCGGCATCACGACCGATCAGGTGAAGGTCTCCACCGTCGGACTGTCCGAGGCCCTGGCCGTGCTGCACGACGCCGGCGTGGGCGCCGGCACCGGCCTGGAGCTGTTCGGCCAGCGAGGCGGCCCGGCGTTCGCCGTGCTGTCCGAGAACATCCCGCGGATCGACGAGATGACCGTGGCGCTGGGCAACGCCCAGGGCACCGCCGAGCAGGCGGCGAAGGTCATGGACGACAACCTGAACGGCTCCCTGCTGCGACTGAAGTCCGCGTTCGAGGGTGTCATTCTGTCAGTCGGCACCGAGGGCGCGACCGGCGGCCTGCGCAGCCTGATCGACCAGCTGACGAAGGGCTTGCAGTTCCTCGCGCGGAACGCCGACAAGCTGATCCTGTTCGTGCAGAACCTCGCCCTGTTCCTCGGCCCGCGCTACCTGCTCGGCGCCATCAAGGCGATCACCGTGGCCATCGCGGCGAACCCGCTCGGCCTGCTGCTGACCGTCATCGCGGCCGTCGCCGCAGCGATCCCCGACCTGCAAGGCAAGATCACCGCGCTGGTCGGCACGATCGGCGAGCTGGCCACCGCGCTGCTCGACGGCTTCGACATCAGCGTGGTGCTGGAGCAGGTCGCGAGCGCGATCGACACCACCGTGGCGCTGTTCGACGGCCTGCTGGCTGCGGCCGGCACCGTGTTCGACGCGCTGAAGGCACAGCCCGAGGCAGCCGGCGAGGTGATGAAGAAGGCGTTCCGCGACGCGATCGAGTTCACGCTGGACTTCTTCCTGGGCTTCGCCCAGACCGTGGGCAACATCATCATCGGCATCGGCGACGACTTCGTCTCGCTGGCGGCCAACGTGGGCGGGGCCATCGGCGCGATCAGCACCGGCAGCCTGGACGCCGCGCAGGCGTACGCCGACAACCTGGAGTCGACCCTGCTCCGCACCGGCAACCGCGTCGCCACGTTCAGCGGCCAGTTCCAGGGCAACCTGAAGAAGCTGCGCGACGTGGAGATCCTGCCCGAAGTCCAGCTGTCGAACGAGGCGTTCGTGCTTGGGCAGAACGTGTCGGCCGAGTTCCAGCGCGCGTTCAGCGAGTCGCAGCCCAGCGCGAAGGAAGCGCTCGACAAGCTGATGGCGCCCGAGGCGGAGATGGTGGCCGAGGCCGAGAACCGCGCCGCAGCCATCCGCGCCGCAGGTGGCGGCGGTCCCGAGACCGTGGGCCAGCCCGCTCCCGCGGCCGTCCCCGAGCAGCCCGTGCTCGGCGCGCAGGCGGCCGAGGTGCTGGCCACGCTGGACGCGACCAAGACGCTGACCCAGCAGGAAGCGCTGCTGAACGACGTGCTGGCGGTCCGCAAGGACTTGCTGCCGGAAGTGAACGCCGAGATGGGCCGCATGCAGATCGCCGCGCTGGAAGCCAGCACGTCGATGGAAGACGGCTTCACCCGCGCGTTCCTGAAGATCAGCCAGGAAGCGCAGGACTTCGCCGCGGTCGCCGAGAGCGCCGTGAACGCATTCGCGGACCACGCGACCGACGCGATCACGAACTTCGTCGAAACCGGCCAGTTCTCGTTCAAGGAGTTCGCGAACGCGCTGCTGAAGGACATCACCCGAATCATCACCCGGCTGCTCGTCATGCAGGCGATCCAGGCGGCGGCCGGCGCACTGAGCGGCGGCGCGACCACGGCCGGCACGGTTGCGGCCGGCGCACGCGCGGAAGGCGGCACGGTGCAGCCGGCGCGCTCGTTCCTCGTGGGCGAGGAAGGCCCCGAGCTGTTCGTGCCTGACCGCACGGGCACGATCGTTCCGAACAGCAACACCACGGCGGCGCCTGCCCAGCCGATGACCGTGCAGGTCGTCAACGTGCAGAGCGAAGACGACATCCCGAACGCGATCAACGATGGCGGCGCCGACGACGCAATCATCAACGCAATCGCGCGCAACAAGGACCGAGTGAATCAGGTAACGCAGTAATCCCATGGCATTCCAATCCGAAGTAGGTTCCGGCACGAAGCGCGCGACCGATACGAACACGACCCCCGGCGCCTTCGCCATCCCGACGACGCACGACTGGCTGACCAAGCGCGTGAACTGGATGTGCAGCAAGCACGCCGACACCGCCGTGCTCAACGCGGCCGGCACCGGCTACACGGTCGGCGACCTGCTGACGCTGACGCACGCCAGCGCGCATTTCGACGTAGTGATCGAGGTGCTGACGATCACGGGCGGCGGCGGCACTGGCCCCGTCGGCACGTTCCGCATCAACAACAGCGGCGCATTCGCGTTGCAGGTGGCCAGTGCGGTCGTGGTCGCGGGCGGCAGCGGCTACCAAGTCGGCGACATCCTGGAGCTGCAAGCCGGCTCGGCGCGCGTTCCCGCGAAGGCCGAGGTGCTGACCCTGTCCGGCTCGGCCGTGGCGACCGTAGGCATCATCGAAGGCGGGGGCGTTTACAGCACCACCGCGGGCGCGGCCGGCGCAACCGTGGGCGTGGGCAACGCTGACCCGACGCTGACCTATGCGGGCGATGACGCCTGCACGCTGACCGTGACCGACACGGCGATCATCAGCACGCTGACGAACCTCGCCGTAACCGGCGGCACCGGCTCGTCGTGCACGATCGACATCACCCTGGCCGAAACCGGCTGGGCTGTCGACGGGCGGAACACGAACAACACGGTGATCAACAGCATCAACAACGAGAAGCAGGTGGTTCTCGTGGGCGACGCGACCGGCATCACGAACAAGCCGTACATCTGGTACCGCACGTTCACCGAGACCATCACGCTGAACACACACAGCGGCATCGCCGCCGGCGGCCTGATCGCGCACAACTCCGCGCTGGACCTGTCGGCGCACAGCCCGATCAGCCCAGGGCTGTCCGGCGAGACCGCGATGAACGCCACGATGGCGAACAGCCCGACGCTGCCCGACTCTGGTGCGGGGCACGGCGATGTCGATCTGTGGTTCGCCGCGGACGACACGCACTTCCGCGAGGTTGCGCAGATTGACGACGCGGCGGCCACGTCCGACGCCGGCATCTACGTGCACCACTACGCCGGGTACCTGGATCGCATCGGCACCGAGACCGAGAACCCCTACCCGCTGTACATCTTCGGGTCACAGCGCGATCCGACTTCGCCGGCTTCCACCAGCAACTCTAACATCACGGGACTTGTCGAGCAGCGATGTGGTAGCGGCGGATGCAGTTACCTGTACGACGCGCCCAACGGTGTGTTTCAGCAGTTCCGCAACGCCGACGGGCTCGCCAGCCCCGGCACCGAAATCTACGGCGTGACCCCTGCGGGCAACCCGCGCATCAACGACGGGACAAGCGACGCCGACTTCATCGTGAAGGACGTGCTGGAGAACGAGCGGTCGATTTCGATCTTCGGTTCGGACAACGGCACCAGCGTGAACGACCGCAAAATCTTCAACCACGGCGATCGCACCACGCCCTGGCGGCTGATGCGCTGGATCCCCGGCACGGTGGACCTGCCGTTCCTGTGGCCGCTGACGGTGTACATCAAGATGGCCGCTGCGGCCGACCCCGAGGATCGTCTGGTGGGTAACATCAAGGGCTGCCACTGGATCCCGTCCGACAACGGATCGGGCGCACGCATCTCCAACTTCAGCGAAGACTACGTCACGGTCGGCAGCACCCGCTACCTCGTGTTCCACAACACCAACGAGACCACCCCCAACCAGTACATGGCGTTCGAGATGAACGTCTAACCCCATGGCCGACCAATTCACGAACCAGACCTGTAGTTCCTTCGCCGACTTCATGACGAAGCTGAACAGCTTTGTCGTCACCACGATGGGCTGGACGGCCGAAGACCTTGACGGCGTCGGCACGCTCGGCATCGACACCACCGCGGGCGAAGCTGCATGGAGCAAGGCCGCAGCAGGTACGAACACGAACGACATCCAGGTGGCGTTCCAGTGGGACGCCGCCGGCACGCCGGTATCGCTAGGCATCTACCAGTACAACCACGCCAGCGGCGCCGGCAACTACCAGTCGGCGAACAACCCCTACGACCAGCCGACGGACAGCGGCAACGGCGCGCAGTCCACCAGCGAAGCCAGCCTTGTCGCGGATCGCAACTGCGAGATCGGGTCGGGCGGTCCGGTGCAGTTCTGGGCGTTCGCCGGCACGTCGCCGGTGGAGTACGTGTACGTGGTCGTCGAAACCACGTCGGGCCAGTACCGGCACTTCGGTTTCGGCGAGTTGCAGAAGTTCAACGACTGGACCGGCGGCGCATTCGCATACGGCTATCGCCACACCAGCGTGGCCGGCGGCAGCGTGGGCGTGCAGGTCACCAGTTCGTACCTGCTCGACGGCGCGCACCGTGCCTCGAACGCGCAGAAGTATTGCGCGACGATCAACGCCGAGGGCCTGCCCAATCAGGTCGCGAGCGGGATGTACTGCATCGTCTCCAGCATCGAGCAGCTGTACGTGCACTCGGTCGGCAACGATCGGCAGACCAGCCCGATCGCGCGCGGCATCATGCAGGGCGGCTATCGGCAGAGCATCTTCGCGGCGCAGTATGGCGTCTTCCCGGCCAGCCCGCTGACGGGCTTCGTGCCCGGCTATCCGATCGGCCTGATGTACCTGGACTCGTCCCTGTCGGTCGACGACTGGTACGGCCCGATGGGCATCATGGACGGCGTGCGAGGCGTCAACATCAGCCAGTTCGAGCCCGGCGAGGACGTGACGATCGGCGGTGTGGTGTGGACCATGTTCCCGGCCAAGAAGAAGGGCACCGGCACCGACAGCACCGGCACGGGCAACCAAGGCATGATGTACCGCAAGAACGTGGTGTAAGCGATGGCGGGCGTCGATCAAGGCACTGGGGTTCTGTTCTCGGAGGTTACTGCCTCCGGGTTCGCGCGCGCGTATCTCGGCTTCGGGTTCGAGAACGGCATCGGCTCGACCGTGGGCCAGCCCACCGCCGGCAACGAGAACTACAACGCGGTCGCGGTCGACGTGGGCGATGCGCAGGCCACCGCGTACACCGCGACGACCCGCTCGATGGGCCAGACCAGCACGCCGACCGATCAGGGCACGCTGCTGATGGAGCCCGACGATTGCACGCCGATGAACGAACTGTGGTTCGAGCTGGTGCACATCCTGCCGCGCAGCAAGATCGAGTTCGGCAACATCATCACGCAGAAGACCGACCAGTACGAGCTGTACAACGCGCTGCGCGCGGCGAGCATCACCGTGGACTCGCTGACCAACAACGTCAGCCCCGGCGTCACGTTCCCCGACGAGTCGCTGCCCGAGGTGGTCGAGTCGCAGTCGAGCGCGCTCGATAGCACGACGACCGGCCAGACCAGCAGCCCGCTGGCGCTGGGCAACATGGTGCAGCGCGACGTGATCGCAGCGCAGGACGGCCTGCCCATCTTCGACGATTCCGTGGTGTTCAACGTCACCGGCGGGAACGACGTGCAGCTGCTGCTCTCGGGCCAGCGCTTGGTCCTGATGCCGATGGAATACGAGGCGCCGGTGAACGAAATGCTGGCGTTCCTGACGGACGTGATCCCCGCCCTGGACGGCAAGGAACAACGCATCGCCCTGCGCAAGCAGCCGCGCCAGCTGTTCGAGGTGACGTACAAGCTGGACAGCGCCGACCGGCAGCGCATGCAGTCGCTGCTGATGGACTGGATGGACAACTCGTTCGGGTTCCCGCTGTGGCACGAGAAGCTGACCCTGTCGGCTGCGGTGTCCGCCGGCGCGACCGTTTACACGGTGGCCGACACGACCGAGGTGGACCTGCGCGTGGGCGGGCTCGCGGTCGTCCTGTCGGATAACAACACGTTCGACGTGGTCAACATCACCGCGATGACGGCGACCACCATCACGGCGGGCGACCCGAGCGTGAACGCCTACGCCCAGGGCACGGTGATCATGCCGCTGCGGACGGCGCAGATCCTGCGCACGGTCGCCGGCGCGCGCGAGCAGAACAACCTGGAGCAGTTCAAGGTCGTGTTCGAGGTGACGGACAACGACACCGGCGCCCTGACCGGCGACGTGTCGGCCTACTCGACGTACAACAGCCGCGTGCTGATGGACGGGTGCAACGTCATGACCGCCGCGCAGATGGACGAGTCATTCGCGCGCCGCATCTACCGCATCGACAACACCACCGGCAAAACTTCGATCTCGTCGAGCTGGGACCAGAACAAGCGCAGCCATCAGAAGGGCTTCGTGCTGCGGAACCGCGCCGAGATCATCACGTTTCGCCGCCTACTGATCGCGCTGCGCGGCCGGCAAACCGCGTTCTACGTGCCGACGTTCATCGAGGACTTGACCGTGAAGGACACGCTGGGCATCGGCAGCGACACGATGGACATCGAGAACATCGAGTACGAGCGGTTCATCCAGTCGCGGTTCCCGAAGACCATCTTCAAGATCCTGTTCACCGACGGCACCAGCCTGATCCGCGAAGTGCAGTCGGCCACCGGGGTGGATTCCAGCACGGAAAGGCTTACACTCGATACGACGTGGCCCGCCACGCGCGCAGCCAGCGAGGTGGTGCGCGTGGAGTTCTACGAACTGGTGAGGTTCG
>Ga0316190_10003246_pt1 | contig 11817 bp, 11 predicted proteins | sample Eddworburrow2_MG_FD_204929 | JGI IMG/M metagenome (GOLD analysis project Ga0316190, IMG submission 204929) | Coastal sediment microbial communities from Maine, United States - Eddy worm burrow 2 | ecosystem: Environmental > Aquatic > Marine > Coastal > Sediment | place: USA: Maine | collected... | reverse complement strand
AAGGCGAAAAATGCTCGAAAAGGCACAAAGCCTTATCTTGCGCTTTTTCATCATCATTCGAATGTTTTCTTTCAAACAGAATTGCATAAGATTAATGGGTCCTGACCCTAGACCTTTGCTCTTTGCACCATGCCGAACAGGTCGCGTGGGTCATCCGGGTCAGCGATCATGTCCAGTTCGTCAAAATGCCCGGTGCTGTCGAGCTGGTCGTAGACATAACGCAGTGCGGAAAAATCCTCCGTGGCGAAGCCGACGCTGTCAAACAGGGTGATCTGGTCGCTCGAGGTGCGTCCGCTGGTTTTACCGGTAATCACCTGCCACAGTTCGGTCACCGGGTGGTCTGCATCCAGTTGCTGGATCTCGCCCTCAATGCGAGTTTGCGGCGGGTATTCCACAAAAATGCTGGAGCGCAGCAGGATATCCCTGTGCAGTTCCGTCTTGCCGGGGCAATCGCCGCCGATGGCATTGATGTGAACGCCGGAGCCGACCATGTTGTCGGTCAGGATGGTTGCGCACTGTTTGTCTGCGGTACACGTGGTGATGATTTCAGCACCGGTCATGGCATCTTCGGCTGATGAGCAGGCAACCACCTTGAGACCGGTATCGGCCAGGTTCCTGACGGCCTTTTTTGTAGCGCCTGCATCAATGTCATAAAGCCGGACGGTTTCGATGCCGACAATTTCCTGCATCGCCAGGGCCTGAAATTCGCATTGTGCCCCATTGCCGATCATCGCCATTGTCCTGGCATTCTTCGGGGCCAGATGTTTCGCCGCAACGGCAGACGTGGCAGCAGTGCGAAGCGCGGTCAGAACGGTCATCTCCGACAACAGGATGGGATAGCCATTGTCCACTCTCGCCAGCACACCAAAGGCGGTCACGGTCTGGAAGCCGCGTGCCATATTGGCGGGATGACCGTTGACGTACTTGAACCCGTAGGTTTCGCCATCGCTGGTCGGCATCAGTTCGATGACGCCTTCGTGCGAATGTGCTGCAACGCGCGGTGTCTTGTCGAACTTGTCCCAGCGTACAAAATCGGCCTCGATGTAATCGGCCATTTCCGCGATCATTTTGGCAGCACCGATGGTATTGACGATGCGCATCATGTTTTCAACGCTGACAAACGGCACGAAGGCAAGCTTGGAGGGGGCTGGTGGAAGTTTGGTCATGGTGGTTGTCTTTCTAACGCTGGGAAAGGCGAATGCCGGTCAGCATGAATTTGGTGTTGCAGGAGGTTTCGCGCGGCTGCCTGCTTACGGTCAGTAGCTCCTGGTGGGACGATCAAGCACCTTGCGGCCGAGAAGGCTGGCGCACAGGTCGACCATCAATTTGGCGGTGCGGCCGCGATCATCAAGGAACGGGTTGAGTTCAACCAGGTCGAGTGACGTGACCATGCCGCTGTCGCACAGCATTTCCATGATCAGGTGGGCCTCGCGGAACGTCGCTCCGCCTGGTACCGTGGTGCCGACTGCCGGTGCAATATTGGGCTCCAGAAAATCCACATCAAGGCTGACATGCAGCGCGCCATCGGCTGCTTTGACTTTCTCCAGAAACGCCCGCAACGGATTGGCCACGCCATGCTCGTCGATTGCACGCATGTCGTAAACCTGGATGTCGCTTTGCGCCAGCAGCGCCTTTTCCGCCTGGTCTACCGAGCGCAGGCCCATCATGCAGACATTGGCGGGTGTCACTTTGGCGGTCAGTTCCGGATAGCTGTCTTCAAATCCGCTGTGTCCGGTCAGATAGGCCATCGGCGTGCCGTGCAGATTGCCGCTTTCGGTTGTTTCCAGCGAATGAAAATCAGGATGCGCATCAAGCCACAGCACGAATTGTTCGCGGTCGTTCTGCCGGGCTGCCTTGGTAACACCCGACACCGAACCGATCGACAAGGAATGGTCACCGCCCAGAAAGATGGGAAAGTCACAACGCTCGATTGCCGCATTGGCGACCTCGTTCAAGGCCAGCGCCCAACCGACAGTTTCATTGAGGTGATGCACCGCGTGGTTGCCGGGACTGGGCCGCTCGACCGCGTGCGGTGAAACATTGCCGTGATCGACAACCTGGTGACCCAGCGCCTGCAAGGTGGATGCGATACCGGCGGTCCGGAATGCGTCTGGCCCCATCAGGCAGCCAAGCTGACTTGCGCCGGATTGCACCGGTGCACCGACAAGATAACAATTGAGCGACATTGAAGTTTTCCTTTTTTGCATGCCTCCAGTTTCGGATATCCTTGAATGATCAGATAGTTGAAAAAATGCGCAAATTATGTATAATATCTTGCATTATGATAGATCAATAATACAAAGTGATTGGTGCAATGGTCGATCTTTCAACCACCGACAAGCGTCTGCTCTATGCGCTCAAACAGGATGGACGCGCATCGGTTACGACGCTGGCCGGTCTGCTGAGGGTGTCGCGCGCGACCGTGCAAAGCCACATGGAGCGACTGGTAAGTGCCGGCGTCATCCAGCGCTTTACCATCGAGGTGGATGCCTCGGCAGAAGTGGAAGTGGTTCGGGCCGTGATGATGATCGAGCTTGAGGGTACGCTGGCCAGATCGGTCACCAGTTCCCTGCAGCGCCTGGCCGAGATTGTCTCCCTGCACACGACCAATGGCACCTGGGACCTGGTCGCACACGTCGAAACATCCAGCCTGCCGGAGTTTGACCGGGTGCTGCGCGAGGTGCGCGAAATCAAGGGCGTGATGAACAGCGAAACCAGCATTCTGCTGAACAAGGCGACCGCCTGAGATGAGGCCCCGTCACTTCAGCAGCAGCCCGCCGTCAACCACCAGGTCTATGCCGGTAATATAGGACGCCCCGTCAGACAGCAGGAAGACCGCGGCTGTTGCAAGTTCCCCGGGGGTGGCGATGCGACCGAGCGGCACGAAGCTGCCCGCCTCGGCGATCCGGTCGGGCGTGTCCCAGCGGGCCTGCAAAGGCGTTTGCGTCAGGCCGGGGTAGATGGCGTTCGAGCGGATATTGTCGGCGGCAAGCTGCATGGCCAGCGAACGTGACAGCGCGCCGACCCCGGCTTTCGCAGTCGAATACGCATCTTGTGGCAGCGGGTCACCGCGCAGGCACTGGGTGGTGGAGAAATGCACCATCGCACCGCCCTTTGACTTGCGCATGTGCGGGACGCAGGCCCGGGCCGTGTACACCATCGATTTCAGGTTTATATCGAAGACCTGGTCCCAGACGTCCATATCCATATCGAGCAGGGAAGCATCACGGTCAAACCACAAGACGCCGGCGACATTGGCAAGATAGTCAATCCGTCCAAACCGCTCGGCACCGGCAGCGATCGTGGCATTGACGAAATCAGGCTCGGTCAGGTCTCCGCGCGCATACATCCGCCGCTCGGGTGCGCCACCGAGATCGTGGGGCTCCGGCTTTATGTCGATCATGATCACTGATCCCCCGGACTCCAGGATCAGGTTTGCGATCTGTTGGCCCATGCCGCCGCCGGCGCCGGTCACGACCGCAACACGATTCGAATAATCAAATGTAATCATCTGCTCAGCGTATTCTCAAATTGTGGCTCGGTGCAATTGTCCAAATTCTGGTGCATATCATCCATGCTGCTTTCCGCAACTGTTGACCGTCAGGTCTCCACTGCTTGAAAACCCTCGCCAAACAGCGCATAGAAGGCGCAAATTCACATGACTTTCCACAATTGATGCGAGCTTGATCACCCGATGAGTGACCCTTTGCGAATTGGTATTGCCGGACTGGGCACTGTCGGAACCGGCGTGCTGGATGCATTTGCCCGCCATGGCGAGCTGTTGGCTGCGCGTTGCGGTCGTTCCGTGAAGGTGACTGCCGTGTGCGCGCGGACAAGGTCGAAGACGCGCGGGCAGCATGATATCTCCGGTTTTGCCTGGTACGATGATGCTGCCGATATGGCAGCCAACGGCGATATCGATGTGCTGGTGGAGTTGATCGGCGGCGAAGAAGGTGCCGCGCGCGCCTGTGTGGAAGCGGCCCTGAAAGCTGGTCGCCACGTGGTCACCGCCAACAAGGCGCTGCTGGCGCATCATGGTGTTGGACTGGCCAGGCTGGCAGAGGCCGGCAATGTGGCGCTGAACTATGAAGCTGCCATTGCCGGTGCCATTCCGGTTGTAAAGACGGTGCGCGAAAATCTGGCAGGCAATTCTGTGTCGCGCCTGTTCGGCATCCTGAACGGCACCTGCAATTTCATCCTCACCAAGATGGAACATGAGGGCCGCGACTTCGATGAAGTACTGAAAGAAGCACAGGATCTCGGTTATGCCGAGGCGGATCCGACCTTCGACATCGGCGGCTTCGACACGGCCCACAAGCTGGCCATCCTGACATCGCTGGCGTTCGGCACCGAAGTGGCCCTCGATGACATGTACATCGAAGGCATCGAGGACATCACGCTGGCCGATATTCGCAATGCGCATTCACTGGGCTACAAGTTCAAGCTGCTCGGTGTGGCAAACCGCACCGAGGACGGTATCGAACAGCGCGTTCACCCCGCCCTGGTGCCGCTGGGTTCACCCATTGCCGACGTCAACGATACCTTCAATGCCGTCGTGCTGGAAGGTGATTTTGCCGACACGCTGTTTCTTGAAGGCCGCGGCGCGGGCGGTCATCCGACGGCATCGTCTGTCATGGCCGACATATGCGATATTGCACGCGGTACGGTTCTGCCGGTGTTTGGCGTGCCGGCAACCGGCCTCATGCCGTTCAAACGCGCTGCCATGCGCGCCCACGAGGGAGGCTATTATGTAGCCTTGGACATGTTCGACCGGCCAGGCGAGTTGGCCGGGGTAGCAAAAGCCTTCGCAGACGAAGGCATCTCGATTGAAAGCGTCATCCAGCGTGGTCCCGCAGTCGGCCGGTCAAAGGCTGGCACGGATATTGCGCCATTTATGTTGATAACCCATGACACGCTGGAAAGCGCCATGCGGGCTGCACTGGACAAGATCGCAGCCGCCAAGCATGTTGCAACACATCCACGCATGGTGAGGATTGAACGACTGTGACACAGACCGGAACAAGAAGCGAAGATGAAGACATGCTGAACCGTATGCTGACCATTGAGATTGCCCGCGTGACAGAGGCCGCTGCGATAGCGGCTGCGACAATGCGCGGCCGCGGCAACGAAAAGCAGGCTGACCAGCTTGCCGTCGACGCCATGCGCACCGCGTTGAACGACATTGAAATGGACGGCAAGGTGGTGATCGGCGAAGGCGAACGCGACGAAGCGCCAATGCTGTATATCGGTGAAAAGGTCGGCACCGGCAAAGGCCCGAGGATCGACATTGCGCTGGACCCGCTGGAAGGCACGACACTGTGTGCCAAGGCCATGCCGGATTCACTGGCGGTTATCGCCATGGCGGTCGGTGGCAGCCTCCTGCACGCCCCCGACAGCTATATGAGCAAGATTGCCATCGGGCCCGGCTACCCGGCCGGTACCATCGATCTGGATGCATCGCCGGAAGACAATCTGAATGCACTGGCCAAGGCCAAGGGCGTTGCGGCCAACCAGCTGACCGCCTGCATTCTGGACCGTCCGCGCCATGCGGAGCTGATTGCGGCCGTGCGTGCAACGGGTGCCGGCGTTCGGCTGATCAGCGACGGTGACATTGCCGGCGTGATCCATACCACCGACCCGGACAATACCGGGATTGATATCTATATGGGCGTCGGCGGCGCACCGGAGGGCGTTCTGGCTGCAGCAGCGCTGCGCTGCATTGGCGGCCAGATGCAGGGTCGCCTGGTGTTCCACAAGGCCACCGATCGTGCGCGCGCCCTGGAAATGGGCGTCAAGGACCCGGATGCAAAGTTCGACATGAACGAAATGGCATCCGGCGATGTGATGTTTGCCGCCTCGGGTGTTACCGATGGCTCCATGCTGGCCGGCGTCAAGTTCGGCAAGTCTCACATTACCACGGAGACCGTGGTGATGCGCTCTGCCACCGGCACGGTGCGCTGGATCAAGAACCGCCGCAAGGTGGCCTGACCTGAATGGGCCTTGCGCCTGAACACCCCAAGGCCTTTCTGGGCGTTGAGCGCTCCATCACCGGCAGGCGGTGGATTGCGCGCCTGCAGACAGACCGCATGGCACAGGCCATCGCCCAGGCGGCTGACGTCAGCGATATCATGGGCCGCATACTGGCCGCCCGCGGCGTCCTGCCTGAAACCGCCCTCAGTTTTCTGGAGCCGACACTGCGCGAACTGATGCCGCCTGCAGCGCAGATGATGGATGTCGATGCCGGCGCTCATCGGCTCGCCGATGCCGTCATGGCCGGTGAAGCCATCGGTCTGATCGGCGATTATGATGTCGACGGCATGACATCTTCAGCGCTGATGGTGGGGTTTCTGACAGCAGCAGGCGTGTCGCCACGCGTGCATATCCCGCATCGTGTCGATGAGGGCTACGGCCCGTCCGTGGCTGCCGTGGAAGATCACAAGGCGGCAGGTGTCGAGTTGCTGATCACGCTGGATTGCGGTGTCATGGCGCATGATCCGCTGCTGAAGGCGCAGGAGCTTGGCATGGATACGGTGATCGTCGATCACCATCAGGCAGGTCACGAACTGCCGCGCGCCCACGCGGTGATCAATCCAAACCGGCTGGACGACACATCGGGCCAGGGTGCCTTGTGCGCTGCCGGTGTGGTGATGGTGCTGATCGGCGCAACCTCCAGACAGCTGCGCGCGCGCGGCTGGTGGACGGAGGCGAGGCCGGAGCCTGACCTGATGGCGATGATGGACCTGGTGGCTCTCGCCACGGTGTGCGATGTGGTGCCGCTGGTCGGGCTGAACCGGGCCTATGTGCGCCAGGGGCTGAAAATCATGGCCAGGCGCGAGCGGACAGGACTGGCCGCCCTTGCCGATGTGGCCCGCCTGTCGCGCCGTCCGGACGCGCATTCACTGGGTTTTGTACTGGGCCCGAGGCTGAACGCGGCAGGCCGCATCGGCTCTGCCATGGACGGCCTTGCGCTGCTGACCAGTCACGACAAGGGTCATGCCATGCAACTGGCCCAGTCGCTGGAAGAGATGAACAAGAAACGCCAGGCGATCGAGCTTGCCACGGTGGACCGCGCCATCGAACAGGCCGAGGCCATGATGGGCAAGGAGGCGAAGCTGCCGGTTCTTGTGGTCGCTGGCGTGGGCTGGCACCCCGGCGTGCTCGGACTGGTTGCCTCACGGCTGAAGGATCGCTTTGACCGGCCTGCCTTTGCCATTGGCCTGCCGAAGGATGGCTCGGCAGCCGCCGGCTCGGCGCGTTCCATCGCCGGTGTCAATCTCGGGGCAGCCGTTCAGGCCGCCGTAGCGGCCGGTATTGCGAGCAAGGGCGGTGGTCATGCCATGGCAGCCGGTATCACGCTTGAGCAGGCTCGCCTGGGCGACCTGAGGGCCTTTCTCGAAGAACAACTGGCCGGCGAAGTCGAAGCGGTTGCCAGCGTCGACAATCTGACCATAGACGCAGCCATTGCGGCATCCGGGGCCTCGACCCGTTTCATTGAAGAGCTGGACAGGGCAGGGCCGTTTGGCCAGGGCAATCCGTCGCCGGTATTTGCGCTGCCGTCGCACAAGGTGGTCTATGCAGCGCGTGCCGGTGCTGATCATGTGCGCTGCACGCTGGTGCAGTCAGACGGCACCCGGCTCAAGGCCATCGCCTTCAGGGCCATGGGCACCGACCTTGGTGAAGTGCTGCTGTCGGAACGCCAGATGCCGCTGCACCTGGCCGGTCGGCTCGCCATCAATGACTGGGGTGGCAAGCGCGAAGGCCAGCTGTTCATCGACGATGCGGCGGAAGTGCCCGGCAGGTAGATGGAGTCGGGAAAATTCATATTTTTTCGGTTTTTTCGTATGAGTGCTTGCCAGCAGGCGCGAAGCTAGATATACGGACGCCCGGTGGTGCGCGCCCTTCGTCTATCGGTTAGGACACTAGCCTTTCACGCTGGAGAGAGGGGTTCGATTCCCCTAGGGCGTACCACCGCCTTTTCCCTTTTCAGGAAGTGACTATGCCTGACGCTTCGGCATCATGCGGGTCAGCACGTCATCGCGCCGGGCGAAATGATGCCAGATGGCGGCGATCACGTGAATGGCCAGCAAGGGCAGCCACAAATGGCTGCTCAGTTCATGGATTTCTTCTGCCTCTCCCGGCACAAGCCATGCTGGCAGGGCAGGGAGCGGCACAACGCCAAACAACGCGCCTTGACCGCGAAACTCGACGGCATGAGCGGCCAGCCCCGATAGCGGGATCAGTATCATCAACACGTAGAACAACAGCTTGATGCCGCTGGCAGCCGATTTTTCCCATGACTTCATGTTGGCCGGATAGGCAGGCGCGGCATGGCGCAGCCGCCAGTAGATCCGAAACGCGGTGACCGCGAGCAGAGCCAGGCCAATTGACACATGAATGCCGTATCCGGTTGCCTCTACAATCCGGTGCGAGGTGTTTTCCGCCACCAGGTAGCCGCCGATCAGCAGGCCGGCGGCTGTCCAGTGCAGCCATTTCGAAACGGCATCATAGTTTTCCGGGCGGTTCGGCATCTTGCGGGCTCCTGAATGGTCTGTCTTCAGTGACGCTCAAAGCAGCCGCAATCCGTCGCGGTTACGTTACCACTTGCCGATATTTTCCATGGACTTCCATGGTTCCTGAACCGGCAGGTTATCGCCTTTCTGCAACAGTTCGATGGAAATGTTGTCAGGCGTGCGGATGAACGCCATGCGGCCTTCGCGCGGCGGCCGGTTGATGGTCACGCCATTGTCCATCAGCATCTGGCAGTAATCGTAGATATTGTCGACTTCATAGGCCAGGTGACCGAAATTGCGGCCCTCGCCATAGACTTCCGGATCCCAGTTATAGGTCAGCTCGACCGGGCAGTCGGGCGACGCGTCAGGTGCCACGAACACAAGCGTAAAGCGGCCCTGTTCGCTTTCAATACGCCGTGTCTCGGTGAAGCCGAGTATGTCGCAGAAGAATTTGACCGATGCATCAAGATCTGTGACGCGTACCATTGTGTGCAGATATTTCATGTGTGACCCTCTCGAAGTAAGTCGGACTGAACTGGTTTTTGATGATGAACGATTTGAACGGCAAACGGGCGGCACTTGCAAGGCTTGTCGGCCAGGCAAACCGCATCGTGGTCTTTTCCGGTGCCGGCATTTCAACGGAATGCGGTATTCCCGACTTTCGCTCGCCCGGCGGTATCTGGTCGAGATATCGCCCGCTGGATTTCAAGACCTTCATGTCCTCGCCGGAAGCCCGGCGCGAAGGCCTGTCACGCTTTCTGAAAATTCGCGACGAAGTGGGACCTGTCGAACCGGGCAGGGGCCATGTGGCGGCCGCGCGCTGGCATCGTGCCGGTAAACTGGCCGGCGTCATAACCCAGAACATTGACGGTCTGCATCAGCGCGCCGGCGTGCCGGTGTCGAAAACCATCGAATTGCATGGCAACGGGACCTATGCGCACTGTCTTGAGTGCGGCAAACGCCATGAGCTTGACTGGATCGCCCAACAGCTGGAAGCTCACGCGGGCGCGCCGGAATGTGTCGACTGCGCCGGCATTGTCAAGACCGCCACCATTTCGTTTGGACAGTCCATGCCCGCAGACGCCATGCGCCGGGCCGGCGAGATGACCAGGGACAGTGATCTTTTTCTGGCGGTGGGCTCGTCCTTGCTGGTCGAACCTGCCGCAAGCTTCCCGGCCATTGCCGCCCGGCTCGGCATTCCGCTGGTGATCATCAACGGCGAGCCAACCCCGGCTGATGGACTGGCTGAGCTGGTCATCCATGACGACATCGGTGATGTGCTGCAGGAGATCTGATCGACACCTGGATCCTCGGGACAAGCCCGAGGATGACAGTTTGGTTTCACATCACATTGATCATCCCTGGGCCTGTCGCCCGGCTCCACAAATGATCCCGCCTCAATCGGTGACGGTCAGTGTTTTCAACTCGTCGGCATAGTCGGTGATCGCCTGCCGTCCATTGGGGCTCAGCTCATATATGCCGGTCTGCACCCGGTCGAACCAGCCATAATGGTTGGCCGACATGATCTGGCGGGCGTTGGCAACGCCGCAGGCCCTAGCCACGTGGGCAGCCTTGGTGGCGCCATTGTGATGCAGCGTACCGGCACACCGCAGGGCGTCCTGCCGGTAGGCGGTCATCAGTGTCCTGCCGGTCGTTCCACCGGTGTTCGGATCGCCGACACGGGTTGCAAACTCCTTGAGCAGCCTGGTCTTTTTGCGTTTCGACTGGCGCGGTTTGTAAGGTGCCGGATCAAGGTGAATTTCAGCCAGCCCGTCCTTCAGCCGCACGGTGATGAGCCCCAGCCCCAGCCTGCGGCACAGGGTCTTGTTGTTCTTCAGTGATTTGCGAAACCCGCGACCGGAGCCGCGCGGCACACACACATAGACGGTGTCACACAGGCCCAGACGGTCGATGGCCTGGTGAAACAGGGCCAGCGAAAAGCCGGTTTTCAGTTCGACAATCACAGGCTCTTCATCGCCACGGCAGGCGACCACGTCGGCGGCACCCACCTCGCCCTTGACCTCATAGCCCTGACCTTCCAGCAGGGCTTTGACAGGCGCGTAAAGGTCAGTTTCGCGTAAAGGTGAGGCATCCATGTGATTTGTCTATCTGATTCAGTGTGCCTGGTGTGATGTTAATTTCCGCTCATGCTGGCAGGCTTCGGCTGCGCTCCGCTGGGCCGCATTTCCTGGTCCAACAGCTTGTCCGCCTTCGGCGGGCCGTTCTCCGTGCCTGATCAGACTTCCTGCCTCGGCACTCTGTGCCTCGGGGGACTGTGTCTTACCTGTTGTATTGAAATCTGAAACCAGGTCCGGCCAGACCTCGGGCAGGTCAGGGGCATAAAGTCGCCTTGATTGCCACGTCCCGGATCCCGGGGGCGATTTCCCGGAAAAACCGGCATTCCCATTCCATTTGTATGCGCAGTGTTGAGCCCGCGGCGCAGCCTGGGCGGCGTTGATTCTTTTCATTTTGCGCGATTTTCTCCCGCTGGGCAGACAGGACGGTCGTTCAACCGGTGACGCCGAGCCGGGTTGCACACAGGTTTGCCTGAATAATATTTTGCGGTCGTGAAACCAGCGGATTCTTGATGTTTTCACAAAAACGCCTCTTTTCAAGTGGTTACCACGACGTCATGGCAACCGGTCATTGCAGTGCCTGCAGGAGTGGCGGTCAACTTTTTGTATATGGGCAGTTTTCACCATGTGATGGCTGTACAAATCGCCGGTGTTTCATCATCATTTGGGACGGGGCAACTGTATGCGGCGGTTTGAGTATGGTTAGGAGCAGGTACTATGACTGGTGATGGCGGGCCAGTTGACGATGGGGCAGAAGTAAAAAATAATTTACCGGCAGAGACCGGGCAAGTCCGCCAGTCGTCACTTTCAGAGCTGGAATCCAATGTTGAGATTTTCGAGGTTACGGGCTTCGTCAAATGGTTTGACGTGGCGCGCGGCTATGGGTTCATTATTCCCGATAGCGGTATCCCGGATGTGTTGCTGCATCTGAGCTGCCTCAAGCGGGATGGTTTCGACGCGCCGCTGGAAGGCACTCGCGTGGTGTGCGAAGCCGTACAGCGTCAAAAGGGCATCCAGTGCCTGCGTGTTCTCGACGTGGATACGTCTACGGCGATCCATCCGGTTGAGCGCGTAGCGCGCACTCACCAGCACGTGGAGGCCGGCGATGACTGGACGCGTGTAAAGGTCAAATGGTTCAATCGCACGCGCGGCTTCGGCTTTGCCAGCGAAGGCGACGGCCAGCCCGACATCTTCATTCATATGGAGGTCCTGCGCAAAACTGCGATCACCGA
>Ga0316190_10003245_pt1 | contig 11822 bp, 14 predicted proteins | sample Eddworburrow2_MG_FD_204929 | JGI IMG/M metagenome (GOLD analysis project Ga0316190, IMG submission 204929) | Coastal sediment microbial communities from Maine, United States - Eddy worm burrow 2 | ecosystem: Environmental > Aquatic > Marine > Coastal > Sediment | place: USA: Maine | collected... | reverse complement strand
ACCTTGAAGATTACAAAGGACTCCATGAACGCAGTCCATGGTTTGCAGCAATGATGATGCTGTTCATGTTTTCTATGGCAGGTGTGCCTCCAACTGTTGGATTCTGGGCCAAACTTTTTGTTCTGGACGCAGTTGTTAGCGTAGAACTAACATGGGTTGCATTGGTTGGTGTATTTTTCTCAATCATTGGCGCTTTCTACTACATACGCATTATCAAGCTCATGTATTTTGATAAACCTGTAGTAGATGCACAACCTGTGCTTGCAAACTTTGATACCCGTCTAACGTTATCTGTAAACGGTATTATGATGCTTGCGCTCGGCCTTTTTCCCGCAGCTCTTCTTGCGGTTTGTGTTAACGCTATCGGAAGCTAGTATGTTTCATAAGGGAGTTTTTTCTAGCCAACGTTAGTTGATTCAGTGTGCAGTCTGGTTGTTGTGCACAACTCTTTAACTGAAGAAAAGCTATACTTCTGAGTTAGCAGTTAGCAGTTAGCAGTTAGCAGTTAGCAGTTAGCAGTTAGTGATTAGCAATTAGCAGATGGTGTTGTAAAATCGAGCACGTACTCATCTCCTGAAAAGGGCATGCAGTGGTTTTGCAGCTGCAACTGCTCGCGATCAAGCGTAACCTCAGTTCTTCCTCTGTTTATTCTCTAATGACTTTTAAGCTGGGCGCGCGCCGTTGATTATGCGCATTTGGCGGTTGCTTCACATAAGAAGGCGAGTGGGTTAACTAAGCCACCCATGTGGTGCGGTTTGTAGCTGCGTTCTATCGTGGGCACGCAACTTTTTACTACAAGCTTAGATGTGAGCAATTCAGCATCTGGCTAGATACAGATGAATGTTATATCTGTGATATTAAACTAGATCATGAAAAGAATAATTGCACCACCTAGCAGCAGCCTGTAGATCACAAAAGGTAGCATGCCGATGCGTTCTACGAACCGTAAGAAGAAGTGGATGCAGGTATAAGCAGCGATAAAGGAGAGAACAATACCAAGGGATAGCTCATTCCAATGAATGGGTTGATCACTTTTTATTAAATCTAAAGTGACGAGCGCGCCTGACATTAAAATGGTTGGGATGGCGAGTAGGAAAGAAAAACGGGAAGCTGCCTCTCGTGTGAGTCCCACCATCAGTCCGGCCGTCATGGTAATACCTGAGCGTGAGGTGCCAGGGATGATTGCCAGTACCTGAAACAGACCAATGATTAGTCCATCGCGCCAACTTAGTTGGTGCTCATTGCGTTGATGTTTACCGCGTAAATCCACCCACAGTAGCAAAAGACCAAAGATGATCGTAGTTGTGGCGATGACTAATGTGGTGCGTAAATCACTCTCAACGAGTGTTTTAAATAGGCCGCCGAATATAACAATAGGAACTGTGGCGAGTACGACTAACCAGACCATACGTGAATTTTCAGTTGTTTTGCCATTAGCTCCAATGGAGCCTGCAAAATCCCTGGTCATTAGCCAGAGGTCATGCCTCATGTAACTGATAATGGCGATCAGTGATCCAAAATGAACAGCGATATCGAAATCCAGTCCCTGGTCTGTAAAACCAAAAATCTTCGGAGTAAGGATCAGGTGTGCAGAGCTGGAGATTGGCAGGAACTCAGTGAGTCCCTGCACGATAGCCAGGATGAAGATATGGATTGTTTCCATTTAAGGCGCTTTAAAAGGTTATAGATTTAGTAAATGGGGCAGTAAATATTATGCTTTGTTTGATAAGAGCTTTTGTTCCCAGTTGAGAGAGGTGCGCACAATGGTATCCAGATTATCATATTGTGGTTCCCACCCAAGCACTTCACGAACACGCTCGGCACCTGCGATGAGTCGTGGTGGATCACCCGCGCGGCGTGCCTCTTCGCGTATGTTGAGTGGTTTGCCATTGGCTCGCTCAACAGCATCCAGAACTTCGCGCACGGAGTAGCCATGGCCATAACCGCAGTTAAGGGTGGTCGATTCACCGTCGTTGCGTAGATAGTTCAGGGCGCGCAGGTGGGCAGCGGCTAGATCTTCAACATGAATGTAGTCACGGACACCGGTGCCATCAGGAGTAGGGTAGTCCGTGCCGAAAATGGAGACGCCTTCACGTTTTCCAAGTGCGGCTTCACAGGCAACTTTGGTTAGCAGTGTAGCGTTAACTGTTGATTGACCAATACGGCCTTCTGGGTCACTGCCAGCAACATTAAAATAGCGTAAAACAACGTGCCTAAGATCGGTGGCAGCTGAAAGGTCTCGCAGCATCCATTCGCTCATCAGTTTGGAAGTGCCGTAGGGGTTGATAGGGGCGGTAGGTGTATCTTCCCAGGCTTTATCAGCGTCAGGCATTCCATAGACCGCAGCGGTAGAGGAGAAGATAAAATGTTTAACCCCAGCTTCCTGGCAGCATTCGAGTAGATTGCGGGTGGCACAGGTGTTGTTGCCGTAATATTTCAGTGGGTTTGAAACAGACTCAGGGACGATAGTATGAGCGGCAAAATGGAGGACGGATTCAACATTGTGTTCGCGTAGAACCTGGCTGACCAGTGCTTTATCGCCAGTGTTGCCTTCTATCAGTTCGCCATAGAGAACAGCCTCTTTGAATCCAGTTGAGAGGTTATCCAGTGTGACAACCTGTTCGCCTGCTTCACCCAGTTGCCTTAGCGTATGACTGCCAATATATCCAGCACCACCAGTAACAAGTACACTTTTTTTACTCACAATTGCCTCCTTTTATTATTGTCATAACTGCCGAACAGATCGACAGCGTATGATACTCGCCAATCTTGTACGGGTCATTCAAATAAATAGATTTGCCACTCTTCAAAAGGGGGCGGTGAGTCTTCCATTACCACGGCAGCCATGTAGCCCTCTTCTGGGATGAAATGTGTGGCCTGTAGCTCAGCATCACGGGTTGGGTTGTGGTTACTGAAAATGCCATTACCGATGGCTTTCATGCGTGCCTCATATGCGGTCCAATGGAAGAAGAAGGCCTCAGCCAGTGCAGAGCCAGCAAGCTGTGAGAGTTCCTGTTGGATCGTAGTATCAAATACCCGGCGTGCCAGAGCATGAAAGTTAGGTTTCTCTTTAACTCGCTCCAGATCTATCCCAATGGCTGCTTCGCGTGAAATGCCCAACAGCGCCATATTACCCGTGTGGCTGATGTTGAAGGTAAGCACAGATGCAGGAGAGGCTATGAAAGGTTTGCCCTGTGGACCATAAACAAATACCAAATCTTCGGGCGGTGTTGCCAGATAAAATCCCAATAGTAGCCGCATGGATCCACGTGCTTTAATAAAACGGTTACGGTCCTGTTCCCGGTGAAAGCGTTGCGCACGTGCCTGCTCATCTTCTGAGAGTACAGTCTCCAGCTCTTCATCGGTCTCATCCAGATCGATACGCCAAAGATGTAGCTGTTTGGCATTTGGTGGAGATAATTCAGTTGGGACCGCCCAGTTTTTGATATGGTGCATAACAGAACCTTGAACCTTAATTACGGTGAACTTTCTTGACAGTTAAAATTATTCGAAACACCCCTGATGAGGATCAGTCTACTTTACCAGATGATATGCACCCAGTGCTAAAACGGGTTTTTTCTTCGCGGGGTATTCAATCTGAATCTGAATTAGAGCTTGGTCTGGAGCGATTGCTGCCTGCCACCACACTTTCTGGTGCGCATGAGGCCGCCATATTGCTGCATCAGATTATGGCTCAGCCTGGCAGGATACTAATAGTGGGTGACTTTGATGCAGATGGGGCCACCAGTTGTGCCTTGGCCGTACGTGCACTGAAAATGATGGGAGCCAAGCATGTTAATTATCTGGTGCCCAACCGATTTGACTATGGCTATGGCCTTTCGCCAGCCATTGTAGAGGAGGCGCTGAAGCAGAAGCCTGATCTCTTGGTGACAGTGGACAATGGCATATCAAGTATAAAAGGAGTAGCCGCAGCTGCTGCAGCGGGTGTGCCTGTCTTGATTACAGATCACCATCTTCCAGGTGATGTGCTGCCTGAAGCTGTAGTAGTGGTTAACCCACAGCTTCCAGGCGATCAATTTCCAAGTAAGAACCTTGCGGGCGTTGGCGTAATTTTTTATGTCATGTTGGCACTTCGAACCCATTTAAGGTCATTAGATTGGTTTAGTCAGCATGGTTTAAAAGAGCCCAACTTTGCAGAGCTGCTGGATTTAGTTGCACTGGGCACTGTGGCAGATGTGGTTCCACTGGACCACAATAACCGCATCATGGTGCACCAGGGGTTACAACGCATTCGGGCGGGGAGGGGATGTGCAGGCATTAATGCCATCATTGAGGTGGCTAACCGTTCTCAACGCCAGCTGGCAGCAACTGACCTTGGATTTGCTGTTGCACCTCGGTTAAATGCCGCAGGACGTTTAGATGATATGTCACTGGGTATCGAATGCTTGCTTGCCGATACTCCACAGGCAGCCCGCACAATGGCAAAACAGCTGGATGATTTAAACCACACCCGACGACATATCGAGGGGGAGATGGTGGATCAGGCTATGACAGGCCTCTCTGATCTTTTGGATCAGGATGAGAGTGAACTACCGGTCGGCCTTTGCATCTATCGCCAGGACTGGCATCAAGGGGTGGTTGGCATCCTGGCGTCCCGAATTCGAGAGCATTTTCACCGCCCGGTCATTGGGTTTGCGCCATCACAGGATGGTTGTATAAAAGGCTCGGCACGTTCTGTTCCAGGATTACACTTACGAGATGTATTGGCAGCGGTGGATGTTAAGCACCCAGAGATGATCGTACGCTTTGGTGGGCATGCCATGGCGGCTGGATTAACCCTGCATGAAGAGCAATTTCAGCTGTTTAGCCAAGCATTTGATTTAGAGGTGCAGCGACATCTGGGCGCAGATGACCTGTTTGATGTCATCCATTCTGATGGAGAGTTACAGCCGGAAGAGCTTAACCTGGAGCTGGCTGAGGTCTTACGAACAGCCAGCCCTTGGGGGCAGGGGTTTCAGGAGCCCCGATTTGATGGTGAGTTTGATGTTCTGGAGCAGCGCATTGTCGGCGAGCGGCACCTAAAATTAACGGTATCCCCCAGTGGAACAGATCTGCCAATTTCTGCTATTGCCTTCAATCAAAAAGAGGGCCTTCTGGATTGTGATAAAGTCACTATTGCTTACCGCCTGGATGTTAATCAATTTCGGGGTGTGCGAACTGTCCAATTGGTTATTGAATCTATCCAAACAGTTTGTGATTAAATTAATTGGGCATAGTATTCTTCAACTATACTTATTTGCGAAATGCGCCTGCTCAATAACAAGGCGTGTCGGTTGAGATTAAAAAAATGAGAGCTTTTTACGGATGATAAAAACCAAACAGCGTCCTATCCATCTTGATCTGCGGCGTATTCGAATGCCGGTTAATGCGATTGTTTCTATTGGGCACAGAATCAGCGGTACCCTTATCTTTCTACTGATGCCCGCAGGCATCTTTCTGCTAGATCTCTCTTTGATTGGGCCAGATGGCTTCGCCACAGTGGTTGCCGTGTTTAACTCTTTTTTGGGTAAAGCGGTGCTGCTGTTATTGATGTGGGCATTTGTCCACCATCTACTGGCTGGCCTGCGTTGCATCAGTATTGATATTGATCTCGGTGTAGAGAAGCCGGTTTTTCTAAAAACAGCGCGAGTAGTGATGTTTGCTGCACTTCCAGTTGCCTTTCTGTTATGGGTGGCACTATGAGCGGTCGCCGCGTATCAGGCATGCAGGCTTGGGCATTACAGCGCATTACAGCAGTCTACTTGGCGCTATATATTGCCTACATGATAGGCTTCTTTATTTTCACTCCACCTGCCTCTCATGATGCCTGGCAGCTGTGGATTGCCCAGCCACATGTCAGCATGGCGACACTGCTTTTTTTTGGCTCACTCCTGTTTCATGCCTGGGTAGGTATCCGCAATATACTGATTGATTACATCAAGCCTTTTGGCCTCCGCCTCGCACTATTAACAGCGGTGGGCTTGGGGCTGATGGCCTGTGGGGCTTGGAGCTTGGAGGTTGTGATGTCGGCACGTATCGTTTGATGCCGATAAAAAAATAATATGAATATACCTATTAGACGGTTTGATACATTAATTCTTGGCGCAGGCGGCGGTGGATTGCGCGCCGCGCTACAGCTGGCCAGAGCAGACGCTCATGTGGCTGTAGTCTCCAAAGTATTCCCAACACGCTCACATACTGTAGCTGCACAAGGTGGTGTAAACGCAGCGCTGGCCAATGTTACACCTGATAATTGGCACTGGCATATGTATGACACGGTCAAAGGGAGTGACTATCTGGGTGACCAGGATGCCATTGAATATATGTGCCGAGCTGCTGCGCATCTGGTCTATGAGCTGGAGCATGCGGGTGTCCCTTTTTCACGTCTGGATAGTGGCCGAATTTACCAGCGGCCCTTTGGTGGTCAGAGCCGTGATTTTGGTGGAGCACAGGCAACCCGTACCTGTGCAGCAGCCGATCGTACCGGTCATGCTATTTTGCATACGCTCTATCAGCAGAATATTCGCGCGCGCACCAATTTTTTTGATGAATACTTCGCTGTAGATTTTATCTGTGATGATGAAGGAGCAGTGCTGGGTGCGCTGACCATGGATATAGCCACGGGCGAGCTGCTGGTTATTGAGGCCAAAACCATATTGATTGCTACAGGGGGCTGTGGCCAAATCTATCGCACAACAACCAATGCCCATATCAATACAGGTGATGGTATGGGAATGGCACTACGTGCAGGCATACCGTTGCAGGATATGGAGTTTTTTCAGTTTCACCCAACCGGTGTTGCCGGAAAAGGAATGCTGATTACTGAAGGTGCGCGCGGTGAGGGCGGCTATCTTGTTAACAAGGATGGCGAACGTTTCATGGAACGTTATGCACCTAATGTGAAAGATCTGGCAAGCCGTGATGTTGTCAGCCGGGCAATCTCCGTTGAGGTTAGAGAGGGGCGCGGCTGCGGGCCTAATGCTGATCACGTGCTGCTTAAACTGGATCACCTGGGCTCTGACATAGTGGCCAAACGCCTGCCCGGTATTCGAGATACATGTAAAACCTTCATGCATCTTGATCCTGTCGATACCCCGATTCCTGTCTTCCCAACAGCACACTATGTCATGGGAGGGATTCCCACAGACCGCTTTGGCCGTGTTGTTAAGCCGAGCGGCAATGCACCAGAGGAGGTCATTCCCGGCCTCTATGCTGCGGGTGAATGTGCCTGTGTCTCCGTGCATGGCGCCAATAGGCTGGGTGGTAACTCGCTGCTGGATATTCTGGTTTTTGGCCGTGCTGCTGCAAACGACATCCTTGGCTTTCTTAAAAAGAACCGTTATCACCGTCAATCCAATCAAGAGTACATTGATAAGGCCTATGAACGGTTTGCCCGCTGGGAAAAGACAGGGGATGGTGAAAGCGTACAATCAGTTCGCGCCGACCTTAAAAAGGCGATGGAAGACCACTGTGGTGTATTTCGAACAGAAGAGGTTATGCGGGAAGGTGTGGAGGCCATCAAAGCAATTCGGGCGCGCATCCCTGATGTGCGGCTACAGGATCAATCGAAGGTTTTTAATACAGCTCGCGTTGAAGCGTTAGAGCTTGAGAATCTTGCTGATATTGCCATGGCGACCATGCGGTCAGCTGAAGCGCGCCAAGAGAGTAGGGGGGCGCACTCCCGAATAGATTATCCTGATCGTGATGATGCACACTGGATGAAACACAGCCTCTACTCGCTCGCAGATGACACTTTAGATTACAAGCCTGTGCGAACCAAGCCAATGTCTGTTGAAACCTTTCCACCCAAGAAAAGAGTTTATTGATACCGTCCCATCCGGCTACATGGATCTACAAACGAAAAATGAGATTTAAAATACACCGTTACAATCCAGATGTTGATGAACAGCCTTACATGCAGGACTTTGTGCTGGAGCATGTCAAGCCTGGCATGATGCTGCGTGAGGCGCTGGTAGAGTTAAAAAATCAGGATGAAACGTTAACCTTCAGACACTCCTGCGGTGAAGGGGTTTGTGGATCTGATGGTATGAATATCAATGGACTAAATGGCTTGGCCTGTATTACACCCGTTGAGACATTGGCTGAACCAATAGAGGTTCGTCCCTTTCCTGGTGTGCCGATTATTCGTGATCTTGTCGTAGATATGACGGGGTTTTATAAACAGTACCACTCAGTCAAACCTTTTCTTATTCGTTATGATCCTCAGCCTGAGGTTGAAAATCTTCAGTCGCCCGAAGATAGGGATAAGCTAGATGGTCTCTATGAATGCATACTCTGTGGCTGCTGCTCAACATCCTGTCCCTCTTTCTGGTGGAACCCTGATAAATTTCCTGGCCCAGCGGCGCTATTACAGTCCTGGCGGTTCCTTGCCGACAGTCGTGATCAGGCAATGGAAGAACGGCTGGATGGGTTGGATGGCCCCTATAAACTGTTCCGCTGCCACACTATTATGAACTGTGCCTATGTCTGCCCAAAAGGTTTGAATCCAACCAAAGCCATTGGGCATATCAAAGCACTGATGCTGAAGCACTCGGTATAACTTCAGTATGAAAAACCCAGAGCGACAGCCGGGGCTGGAGCGTCTGCGTTGGCAATGTCGGCGCGGATTGCTAGAGCTTGATTTGTTGTTCGAAGCTTTTATAGATAATGGGTACTGTAACCTATCGGATGCAGAAAAAGAGCACTTCAATCAGCTTTTGGAATACCAAGACCAAACATTACAAGAATGGTTATTAGGAAAATCCTCCCCAGAAGATGAAGCCATGGCGCACATGGTCAAACTGGTTCGCGATGCAACTTAAATAAGCTTGTTGTCCACCTAAAAGGAATGATATCGCTTGGTTAAGAAGACCGTACCCTCGTTATACCTCTCGCCTGAATATTCAGCCATACTGTTTGTATTTATACTTGGTAGTCATTTGGCCGCTATCGGTGTGATGTTTCTTCTTCCGCTTGAACTATGGCTGCAGCTGCTCGTGTTATCTGCTATTGCACTAAATCTTATTCAGGGCATGCGTAACCATGTGTTACGTTCTAATAGTGCTGCTATAAAATCAGCTGAGTGGAACAGTGAAGGCGAGTGGACGCTATTCACCGCTAATGGAAATGAAGTGGTTGCGCAGTTACGGTCAACCAGCTATGTACAGCCATGGCTTATTATTTTGAATTTCTCAATCAGCCGCTTTAGACGGTGTAGTTTGATACTGTCCCCAGATGCTGTTGACCCTGGTTTATTGCGCCGACTAAGGGTTCGATTGAAACTGCTCGGCGCTGCCGATACTAATGTTTAAAGATAGTAATAACTGAGCCTGGGCCAAACAAATGGCAGCAAGAATTGAACCGCTGGGTTCAAGTAAAAATGATCATGTAGTATAAAGCTGTGATAGTCTGCTACCGAAGCGGTTATTTACTAGATGCCAGAAAATGCTAAATTGGCGTGAATAGAAGCTGATTAACACAAATAAATTAAATAATAGTATTCGGTTTAGGTTCCTATATATAGGAACCTACATATAGATACAAGTTTCTATATATAGGAACCTACATATAGATACAAGTTTCTATATATAGAAACTTTTTAATATATATAGAAACATTTGGCAGGGACAGCCTGCCGAATATTAACTGTTATACGCAAAGATAAATTATGGTGAAATTGTTAAAAATAATATTATTACTCGTATCAAGCTCACTTATTTTAGCTGGTTGCTATGATTATGTGCGTGGAATATCTCACGTTAATAGAAAATCACCATTGCCAGATAGTGCTTGTATTGCTGAAGCAATTAAATCAGTTCAAGGAGTATCTAATTATGTATATAAGGTTGAATCAGGTGGTCGTCCATTAATATTACATGGAATAGAAAAACCAAATAAAATTCACAGGCACACATATGTATTTTCAGGTCTCAATGGAAATTTCTACTTTAATGAAAATTATGCTGGGGAAGTTGAGTACCATCATACATATTTAGGGCTTAATCAAACTCCATCCCAAAAAGAAATTAATATAATTCGCCCAGTTATAAATAGGATTGAAAAACAAATTGAAAAAAAGTGCCAACTACAAGGGTTTGTCTCTGGAATTGAACAAGCCTGTATTGGAGTCAACTGTGAATAAAGCGTATAACAAAGTAAATCAACCTGACATTTTGTTCGCTAGCGCTCTCAAAATGACAGGTTATTTACGACGTTAGCACACAAAATAAATATGAAAGATCGTAATGGAAATGAAGTCAAAGTAGGCGATATAGTTCGCGTAACTGAATTATGCAAAGAACTTATTGAGATATTGCCAGCTGAAGAAAAACCGCATGTAGAAAATATGCTAGGAAATGAATATCCAATAGAAGAATTCCCGGAGCCTGGCAAGGCGAGTGTTTCTATTGAATGGCGCTATGAAGATGGTTCCATCGGAATAAGTGGTTTATATTTAATATCTGGTGAATTCGAATTAGTGAGTAAAGCAAAGTGCTAACAAGCTATTTAAACCATAATTAATAAAAAGTTTGCATTCACAAATGGAAATTGAGCCAAATATATTCACAAGAGCAGAATACTTAATTTACAAGTACGCTGATTGTTTTCTTGTGCCAATTCGCTCTGTTGCAGACCGTGATGTTGATGAAGCATTTAATTTGCCACACCATAAGTTAAATAAAAAAGAACTGACATTGCTTTTATTCAAGTTATTTGAGTCAGCTAATTTAGTTGCTAATTGTGACAAACGAGGTTATTTCACACCGACACATGATGAAATAATTACAGCAATGGGCGAGCCTGGCGTTGAGAATGATGATTATGATCACAAATTAGTAACTTATTATGGCTATACAAGCGCAGCAGTAGAAAGATATCGAGAGTTACAATCTGTATATAAAAATGAGTGCTAACAATGTAAATCAACCTGACATTTTGTTCGCTAGCGCTCTCAAAATGACAGGTTATTTACGGCGTTAGCCAAAAATATGATGACACAGTATTCTCTTAAAAACTTTCCACCTGAGGTTGTTGATGAGTGGCTCTCGACATACGTTAAGTCAGAAGGCTGGCCTCCTGCAATTGGAGAAGATGGTATTCCTACAGATAGATGGCGCTATCTATTGTCTCGGAGGCCTATTTCATGGTGGTTTGAAGGAGGCTGGGAAAAGCACACTGGGCATATATCAATTAACGATTTAACTGAGAGCAATAAAGAATCTATTGTCAAAATGGCATTGGCTTATTTAACTGGTCATGTAAACGAATACAGCACCCAGATCGGTGATTTGAAGTCAAGAATTTCAAGTATTATCGAGTATATTAAGGAAAACAAAACAATACCTGGTACACCAGTTCTGTACCTAGAAAATGGTAAATTTGCGATTTCTGATGGCAATCATAGGTTATGCGCTTACTACATATGCTATGGGTATTTTAATATCCCAACCCCTAAAGAGCTTAAGTTGTTGCCTAATGAGAACTTCAATTACTGGGTATACAAAAATGGCTAACAAGGTAAATCAACCTGACATTTTGTTCGCTTGCGCTCTCAAAATGACAGGTTATTTACGACGTTATGTGTAAAAGGATGATATGTACGTATTAGATGTATTTTCAGTAGCGTGGCTAATTGCAGGAAGTCTAATTCTAAAGCAAATGAATAATTTGTTAGCTGCCAATAAATTCAATAGGCTTTGACGTGGTCAAGGATTTTGTTACAACCCAGTTAAGCCGCTTTTTCCCGTATCACTAATTGTTTCTCAAAAGCATTCGGACTCAGATAACCCAAGTATGAATGCAGGCGCTTACTGTTATAAAAC
>Ga0316190_10003243_pt1:2500-11831 | contig 11831 bp, 7 predicted proteins | sample Eddworburrow2_MG_FD_204929 | JGI IMG/M metagenome (GOLD analysis project Ga0316190, IMG submission 204929) | Coastal sediment microbial communities from Maine, United States - Eddy worm burrow 2 | ecosystem: Environmental > Aquatic > Marine > Coastal > Sediment | place: USA: Maine... | reverse complement strand
GATGCGCTTTATCCGATCTGATGATTGCATCTGATCGGATGGTGTCATGCAGGTGATTCTGCTCCATATGGAATCAAACCCCGCGCTTTGAAGTCTTGAGTTTGCCGCATACCGTGATGGGTGATCTCGGGCAGTGTTGTCTATTCGGGGGTGATCTGCTGACCGATGTGCAGAACAAGGTCGGCTGTTGAACTCACATAGATACCGCAGTCGTCGTGCTGAAAGCCGGACATCAAGATGCGGGGCAGGTTCATGTCGCGCTCGGCGGTTTGTGGATTTACACTTATGGCGGCACACCTCTTAATGCGTTCGGCAACGCGAAATGCCGGCGTCCCTTCTACCTGCAATGTCTTTCCCAACCAGCCAAACTCTGCCCATGGTTGTGCGCCATCAATGTGGATGTTGGCACGAAACCTCAAGGGATCAAGCGGCTTTCCTGTCACGCGTTCGACCTCGCGTACACTTGCCAGGTTGAGGATCGAGATGAATTTTGCCGGTACATCGGTAAAATTGTGACCTTCGGCATGCACCACGCGCGGGCTGCCGCGCAGGTCGTCTTTCATGTATGCGGCCATGAACTGTTCGATGATCTGTCGTCCCACCGGGGTCGATAGATCACCACGCGCGATCTGCCTGCCGTCACGGTTTATGGTCAAAACCGGATTGCCACCGGATACATCCAGGTTTGTATCAAGGCCGGCGATCTTTTCATGGCTCATCAGCTGGGCAAAAGCAGTCTTGGGCAGGTATGCCGGAGCGGCGGCGTCGAACTTCTTCGCACCAGCCTCGATTGCCCAGCTGCGATCAAGCGGAAAATTCTTGCCGGCGCTGACCTGTATGGACTCATGGGTCTGTACTGACATGCCCTTCACCGGAAATGTATTCAACGCGCAGATGGTGATCTTGCTGGCCATAATTGGATTGTCCGAACCTTGTTATGGGGGAAATGCTCCCTATATCTGGCAGGAAGCATGGTGTTTGACCAGAGGTTGATGAGTGTTGGCTTGGAGCGGCATTCGTCTTTGGCCAGGCAGCAGTAGAATAGGGACAGGGGTCCAGACCCCGAATCCAAAACCGGGTATCCAGAATTCAGCGCCGAGATTACGGGCTGTGAAACAGGATATGCCACAAGGAGGTTGTAATGGATTTTGAAAAATATACCGAGCGTGCCAAGGGCTTTGTTCAAGCCGCCCAGAATCTGGCGTTGCGCGAAAACCACCAGCAGTTTTCTGCTGAACACATTCTGAAAGTGTTGCTTGATGATGAACAGGGCCTCGCGTCAGGTCTGATCAAGACCGCTGGCGGTGATTCCAAGGTGATCCTGGCCGACGTCGCCGATCGTCTTGCAAAGGTCCCGAAAGTGGAAGGCTCAGGTGCCGGCAAGATATATCTTGCACCGGAAACCGCCCGGGTGTTCGAAACCGCGCAACAGATTTCCAGCAAGGCAGGCGACAGCTTCGTTACGGCGGAACGGTTGCTGCAGGCACTGACGATTGAAAAATCCGGGGCACATGATGCGCTCAAGGCCGGTGGCGTTACGCCAACCGGACTGAACAAGGCGATTGATGAACTGCGTCAGGGGCGCACGGCGGACAGCGCGTCTGCCGAAGAAGGCTATGATGCGCTGAAGCGCTTTGCCCGTGACCTGACCGAAGCCGCGCGCGAAGGCAAGCTCGATCCGGTCATCGGCCGGGACGAGGAAATACGCCGTACGATCCAGGTATTGTCACGGCGTACCAAGAACAATCCGGTTCTGATCGGTGAGCCGGGTGTCGGCAAGACTGCCATCGCGGAAGGTCTGGCACTTCGCATTGTCAATGGTGATGTGCCAGAAAGCCTGCGCGACAAGAAACTGATGTCACTTGATATGGGATCGCTGATTGCCGGCGCCAAATACCGCGGCGAGTTTGAGGAACGGCTGAAATCCGTACTGTCGGAGGTGCAGGCAGCATCGGGCAAAATCATCCTGTTCATTGATGAGATGCACACGCTTGTGGGCGCGGGCAAATCGGATGGTGCAATGGATGCATCAAATCTGCTGAAACCCGCTTTGGCGCGCGGTGAATTGCACTGTGTTGGCGCAACAACACTGGATGAATACCGCAAGCATGTTGAAAAGGACGCAGCCCTGGCGCGGCGTTTCCAGCCGGTATTTGTGTCGGAACCAACGGTTGAAGACACGGTTTCGATCCTGCGCGGCCTCAAGGAAAAGTATGAGATGCACCATGGTGTGCGCATTACCGATGCGGCACTTGTGGCAGCGGCCAACCTGTCCAATCGTTATATCACGGATCGGTTCTTGCCGGACAAGGCCATCGACTTGATGGATGAGGCCGGTTCGCGTCTGCGTATGCAGGTTGATTCAAAGCCGGAAGCGCTGGACGAACTGGATCGCCGCATCATTCAGTTGAAGATCGAGCGCGAGGCCCTGAAGAAGGAGTCCGACAAGGCCTCCCAAAACAGGCTAGGCAAGCTGGAAAAGGAACTGGCCGATCTTGAGGAAAGCTCGGCCGAGCTGACCCAGACCTGGCAGGCAGAAAAGCAGAAGCTCAACGAAGCCCAGAAGATCAAGGAAGACCTGGATCGGGCGCGTGTTGAACTGGAGCGTGCACAGCGTGGCGGCGATCTGGCCAAGGCAGGCGAGCTTGCCTATGGAACGATCCCGCAACTGGAGAAAAAACTCACCGAGACGGAAGCCGTCTGCAAACCCGCCAACCCCTTGATGGAAGAAGCGGTTACCGAAAGCCATATTGCAGGCGTGGTTTCGCGCTGGACCGGGATTCCGGTCGACAAGATGCTGGAAGGCGAACGCGAAAAACTGCTCACCATGGAAGCGGAACTCGCCAAGCGGGTTGTCGGACAGGCTGATGCGGTACATTCCGTTGCAACGGCGGTCCGCCGCGCGCGTGCCGGACTTCAGGACCCGAGCCGGCCAATCGGCTCGTTCATGTTCCTGGGCCCGACCGGTGTTGGTAAAACCGAGTTGACCAAGACACTGGCGTCATTCCTGTTCGATGATGAGCATGCAATGGTGCGTATCGACATGTCGGAGTACATGGAGAAGCATTCGGTGTCCCGGTTGATCGGCGCGCCGCCCGGATATGTCGGCTATGATGAAGGCGGCGCATTGACCGAAGCGGTTCGCCGCAGGCCTTACCAGGTGATCCTGTTTGACGAGATTGAAAAAGCACATCCCGATGTGTTCAATGTTCTGCTGCAGGTGCTTGATGACGGTCGCCTGACGGACGGCCAGGGCCGCACCGTCGACTTCCGCAACACGCTGATCATCATGACCTCCAATATCGGGGCGGAGTTCCTGGTTGCGCTCAAGCAGGACGAAGCTGCTGAAGCTGCCCGCGGGCAGGTAATGGAGATGGTTCGTGCCCACTTCCGGCCTGAATTTCTCAACCGGCTGGACGAGATCATCCTGTTCAACCGGCTCAAGCGGGAAAACATGGGAGCCATCGTGGACATCCAGTTGTCCCGCCTGGCCAAGCTTCTGGAGGATCGCAAGATTATTCTGGACCTTACCGACGAGGCACGCGATTACCTGGCCAGCCAGGGGTATGATCCCGCCTATGGCGCACGCCCGTTGAAGCGGGTCATCCAGAAGCTGGTTCAGGATCCGCTGGCGGAAGCCATACTTGAAGGTCGGGTTCACGATGAGCAGACCGTCAGTATCGATGTCGGCAAAGGCGGCCTGACTTTCACCGGCGAAACCGGCGATGACCTGGAAGCTGCGATCATCACCCCGGATCTCGGTGATGACGGGTCCAAACCGGCCAGCGTTCACTAGGCCAACATGGGTTCAATTGAACCCATGAACCTGATCCAGATCATGATGCGCTTGGTACGCGACACTTTGCTGAGGTGTCGCGTGCCTGCGCGTCAGTGCTGTCCAGATTGTGCCCGAATCCGCTCCGTATATACTTTTGCGGGACAGGCTTTGCCGCTACCATGCCTGCATGAACTACTCCCTCAATGCCAGACTGCGTGAAACCATTAGCCGGAACCTGTCTGCGCATGAACGCATTGCCGTTAGCGAGGTAGCCTTGCGAAAGGCTGCCGTGGCGCTGGTTATCAGCGCAGCGGCGCAAGATGCACCCGGTGATATCGTGGTGACATTGAGGGCCAGCAGGTTGAACCGGCATGGCGGCCAGTATGCCCTGCCGGGCGGACGGCTTGACGAGGGCGAAAGCGTCATTGAAGCAGCCCTGCGCGAAACCCACGAAGAAGTAGGCCTGTACCTGGAAACATCATCGGTTCTGGGGTTGCTGGATGATCTGGTGACCCGATCAGGATTCGTTATCACACCGGTCGTGGCGTGGGCGGGCGTTGATCCCGGCTTTGAAGCTGACCCCGGCGAGGTTGCCCAACTCTATCGCCTTCCACTGGAAGAGCTGGACGCGCCTTCGGTTCCGGAAACGGTTCCCGACAGAGCTGGTGGCAAGCCGGTCATGTCGGCAGTGTTTCCAACAATAGGACAGCGAATGTATGCGCCAACGGCTGCACTTTTGTACCAGTTTCGCGAAGTGTGCCTGCATGGCCGGTCAACCCGTGTCGGCGATCTTGGCCAGCCTGAATTCACGCGGAGTTGAACCGATGATCGCGATGCTCAAACAGCATGTTATCGCCCGTGGGCTGGCGATCCTTCTGCTCGGTCTGACCGTGCCCATCGCCCACGGGGAAAATCTGTCGCCCATGGAAATTGCGCGCAAGTCAGTCGTGACCGTGCTGCCGGTCTGGCCGGGGCGTCCGGCGAACCTGGACGAACCGGCAGGCAGTGGCGTGGTCCTGGGTGATGGCCGCACCATTGTGACAGCTGATCACGTGCTGGGGCCGGCGCGGACACTTATGCCGGTGCTGGTGCGCGATGATGATGGCACAGGGTATCGAGCGCGCATTGTTGCACGTCACAAGGCAAGTGACCTGGCGGTCCTGCGGATTGATGAAAAGCTGCCGGCACTGGCAAAGCGCGGGCCTGAACTGAGCCTCGGTGATGAAGTCTGCGCCATCGGCAACGCGTTCGGCGTTGGACTGTCGGTCAGTTGCGGCCGGGTATCTGCGGTTCACCGCGCCGGTATCGGCTTCAACGCGATTGAAGATTTCATCCAGACTGACGCTGCAGTGAACCCGGGCATGTCCGGTGGGGCGCTTGTGGATATGCAGGGCCGTTTTACCGGGATGCTGTCTGCCATTTTCACCAAGACATCAGATGCAAATATCGGGATGAATTTTGCGATTGATGCGAAGCTGGTTCAGGTCATTGCCGATAGCCTGGTCAACACCGGCCGATTTGTGCCAACCGCGACAGGGGTGGTGTTGCGGGCTGTGCCACGCAGTGGTGAAGCAGGCAGACAGGGTGTGCTGGTCGTGAAAATCATGCCCGGACTGCCCGGTGACAAATCGGGGCTCAAGACTGGCGATATCGTGTATCTGGCAAATGGCAGACGCACCCGAAAGCCGCAGGACTGGTTGTCTGTAATGGCCGGCAGGCGATCAGGTGAACGGGTTGAGGTGTCCGGCCTGCGAGACGGCAAGCCGTTTCAGTGGCAGATGAGCGAATAGACCATACCCGTCAAAACCGTAAAAATGGTCTATTGCCCGTTGACCTGTGCGATTTGAATTGAAGACGGCGCTTCCTGCATGAGAGCCAGAATCTTGCCCTTCTGCCGCTTGAATGCCTTCAGTTCCTCACCGGTCAACTGCTGGCTCGAGGTGGCAATCTGTACCCGGCGCGGGTTGACCGGACGCCCGCCTTTGCGGACTTCGTAATGCAGATGAGGGCCGGTAGACCGGCCGGTTGTACCGACATAGCCAATCACCTGGCCCTGACGGACGTGTTGGCCTTTTTTCAGTTTGGCTGTCTTGCTCATGTGAGCATAAAGCGTTGAGTATTTACCAGTGTGTTTGACGACGACAGCCCGACCATAGGAGCCCCGCCAGCCTGCATGAACGACTACGCCATCGCCGGCTGCCTTGATCGGGGTACCACGTGCCGCACCGAAATCAATGCCGGTATGGAGTTTGTTATAGCCCAGCAGCGGATGCCGGCGCATGCCAAAACCAGAGGTGATACGGGCACCGGAAATGGGTGTTCGCATCAATGACTTGCTGGCACCTAAGCCGTTCTCGTCATAGTACGAGGTCTGGCCCTTGGCATCAGTGAACCGGTAGTAAATATGATCGCGTCCGGATGTGCGCAACTTGGCATAGTGCAGGACTTTTCGTTTGGTCGATGAGCCACTGAGCGGATTGCCGTAGAACAGGTCGATCAGGTCGCCTGCATGGATCTGACGCTGCAGGTCAATATTGTGACCGAGAACCTTCATGGCTGCGTTGACAACGTAGTTTGGAACACCATTGTCGCGGGCGGCCGCATAAATCGAGGACGACACTTTTGCCCTGGCGCGATAATGCGGTGCATTGGCAATGCGCGATAGCGGCTTGGCTTTTTTGCCGCCACTGGTCGCTATGTACCGGCCATCGTCGTCTGATTCGACAATCAGTTCTTCGCCACCAGGAGGGGTAAACGATACCCGCACCGGTGCGATAACCTCATTGCCGTAGAAATCCTGCTGTTTGTCCAGCGTAACAGAGTATCTCTGGCCCACGCGAACAAGCCGGCCGGGAAATACCGGCTCGATTGCTGCTGCGACGGCTTGCGCACTTTCGACCGTGACGCCGAGGCCGATCATACGACCAATCAGTGTGTCGCCCTGGCGCAGGACAAGTTCCTCATCCACAGGCTCGGGCGGCAGCGTCTTGGAGACACTGGTCGAGTTGCCTGTATCCGGCAGGGAGGCCAGCTCTATGCTGTTTTCAAGTATGGTTGGATCACCATAGGCCAGCGCGTTGCTGCCTGGAGCAGGGTAGCCGTTTTCCGGCAACAAATCTCCGGTTGCGTTAATGCCGCTCGTATCGGCCTGGCCCTGAATGTAGGCCACCGACAATGGCTGCATCGGACTGGCGGATACTGCCTTGGCGATTGCACCGTTGAAATCGCCCTTGGTTGACGTCTGGATGAAACTTGCAGGCTCAAGCGTTGAGTTGGCGGATTGAAAATTCGGCGACTGCCAACTGTTGGCGAAGACGCCTTGAGTCGCAGTAGGTCCGCTCAACGCAAGCCAGGCAGCGGCGGCGCCGCTGAACAAGGTCAACGTCACCATGCTTACCAGCTGGAAATTGCTGGATTTTGTTTTCTGAACAAGGAAAAAATCTGTGCTGTCACCGGCAAGGTCATCGATGCTGAGCTTACGAGCGGTCTCTGTCAAAGAGCCTGCCTGATGTGGCCGCACCTTCTTGAACAATGACTTCAACCCGTAGAACCCCTTGACCTGGCTGGATCATAAGCACCGCTCAAACGGCGAATTACAATCCGGTTTAAAACCCCGGATTAATGCTCCCACATCCATCCAGCGCAGTTTTATCGTCACGCAGTCACGCAAACCTGACAAACGCTATGCCGAACGCAGTATAAAACTGCAGATCAACCGTCCCCGCCAGCTATGCTGACAATGCCCGCCCGTCCGCATCCTGTCAACCTTTTGAGATGCTGTGAAGCTGTAAAACCTGAGCCTGCACAATGAGTTGACGTTAGCGATGGTGAAGTTGTAAGGCGAATCTTTGACAACCACTTGCGGCCCATATTGGAAGAATTTGGTTTATCAGCCGTTAACTCGCCAATAATTGACAAAGTTTAATGATTTGCCTTTTTTAGGACACAAAGCCGTCATTTTGAGGACGCTTTAAAGCCCGCAAAAACGCCAATTGTGGCAAGGGGAATAAAGGCGGCAAAAACCCACACGGCAACGAGTTTTGAAGTCTGCGCCGACAGCCCCCCGGAAAAGCCGGCAGAGTTGGCAACAAGGCCGGCGGCGGCGGCACCAAGGGCATAGGCGATTCGTTGAACCAGTGGAATTGATGCCGCAGCAATGGAGCGGTCTTCCTCGTTCACGGATTCGACCAGCCGCCGGATAATAAAGCTCCAGAACATGCCGAATCCGGCTCCCTGCAACACTGCAAATACGCAGATCAGCCAGACCGGCCCCGACACCATGGTAACGGCAAACCCCAGCAATCCGATGAACACCGCGCTTGTGCCGGTTCTGATAACCAATGTCTCGCGGTGTTCAGGTACGCCGGCCAGCATGATCGCGGCGAGCGACCAACCTATTGATTCCAGGGCAATAACATACCCGGTTTCGATTGCCGACAGGTGGTGCAGTATGCGCAAAAGGACAGGTCCGAAAATGGAAAACGAGATGGTCGACGCCGACAAGGCGAACACCATCAACAAGGAGTTGCGGGCCGTGCTGCCGGGTGTCCGGACTGCCTTTGGGAGGATGTGGCCCGAGGCGCGGTTCTGATCGATTGCCAGAAACGCAATCAGGCCCGCAAGTCCGGCAGATCCCGCCATTGTGGCCGCCAGCAGGTTGGCGGTGGTGCCGGCCCAGGCAATGGCGACAATTGAAGCGGCAAGAATGGCCAGCCGCCGGGCTGGAAAAACACTGGTTTTCCGGTCGTTTATGGCTTCTGGGTGTTCATTGACGGTGTCGCCAGCGTGCTGTGCAGGTATTATAATGTAGGTAGCACCTGCCAGCACTGCCGCCTGGACACCGAAAAACCAGAACGCACCACGCCACCAGTCTGCCTGTGCGAACAGCCCGCCAACCAGCGGACCCATGAAGGCTGCTATTCCCCAGATCGCCGACAGCAGCGCAAACAATTGCGGCCAGATTGACCTGTCAAACAGTTTGCCGACCGCAATGAATGCTACGGCAACAAGGCCGCCGCCGCCAAAGCCCTGTGCCAGACGGCCAAGCAGCATGACCTCCATTGTCGGTGCCATTGCCGACACAGCACACCCGGCGCCATAGATCAGCGCCGACATGGCGAACCCGGGGCGCAGCCCGGAGCGGGCGACCTGCAGGCCCATGCCGGCGCCGGCCAGGATTGATCCAAGCTCGTAAAGCGCAAGTGTCCAGCCGAGCAATTCGATGCCGCCAATATCGCTGACGATGTCGGTGATCAACGTCGACATGACCAGTTCATCGGCAGCGTGCAGCCAGATGCCCAGTCCCAGGAAGGAAAACCGCAGCAACACACCTGATCTGGCCAGTTGGCGCCAGTTCGGCCGGGCAGGAGCCGGTGGCAGGTCACGCGGTGGTTGACGTCCGGTGTTGTTCATCACCGCGCCCTGCCGGAGTTGGCGGGCGCCTTTGACCGGATGATGTAGGAGCAGCGACGTGCTCCATCCATCAGGTAGTCTTCGCGTTCGACTGAAAAGGCCCTGCCGAGGACCTGTCTGAACACGGCCAGTTCTGACCGG
>Ga0316190_10003242_pt1 | contig 11832 bp, 9 predicted proteins | sample Eddworburrow2_MG_FD_204929 | JGI IMG/M metagenome (GOLD analysis project Ga0316190, IMG submission 204929) | Coastal sediment microbial communities from Maine, United States - Eddy worm burrow 2 | ecosystem: Environmental > Aquatic > Marine > Coastal > Sediment | place: USA: Maine | collected... | reverse complement strand
CCAAAGATAGAAAAACCCGTCAAATGGAAGACTTCCGCTCCAGGTGGCTATGGCTGGCGAAGCATGATTTTTTCAAGAGGAGTCTTGTAGTAAACCGGCAGACCCGATTCACCGTCATCGATACCTGTTCCGTCAACCCTTTGCCTGCGTTGCCAGATAACAGGTGTAATGGCTTTCACCTTTTTGCTGATCTTCCGGGTATCCGCATCCAGGATCCATTCCTCATGAAAATGGACGGAGAGCAATTGCTTTCGCAGATCATAGAGGGGACTGATGGGAGCCTGCCTTTGGATCAGTTCAATAAGACCGGCCTGCAAGTTCCGGGTATACAGGTCCATGGAATCGGGTTCCGAAAATGCCTGGTTCCGTGATTCCACCAGGTGGGGATCGAGCAGCATGAATTCATAATTTATGTCCTTGATCCGGGTGATTCCGGGTGGAAGAGAATGGTCCTGTTGCTCCCGTGAACATTCGAATTCAAAGCCTGTGACCTCTTTTGTCAGGGAGCCTTTATCCAGGAAAGTCCATTGTTCCATGAATTCTATGAAGCATGCACTGTCGCCCGTATTGCCAATCTCATCTGGCACCTCCACAAAGTCAATGATCCTGTGATAACCTGCTTGCGCAGTCAGGGGACTCACATAAAAACCAGTAAAGGCAGTAAGCAGGATAAAGGCTATGGAGCGGAGGCATCTCATTCTTACTTTTGTCTTTCGGGAAGTTTGCCGCATTGGGCATTGGCTCCTATACGGAAGGGTATTTTCACACCCAGATCCACACTCCAGGCACTTCCATCGTAGGAGATGGTGTTCAGGGTGGGTGTCTCGGGAATGCTGTTGCTAACCTCAATATGATCGGCCTGTATGAAGCCCTGCATGTAGTTCACATACAGGGTGACAATCAGCGGAAACTCCAGGGGTAGTTTATATTCTGTCCCAGCACCAAGCCTCAAAACGGGCATGACAGGGCTGCTTCTGGAAGCTGAATAGGAGGTGGTGGCGCTGACCTGGGCCGAGCTTGTAGGTGAATAATAAGTAAAGTCGCCCGTGCCCTGGTTGTAGGCCTCCCTGGCGAAATGGGTAAGCACTGAGACTCCTCCATTGATCGCCAGATGGACCTTCCCCTTATACACATCGTAGAAATACCTGATCCTGACCGGGAATTCCAGGTACATGGGTGCGGGAACACTGGTCACATAATCTACTTCATGATCGTACATGATGGCATAAAAGGTGCTGGATCGCTGATAGTAAACACCCACATCCACACCCAGGTCAGCAGTAAGCATGTAGCCCGCATAGATGCCGGTGTGCAGGTTGGAATAACGGAGTACACCTCGATCGCTCATGGGCAAGGCCCCCACGGCCGGATTAGTGCTGCTGAACTGGCGCCAGAGAGAAGCGATTTCACCACCCAGGTAGACCTGTCCCCTTTTGTCCACAGACTTCCCCTTGTAAACCGAATTTTCTATCCTTGCCCGCACCCGGTAGTCTTTGTTTTGCCAGATGTTGCTAAGCGGAAGATTGAAAGCAAGGGTCGTGTAGAGCGAATTGCCTTTGGAGGTATAGGTAGTGGATGTTGGACTGCCCGATTCCCCAGCATAGTCCAGTGTGTATACATCCGTGGGATCATCAAAGATTGCGGTCATGTATGAGAGGTTGAAGGAGGCCCGCCAGGCCCCGGAAAGGGAAAGATTGACGCCCACTCCCACTTCAAGCATATGGGAGCTGGGCTGATCAAAAACCTGTTGAACATCGTAGGTATAGGCCGAACCATCAGGAGCCGATAGCAGGCTCGAGTATGTGTACAGGGTCTCGGGTTGCGAATGAATGCGATGGATATAGCCTACCCTGGGAGTAAAACTGACAGGGAACACGGTGGGCTGAATCCTGTACTCGGCTCTCAGGGGGATCAAAAAAGAACTGAAAGAGCTCCACTTAACCTGGTGAGGGCGTTCATCGACCATCGAGATACCATCTTTCAGGGGCGCATAAAGCAGTCCGGTGACCACAGAAAGATTCGGTATAATCTCCTGTCCTACAGTAATGCCTGTCACGTAACTACGCACATTGGCCTTTTGAAATACACGACCCGGATCATCCACTTTCAGCATGTTCCACATGCTTCCCGCTTCAATGGTGAGGGTGGTCTTTAGTTGTGCGCTTACCTGCAGGCTTAAAAGGACAGACAGGGTGAGCATCAGGAAAGAATATTTTCTGGCATCCATGGGCAAGGGCAATTTGGCTACATCATAAACGAAAAAGCGTTTGGATCATTGCATTCCGGGCCCTTAAGATATAGAATTCTGTCAGAAAGTCATGGTAAAGATGGTCTCCTCGTTGGGTATGGATTTGGCAGTGATGGTGCCTCCATGGAGCCGCAGGATCTGCCTGGAAAGACTAAGCCCGATTCCCGATCCGCTACGCTTGGTGGTAAAGAAGGGAATGAAGATCTTATCAATCACATCGTCCAGGATCCCCTGGCCATTATCTATCACCTGGATGGTGGGTCGCCCTCTTTTATTGTAGAAGCCTCTGATATGGATCCGGCCGTCTTTGGATCCACCCAGAGCCTGCACGGAATTTTTTATCAGGTTGATCAACACCTGCTCGATCATCTGTTCATCGATCTGTACCTCAATGGTATCGGGCTCCATGGTGGTGCTCAGAACGATGTCTTTCTTCTGGGCCTCCTTTTTCATCAGGGTATGCACATGCTGGATCAGTTCATGCATATTGACCACTGCGAAGTTGGGTTCGGGAATTTTGGTCAGGCTCCTGTAGGTCTCCACAAAATTCATCAGGCCCGTGCTTCGCTTGTTAATGGTTTGCAATGCTCCCTGGATCTCTTCGAGGGTACCCAGGTCCATCTCGGGCATATCTTTTTCGCCTTTGGTATAGGGTTTGACCATGGTCTCCACCGTGGACGAGAGGGAGGAAATGGGGGCAATGGAATTCATGATCTCATGGGTCAGAACCCGGATCAGTTTCTGCCAGGCTGCGGTTTCCTGTTCCTCCAGTACATTCTGGATGTTTTTAATAGTGCTCAGCACGATCACCTTGTCCTTCACCTTGAATTCGGTGGCAAAGATGGCCAGCTGCAGGATATCTTCTTCGTCCTGCACCTTTACCAGTTTGTTCTCACCCGGATTGAGAGCAAGAAGAGTGTTGGCCAGTTTTTCGCTAAGGGGCCTCAACATGTTGATGTTCCGAAGGTTGTTTACCTGGAACAGCTTCTTGGCAGCCGGATTTATCATCTCAACCGTACCATCGCGCTGGTAGGCCAGGATACTCACATCAATGCTCTGCACTATGCTCTGGAGATAATGGAAATGCTCTTCCCGTTCAGATCTCACCTGCTGAAAATCTCTCATCACATCGTTGAAGGCAGCATTTAACTCATCGAAGGAAGAGCCACGGTCACTGATCTGGAAGGTGCGGGTGAATTCTGAGTAACGGATCGACTCCAGAAATCCGGCCAGCTCCCTGTTGGTGCGGTCCACATACCTGATGAGCGACCACACCTGATAGATGATCAGTCCAGTCACCAAAATGGGCGTAAAGGTGAAGGTGCTGTTCAGGGTAATGAACAGGGCGAGGCACGTGGATGTAATCAAGAGTACCCTGAGTACGATGTTAAATCGAAATTGCTTAAAGCCCATGTTTTTCCATTCTTCTGTAAAGCGACGTCCGGGTCAGCCCCAGCTGCGTAGCAGCCTGGGTAACATTCCCCTGGTTGGTCTTCAGTACTTTTTCAATGATGGTTTTCTCTATATCTTCCAGGTTATAGGATTCCAGTTCGAGTCCCCCGCTGCTTTTGACACCCGAGGAGAGGATGAAATCGTCAGGACCCAGACTGGTGCCGTCACACATGATAACTGCACGCTCGATGGCATGCTGTAATTCCCTCACATTGCCCGGCCAGTTGTACTGATTCAGCCTTTTGATGGCAGAGGATTGAATGTTCCGGATCGGCTTGCGGTATTTCCTGCTGTATATTTTCAGAAAGTGGTCGGCCAGTAAGGGTACATCTCCCGTGCGGTCCCTCAGGGAGGGCAGGTGGATCTCCACCGTATTGATCCTGTAGAGCAGGTCCTGACGGAATACCCCGTCGGCCACTTCCTGGTGTATGTTGCTATTGGTGGCACAAATCATTCTCACATCGATGGGAATGGGTTTGGTATTTCCCACCCGTGTAATCTCACGCCTCTCGAGAACAGTAAGTAGTTTGGATTGCAGGGGATAGGTGAGGTTCCCGATCTCATCAAGGAAAAGGGTTCCGGAGGAGGCTATTTCAAACCTGCCCTGTTTCATTTTATGTGCATCTGTAAAGGCTCCTTTTTCATGACCGAAAAGTTCACTCTCGAAAAGCGTTTCGGGGATAGATCCCAGGTCCACGCTGATGAATACTTCGTCCTTGCGGAGAGAATCGCGGTAGAGGGCCCTTGCCACAAGCTCCTTCCCGGTTCCGTTTTCACCCAGAATCAACACATTGGCATCGGTGGCAGCCACCTTTTTAATGGTGCTGAATACCTCATACATTTCCGGTGACTGACCCACAAAATCGGTATAGGGTTGATCCAGTACCGCGCTGATCTCCTGCTGTTTGAGTTTCAGACTCTGTGCCTGCAGACGGGTACGACGCAGACTGATGGCCGAATTGATGGTGGCAAGGATCTTTTCGTTCTGCCAGGGTTTCAGGATAAAATCGGTGGCTCCCATTTTAATGGCTTTCACTGCCTTCTCAGCATCGCCGTAGGCTGTGATAAAGACCACCACAGCCTGGTCATCAATCTCCAGAATTTGGGAGAGGGCATCGAATCCCTCCTGACCGCTGATGGCATCCTTGGTGAAATTCATATCCAGGAGGATCACATCCCAGTCCTGTTTCTTCATTACTTCCGGAATACGTTCCGGACCGGAGAGGGTTTCTATTATCTCTACGTGGGGACGCAGCAGCAACTTCAGGGCAAAGAGGATGTCTTCATTGTCATCCACTGCCAGGATTCTACCAATTTTTTGTTCCATCTTCAGTGTTTAGTATCGTTTGACCATCTATTCTTGCAAAAAGAGTGCCTTATTGTGCAATCTATTCAGATTCAGCTTATTTCTTGGATAAAGATAAGATTAAATCTTAATGGAGTGTGCGAAATCGTACATATTAATCCCAAAATCGAACACTTTTTAGGAGGTGAAGTGTCCGGTACAACATTTAAGTTATACATTATCAAAATGTTACTTCTTTTGGCACAGCTTCTGCATTAGAAGGGCGGAATAAAAAATCTTAAAGATGAACGATCACGATCAGGCTGGAATGGACCGCAAACTTGAGAAAAAGGGATTCTTTTCCCGTAAAACCCTCTGGTACTTCGTATTTGGAGCTTTAATGCTTGCTGTACTGGGGGTAATTATTTTCGGGGACAAGAGCTCCAAATACAACGTAGATGTTAGCCGCATCACCATAGAAGAGGTAAAACAAGATGTGTTCCAGGATTACATTACTGTGCAGGGAACTGTGGAACCAATCACTACCATCTACCTGGATGCTGTGGAAGGGGGAAGCGTAGAAGAAATCCTGATTGATGAAGGAAATATGGTGAAGAAGGGGGATGTGATTATCCGATTGAACAATGACAACCTTCTGCTGGAAATCACCAATGCTGAGGCCCAGATCGTAAGATCCATCAATGAGCTCCGGACTGCCCGCCTGCAAATGGACCAGACCAGGCTGAACTACATGCAACAGATCATAGAGCTTCAGATGACCATGGCGCAGTCCAAGCGCTTGTACGATAACAACAAGGTTCTCAGGGAGCAGGGCCATATTTCCAGGGAGGAATTTGATCAATCCAAGGAAGGCTATGAATCAACCAACGAACTTCTGGAGCTTGTGCTTGAGAACTATAAGAATGACTCCCTGTACAGATCCATCCAGATCAATTCGCTGGAAGCCTCTGTGAAAAGCATGGAGACCAGCATGGAGATCATCCGCAGGCGCATGGATAATCTGAACATAAAAGCCTCTGCAGATGGAGAGCTGGCTTCCCTGAACCCGGAAATTGGGGAGGTGGTCACCTACGGAACCCGCGTAGGCACCATCAATATCCTGGATTCCTACAAACTCAGGGTCGATATCGATGAGCATTATATTGCACGCATCCAGAGAGGACTCACCGGGGAGTGTGATTTTGCAAGCACACCCTACTCCGGCGTGATTACCAAGATATACCCGGAGGTGGCAGGGGGTCGCTTTGCTGTGGACATGGTTTTTACCGAAGAGATTCCTGAGCAGATCCGGATCGGACAAACTTCCCGTATACGCTTGCAGCTGGGTGAATCCAAGGAGGGCATATTGCTTACCAAGGGAGGATTTTACCAGACCACAGGAGGCCAATGGGTCTTTGTGCTGGACGAGACAGAAGAGTTCGCCATAAAGCGTGATATCAGCATCGGACGTCAGAATCCCAGGTACTATGAAGTGCTCGGCGGACTTGAGCCTGGTGAGAAGGTGATAGTCTCCTCCTACCAGAACTATGCCGATCATGACAAACTTATGCTGAAACATAACCGCTAATCCCATCGCCATGAAGAAAATCATATTAGCTTTTGCAGTGCTTTTCCTTGCTTCCAGCGGGGTATGGGGACAGACCGAATCACCATGGACCATGCAGCAGTGTATTGACCAGGCCTTGCAATACAACCTGGAATTGAAAAGGCAGGAGCTGGTCCTGAAGTCCACCGGACAGGATCATCGGCAGAGCAAACTGGACCTGCTTCCCAACCTGAACGGAAGTTTGCAACACGAACTGGGTTCGGGCCGTGTACTGGACCGGGGTACCTACGAATGGAAAGATGCAAATGTAAGTCAGGGAGGCCTTGGTATGCAGAGCGATCTGACTCTCTTCGACGGATTGCAGGGTTTGAACAACATGAAAATGAACAAGGCCAACTATCAGATGAACCAGGAGAACCTGGAGGCCCTGGTGGACAATGTAACCATTCAGGTGATTACCGGTTACCTGGATCTGCTGCGGAATCAGGAACTGGCCACTGTGGCCGATACGGTGGTAAAGGTAAGCCGCCAGCAGGTGGAACGAATGGAACGCCTGGTGGAGGTGGGAAATGAGCCCAAGGGGCGTCTGCTGGAGGTAAATGCACAACTCTCGGCCGAGAAATTGCTTTATACCCGTGCTGTCAACGCCCGTGAAATAGCCAGACTCAACCTGATGCATGTGATGAACCTGAGCGATGCAGATGGCTTCGAGATTGAAAAACCTCTTCTTCCCGATCCTTCTGTATTAGCAATCCCCGATCTGGACTCGGTGTTTCAGTATGCACTGGTAAATCTGCCCCAGATCAAAAGTACAGAATTTGGCATCGAGTCGAAGGAACGCAACCTCGCCATGCAACGAGGGAGTCGTTCGCCCAGGTTATATGCAAGCGGAATGTATTATTCAAACTATAGCGACGGATTAATAAATCCCCTGGATCCGGATCCCTCGAATCCAACCATGGATTACCCTACCAGCGAGCAAATCACCAACAACCAATACAAGCAGGTTACGGTGGGTTTGAATATTCCCATATTCAACCGGTGGCAGGTACAGACCAACATCAATAAAGCCAAACTGGATCTTCAGGACGCAGAGTACCAGTATGAAACTGCGGTATTATTGATGCAACAAACCCTTCAGCAATACCATACCGAAGCATTGGCAGCCCAGGACAATTACCTTTCGGCCCAGGAATCAGTAGCCAACAGCGATGAGGCCTACCGCTTTGCCCTGGAAAAATTCAGGGTAGGAACCGGTACCTCGCTGGAGCTGCAACAGGCACGCAGCCAATTGTACGAGTCCGCTTCAGACATGATTTCCTCCAAGTACGTGCTGATATTTTATACCAAGATTCTGGACTTCTACATGGGTAAGGAGATTGTATTTTAGGAGATTACAGGAGAAGTCTTATTTTTGTAACAGCTCTTCCCAACTTTGTTACAATGAAAAGACTTCTTTTCCTTCTCCTTTTTACCCTCCCGGTGCTGGCTTCGGGCCAGGTGGTCAACTTTGCAAAAACTCTTCCTCAACGTGCCTGGAGTGTAGGAATTACTCCAGCCTACCATGCCGACAGGAATGTCATTCTGTTCGAAGGGGGAGGTCCCTCCATTGCGGTAAACGGTGGCTATGGCCTGCTCTACTCTTTGGATGTAAATGCCCGCTTCATTTACTTTTTCAACGGGCCCCATTACATCGGAGTCGACGCGCAATACCTGGTATACGAAGCGCGAAAAACCTATGTCTCGGTCCTTGGCGGCTTGCATTATTGGGATCAATTCGGGGCCGATTTCACGGGACTATTTACCTATACTCCGCAATTTGAGTGGAGTCTTTCGACCGGAATCGATATTGACATCAGTTTTGCCTCGGTGGTGAATCCCCGTTTCTGGATCCCACTCAACGTAGGCTATAACATCAATGAGATGATTTTCCTTTTTGCAGAGTACAACCTGCCCATATCGGACCGGTCGTGGGACATCTTTGCCATAGGGGCCAATATTATTCTCCGCTAAACACCAGCTCTCCGCCCGAGTAGGTGGATTCTACCTTGATTTTGAACAAGTTTTCCTCCGCTGAGGTCATCAGATCTGTTGTGGTGATGGTCAGGTCGGCCAGCTTCCCTGGCTCGATGCTGCCTTTCAGGTGCTCCTCCTGTCCGGCCCTGGCGGCCCAGATGGTCATGGCGCGAAGGGCCTGTTCCCTGCTAAGCGCATTTTCCTTCTGGAAGCCTTCTGCAGGAAAGCCACTCTGGTCCTTTCGTACCACCGCTGCATAAAATCCAAACAAAGGATTGATCCGCTCCACGGGAAAGTCACTTCCATTGGGCAGCCATCCGTTTTGCTCCAGCAAATCCTTGAAGGCATAGGCCCCCATCATGCGCTGTATCCCCACCCGCTTTTCTGCCCAGTACATGTCTGAGGTGGCATGAGTGGTCTGCACCGAAGGGAGGATGCTGTAATCGCCAAAATAGTGAAAGTCGTCGGGGTGAATGATCTGGGCATGCTCGATGCGCCATCGACGGTCGTTCTTCCCTTCCAGAATCTTGGCATAGATCTTCAGGGTTTCCCGGTTGGCCCCATCCCCGATACAATGGGTGGCCACAGCATAATTATTTGCATATGCTTTTTGACAATGCTCTTCCAGGACTTCCAGCGGGGTGACATATAGTCCCACGTTTCCGGGATCGTCAGAATAGGGCTCAATCATTCGGGCTCCCCTTGAACCCAGGGCCCCATCGGTAAAAAGCTTGATGGTGTTCACAGAAAGGTGATCGGTCTGGTAAATGCCTTTCTCCACAAAATGAGTGAAGTTATCTTTGGATGGACTTAGCCAGGCATTGATTCGGATTTTCAGTGATCCCTTTTGATGTTCCGAGTCGATCAGCTTGACCACCCTGTAAGAAAGTCCGGCGTCCTGCACCGAGGTAAGTCCCACTTCAAAACAATTTTGTTCGGCCTGACGAAGGGCTGTAATCATCTCCTCCTCCGTGGCGGCAGGTATTTGGGATCCCACCAAAGCAATGGCGTTGTCCACCAGAATTCCATTGGGTTCGCCGCCGCTAAGCATAACGGTTCCTCCATCCACCTTGGATTGGGCATTCACTCCGGCCATCTCCAGGGCCCTGGAATTGGCCCAGGCAGCATGACCATCAATGCGACGCAGCAGGATGGGGGTATCCGGAAAGTGCTTGTCCAGCATGCCTTTGTCGGGAAACTCCTGAACCTCCCAGTCGTTCTGGTCCCAGCCCCTCCCTGTGATCCACGATCCGGGGTGTTTACTCTGGTGTTCCTTCAGCATGGCAATGATCTCTTCCACAGAAGATGTTCCGGCCACGTCCACGGCGTTCAGGTTCATGCCGTATCCAAAAAAATGGCAATGTGCATCAATCCAACCCGGATAGACACAGGCTCCTTCCAGATCACGTATCTGGGTTGAGGTGTAATTCTTTTCAATCTCAGCACTACTCCCCACGGCAAGGATCCTGTGGTCCTTGATGGCGATGGCCTCGGCCATGCTGAATTGTTCATCAACGGTGTAGACCTTTGCGTTGGTCAGGATCAGATCGGCCTCCTTTTTTCCGGGAGAACAGGAAGTCATCAGCAATATCATAAGGGCGGTGGTAAGGTTCATGGCTCTGTGCATAAGTTTAGCTTTGCAACAAAAATAGCATTCTCATATTATTTTCCCCATTTTTGCGTTTTTAAGAACAAACAATGATGAGTATTCGCAGCTTCTTTCTGATAGCCATACTCCCGGGTGCATTCTTTTTTTCGTGCCATCCGGAACGGAGCTATATAGATGACCGGGAGGCTAAGCTTGAATTTACCCTGGATACCCTCTTCTTTGATACGGTATTTACCACGGTGGGAACAGTGACCAAATCCTTCCGGGTGAAGAATCCACACAATCAGTTCATCAGCATCGATGAGATCAGCCTGGCAGGAGGAGCTGCCTCGGTGTTCCGGGTGAATGTGGACGGCGACCCCGGTATTCAGCATTCCGGAGTGGAAATAGCTCCCGGAGACAGCCTGTATATTTTTGTGGAAGCCACCCTGGATCCCAATGGTTCGGACGACATCCTGCGCATACAGGACTCCATTGTTTTTATGAGCAATGGAAATTTGCAGGACATTGACCTGGTGGCCTGGGGACAGGATGTGCATATGATCGGAGAGCTGGAAATTGATGTTCCGACCACCTGGGTGGCAGATAAGCCTTACCTGCTTATCGAATATGTATATGTGGATTCGGCAGCATCGCTAAGCATCGATCCCGGGGTCAAAGTGTACCTGCACAGAAATGCGATGATTTATGTGGACGGATCGCTGCAGGTAAATGGCAGCCGCGAGGAACCGGTCCGCTTCGGCGGAGACCGCCTTGAGGAGTTTTATGATCAGATTCCGGGACAATGGGGCTTCATCTACCTGTCGGGAAGCAGTCATGATAACCAGATTACCCATGCAGAAATTAGCAACGGGACCATCGGGGTACTGATTACATCCCCGCCGGAATCGGTAGAGATGCCCGACCTGGAAATCTCAAACACACTCATCAATCGCATGAGTTCAACCGGATTTTATGCTTTGAACGCTGAGGTGAACGGACACAACCTTGTAGTAGGTGATTGTGGAGGGAGTAGCCTGGCACTGATTTATGGAGGCTCCTACCATTTCACCCACTCAACATTTGCCAACTTCTGGCCCAGCGGATTTTCAAACAGACAGCTGCCTGCCTTGCTTCTAAGCGATTATTTTGTTACCTACGATGAGGAGGGTAATGGTTTTCTATATGTGGATGGGGTATTCGAAAACGCGGTATTCAGGAACACCATCATCTATGGCTCTCATCCCATGGAACTGATGATTGACTCTTATAACAATCTGCAGCTCAACTATAGCATTGACTATTGTCTCACACGCATCCATGAGGACAGTTCGAGATACCTGAGTGATCCGCTGATCACCCACATTCTCAATAACCAGAATCCCCTGTTCGATTCAATTCCAGTCTCTTATGAATTGGACACCCTATCTCCGGCCATTGATGCCGGTCTTGCCTCCTATGCCGTCGGCTTTCCCTTCGATCTGAATGGAAACAGTCGACTGGATGATGAGGCTCCCGACCTGGGGGCCTACGAAAGAATAGAATGGTAGGCTGATCCCCGGGCGAAAGCTCCATCAATACCTTATGAAGCTCAATATTTGTTGGGTCTTCCTGTGCTTTCTCTTGTTCATTCCTTACGAAGTGCATGGGCAAAGGGGCCGGGGGGATCTGTGTTT
>Ga0316190_10003241_pt1 | contig 11832 bp, 18 predicted proteins | sample Eddworburrow2_MG_FD_204929 | JGI IMG/M metagenome (GOLD analysis project Ga0316190, IMG submission 204929) | Coastal sediment microbial communities from Maine, United States - Eddy worm burrow 2 | ecosystem: Environmental > Aquatic > Marine > Coastal > Sediment | place: USA: Maine | collected... | reverse complement strand
GTTCCCATAGAGGAGCTACAAAGCAGCTAACTTTTACGATGCTTTGTAGTTTCTTCTCTGAGCGAACAGATTAGAGTAGCCGACTTATTTTGTTATTAAGCCATAATAACTATCTAACAAAAGGAGACACCAATGAGCACTCAAAAGAAAAACACTACACCTACAGGCGGACTACTAGAGAGGCTCGGAAAAGGCTCGGTCCTCTGTGCAGAGGGATACCTATTCGAGCTTGAGCGACGAGGCTACTTAAAAGCAAGTGCATACGTACCAGAGGTCGTACTTGATAACCCAGAAGCCGTCAAAGAGCTGCATCGTGAGTTTCTTAAGGCTGGAAGTGATGTCATCTTGGCCTTCACGTACTATGCCCACCGCGACAAGCTCAAAGTGATTGGCCGCGAAGCAGACCTAGAAAAATTAAATCGCCAGGCGCTCCAACTTGCGAAAGAAGTAGCAGACGAAGGCAACGCATTGCTAGCCGGCAATATCTGTAACACCTGGGTGTACGATCCCGCCGACAAGAACAAGACCAGCAAAACTGTGCGCGAAATGTACGAAGAGCAAGTAGGATGGGCGGATGATGCTGGTGCTGATTTCGTTATAGCCGAGACGCTTGACTACCTGGCCGAGGCCGAAATCGCACTCGAAGTTATTAAAAAGCATAATTTACCAGCTGTCATTACATTTTCAAACACGCTGTATGAAGATAAGACTCTCGATGGCTACGACATCATAGAAGCCTGCAAAATACTGCACGAAAAAGGTGCAGATGTAGTCGGACTGAACTGCTCCGTCAGGCCAAAAACCATGCTACCACTGTTGAAACGGCTGAAAAAAGAAGTTAATGGATATACCGCTGCGCTTCCTGTCGCCTACCGCACGACCGACGAACATCATATGTGGGATCTACAGCACAATGGCAGACCATCATTCCCGACCGCTCTTGACCCTCATACCTGTACGCGCGATGAGATGGCGAATTTCACAAAGCAGGCCAACGACATAGGAATCGAATATATCGGTATCTGTTGTGGCGGTGCGCCTCATCACGTCCGCTCTATGGCTGAAGCCTTGGGTCGAACCCCTGAATCAAGTCGCTATTCAGCAGATATCCATCTGCACGGTGCCTTCGGCGATAAAGACAACGTCGTTAAAAAACATGAAGATCGAGACAAAAAAGTACACAGAGACGCTAAAAGCTAGTCTTCGTCACACTCTAAAGTAACTGGCGAATTTTGCGGCTAGTTATAGCTAGCCACATGCTAGGTGCGTATACACATCTTACTGCTCCGCGTGAGAGGTGACGATTCCGTCGTCGGTTTTTATGGCTTTTTCGGTTATATCAAATTTACCCATATACCAGCCAAACATCAGTCTAGTCTGAGAATACAGCGCCGCAAACGAGCTATAAACAATCGTCGTTATTGGTAGCAGCCCCCACTGCAAAACCATCATAATAGTCCTGTGTCTTTTGTAGCGCAGTGGCTTAGGCGGCAGTATCTTGAAACTTAAGTACAGCGTTACTAAGATACCAATCATAGCGATTCTCTGAATAACAACCGCAACCTGTGGCAACTGACTCGCTAAGAAATCAGTCTGGTTGAACAGCCATGGTACAAGAGCACCGAACGTCAAGATCAAAGGTGCCGTGGCCCAGCTGAAATGGCCTTCAAGCAAACGTAGGAATTTCACTATCACCTGTCCTTTAGGTATTTTGTTCTTGGTCAGCAACCCATACTTTGCAACATAGGCGATGTCTGATGCTCCCCAGGCCCAGCGCCGCAGCTGAACAAATTGTGCCTTCAGAGTTTTGCGATAACTATTAGTCATAACCGCGTCCTGATAAATAGGTAAAAATATCGGAATTACCTCGTGCTTGCCATCAAAGGCAAAGTAACTGCGCCAGAACTGATGTCCGTCTTCTACGATTGAGCGCTTGGTCCAATACTCAGTTTCAATTAGCGCTGCCAACGGCTGAGCGTGAGCAGAAAAGTTGCGCAACATGTGTTGACGCAGGCCCTGAATCAACATCCAGTAAGAGTTACCAGTAGCTATCACGCGCATCGGCGCCGGTGCATCCCATATATTATTGGTGAACATTGGAATCGGCTGGAACGAAAGATATAGCGGATCATGTGACACCGCATAAACATAACGCAGTCCACTAAAGTATTTTTCGTGCGGGCGATTATCAGCATCCAGGGTCGTAACCAGCACGTGTAACGGATCTATCCCTTTGGCGCGAACGATCCTCTCTAATTCGTGACCAGCGTATGTAATGTTTGGCCCCTTACCGATGACCTCGTTTGGCGCGTCAATATGCTTGACGGCCTTTGACACCATGAATACGCCTTCGTATTCCTTCATCAGCTTTACTGCCTGTTTGTGCACCACCTCGCCGCCACGATCCTCGTAGGCTAGTAACACAATCATTTTCTTTGGATCACCGACAGAATTTTTGACATTGTCTAGCGTCGGCTTCAGGATTTCCCGCGCCTCATTCCAGGTCGCCACAATCACAGCGTGAACAACTTTGTCCGGGTCAATGCCATTTGGCTCTTTGTCTATTCTAGCTAGATTATTATAGTGCCATTTTGGAAATTTATTGGTCGTGTCACGATTCTTGAGGTCCTCGGTTAGCTCTTCCCAATCAACTTTTACGTGCTCTTCGAACAGTCGCCAACCCTCCACCGCCCGCAAGTTCAGTGCCACGGCCTTCACAAACCACAACACTAAATAGGCAATCATTAATACCGCCGCCCAATACACATTGGTAAATGCTAGAGCAAACGGCAAAGCTAGCGCCGTCCAAGTCAAAAAACCAGGCAAGATCTCAAAAAATCTATACGAAAAGCCCTTGTCTTTATCCAGAGGTATTTCGTATTTAAATTTCGACATATATGTATGTCCCCTGTCTATAGCGTCTTGGTCAACGCGTTAAAAATGATAATCGTCATGACCAACAACAAGACATTAAGCCCTAACATACCAACAGACAGGTGACGCCTATGCGAATACAGTTTCATGCTTAGCATGAAGGAGGCGAGTGTCACAATAATCGCAAAAAAAACAAATTGGTACAGATCACTGGTTGGGCCACCAATCTGGCCTATCTTAGTGGTGTCGCGGTAGGCAACAATGCTGGTTGGGTTCTCATCAGGGTTAACCCCCAATACAACACTAATACTGGTAACTAAAAATAACGCAGCATTAGCTGCAAGCAGGCCCAATACCGATCTATCATGAAAATAATGTTTAGGAATATGCATTTGTTCTAAGTACACATTATATATCAGTCACGGACTTCTATAAAGCAGAGAATGGAGCCACCTAGCAGGATCGAACTGCTGACCTACACGTTACGAATGTGTCGCTCTACCGACTGAGCTAAGGTGGCACTAATTATATTCTTTTTTATTCTACAGCACCCGTCCACCCTTTTGCCTATGCGAGCATAGCTTGTGAGGGAAGCTATATTCAGAAGCGTCACTGGCGCCTCTCTTATGCGCACCTATATTAATATATTTCTCTCCGCCTCACGTTTGAGCAGTGCCCTATTTAACGATAGTTTCTTGGGGTGCATCTCTTTTAAGTTGCTCATCCATACTTCAGGGACTTTGTCCAAAGATACAAGTCCTAGAGACTCTCTGATCTCGCCTGTCTCCCATTCACCCCTAATCTTCCTAACAGGTGTCATCGTCGGGAGCACGCTATTGTCCTTTTAGTCGGAATCTAAAATAAACATCCGTACACCATGAGGTTGTACACCACCGTCATACCTCAATTCCACTGTACGTCCTCCTTCGTTGGTCTCGTTGGTCTTTGACGTTACCCGTCTGATAATAGCCTCTGGTGTGCCTCGTTGACCTTCTTCGCCATACAGAATAATTTTATCGCCAATCTTTTCACCGTCTTGGCCAAACACATCCGTGACAACGTGCAAAAAGGCTGTTATAGAACTCGTGGAGAACGCCGAAGCAAGTGGCAATTCGCTCATTGGTCCCGTCATAACCTTTACCTGCTCTGATGAGAGGTACGGTGATACATACACATTCTCAATCGAGATACAGACTGATGAGACTGGGGCTACAAAACGCACTTTACGTGGTAGACCAAAGCTTAATCTAGTTAAGCCCTAGAACGCGCCAACACTTGTGCCTGGCTGGCCTGGCCGGCGAGCTGTTATAATGTAGTCATGAAAAACATAATCATCGCCATCCTAACTATCGCAGTTACCTCACTAGGTTTTATTGCGTTCAACAATTCTAACGGGTCAGACGACCAGACGGTCGCTAACTCAGATTCTCAGCAAAGCGCCCAAGAAAGCACTGAAGCCCTCACGGCCAGTAAAGACGCCAAGTCGCTTGCAGACTCCGGGCTAGAAAAGGTACCTACCAGCCTCTTCAATGACACATCAATAACAGAGCTAGACTTAAGCGGCAACAACTTAACCGGTGCCCTACCGTCCGAAATACAAAAGCTAAGCAAACTAGAAATACTAGACGCCTCAGACAACAACCTAACCGGCATCCCAGCCGAAATAGGTCAGCTTTCTAGACTGCGTATAGTAAGCTTTGCTAACAACGATATTTCTGGACTACCACAAGAAATTGGCAATATGAGCAAACTAGAAATTCTTGATCTGCGCGGCAATCCAAACGTATCTACGCACGACCTTGGCATAATCCAGCCCAAAATACCAAACGCCCAAGTACTCATCGACTAAGTTTAGGCTAGCTTGGTGGCGATGATCTCTTTTGCTTGGTGGAGGTCTGTCACTACGTCGTTGGCGTATTTTTCTATGCCACCCTTAGGGTTTATGGCAATTGTGTAGCCTGCTAGTTCAAACATCGGGATGTCTCCACGACCATCCCCTATGGCAACAGTCTCTTCATTTTTTATACCCAATCTGTCTAGAATTTTTGAGATACCAACGACCTTAAAGTGACGGCTGTCTTGCGGGTAATTTTGCTCAGAGATTCCCTGGATCACACCGTCCTTGATAACGGGCTCTGAACAAACAATGTATTCAATGCCTAGCCTATCTTTATAGGGGTCAAGTATCGGTTTTATACTTCCCGTAGCTATGATCACTACTATGTTGTTTGCTCTGCAATAATCAATTAGTTCTTCGGCTCCATCGATCAGGGCTAGGTCCTCATTGACCTTATCCGTGATAGCCGAAACCGACAACCCTTTGAGCAAATTAATGCGAGCTATCAGGCCCTCCAGGCCACGATTTTTCCCAGATTGAAAATCACGGGCACGGCGATCGGCTTCGGCTTTTTTGCCGACTAGATCTATAACCTCTACAAGCATGTCTTTGCTGACAAGCGTGCCATCAAAGTCTAGTAGTAGGGCCTTAACTTTCATAAAATTAGTTTAGCACAGCGCTCACACACGCTCGTGTTAGAGTTGCCTCGGCTTCGTTTATAAACCCTAGCTAGTTAGTAAAGGCAGGATATTCCCCTGCCTTTACTAGATTTAAGTTACATATTGTTTAGATTGACGCTGAAGACCGAACCGTTTGAGTTCGTAGCGTTACCTGAAGTAGCATTGCCACCTTTAGTGTTTCCCTTAACTACAGCTTTGCCGGTTTTGGCTTTTTGGTTTGTGCTGTTAGAAACGTAAACTTTGTTATTGTTCTTCACGCTTGTACCGCCGCAGCACTTAATGCCGCCACCTACATAAACTTTGTTCTTAGAATCTGGACCAGTCTTCTTTATGATTACGTTGACATCACCGCCGCCGTTGCAGCCACAGTCTTTCTTAGCGCCATTTTTGTTCTTAACACTCACGTCCGCGTTAGTCCTGTTGGTGTTTTTTGCGTCACCAGATGTTGCGTCGCCACCCTTGGTGTTGTGCGCTACTACAGCGTTGCCTGTCTTGGCTTTTTGGTATGTGTCATTCATGACTTTGACTTTGTTATTATTCTTGACCTTAGTTCCGCCGCCGTAGCCGTTTTGGCCAGCTACTTTTACGATGTTCTTAGAGTCTGGGCCAGTATTATTGATAACTACATCAACTCCGCCGCCGTTACCTTCGCAGCCACAGTCGCCTTTTTTGGCGTTCTTGTTCTTAACATTCACGTCTGCATTTGTCCTGTTGGTGTTAGTTGCATCGCCAGATGTTGCATCACCGCCTTTAGTATTGCCTTTGACCTTGGCATTGCCGCTCTTGGCTTTTTGGTCAGTGTCATTCATGACTTTGACTTTGTTGTTATTCATAACTCGGGCATGACGACGAGCCATTCGGCGCGCCTTCTTGGCTTTTTTGTGTCCACCACCTACATTTACTTTATTCACAGAATCTGGACCAGTGTTTTTGATAGTAACATTAGTTTCCGCACTTACTGCGCCCGGTGCAACCAAGACACCAACCATCATTAAAACACCTATCATTAAAGCTTTTTTCATAAAAAGTCCCCACCTATTTATATAATAGTATCAATTTTAGCATAAGCTAGATTCTAATCAACGCGTTTTTAAAGCGCTTTCTGTCCTACTTATCCTTGTTCTCAAAATAGTAGGCTACTACTAGCCCCATAGTTGGCCCAATTACTGCAGAGTACGTCAGTATCGTGTCCTTCAGGGCAATCGTTAGATTTGGGTCATTACTACCCTTATACACTAGCCAGTTATAGGTCGGAACGCCTACCAAGATCAGCGCCAGCAACACAAAATAGGCGTTCACAAACAGCTTGGCCACCTGCTGGCGGGTATCATCGTCCTTCTGCCTACCAGTCAAAATCGTATCAGCAATATCTACTTGGCTATCTTTTCTAGATTCTATATTCTCTAGCTTATTATCTAAAGCTGTATGTTTGGTTGTTTTTGCCATGACCTACGGTGCATCTGACAGAACCTCGCCCACCATGGCCTGTAACTCATTATTATTGTCCAGAATTTTCTCAGCAATTTTGATCAGTTTGTTGGCCTCTTTAACGTCGCCTTTTTTAGACAAAGCCTTGATCTCTTTTACTAAATCGTCAACTATTACGGTGTTGTAGCGGGTAATTTTTGCAAACCTAACATGGCGATCATCCCTGCGGAGCCGCGGTATTTTGTGTTTGCCCAGAGCGTCTGCAAAACTTGTCATATCTTAATTATACATGCATCCCACCCATAATGCTGGCCTAGTTGGTGTAGAATTAAAGCACTACACAACCTAGGAGATACTCATGAAAAAATGGCAAGAAACTAGCAGAAAACAAGTCTACAAAAGCTGGCGTACGATGGATAACGTCACTTTTAAAATGCCTGATGGTAATAGAAAAGATTTTGATATTTCTATAAGCGGCGGCGGTGCTGGGACACTGGCCTTAACCCCCGACAACAAAGTTATAGTATTCGAACAGTTCCGCCCTGGCCCACAAGAAATGTTTTCCGAAATGCCCGGTGGAGCCATAGACCCCAACGAAGACCCCAAAGTTGCCGCCATTAGAGAATTGCAAGAAGAAACTGGCTACAAGCCTGGCCGTGTAGAATTTGTAGCCAGCCTCAGCCGTGACGCCTACATACAAGGCACCTGGCATTATTTTGTATCCTACGACTGCGAGTTGGTTGGCAAGCCACGACTAGACGACAACGAATTTGGCGAAGTCAAGCTGCTGAGCATTCCCGATTTTATCCAAGCCTTAAAAGACGGCAAAAGTACCGACACAGGCGGCGCAATGCTCGCCCTCCACCACGCCGGCTTGCTGTAGTCGCATTAGGCTTTGGAGGCCTGAACACCGCGGTGATTCTCAGAAGGGTATGACTTTCAGACTAAACGTCGGTGAAAAGCCTGGTGGGCCTTATCTTTACAGACTTGAGACTATTTTGCCATGGGCAATTCCGTTTCAACCCAGGCATCGTCCTCCTCGCAATGATATGTTGTCTTGTCATATCCTTTATACTCATCGTCTTTTTTGCCATTATTGGTAATTCGCCAACCGACTTTTTTCATAGGCTTGTTGCATGTTGGGCAATTCATGACTACATTTTAGCACTTATTTTTAACAAGAAAAAAGCCCCTGACTTTATGTCAGAGGCGTTTTTTATGGCGGGCCTTAGCCAAAGAGGTGTGGAACTATGTTAGCCAGTCAGATTCTTCAGAGCATCGGTTATATCGTTTAGCTCCTCATACTCAATAACTGCCTTAGAGACTCCATCGTATATCTCTTTGTAGGCTAGACCTTTCTTCACCGCAACATAGACGGGGATCCCTAGTCCGTAGGCAATTCCGACTTCAATCACACGCCCACCGGACGGGGAGTCAGACACGTCGACCAGCACAGCGTCACACTTTTTTATCTCTTCTTTTGACCTTTGCCAGAGCTCTTTAGGGTCGGTGAAGACTTTTTTGTAGTTTTCGATATCTCTAATAAATGAAAAATCTTCTAAACCTGCAGCCCCAACGGCTTGGCACAGAGCCTCAACAGATTCTTTGTCTGCGCCCTTAAAACGGCTGGTCACATATATTTTCATGCGCTTGCCCTTAATCAACTTTTTTCTCGAACTTCTTGTCGTATGCAGGTGTGTGTACAAGGTATAGCTTAAGGGTCGTGCCGTCAGTGGCCTTGTAGTCATAAGGGGTGTTCTTGGGTACTATGACTACGTCGTCTTTTATGACTGAGACAATTTTTCCATCAACGTCAAACTCGCCTGTGCCTTCCAAAACTAAGTAGATGCGATCGCTGCACTCTGTTTTTACTCTGCCGTGACTGCCTGTAACCTCGAAGTAGGCGGCGGATGCACCGGGAAAATCGTCTTTTGAAGAGATGGCTTTGGCCTTGATCCCGCTCCAGCCGAATTCGGTTGCATTAGATAATGAGTACTTCATTTGCTTAAGTTTAGCATATTTAACCGCTGGCCTTAACGCAAGAAAAAAGCCCCATGCTAAGCATGAGACTGTTTTCTTGGCGGACCATATCCTTAGAAATATGGAACTATTTTGCAGCGTAAGCTTTGCAGCATTATTCTTTAAGGTGAACGAATATTTCATCAAACTTTTCAACAAACCTAGAAGCCTCCATCGAGTCAACATCACCCCTGAGCGAAGCGACATATTTATCAAAATAACTACGGAGCTTTCTGAATAATTGCATCGTATTTACAGCTATTAACGAATAGCTGCCGTTATTATCTTCTTGGCTCATATGCTCAACCATGTCCCCAGTAGAGATAATTATTCCATTTCTTGCACTTCCATCATGCACAAGTCCGTTTCTTAAATTTTTATATAAATAGTCCGCAACTTTTTCAGCCGATACAGTGCTACCCACCCGGTGTTCGATAGGCAGATAAAGTTTAGTCAGTGTGTGTTTGATATTGCTAGCAACATTTCCTGATCCACTGTTCCCAGTTTCGAATTGCCCTATAACCTCGCACACAGAGAAAATGGTTGGCAAGACCACAAGTGTGTTTGCCTGTATCTTACCGATCTGTTCCACTCTACTAATAAACCATGAGTTCATATAGTCCTCGATCAAGTCCACTTTGCCGCTATAATCCGCCGATAGCTTCATGGCTTCTTCGACTGTGTACTTGTTGCTAAAACGAGCGGGTCTACCGCTTTCAGGGTCGAATAACGGCTTTGTTGCTATGATCATGACGACCCCTTTTATAGGTTAATTTCTGTCCTGATGTCAACACAGTACCCGCTGTCTTTTCCGTCGCCATTCATCCATGCTTGCTCAGGGACAATCTTATACAGTCTGATTGGTCCTGTGCCATCCAGAGCTTCAAACTCCCAGAAATGGTCATCGTGTCTAGGTTTTAGCAGGTCATACACCCTTTTTATTTCCTCTGGGTTAGTAAGTGGAAAAGCCTTACCCTTTATGTATACTCCTTCTCCCGTTCCTGGCTGCACGGTTGAATCATAAATTACTACAAACACTTTGTTGTTTGCCTCGATGTTTTTAGCCTTCTGGCTTTTCCTATAAGTGCCGAAGTACAGATTGTAGTTTTCGTCGTATCCACCAAATACTGGTGAGTTCCACGGCTCACCAGCAGGGGTCACGCTCGCAATAGTGATGTACTTAATCTGCTCAATTATTTCTTTGGCTCGCTTTGATAAATCTTTGCTCATGCTCTTATGGTATCAAATTCTGTTTATAGGAGTTAACTTTATAATACTGCTTACCTCTGATAAAATGAAATGACCGATGACTTGGAATACAGCAAAATCTATATTAGAGATCAGACCAAAAACCCCTTTGGAAGTGTTCATGTTTCGGAATAAAATTCGCAAAGCAATCACAGGAGAATCAGTCACAGAAGTACCAAGTGAGGGTGTAAATTATAAGGACAAGAACAAGAAGCTCTCTGTTGGAGTGCAGCCAAATTTAATCAACGCAAATATCGAATCAGGCGACTCGACAAAAGATCTTAAAATTTTGATAGGTCTTATGAAGCAGGTTAACAATGACGTGGGCATAAGTAATATTGCTAGAATTGGATATAGGACATTTCGATATGCAGAGATAGAATCTGACTCATACGAGGAATTTATTGATGAGTTTAAAAAAGTTTACTTCAAAGAGACAAGTTTTATTGGAGGATCCTCTGACCTTGCTTTAGTCGGTGCGTTTACTGACGGTGCAATAAGTGTGAATGTCAATATAGGTCCAATGCAAGGCTCTGAATTAAAAGATAAGCAACTTCAATTTTCAGAAGATCTTGAACTACCGAGCTTCTATATATTCGTTGATGTTGACATATCAACTATTAACATCAGGTCTTCCAACAGTGAGATAAAAAAGTTCACTGATGCAGCAACACAACATACCGAGAAGGTCTTAAAAGTCATTGGTAAAGACTGGAGCACTAAATGAGCGGAGCTTCGTCATTAGCTGGAACAGAGTCCTTTGGCACTTCAGGAGATGATAAAACTGCGAGTAGCCATAACTCTGAGTCGGTTGAATATGTAAATATATTTATAAGAGAAGATGGTATTGAGTCAGGCTCATCAGTACGCCTAGCTTACGAATATTTTAAAGCACCTCTATTGCTGAGCAGTAGTATGGTTGCTGTAGGAGCAGCTCTTTTCGTCGCATTTTTCCTCGACTTTCATCAACAGATCGTGATTGCTTTAGGGTTATTGATCGCAGGCGGTGGGCTTACGAGAACAATAATTTTGACTGCGAAGGCTAAAGGCAAAGATGAAAGAAGGAATTAAGAACGTTCTCTCATCCATTGGCCGTGCATTTGAGGTCGAGATGAAAACAGAGGCTGGCAAGATGAATCGTATCACCTCGCTTGGGATCCTTGTACTGCTTCTTGCGGTAGTTATTGTTGAGCCTCTGATCTATATTGTAGATAATTTAATGAAGTTTTTAGAGCGTGAGCCAGTAGGTTCGTTTCCTTCCTGGTTGGTGCCAAGTCTAATTTTTCTTTTTGTACTTGAGGGTGCAGTCTGTCTTTACGTCTTACTTCAACATCCGTCTGCCGATTAGTGGTTGAACACCCCCGACCCATCAACTAGCTACAATCAGAGGGTCCTACTACTTAACAGGCTCGACCCCCTTTATACGCACAAATAAATTTTTACTCTCTTGGGGTTCGGAGCCTTAAAGCTCCGTGCACTCAAAAGCGTTTGGGCATTAAGACAAACTTAATATAAATAGATCTAAAGACCAGCCTTATCTAGACACAATTCGTTATACAGGTTATAGGTACGGGAGTAGCCCTCTTGCAGTAAATCGGATCCTTTAGTGATGCCGGATGCCTTCAATGATTTTGTATGACAATCTGATCTTATGTTGCTAGGTCTAATCCCAAGCCAGTAAATTAATGAGCCAGCTGAAAGTATAACGACAAGAGATATGAGTGCCGTATTTCGGTTGGTGGATAT
>Ga0316190_10003240_pt1 | contig 11834 bp, 3 predicted proteins | sample Eddworburrow2_MG_FD_204929 | JGI IMG/M metagenome (GOLD analysis project Ga0316190, IMG submission 204929) | Coastal sediment microbial communities from Maine, United States - Eddy worm burrow 2 | ecosystem: Environmental > Aquatic > Marine > Coastal > Sediment | place: USA: Maine | collected... | reverse complement strand
ACCACCAACAGCCAAGAAGGCTTGCATGTAGATGCTACTTACTCTCCTGGTTCTGCTGCTGGCGGCGTCTTTCCAATAGGTGTGGAGGTTGATTTGTACTCTAACAGCGTTAACATAGGTGGTGCCGATCTAACGGGCGTGGAATCATACACCGAATTTGAAGGAGCTGGAACCACTATAAGTTCGGTCGCTGCCTACAATGCTTTTGCAGCTATAAACGGTACAGCCAATGCTACAAATGCCACCGGCATCTACCTACAGAATAGAAACAATGGTACAGGAACGATAACTAACTCCAGGGGCCTCCACGTTCTAGATGTAGCTAACGCTGGCGGTACAGTTACCGATAATTATGCAATCTACGTAAACGCTCAAACTGGTGGTACGGATAACGTTGGTATCTTGGTCGGAGAAGCTACGGGTACGAATAGCGCTAACCTAGTACTGGGTCAGACGAGTGTACCAAACGGCAGCTTCTCTCTCTACAATAGTTCGACGGATCAGAATTACTTTGCTGGTGATCTACAGTTTGGCGAAGATTCGGATAATGTGATAAATGTAGAGCAGCGCTCTGGTAGCAATGACGGACGCACCCTAACTGTAGCTGCAGGTTCTGGTGGCAGTAGCGGTACGACTACTGGTGGAGTTCTAAGTCTACAGGGTGGTGCCGCTGGTTCGGGTAATGCAAATGGCGGCAACGTGGTCATCACTGGGGGTACGGGTATCGGCTCTGGCACGCAAGGCTTGGTTGTTGTTGAGAATCTTGCGGTGAACTCAGTAATTAGCGCAACCTGTGGCAGTGACTGTACGATTACCCAAGCAGACATAGACACATACTCTAACGTAGTAGTCGAAGCAACGGTCTCAGAGCTAGAAATTATTGTACCGAATCCATCAATAGCCACCTCCGGACGAATTATGTACGTAACTGCTGCCAATGGCACCATTGAGTTCACCTTGACCTTGAATGATGGTGAAGCAACTGAGGTGAATATTGGCCTACGTGAGAACGAGACAGCTACATTAGTCTGGAACGGTAGCGACTGGACCGGTGCTGGTGCATCTAGCTCTACGACATTGCAATCTGCCTACAATAACACCCTGACTAGTGCTGGCGGTGCTGAGCTACTACTTAACGCTCCTGGTGGCAGCGCTGATGGCTTCACTATTAGAAACAACAATATCACACCAATTAACGGCGGTATCCTAGAAATACAGAGTGCCATAGGAACCAACTTGTTCTCCGTTAACAATGTGGCTACAGAGTACGCTGCAAACGGTGGTGCGGAAGATTCAGCCAACTTTGCTACAGACTGGACCACCGTCGGCAGCTCAGTCGTGTCCCGTAATACAACTGGGTCTAACATCGCAACAGGCACAGGATCCGTGCAGGTCGTAGCCAACGCTATTAACGAAGGCGTGCGCAACAACTTGGCCACAGACCTTGCTACTAGCACAAAGTACCTAGTATCATTTACTGCTAAAGCCACAGCAACACTTACCGCGGCCAACCTTGATGTTTATTACTCTAGAGACGGTGGTACAGATGTCGCACCGTGTGCTAATGCTAGTACTGACAGCATAGTGTCTACAGGCTTCACCAAGTTTACGTGCACCGTAACCACCGATGTTACCCCGCCAAGCGATGCTGATATAATCATCCGTCAGCTTGACGGCACGACGCGAACTATCTACATCGACAACCTTTCAATAGCTGAGAACAGTGTTACATCGGAGCCAGACAATGTGCAGATTGGTGGTGGTATCAACGGCGGACCTGTTACGTTGTTCACTCTCGACCGAGCCTCAGCTCCACCAGTGGCTGACGGAAATACAACCTACGAAGGTTCAATGTACTATGACACCACCACGCGACGCATTCAGTGCTACGAGGGTGATGGCTGGGGCGCTTGTGGCTCTGCGCCAAACAACTACGTCAACCTGAACCCAGAGTACCCTGGTTCCGTCTTGAACGGTACCGGCGTGGGAACCATGACGGCTGACTTCTGTGCTAACCAGTCAACTGTACTTCAGGTTAACACCGGCTTCTGTGCTGTCGGTGAAGCTCGTAACTATTACGCTTGGACTTCTCCTCAAGCAACTGAGCAGACATACAGCATATACATCACCTACCAGTTACCAGCAGAGTTCGGTGGATTTGATAGCAATAGCTCGGTTCTACTAACAGGCAGGACGGACGATACTACAGACGGTTCGGTAACATACGAAATGTTTAGGAATGAAGGCGGCGCGATTGCCCGATGCTGGGACAGCGTTACTGTCGAGACTGCGGTTACGTCATCTGTTGATACCTGGCAAACAGTAGGCATTAATGGTGATGAGGCAGACGGCTGTGGCTTCTCTGACACCTCCGCTGATGACTTCGTGATATTCAAGATCAATATGAAGGCCAAGGACAACGCAACAGTCTACGCCTCAACTCTGTCGTTCACTACCAACGGCCAGTAGGTAGTATCCGACACTATCCCCCGTTAGGGCACGTGCACACAATCCTCCTATCACTAGTGCGTAACTGGGGCGGGGATGGATGAAAATATCATACGTGAGATAGGCGCGAAAATACTTATGCTAACCATGATATATTTGCGCTTGTTTCCGAAGGCTCACAGGGGTGGATTGGTACAGTGGGCTTTTGGGTAGGAAATGTTTATTTATCTTAAGTTAAGCCTGTATAATAAGCACTAGAGATAAGGGGCGCGAGGGCGCTGGATGTAACAGGTTATTCAGAGGGGTTGGTTAGAGGACGCACGAATGAAGTTCCCGTATAGGTTCATGGGTTGGTTAGGCAAGGTCAAGGTGTCCTTGCGTAGATTTGCTGCGTCCAAGTATTTACGCCAACTACGTAGGTTGGTAGACCGTGTCCGTTATTCTGTACGTTTGGTTGCGTATCGCTACCTTGTGTGGGGGTACATAGAAAGGCTTAGTTCACCGAAGAAGCTTGCTCTGGTGGGGGCTTCGCTGTTAATGGTATTTTCGATTGCGGTGGACATACTGCAACCTTTTCTAGGTCGTCTAGAAAATTCGTACTACAGCATCAGTACTAGAGACGAACAGCTTTTGGACACTCCAATTGCTCAGTATGCTGACAAGCTTGACGTAGATGAACAGACTGGGGCAATTGCGTTCAATAGTGGCTATAGGCCTGGTGGTGAAGTTGCTGGCGTAAGTGGTGCCCCGAAGATAACGGCTCAATTTGGGGCGGCACCTGACAACGCCGTGACGGTGAGCGATCCGGTGAATAACGTGGGTATTACATTTAAGCCTGACTTTCCGCTTCGTAAACCACGCAAAGAAGGCAACAGGGTAATCTATCCGCTTATTGGCAGCCCCGCGAAGAAGGTGTATACCGTGCAAGGCTCTGGTGTTAAAGAAGACATTATGTTCACGGAGGCGCCAAGTAGTGACGAGCTAACGTTTGCGTATGATGTTGAGCTGCCTGATGGGCTTGAAATACGCTTGGAAAACGATGGTTCGCTAGGTGTGTACGGGGTACAAAGTGCGCTACTGGGTAGTGTTTCGACGGGTTCCGATGCGGATACGGATTTATTACAAAAAGTGCGTCAAAATGGTGATAAGACACAATTACTATTCAAAATTCCGGCCCCGTTTGTGGTCGAGCAGTCCGCAAAAAACATATCAGAGTCGGTGAGTGCGGAGTTTTTTCTGGATGGCGATAGGCTTTCGTTAGTAGTTAAAGGGTTGCTTGAGGGGATCTACCCGCTATCAGTTGACCCGACGATATATGTGGAGACTGCACAAAAGTTTATGCGCGGTAATAATGAGACGAACATAGATTTTGATGTTGATAACGAACTGATTCAGAAAAGCCAAACTACTGGCGCGCGCATTGATTCCTGGAATGATAGCTTGGATATGGATAACGCAACGTGGGATCATGCATCGGTTGCGGCGGGGGGGTATGTCTACCGTACTGGCGGTAGAACAGGGACGTTAGCTCCAGATATACCAGTTATAGCCGATCAAACTGAGACCATTGATAGCACCAATGGTACGAGTTTTGTCATGAATATGCCGACAACCCGGCCTGCAGGTGATTTATACGTTGCGGTCATGTGCCACGACGGAACTAGCTCTGTTTCGCCGCCGGCGGGCGGCGGGTGGACGGAATATGCGGACATTCGTGAGCATGCTGCATATTACAAAATTGGCACGGATCAAGGCGGAGGCAACGAGGCCTCCAGCTATACATGGACTGGCGGAAGTGAAGAGTGGGCTGGAGTTGTAATGCGGGTTACCGGGTTTGATTCTGCCGATGTGGTTAGTGGCACGGCAGGCACCGGAAGCTCAGCTTCGGATGCTCAGCCAATTTTCCCAGCTACTACCCCAGATAATGACTCAGCACTCGTTATCAGGGCCATGGGTGCTGATGCTGATGAGCCAAGCGTGTCTGGTTGGCTACCTGCTAGCCATACTAAGATTGCTTCTGGTGGTTCAGCGGGTGGTGGAGATTGCGCCTTTGCGTCAGCATCACTAGATGGGCCGCCAGCTTCGGGCGTGTCTACTGGTGCGGCCTTGTACTCCGATACCTCCGTAAACGATACTTACGGTGCCAGCACGATTGCGATTAATCCGACTCCGTCATCTCCTGGTAGTACTACAACCCTAGGCTCTGTTCACTGGGCACAGTTTAATTCGTCAACTCTAGCCATAGAAAGTCCAAATCCTGGCGCTGGAGCCTGTACAGGTTGGTGCAATGATTCAGCTTACGATCTCCCGTCAGCCCGGCGAGGGCACAGTATGGTCGCCTACAACGGCTATCTGTATGTGATTGGCGGTGTGGATTCGGCTGGTGCTAGAGCATCCACTATATACATCGCCAAGTTAGGAGCTAACGGAGAACCTAGCCTGTGGCATCCGACGGATAATGATCCTGACAACTGGGACTATTGGTTTGTAGACAGTGGAATAAGCGGGGCGACGGCCAAAAGCTATTTATCGGCGGTTGCACATGATAATCGCATATATCTTGTAGGTGGTCAGACCAACGCTAGTGCTGGAGGCGTGACTACTGTTGAAAAGGCAGACATTTTGCCTAACGGCAAACTAGGAACGTGGACCACAACAGGCATGCAAGTTCTTCCGAGCGGAGCAGGTACGCACATGGCCGAAGTTCAGATATACAACGATACTATCTATACAATCGGCGGGTTCGAAGGCGTGTTCACCTCTTCTGCCAATTTGCGCAGCGCAGTATATTATAGCAAGTTAAATAACGACGGCACTATGAACGCTTGGCAGTCGACTGATAGCTTCACGGATGCCCGCGCAAACCTTGGCGGCTCTATGAGCTATATATGGGGGGCGTACATATACCTCGGCGGTGGCTGTGAAGCGGTGAATGCCAGCGGTTACTGTACGACGGTTTCTGATGATATACAGTTGGCGAGTATTAATGCCGATGGTAGCTTGGATCTCTGGAGTTCGCTAGGGTCACTCGATAATACCCGTATAGGGTATTCTCTAATTGGTTGGCAAAGTGGCATGTATCGTCTGGGTGGGTGTATAACGCAGAATTCCTCAACAGGCGAGTGTGAATCTACTTTAGATGTCGTACAGTACGGTGTTATCAATCCTGCGGGAGAAGTTTCAACAGTGAACGTATCGGAGACTAGTGGTTCAGGCAATTGCACGGGTGGGTCGCCTCAGGATTGTGACTTGCCGCCGGTCGGAGACGGTGCTGGGCAGGGTGGGCAGATGTTGTCGGCCTCTACCCTCCTGAATGGCTTTCTGTACGTTATTGGCGGCTGTGTTAACTTTGGCTGTAGCGACTCTTCGGGCAATGTGTCGTATGTATCGGTTGGTTCGGATGGGAGTTTGCAGGCCCCGGCTTCTTGTGGTGGTACTAGCTATGGAGCTTGGTGCGTTGATTCTACTAATCAGGTCAATGGAACGGCTGGTATATCGGCTACGGGCATTACGACTTTTGACGGTCGAATATATTTAGTTGGTGGTATAGACAACTCCGCAGATGGTGTTACGGCAATTCATTATAATTCAGTTAACGATGATGGAAGCTTAGCGGGCGCATGGAATAGCGTGACTTTTGCGACGGCTGGCGTAACCGGGGAGAAGGCGTACACCTATGCTTACGCCCGCGCCAATCCATCCTCGGCCGGTACTAATCCGGGCAATTTGTATATCATTGGTGGTTGTGCGGCAATTAGTGCTAGTGCGGGCTGTTCGGGTGTCTATAACACGGAGGTATACAAGTGTAATATCACTACCGCAGGTAATGTGACTGGCTGCTCAACCTCGGGCCAGTTACAGCTAGATGTAGAACTTCTTACAGAGACAAATCAGGGCTTAGGGCTACATTCGGGTACTGTGTATGCCAACTATATCTATTTGATTGGGGGCTATAGCGACAACGTTGGTGACAGAAATACTGTCTTTTACGCGCAGTTTGATGATAGTAACAATATAGTGGATGCTGAAAGCGGTTTAGTGGCCGGAAATGATGATGATTGGATAGAATCATCCAACACGTTATCTGTTGGTAGGCGACGTGGTTGGGCCTTTGGATATAATGGACATGTATATGCGGTGGGTGGCTATGAGGACTCAGGGGTAGGCATCATACCGTTTATTGAGTGGTCAAAGTTGAGCGTTAGTGACGGTAGTGCTGAGCCGTTTGTCACGTCTTCAGTTACTATTAACCAGCGCTGGGGTTTGAGTATGGCTGTATCTAACTCATACGCCTACGTCATTGGCGGTTGTGATATTGGTATAAGTCCAGGTGGCTGTTCAAGTTTTGAGCCTTCGATTCAAACATTTCAGCTATACAATAACGACAGCGGATCGCCAGATAACTACACGTCTCCGACTAACAAGTTTGCTACAGATCGCTACGGTGCAAGCGCTGCTGTTTACAATGGCTACTTGTATCTAGCAGGTGGGTGTACAGACAACATTGGTGACTGCTCTATAGCTTCCAGTGATGTTCAATATGCGCCGCTAGACAGTCAGGGAGATATTGGTACATGGGCTTCGGTATCAGATACTCTGCCGGAAGGTCGAGGTTGGGGCCAGCTTGAAGAAGCTGGCGGGTCGCTGTACTGGATTGGTGGCGAAGACGCTGCCGGCGACGAAAAAAGCAATGTCTACTACGCTACACCTGAGACCACGTCTGGTTCGGCTCAAGATGTTTTCAGGTCAACAACGTACGAAGTAGAAGGCAGCGAGTTTACCGGAACAGCTTATACGCTGACACTTAACAACAACCTAGCTTCTAACTACTTCACTATGATTACGGGCTCGGATTCAGCGACGGCAAACAACGCTCCGGATAGCTCTAGTGTGCGCGTAACTGATGACCCACATGGCAACTTTGCATCATCAACAGTAGCCAGCGACGAGATAGAGTTAACCCGTGGTGGGTCGGATAATGACTGGGTTGGAACGGTGACAGTCGTGGAGTGCTTGCGGGCTTGTGCTTCCGAGGGATTCAAGCTTAAAGAAGTGCGACATGTTAGTGTAGCCGCTGGTACTGCCAATACGCTACAATCGGTCACCGACACCCTAAGCAGTGACCACACCGCTAATACCGTTCCGTTTGGTGCACGCTATGGTGGTGGCATGACATCAACCAACACCGACGCGGGTGACTTCTCGGTTGAGCTAGGTATTCGCATTCAAAAAACTGGTACAGATCAGCTGACATTCGAGCGCTACGGTGCTGCTGGAAGAGTTCCAGCAGCTGTTGATGTCGAAGTCTATATTGTAGAGTGGGGTGATTCCTGGACAGTGCAAGAGGAGAATTTTGTTGATTGGACTACCGGTGGCAACGGAGCCAACGCTGCCAGCGAATATACGACTAATACGATAGCATCTGTAACGGTTGATGATACATGGTTATGGAAATCGCCAGGCACGTCTGAAGATGATGGCTTAGGAGACGGCGCATTTGGTAAGGTTATCACTCTTGATGACGGAGCTACGGCCCCGTCTGGCGCGACGACACAGCTATCTATTGGTTCAGAGCAGGGAACTGATCAACGCCGTGACACTGTCTACGTCATGGAGCATAATAATTTATCAGCGGACTATAATTTTGTAACTGATAATCCATCTGGTACATCTGAAACAACCACAATAGCCGGTGCAACTGGCTCCGAGACCTATGACAATAGCGCCACAGATGTTCGGTATACGGAAGGGTACCGCGTGCCATTTATTCTTGGCACAGAGTCGGGTACGGGTAACGCATTCGCCCGTGCAGGAGGCTGGTATCCACGTATTACAGCAGATACTACGTTGACGTACCAGAAGTCGTATAGCGGTAATGCCCACGCAGCTTGGGCTATCATTGCCGACTTTAACGGGATAACCTACACACCGTCAGTCGGCGACATCCCTTTGTGGACTGAGGCCTCTAATGGCTTACCCGCAGACAGAACTCAGTTTGGCGCGGCTAGCTGGAACGATAGATTATATGTTGTTGGTGGGCTAGACGACGCTGCAAGTGAGACTAATACCGTGTACGTATCGCCTGATCTGAGCAGCGGCGGCGACATAGCTTCTGCCTGGTCATCAGACACTGATATTCCTGACGTTGCTCGCTCAGGCAACACCGTGGTAGCCTACGCAAATAACCTTTATACATATGGTGGTCACGACGGATCAAACTATCTGTTAGACTCGCAGTTTACCCAGATAAATTCTGATGGCACGCTGGACGCTTGGACATTTACGACACCGCTGCCAGATGCGGTTAGGCAGGGCGAAGGCTTTGCGGCTAATGGTTACATGTACGTCATAGGAGGTAGATCATCAGATAACGTTTGTGACTCTAATACCTATATCGCACCAATAAGTGCAAATACAACCATAGCAACAGGCAATGATCCAACTGGTATTGGTGAATGGAATGAAACCAACGAGAAATACGCTGGTAGTCGATACGGCAACGCCGTGGCCTATGATGAGGGCAGAGTATACATACTAGGAGGCGCTTGCTCGATTGCTGCTGCACCGACGGTTAACGGGGCTTATACATTTAATGCCGATAATGACGGGGATGAATCTGCTTGGACTTGGGTGTCCGATAATGGATCCAATGGCTTGAATGCTGCTAATACAACTCGAGCATGGTCTCATGATACTAATAACACTACCTCTGGCAATGTTGGCCCAACCTCTGGTCAGAGCGGGAGTCCAGATGGGTATGTTTATACTGAGGCGTCTTCGCCTGCAGCTGCTGCTGATACGTTTACCACAACTCTAAACACCACACTTGATGCCAGTACGCGTGACTGGAATGTGGAGTTTTACTGGAACCAGCGCGGAACTAACAACCTGGCTACTGTTGCAGTGCAAACTAACGAAAATCTAGCTGGATGGGTAACCCGGGGTACTTACGGCACAGGTGGGCCTGACGTAGCATCGGGTGGTGCGCAGCAGTGGAATTACGAGAATCTTGATCTTTCTAGCTTGGTTAGCAACGCGTCAACGCAGGTTAGGTTCTTGGTTACATTGGGTAGTACGGGAAATATATGGAATAACGACTTTGGTCTGGATACGATTACTGTTACGGGAGTAGACCCGACACCAGTGTTTACGTATACGGGTGTTGATCGCGTACAGCAGACGGCGCTAAACTCCCAGCCTCAGGTGGCCGCATACTCTCGTTTGATTGATACGGATAGCGATGTGTTTCCTAATTCATGGCTGTTAAACGGCCTAGACAACTCTATCGGTGCTCGTTGGCAGGTTCGCTATAGGTCGATGAACGATACTGATGGCATACCGGCTGATTGTGGCACGGCCGATATGACAACTTGGGGCCAAGAAACTAGCTTTGGCGATGTTACTCTAGGGGACGTATCTGTGTATACACCGTTGGACGGCAGTGGGGCCAATACCAATTGTGCTAGGTATTTTTACTTCTTCATTGAGATTGACGCTTCACAGACATTTGGGTACCCAGAAGACGTTAACCGCGGGCCAACTATTGCTGACTTGTCGCTGTTCTTTACGTCTGACCCCAATAAACGGTTGCGGCATGGCAAGTCATTTACCGGTGGCGAGCAGCAGCCGCTTGATACACCATGTCGACAGTCAGTTGACGCTGACTGTCCATTGCCTTAGGGATGCGAGTGGAGATTTTTATGCGTAAGCGCGTTTGCTATAATGGAAGGGATAAATTAGGGCGAAGATGCCCAGGTGTTTTTAGTTACTTTGTTTTTGTAACCCATAGAGGGGTTCTGGGTGGCTATAATTAGGGCACGGATGTGAGATAATCTTTACTATGGACGAGGGAGAAAAGCCAAAAGTTAAACTGAATCTGCGTGGCAGTGCAGACTCTGATGTCGAACCAGAAATAAAATCTGAACCTCGCACTGTTGAGTCAACGGGTTCCGTCAGTAGGCCATCACGCAAGCAACCCCCGAGCAATCATCTGGAAATATCGGGTACTGTGGATTCGTTGAAGTCTAAGACTTCAGTTGCAGGAGACACCTTAAGAAGTAGGGGCAAAAAACCCAAGGCTGAAATATCCGAGGTATGGGACGATTTGCGCGATATTCAGCTTCAGAGCGAGGAGAGCTTGCTGGCTAACCGTGAGGTTAAAGAGCTGGTAGGCGTTATTAAAACTGCATCCAAGAAGGCCTATAAGCGCGCGGCTGCTGCGTACGACAATAAGAGCAAGGCTACTGCCACTAAGGCTTCTTCTAGCGCGAAAGCCTCCAAACAGCAACAATCAGGCAGTAAAGAAGAAAATGCGGGCCGCCTGAAGTGGTCGGCTAAAAAGAGCTTCCGGGGCTTAAGTCGGCGCAAACAAACATTTGTTATGGTGGCGATATTCGGGTCGGTGTTGTTTATCGGAAATAATATTCTCAGCAATGACAAGTCTCCCGGTGAAGTTAACGGTGCAAACTCTGATAGGGTGGCTAGAAGTAGCAATCAAGAGTCAGGGGATCTTGTGACTGTCAATGATACAGCGTTCGATATGATTTTCCCTTCGGGCAAGTCCGCCGCCGACTTTAAAGTAGTAAGGGTTAGTCCGCCAGATAACGATCCAGCCTATGCATACGTCGATACGCTCAGTGGTACACCCTTAAACATAAGTCAACAACAGATGCCGGAGAGTATCAGGGGCGATGTCGAAACCGGTCTAAAGGATCTGGCTGTAAGTTTTAACGCTAACGACACAATTATAATTGATGACTATACGATCTACTACGGCTACAGCGAAAGCACTGGTGGAGTGCAGTCGCTGATATTTGTAAAGAACGAATTATTGGTTTTTATTTCTTCGCCCGGGGGCATGTCAGATGATGTGTGGGCTAACTATATTTCAAGACTTAACTAAATTTTTTAAGCATAACCATATCTGGTAAGTGTCCATTAAAGATGTTAAAAATGCAACAACAGTAGAATAGAAAATAGTAAATTATGCCCAAAGTTGTGGAAAACTAACAGGCGAATTAGGGGCGCACCCTTGTTTTCTGTATAAAAAGTTTATACACTGTTAAACAGATCTGACTGTAAAAAAAGATCAAACTAAAAACAAGGGTAAGGCAGTTAATGCCACTGAAAAATAAAAAAAATGACAGATAATGCTTCATTAAAGCATAGGGCTAAGATATTATTTCTTGCCCTTTCTGCATATCTGGATACACAAGTGGTGGTTGGGACAATAACAGGGTACATGGTCTAACCCTATGAAGTAGAACACTACAAACAAACTAAAAAACTAAACTAAAAAACCAAAGAAAAAATGGCAAAACTGAACACACAAAACCAAACAAGACTCGTCTCACAAACAGACGTGTTTGTTGGTTTTGCTACGTTTG
>Ga0316190_10003237_pt1 | contig 11837 bp, 9 predicted proteins | sample Eddworburrow2_MG_FD_204929 | JGI IMG/M metagenome (GOLD analysis project Ga0316190, IMG submission 204929) | Coastal sediment microbial communities from Maine, United States - Eddy worm burrow 2 | ecosystem: Environmental > Aquatic > Marine > Coastal > Sediment | place: USA: Maine | collected... | reverse complement strand
CTTGTCGACTCGCTGCGCCGGGAACTGTCGGTCTTGGCCGGCGAGCCGATCGGCCCCGGCGCGCTGGACCTGGACGACCTCCCGAACCATCTGTGGCCGACCTTTCGGGTGCTGGGCGAGGGGGGTGAGGTGTTGGCCGGCGGCGGAGACCTGCCCGCCCTGAGAGAACGTCTGACCGACGAGGTCCGTACCTCATTGTCGAGGGGCGCGCACGGGCTGGAACGCCATGGTCTGACCGATTGGTCGTTCGGCGAGCTGCCGCCGGTGGTCGAGACCGAAGGGGCTGGGCACCGGGTCAAGGCGTACCCGGCGCTGGTCGACGAGGGTGACTCGGTGGCGGTGAGGCTCTTTGCCACCGCCGGGGAACAGGCCGGTCAGATGTGGGCCGGTACGCGCCGGCTGTTGGCCTTGCAGGTGGCTGCCCCCCGCCGCCAGATCCGAGATCGGCTCGGCCGCGATGGAAAGCTGGCCCTGACCGCCAGCCCCTATGGGTCCGAGGCGGACTGGGCGGACGACGTGGTGATCGCAGCCCTCGACAGGGCGATGCGGTTGCACGCCGCCCCGGCATGGACCCCCGATGACTTCGCCCGTTTGCGGCGAGCGGTGCGGGCCGACCTCGATACCGTCGCTGCTGTGGTGGCGACCGATGCGCAGGCCTTGGTGATCGCTTACCGGGATCTCCAAGCTGTGCTGGGGCGGGCGACGGCTCAGGCGGCCGCGGTTGCCGATGTCCGAGAGCAGTTCGATCGCCTGATCTACCCGGGCTGTGTCCGTGGTCTGGGCGCGGATCGGCTCGCGGACGTGACCCGCTATCTGAGGGCGGCGAGCCGCCGCATCGAGCGGCTCGGCGAGAGTCCCCGGCGCGACACCGAACTGACCCAACGGGTTCGCCAGCTCGAGGCCGACTATGACCGATTGGCCGGATCGGTGCCCGCCAGCGCCGAGCTCGAAGAACTGGACTGGGCCATTCAGGAACTGAGGGTCAGCCTGTTCGCCCAGGCCGTCGGCGTAAAGGGCAACGTGAGCGAAAAACGCATCCGTGCCGCCATGCGCCAACTCCTGACCGGCTGACCAGGTCCAACTGGACGCCGACAGCCGAAGTTGCCAAAGACAGAGGTCACGCTTCGGCTTCGCCGGCCGTTGCTGAACAAGCCAGCTGCCTAGTTGTGTACCCCTCCGTCGACGGTGAACTCCTGGCCGGTGCAGTAGGACGATTCCTCGCCGGCGAGGAAGAGCACCATGTTGGCGATGTCGATCGACTGGCCCATACGGCCCAAGGGGATGTTGCGCTCGGCCTTCACGCGGACGTCCGGGTCCCGGAACGGTTTGAGGTCGGCGGTCATCGGGGTTTCGATCAGCCCGGGGTGCACCGAGTTGACCCGAATCCCGTGGCGCCCCCACTCCTGGGCGGCGGCCTTGGTCAGACCCCGGACCGCGAACTTCGTCCCGGTGTACGCCCCGTGGCCGACCACACCCTGGAGTCCGGCGACCGAGCTGATGTTGACGATCGAACCCCCGGTACCGGCGGCGATCCAGGCGTTGGCCGCGGCTCTCATGCCCAGGAAGACACCGGTCTGGTTGATGGCCACCAGCCGGTTCCATTCGTCCATCGAGGTGGCCTCGAGCCGCTTCACGAGGTCGATGCCGGCGTTGTTGACCAGCACGTCCAATCGGCCGTGGCGACCCATCACGTCGGCGACCACCGTTTCCCAGTCCGATTCCGAGGAGACATCGAGATGGAGGTACTCCGCACGGTCGATTCCCGCCGCGGCCTTCTCGCCGTCCTCGTCGAGGACGTCGGTGAGGACCACCGTCGCTCCCTCCGAGGAGAACAACGCACCCTCCTCGGCTCCCTGGCCTCGTGCCCCACCGGTGATCAGACACACCTTGTCGTCGAGTCGTCCCATCGCCATCCCCTTATCGTTTCGGACGCCGGCTGGTGCCGGGTCCCGGGGCCGACGGTATCGGTCGCGTTGGCGGGCGGCGAGACGACAAGCGATGGAGTATCAGGTCAGGATCCCGTCCACGACCAGTTGCAGGTACTCCTGTTCGCTCTTGCCCAACATCTCGCGAACGACGAGCTCGTTGTGTTCGCCCAGCAGCGGGGCGCGGCGGAGAAGATGGGTGGCACCGCGAGCTTGGATCGCTTCGCGGTCGATCGGGATGTCGATCTCGGGGGCGGTCGGTTGATGAACGATCTGATAGTGGTGGCGCAGCTGGGGGTCTCGGTCGTACATGTCGGCGAGGTTCTCGACCGGCGCTGCCGGAACGCCGAGGGCCTGACACCTCGAGGCCACCGTCCACTTGTCGATGCCGGAGGTCCAGTCGGCCACAAGCGCGTCGAGTGCGTCCAGGTTGAGGCGACGGGCTTCGGCCGAGGCGAACCGGTCGTCGCCGAGAGGGCCGTCACCTCCCGCAAGCGAGGCGAGGGCGCGCCATTGATCGTCGTCTTCGACCGCGATGGCGCACCACTCGTCGTCGCCGGCGGCGGGGTAGACCCCGTGGGGACCATGGTTGGGGTCCCGGTTGGCTGCAGGTGGGGGTTGCACCCCGCTGGCCTGGTAGGCCATCCAGTCCACGCCGAGCAGGGACACGAAGCCCGACAGCTGGGCCAGGTGCAGCTGTTGGCCGGCGCCGGTCCGGCGGCGCTCTCGCAGCGCGGCGAGGATCGTGGTGACCAGCAGGTAGGGGGAAGTGAAGTCGGGGTAGGCGACGCCGACACCGCGGGGTCTGCTGTCGGGGAACCCCATCAACAGGTTGAATCCCGACGCGGCCATCAACATGTTCCCCATCGAGGAGCGTACGCTCCACGGTCCGTGGCGGTGAGGGCCGGGCAGGTTCGCCAGGATGATGTCGGGGCGGAGCCCACAGAGGGTGTCGTACCCGAAGCCCATCCGCTCGAGCGCTCCCGGCCGGAAGTTGTTGACGACGACATCGGCGGTCGAGATCAGCTCGCGCACGAGCGCCGTGCCGGGTTCGGAGCTCAGGTCGACGGTGAGGGACAGCTTGCCGGCGTTGACACTGTTGTAGAGCCCGCCGAGGTTCTCGTCGGGCTTCCCGTCGGGGCCAGGCTGGCTGCGCATGGAGTCGGGTTTGGCGGAGGACTCGACGCGGATCACCTCGGCCCCGAAGCTCGCGAGCAGCCGTGTCCCGATCGGCGCGGCGAGGACCCATCCGAAGTCGACGACCCGCACCCCGGCGAGGGCCTCGCTCAGATCGGGCGCTGCTCGCGAGGCAATGCCTGTCGGGATCGGAGGGCGCAGGGCCGGGTCCGGGGCCGCCGCGCTCGGCGGACTCGCCAGCTCGCCCAACACCGCGTCGGTGTGTTCGCCGAGCAGGGGAGCGCGGCGGATCTCGACGCCACCGGCCATGGCGTCGACCGGACTGCGGACAAAGCCGAGGTCACGGTCCAACACCTCGTGGTGCACCGCCAGGAATTGGTCGTTGGCCAGGTACTGCTCATGGCGGGCCATGTCGGGGAATCCGAGGACGGGAAGGCAGACGATGTCGGCTTTGAGTGCGCCGTCGACGAACTCGTCGCGGCTGAGCTTGCGGGCCAGATCGAGGGTGGCGGCCGCCACCGGGTTGCCCTCCCGGGGGGCGTTGACCCGGGCCCAGCGCCAGTCGTCCTCGGTCATCGAATGGGTGATGTCGGCCTCGTCCAGCCAGGCGAGGAAGCCGGCGAAACGGTCGGGCCGCACGAGCAGGCCGACATGGCCGCCGTCGGCGCAGCGCAACGCGTTCGACATCCCCGGTCGACCGGGGACTCGGCCCTGCCAGGTCCACCAGGTGGGGCTCGAGGTCTGCATGACGGTCATCGCCGTCGCCGTCTGCATCGACACGTCGATGGTGAGCCCGGGCCCGCCGAGGCGCTCGATCTGGCCGAGGGCCATCATCGACCCGGTCGCGGCCACGAGGCTGGACATCGTGTAGCTCGGGTTGGCGGCGCCGTGCAGGGGCGGGTGTTTGCGGTCACCGGAGACCCAGACCAGGCCACCGGATGCGCCGGCGATCAGGTCGGTGGCGGACCGGTCAGCCCATTCGCTGTCGAGCCCGTAGGGGGTGATCGACGCGTGGATGACCTGGGGGTTGAGCGCCCGGATGCGGTCGTCGAACTCGCCCCCACGGCGGGTGGACACCACGATGGTCGCGCCGCGGATGAGCGCATCGAACGCCGGTTGGCGCTCGTCGTCGAGTACCACCGACCGCTTGTTGGCGTCGAGGTACTGATGGACCAGGCTCCGTTCGATGCCTGGATCGTCGTCGAGGCCTGACTCGCCATGGAGATACGGCGCGAGGTGGCGGGTTCGCACCCCGCCGGGTGGCTCGACCATGATCACGTCGGCCCCGAGGTCGGCCAGGATGCGGGTGGCAAGCGCCCCCGATTCGTCGGCCAGGTCTACGACCCGAATGCCCTCGAGGGGTTGGCTCACGAGTCAGTTGGCGGTCAGGGCGACGAGCTGGATATCGCGATCGGTCTTGTCGCGGTACTTGTCGTATGCGGCGTACATCGAGACCAGTTCGGGCCAGATGCGGTCCTTTTCCTCGGTGGAGAGCACCTCGGCTGTCACGTCGATGACCTCGCGCCCGATGGTCACCTTCGCCGAAGGCGCAGCCTTCAGGTTGTGGTACCAGCCCGGGTGGTTCGCGGCGCCGCCGTTGGAGGCCACGATGACATAGCGGTCGTTGTCGATCAGATAGAGCAGAGGCGACTCGCGGGCCTTGCCGGACTTGGCTCCGGTGGTGTGCAGGACGAGCATCTTGTCGACGCCCCCCGCTTTGCCCCCGGTGAGCTGGTAGATCTTGGCGTGCAGGCCGGTGAATAGCTTCTTGAACAGGGCACTCATCATGGGGAACGTAGTGCCTGACCACCTCGCCCGCTTGGCCGGCCCACTCGAGCGAGGCGCCCGGAGGTGACGTGTCGCTTTCCACGGGTAAGAATTCGCAACATGGCCACCGGTGATGAGCTCGACGCCGCAGTGCGTACCGCCCACGATACGTACCGCCAGGCGCGTCCCCGCAGCGCCGAGCTGGATCGGCGGGCCCGTCAGGTATTGCCCGGGGGCAACACCCGGTCGGTGCTGGACTTCGCTCCGTTTCCGTTTCGGGTGGAGACGGCCGCCGGGGCCGAGCTGGTGGACGTGGACGGTCATCGCTATGTCGACTTTCTGGGCAACTACACCGCTGGGCTGTTGGGTCACTCGCCGGTCGCGATCCGCGAAGCGGTATCGGCGGCGATGGAGCGAGGCTGGGCGCTGGGCGCGGTGCACGAAAAGGAGGTGGAGCTGGCCGAGCTGGTCACCCAACGCTTTCCCTCTGTCGACCAGGTTCGGTTCACGAACTCGGGGACCGAAGCCAACCTGATGGCGATCGGCTCGGCGGTGCATCACACCGGCCGCACCGGTGTGCTCGTGTTCCAGCACGGATACCACGGCGGGGTGCTCTCGTTCCACGAGACGGGCGACCCGTTGAACGTGAACCATGACTTCGTGCTCGTGGCGTTCAACGATCTCGACGCGGTCGAGCGGGTGTTCAGCGAGCGCGGGGACACCCTGGCCTGTGTGCTGATCGAACCGGTGCAGGGCAGCGGGGGCTGTATCCCGGCCGAGCCCGAGTTTCTTCAGCGGCTACGGGAGCTGTGCACGAGCTACGGCGTGGTGCTGATCTTCGATGAGGTGATGACGTCCCGGCTGTCGCCGGGCGGGGCCCAACAGCGGTACGGGGTGATGCCCGACATGACCACCCTCGGCAAGTACCTCGCGGGCGGGATGACCTTCGGGGCCTTCGGGGGGCGTGAGCCGATCATGGCCGCCTTCGACCCGGCCCAGGGTGGCGCGCTGACCCAAGCCGGCACGTTCAACAACAATGTGGTGTCGATGACCGCGGCGGTGACGACCCTGCGCGATGTGCTGACCAGCGATGCCCTGCGCGAGGTCAACGATCGTGGTGATCGGTTGCGACAAGAGCTGGGTCAGGTGTTGGCCTCCGCACCGGGGGAGATGTGGGTGACCGGTATGGGGTCGATGATCGGGGTGCACGCCCGCGATGACCGTCACCAGGAGCTGTTCTTCCACGCCATGTTGGCCGACGGCCACTACACCGCCCGGCGGGGGTTCATCGCCCTTTCCCTGGCGATCACCGACGATCACATCGATGGTCTCGTGGTTTCTGCCCGCCGTTGGGCCGACCGGTCAACACCCTGAGACGGCACGGCGAGACCGGCACGACCTGGCTTTCCGAGCGCCCGATCTCGACGGTTGGGTCCCGCCACCCGAAGACCCACTACGATCTGGCCCGTCCGTGAAGTTCCGATAGGGGGAGCTAGTGAGATATTCCGCACCAACGTCGGTGGACGAGGCCGTTGGCCTTCTTTCGTCCGCTCCGACAGCTCGGGTGTTCGCCGGGGCGACCGACATGATCCCCCAGATACGCACCGGGCGTCCTGAACCCGAGGTCATGATCGACCTCAAGCGCATAGAGCGACTGGTTTCGGTGGCGAAGACCGCCACCGGCTGGACGATCGGCGCCGCCACGCCGACTTCCCATCTGACCGCCAACGCCGATCTGGTGGCCGCCTTCCCCGGATTGGTGGAGGCCGCCGGCCTGATCGGTTCAGATCAGATCCAGAACCGGTCCAGCCTCGGGGGCAACCTGTGTAACGCCTCGCCCGCGGCAGACTCGGTTCCGGCCATGGTCGTCAATGGTCTCCGGGCCGTCATCGCCGGCAAGGACGGTGAGCGCACCGTGTCGGTGGCCGACATACCCACCGGGCCGGGTCAGACCTCGCTCGCGCCCGACGAGTTCGTCGTCGAGTTCGAGCTCGATGATGCGCCGGCCAACACCGCCGACGCCTATCTCCGCATGACCCCACGTACCGAGATGGACATCGCGGTGGTCGGCGCCGGTGCCCGGGTGACCCTCGACGGGTCGGGCAATTGTGCATCGGCCACCATCGCACTCGGGGCGGTAGCCCCGACGGTGGTCCGTGTGCCGGACGCCGAAGCGGCGCTCGTCGGCCAGCCGATCAATGATGAAACGCTCGCCGCGGTGGCCGCGGCGTGCAGCGCTGCAGCCAATCCGATCGAGGACAAGCGCGGCACCATCGCCTACCGCCAACAGGTGGCGGGTGTCCTGGCCAAACGGGCCGTTCGTAAAGCCGCCGAGAGGGCGGGAGGAGCATCGTGAGCCGTACCCAAGTGACCTGCACCGTCAACGGTGACCAGGTTGATTTTCTGACCCTGGACGACGAGTCGTTGTTGAACGCCTTGCGCGACGAGGTCGGCCTGACCGGCGTCAAAGAAGGCTGTGGCACCGGAGACTGCGGAGCCTGCTCGGTTCTGTTGGACGACGCCGTCGTGTGCTCGTGTCTCGTGTTTGCCCGCGAGGCTGAAGGCGCCACGATCGTGACGGTCGAAGGTATGGCCGACGGCGACCATCTCCACCCGCTCCAGCAAACCTTCCTTGAAGGGGCCGCCCTCCAGTGCGGCGTTTGCACCCCGGGATTCCTCGTGGCCGCCAAGGCCCTGCTCGACCGGAATCCGGATCCGACCGAAACCGAAGTTCGGTATGCGCTGGCCGGCAATCTGTGCCGGTGTACCGGCTACGACAAGATCGTGCGGGCCACCCTCGAGGCGGCCCGAGAGCTTCAGGAGGCCAGGGCATGACCGTTACCGATGAACCTTCAACCGAATCAGCGGGCTACAAGTACGTCGGTACCCGCTCGATCCGCCCCGACGGCCTCGACAAGGTAACCGGTCGCGCCAAGTTCGGCGCCGACCTGACCCTGCCGGGCATGCTCGAGGCCGCGGTCGTGCGGTCCCCGCACGCCCACGCCGAGATCGTGTCGATCGACACCTCCGAGGCGATGAAGATCGAGGGCGTCAAGGCCATCGTCACCGGTGCGGATTTCCCCGATCCGGCCGAACAGGGTCTCCATCCGTCCGACCAGGACGTGGCCAACAACATCATCGCCCGCGACAAGGTGCTCTATGACGGCCATGTCGTCGCCGCGGTGGCGGCCACGAGCCGTCAGGCCGCCCGGGCTGCCGCCAAGGCGGTCAACGTCACCTACAAGGTGCTTCCCCACGTGATGAACGTGGATGAGGCGATGGCAGACGGTGCGGCCCTGTTGCACCCCAACATGAAGACCAAGGGCGTCGATCCGCCGGCCGAAGAGCCCTCCAATGTGGCCAGCCGGATCGTGCACGAGCGTGGTGAGCTCGACCAGGGTTTCGCCAACGCCGACGCCGTGGTCGAACGGACCTTCACGACCAAGCCGGTGCATCAGGGCTATATCGAGCCCCACGCCTGTGTGGCCGATACCGGCGCGGATGGCCGGTCCAATATCTGGGTCTCGTCCCAGGGCCATTTCGCCATGCGGACCTACACGTCCAAGGTGGTCGGGGTCACGACCTCGATGCTGAAGGTCATCCCTGCCGAGATCGGCGGCGGGTTCGGCGGCAAGACCGTCATCTATCTCGAGCCTCTCGCCTACATGCTGTCGAAAAAGGCAGGTCGCCCGGTTCGGGTGGTCATGGATCGCGCCGAGGTGTTCCGGGCCAGCGGCCCGGCGTCGGGCACCAAGATCAAGGTGAAGATGGGCGCCAACTCCGCCGGCGAGATCACCGCGGCCGAGATCTGGATGGCCTTCGAGGCCGGGGCGTTCGCCGGTTCGCCGGTCGGGGCCGCCGGCATGACCGTCATCGCCCCGTACGACATCCCCCACTTCGTGGTCGAGGGCTTCGATGTCGTCGTCAACAAGCCCAAGGTGGCCGCGTACCGGGCCCCGGGCGCGCCGATGGCCGCCTTTGCGGTGGAGAGCGTTGTCGATGATCTGGCCGCCGAGATCGGCATGGACCCGATCGAGCTGAGGCTGAAGAACGCGGTGGTCGAAGGGACCGAGGCCTCCTACGGGCCGAAGTTCCCCAAGATCGGTTTCGTCGAGACCCTCGATGCCTGCAAGGAACACCCCAATTACGGTGAGCCGCTCGGCCCCAACCAGGGTCGTGGTGTGGCAGCGGGCTTCTGGTTCAACGCCGGTATGAACTCCAGCGCCACCATCCATGTCAACGACGACGGCACGGTCACCACCGTGGTCGGCTCGCCCGACATCGGCGGCAGCCGGGCGTCGATGGCGTTGTTCACCGCGGAAGAGCTCGGGATTGGCCTGGAGCGCATCAAGCCGGTCGTGGCCGACACCGAGACCGTCGGTTTCAACGATGTCACCGGCGGCAGCCGGGTCACGTTGGCTACCGGCCAAGCGGTGGTCGAGGCGTGCCGGGCCATCAAGACCGACCTGATCAGGCGGGCGGCCAAGACCTGGAAGATGGAGGCCGACCAGGTCGAGTGGGTCGACGGTCAGGCCCAGGCCAAGGACGGGAGTCAGCCGCCGCTCAGTCTGGCGGCCATAGCGGGCAAGATGGCGCGTACCGGTGGTCCGATCTCGGCCAATGCGTCGCTCAATGCCCGCGGGGTAGGGGCGGCGTTCTCCACCCAGGTCTGTGACGTCGAGGTCGACCCTGAGACCGGCCAGGTCACCATTCTGCGCTACCTGACCGCCCAGGACGCCGGCCGGGCCATTCATCCCGCCTATGTCGAAGGGCAGTTGCAGGGCGGGGTGGTCCAGGGCATCGGCTGGGCGCTGAACGAGGAGTACGTCCACAACGACGACGGTGTGCTCGAGAACCCGAGCTTCCTCGACTACCGGATCCCGGTAGCGTCGGACCTCCCGATGATCGACACGATCATCGTCGAGGTACCCAATCCCGGTCACCCCTACGGGGTCCGCGGAGTGGGTGAGGTCGGCATCGTTCCGCCGCTCGCCGCAGTGGCGAACGCCATCAAGGCCGCTACCGGCAAACGGCTGGTGGATCTGCCGATGTCCCCGATGAAGGTGCTCGAGGCCATCGACGGCACCGACTCCTAGCTGGGTGGGGTAGGACTCGCCATGGTCAAGGTCCATTTCAGTGCCGCTTTGCGGCACTACACCGGAGGGCTGTCCGACATCGAGATCGAGGCGGCCACTGTCGGCCGGCTCATCAACGCTCTCGATGAGCGGTTCCCCGGTATCGGTGCCCAGCTGAGCGAAGGGACATCGGTGGCCATCGATGGTGAGATCCTGCCCGACGCCGAGTACGAAGAGCTCCCCGACGGGGCCGAAGTGCATTTCCTGGCCACCCTCAGTGGGGGCTAGCTGGCCAGCCACTCAATGAAGCCAAAAGGGGAGGGGGCCATTACCGGCTCTCTCCCCTTTTGTCGTCTCCGCTCGGGTCGCTACCGGGGGCCACGATCCGCCAGCAGGGTGCTGAAAAACACATACTGGCGCACATCCAACAGGGTCTGTGGGTGCGCGAAGACTCCCGGCAAGTGGAGTACAAGTCGCTCGACCCCTGGTTGGAGCTGGCCCAGATACTGGAACGAGGCTGTTTCGACGCCCTGTTCCTGGCCGATGTCATCGGCTTGTACGACACCTACCTCGGTGGTCCCGAGACGGTCGTCCGGGAGGGCATGCAGGTACCGGTGAACGATCCGATGCTGCTGGTGCCGGCCATGGCGACGGTGACCGAACACCTGGGTCTGGCCTTCACCAGTTCGACGATGCAGGCCCATCCGTTCACGTTCGCTCGCCAGATGTCGACGCTGAACCATCTGACTGAGGGGAGGGTGGCGTGGAACGTGGTCACCTCGCACCTGCCCAACTCCGCAGCGAACATGGGGTTGGCCGAGCTGCCCGCGCACGACGCCCGCTATGACCAGGCCGACGAGTATCTCGATGTGACCTACAAGCTGTGGAAAGGCAGTTGGGCCGACGACGCGGTGCAAGCCGACCGGCAGCGTGGGGTCTATGCCGACGCTTCCCGGGTGCGTCCCATCGACCATCACGGCCGTTTCTACGATGTGGCCGGACCTCATCTGAGTGAGCCGTCCCCCCAGCGCACCCCGTTGTTGTTCCAGGCCGGGACCTCGGAGCGGGGCCGGGACTTTGCCGCCAAGCACGCTGAAGGGGTCTTCGTGGTGACCAGCCGCAAGGGTCTGACCAAACTGACCGCCGATGTCCGGGCCCGAGCGGCGAAACTGGGCCGGCGACCCCACGACATCAAGTTCTTCCAGGGGCTGTCACCGGTGGTGGGCGGCACGGAGGCCGAGGCCCGGGCCAAGGCGGCCGAGCTGAGCGAACAACTGTCGAGCGAGGCTGGCCTGGCCCATCTGTCGGGTGCGGTCGGGGTGGACCTGGGCAACTTCGATCCGGACCGCCCGCTGGAGAGCTACGAGAGCGACGCGGTGCAGGCCATCGTGAAGAGCCTGATCGAATCGGCACCCCCGGGAACCCGCACCTTCCGAGACCTGGCCCGGGCGAACATGACCGGCCAGTTCACCGTCGGTTCCGCCGAGCAGATCGCCGACCGGCTCCAGGCGTGGGGCGAGGCCGGTGCCGACGGGTTCAACCTGGTGTACTCGACGACACCGGGAACGTTCGTAGACTTCGTCGAGGGCGTGGTGCCCATCCTCCAGGAGCGAGGCCTGGCCCAAAAGGAGTACGCCCCGGGCCCACTACGCCAGAAACTCTTCGGCCACCCCCGCCTCCCCGAACGCCATCACGCCGCCTCGTTCCGCTGGTGATCGGCCCAGAAGATTGGCCAGGGCAGATCACTTGTCGATGATGACTGGACCACCCGCTAGATTCAGCTATCCTGCAGTCCTCAGAACATTGAGAGTTAGCCACGTCGGAGTGGCGGAATTGGCAGACGCGCCAGCTTGAGGGGCTGGTGCCCGCAAGGGCGTGGGGGTTCAAGTCCCCCCTCCGACACCAGCACGCAGAGTGAGAATTGTTTCCGCTC
>Ga0316190_10003234_pt1 | contig 11841 bp, 13 predicted proteins | sample Eddworburrow2_MG_FD_204929 | JGI IMG/M metagenome (GOLD analysis project Ga0316190, IMG submission 204929) | Coastal sediment microbial communities from Maine, United States - Eddy worm burrow 2 | ecosystem: Environmental > Aquatic > Marine > Coastal > Sediment | place: USA: Maine | collected... | reverse complement strand
TCCACGCCCTGCCAGTTCTGGGTCACGCCATGTACATTCCGGAAATTCGGGCTAATGGAGCGGAAATACGAATTCAGGTGAGTGAGAATAAAAAGAACTGATGCGGAGCAAAAAAAACGCCCCGTTTCCGGGGCGTTGAACTAAACAGGAAGAGAACAATGACACGTTCATGATTAAGATACATCTAATTATAAAAGGTTCCGAAAAAAATCGCAGAAACCTTAGAAACCACCCGCAATTTTCTTGAGAAAGATTTGAATTTCCTTCCGTTCCGGGCCGTCCATATTTTTTTCTTCTCTGGACAAGGTAATCAGGACGGAGGTACCGTATCCCATCTCAAGACCTTCCGCAATCCTCACCAGAACGCGTGAACCGTAATGAATCGCCAAGCCGTGTTCCTCCGCGGCACGGAAAGCCATTTCGGGTCCGGCCAGCATGCTCCAAGTCTTAATAAAGGCTACCTCGTTCGCTTCACGGATTTGGATATTTTCCATACCTTCCATGTAGTCGCCGGGCTCAACCTCTCCCCTCTCATACCGCGCGATCAACTGGCTGAGATTTTCTTCCTCGGAATCCAACCGATCGAGAATGGCCTCGAAAATTCTACCTTCCAGTTCCTTGAGTTTTCCAATATTCCAGATGCAATGAAACTGGGATGGAGGGCCACTGGCGTGCATTTCACTTTTGATTTTGCGTATGCACTTCGAACATCGTTTTCCGGCATCGTGGCTAAACTCCTGTCCACAGGGGCACGCGGCGAGGTAGTTCTGAACCGCCAGGGCCAAAGGCTCGCCCTCCAACTTCAGGAGCTTCTTGAGGGTGGTTCGCACCGGGTCAGATCTCCCAATCCGGACCCATTTGACACAGGAGGTGCAGTAGATGTCGTAGGAAGCCTTCTCTTCTTCCGGTTCAATAACGGGACTGAAGCGTTCCTCGCATAAAACACAATCTATTTCTTTGGCAAAGGTGTCGACCATGATCCCTGTCCTTTGAGTCGTGGAAAAGCCGGGTGGCATTTTCCGAGGTTACCCGTTTCAACTGAAAAAAAAATAACCCATGGCGTGAGCCATGGGTTAAAGCTTTCATGAAGGAGCTTATCCTGAATACGCCTGGCCCAATCCAGCGGCTTCGGTTTCTTCGGCACCCATAATCATCTCACCTGTGACCGGGTTAACCGGATGCATGGAGATCGCATTGTGGGTACTACAGACCACTTTACAGAGGTCACACCCTTTACAACGAGGGATCACAACTTCTGCTTTCATGGTTTCGGTGTTCAGCATAATGCAATCTGCCTCGGGGCAATACATGATACAGAGTCGACACCCTTTTTCGGCAACACACTTATCGTCATGGACATACGCTACGTTGTACACTCTGGATAGCTCCTTCTAGTTTTAAAAAATTTACATTTGGCTGACTAAAAGCCAACTATCAATCTTTACGCCGTCTCATAGTAAACGGGAGAATAGGACGAAGTTTTTGCCCATTCATCGCTCATTGCATAGGCTCTTTTGATGGTATCGTTGTTCGCCTGAAGCAATTGTTCTTTTTTTGCGTATTTCTTTTTAATCGCTTCATCAAGAGTCGCAGTACCGCCGGAAGCAACGTATCTCTTACCAAACCGATCCTGCACAGCGGCCTCCATAGCGACCAGATCGACCACCTTGGTCACACCCATACAGGCACCGATCATCGCCATGTTAGTCGACAGCTCGGTTTTTCCTATTTCCAGCGCCAGAGTAGTCGCGTCAAAATCGTAAACCGACACATTTTCCTCTTTCAAACGCTGATGGTCCTCATCGGACAAAAGATCCTGATCGGTGTTAATGATAACCAGACCTCCCGGCTTAATACCGGAATAGAACGGAGCAGTGTAGCTTTTCTGCTGGGTAATAACCTGCGGATGGAATACCATGATCACATCCGGATATACCAATTCGCCGCGGTCGAAAATTTTCTCCGGCCCGATACGCGCATAACTTTCAGCGGGAGCCATTCGTTTTTCCGCACCAAAAAATGGATTGGAAATAGAATACTTGCCCATCTTGTTGGCCGCCATGGCCAACAGGTGAGCCGCTGTAACCGCGCCCTGGCCTCCCAGCCCGGAGATGCGGATATTCATCCGTTTCATTACAGGTTCTGACATCTCAAAAATCTCCTTTATGGATTAGGCCGTGACGGCTGCTGCTTTAGCCGCTTTTTTCCGGGCTTTCTGTTCTGCATTTTTTTCCTTCAAGAATTCTTTGACCTCGTCGGTCATGAATTCCTTCATGACAAACCGTCCGCCGATGGACTCGGCATCTTTCATTTCGTCCAAACCTTCCATGCTCTGCTTCCCGATTTCCAGAATACAGGGCGTGTACAGCTGAACATAAGTCGGACCGAATTCCCGTGCTACATAAATGGCGTTGCGGATAACTTGTTCCACGCGGTTGGGCTTGCTCACCGTCAGACAAGCAACATAGTGACAACCGGATTCAAAAGCGATCTCTGGCAAGCGAACTTTTTCAAACTTTTTACCGGTCGGAGCCATCTTGGCAACGAACCCTTTTTGCATCAATCCGCTTTCCTGGCCGCCAGTGTTGGCGTACAGCTCGTTGTCAAAACAAATGGTGGTGAACTTTTCCTGACGGAACCAGGACTGCATGGTCATATCAAGACCAATATCTACAGTAGCGCCATCACCCGCCAGTACGATCACGTCTTTATACACATCCGGGAAGCGAAGCTTCAAAGCCCGCTGAAGACCGGATGCAACAGCATTCTGATTGCCGAACAGGGAGTGAATATTCTGTACACCCACATGCGGAAAGACAAGGCTGGTACAGCCGGTGGATCCGACAAATACGGAATCTTCGGGCGCAGGAATACTAGCCAGAATAAACCGGAATGCGATCGACTCCGGACAACCAGCACACAATGAATGCTGCTCGATCAGTTCTTTGGAGGTCCCGATGTCTTTCCAACTCCGGTCCTCATTGCCGAAAGTCGCCGTGGCCACCATCTCCTGATACTCCGAAGGCATGATATCCTCCAGAGCTTCGCTGAGTTGAATTTTTTCCTTACTCATATATAACTTCCTCTCGAAAGATTTTTATATTTTCAAATACTTAATTAAAATCATCTAAAAAGAGATCTTGCTGCCGGACTAACTGCGGGCCTTCATACTCGTTCCGCCAATTCCCAGCGTTTTTTTGATCTCGTCCACAATCACTTCCGAAGGCAACGTCATGCCGCCCGCAACATGCGGTCCGGCAATCACGCGATCATTGTTCGGCAGGATCGATTTGACTTCACGTGCCAGCCAACCCTTGATGTTGAACTCCGGTATGAAGATCGTCTTGGCATTGGCGGTGGCTTCCCGCACTTCTTCGGTCGGAAAAGGACGAATGGATTTGATTTTCACCAGACCCACTTTAATGCCTTCTTCCTCTTCCAGAAGGCGAATCGCTTCGCGTCCCTGAGAAACCGCTGTACCCGAAGCAACGATCAGAATATCCCGATCCAGATTCTCAGTTTCGATCAGGGAACCGTTCATGATCGGCAAAGTGTGCTTGCGCGATCGCTCGACCGCCGCATGGATTTCCTGCTGCCAGGACGCATGCGTCGCATAACTGATATAATTGGATTTCATAATGAAAGGATCGCGCATCATGCGGATGGGAGGACATTCCATATCCATACACGGTACCGGCGAGCGGTACGGGTCGTAACGCGGTATGCAGTACTCGTCGGATTGCAACATAACCGTGTCTTTGGTGTGAGTCACGAAGAACCCGTCACAACACAACGCTAGCGGCAGATGCACATCCGGCTGTTCGGAGACCAAGAAACCGCCGAGAATCCAGTCATACAGATCCTGTGCAGTTTCCGCATGCCAAACCAGCATCCCGGTTTCCAAAAGGTAGTACATTTCCATGGTGTCCGGCTGAATACTCAGGGGAGAGTTGATGCCCCGACAGGTTACGCAGACTTGAATGGGTAAACGCGACCCGGCCCACATAGGAAAGTTCTCCATGGCGCGCAGGGTTCCCGGTCCGGCAGTGGTGGTGAATACTCGCGCTCCACCGAAAGCGGCACCGGCACATTCACCCATAACCGCAAATTCGTTCTCGCCACGGAAATATTCACGAACATAGCCTTCGGCATACAGTTCACCGATCAACGCCGCCGCTTCACTCTGCGGGGTGATTGGATAAGCCACGGACATATCCAAATTTGCCCGCTTGATAGCGGCACGAATAACTTCAGAACCGGTCAGAAAACTCGCTTCTCGCTCCATTTCGTTAAACAGAACATTAGGATCTGTAACGACCTGGCCTTTTTCGGTTTTCTCACCCAGCTCAACAGTCTCGGAAAGCAGTATTTTCCTATCCTGAGGCTCCACCTTTTTATTCATAAAAGTACTCCCTCATACTTGAGTAAATATTGAATTATATTTATATAAAATTGAACACTTGATTGAATATGTTAACCCGCATATATAAACGGGGCCGTCTGTTTTTTACCCTGCTACTCGACCGGCGCGGGTCATTCTGAACTGCGTGAACGGTTCGGCCTGACTTTTAACGCCTTCCTTTTTCAATCTTTCCACAGTGGCCGTCAACTTGTGAATCTTGTCCAGATTGATATCACGGAACGACAAACAGGCATCTTCATGTCCCGCCTGCGCACAAAACGCGATGGTATAGCAGTCGGTTCCACCTCGAATAATCTTCAAAGCGAGGTTCGCCTGATGGCAATGTACGCCGACAAAAACACACACGTCAATCTTGTTGTGCCAGATAGTCAAATTGGGATGGTTCGGATTGATTTCCACTTCGGCATCAATCTTTGGATATTTGGGACGATAATCTGCCATGGGGATTAACCGGGCAGGAAGAGCTTCAGACAATTCACGAATAGCCTGGGCTTTTTTGGCGGCCTTTTCGTTCCATTTCCACAAGACCAGCGGTCCCGGAAAAAGGGTCGGCACTTTGGCACCTAAAAGTTTCCGCGCAGCATATTCGTACGCTTCTTCTTCATCAACAATCCGTCCTTCGATATGAGCTTCACCCGGATCCGGCAGTACAATTCCCATGCTGGCCGCGGAAGGCGGTAAAAAAGCCTCAGGTCCAGGCAATACTTTATATTGTTCCATCCCTCTAATCCTTTTATTTTAAAGGTTTAACTTCCCTTTTAGTCCCAATTGTGAGGCCCAACTATAAAACACTCGCTGGGGCCTTGTCAAACCTTTTCGATCCAATTAATTATTGTTGATTGTACTGATTTTCCCGGCAGTTCCAACCAAATATTAGACACGCCCCAAAATTCTCTTAGATGCCAGCTTTCACTGTAAACCTAAAATATTGAAGCTTTCGCTGTACTCTTCGACAATTTCTGGGAAATACTTTAAAAACAATGGGTTATTGGGGGCAAACGCCTGCAAGATATATTTTTCTGCCTTTATTGGTTTTGAGGGCAATAGGTTGACAGCATTATTCCTGCACCCGGACATGCATCGAGAAGGGCAAGTATTCGTATTATCAGCAGGTATCATTTTCTCTCATCCATCCTATTCGTTTCTCACCCTCCAATGGGTTAAAGCGTTTTCACACCCTCGTTAATGAAAACTCCAAATCCTACAGGGTTGCGACGCAACCCGATGACGCTGAATACCTCCTTGCGAACGAAAAATTTTCGTTCATCTTAATTTCCAGCCAGGAATATGTTATATTAATTCCCTTGTTATGTTTTTAAAATCAATGGATTACCCTATATTCAGGAACAGGCTCACACCTTATGGAAAAAATTAAAATTTATACCGATGGGGCCTGCAAGGGCAACCCCGGTCCCGGCGGTTACGGATGCATTATAGTTCAGGACGGCAAAACGCTGGAACTGAAAGGCGGCAATAAAAGCACCACCAACAACATCATGGAAATGACCGCCATCATTGTCGCTCTAAAACATTTGAAGAAACCTAGCGAAGTGGAATTGACCACGGATTCACAATATGTGGTCAAGGGCATGACGGAATGGATCAACGGCTGGATTCGCAAAAACTGGGTCACCGCCTCCAAGCAACCCGTCAAGAACAAGGACCTGTGGCTGGAGCTAAAGCAGTTGAACGATCACCACAAAATCAAATGGATCTGGGTGCGAGGCCATAACGGTCACCCTGAAAACGAACGCGCCGACGTACTCGCCAATCAGGGCGTCGACGAACTCTTCTGATTATGCACAACACTCAAACTACTATGAGAATGCAATTAAAACGCGCTGGGCAATGGGTTTTATGCGGAGGCCTCTGTGTTCTTCTCGGCGCCTGCTCCACCTCAGGCGCGGCAAACCACAAACAAGTGAGCCATTCGCCCACTCCTTCTTCAAAGACTACAAACACTTCCGCAACTAACAAAGAATCTAAATCCCTTCAGGCGTCCTACCGTCCGTCTTCTCCAGGAAGCACGGTGACTGATCTGCCTGACGCCATGGATTATTCGGTCGATAAAAACCGTCAATGGGTGGACAAGCTGGATTCGGCACCCATGTGGACGCGGACGCCGGAGGAGCTCGCTCCGTCTCCTTACATGATCCAACCGCCTGCACCACCGGAACCGGAGAATTCTGTTCATAAAGTGGCTCTACCGTGGGTAGACGACATGAGCCGGGAGTCTCTTAAGGAGGCAATCCAAAAACAGCTGAGCGTTATGGAACACGCCGATCTGACCCGGCACGTCCGGATCGGCCCGCGCCGTGTGACCCGTCAGCATCTGGTTGATACTCTGAACGCTTTCATGAGTTTGCTGAAGCAGGATATTTCCGACGAGGAGTTCAACCGTAACCTCAACGAACAATTTGAAGTGATCACTGCGGGATATCACCGGGCAGGACGGCCGACGGTGTTTACCGGTTACTACACGCCGATCATTCCGGCCCGCCGGGAGAAAACAGGGGACTTCGTTTTTCCGCTGTACCAGAAACCGGAATGGTACCCCGAGGCACGGGCCGTACTGACCCCTCAGGAAACAGGTTACCATTTGACTCAGGTCAGCGATCAGCCTCTTCTGACTCGGGAAGATATTGATGGCCGTCAGGCTCTCAGCAATCAGCAATTGGAATTGGCCTGGCTCAAGGACGATCTCGAACGTTATTTTCTGCACATACAGGGATCAGGCTATCTGGCGTTTCCGGACGGCACCCTTCAGGCGGTTCAGTACATGGGCTCCAATCATTTTCCGTACCACAGTGTCGGCAAACAGATGCTCAAAGACGGCGTCATCAAACCCGCCCAAGGATCGATGCAGGGGATGAAACAATATTTTCACGACCATCCTGAGGACATTGACAAATACCTGTTCCGCAACAATCGTTACATCTTTTTCCAGATGTCCAACCATTCACCGCGCGGCTCCGGTGGTGCCGAGCTGGTGGCGGGACGCTCCATCGCTACTGACAAATCACTGTACCCGGCTGGCGGACTGGTACACATCTCCGTGGAAAAACCGCTATTGAATGACGATTTGGAGATCACCGGATGGCAAAAAGTATCGCGGTTTGTGATTGATCAGGATACCGGGTCGGCCATTAAGGGACCGGGTCGGGTGGATTTATACTTCGGTGTCGGCGAACCTGCGGGCGCGGCAGCGGGCCACTACAAGCGCACCGGAAAGATGTCCTACCTTCTTAAAAAATAATTTCAACATTAGCCCTGATAAACGGGTATGAGGCTACAAAAAAAAGGCGCCCCTCACGGGAGCGCCTTTTTTTACATCTTAACCTGATCAACGAATCCAATAACGACCGCCACTCCTCTTGTTTCGGTTTCTACTACGCCCTTTATTATGGCTTTTGCCTCCGCCTCGCGGTTTACCGATGAAATAATCTCCACGGCGCTGCTTAAAGTTTCTGCCTTTGTGTTTGTGTCCGCCGTACCAGGGAGTGTAGTAATGATTACGGTTATAGGTGTAGTGACGGTGACGAGGATAGCTGTAGTACCCCAACCAAAGGGAGTAACCGGGAGCGTAATAATAACTGGGATTATAAAACCCTGAATAATAGGTCCCAGGGTAATAATAATTGTAGCCATAATATCCCCGATAATAACTATCAGCCGACACCCCTTCACCGGCGACGCATCGGTTGAAGCCGTCATTCCATCCCTGCTTGTATTCATCATCGGTTTCGAAGCGGGTCGAATCTTTTTTAAAGAGGTAGGAATTATTGCCTGCGGAAAGACGACCGCTATCACAACCCTCCATAAAACCCACCTTGTAGGCGGCGGGTTGCTGTACGCCGACCATGGCGTTCGCCTGGTCTATAGTGGTGGTCTGCAGAGGCGGCGGTCCCTGATATCTGGGCTGATACCGACCCTGGTAATGGGCATAACATCCTGACAGGGACAACCCCAGAATCACAATCATCCATCTCATAACCCGATCCTCCAATGGCTGAGCGCACACTTCACTATAGGAACCCTAAATAAACTGCGCTAACTCATTTGTCGTCTTTACTTAGATTACCGCCGATGAGGGGGCAAAAGAAACCCCCAAAATACCGTTGAATTTAAAAAAGTTACGAGGAAGGACCCTACTCCGGTTCGGAGTAGAGGGCGACGAGGCGTTTGTCGACAAAGTCGAAGCGCTCGGTGCGTACCCATTTTTGCTCTTTGTCGGGGCTACCGGTCACGGCGGAGAAGTCGAGATTCTTCGGGTTGCGCTTGATCATACAGGCGTAGGTGATGGACTCCGGCTTCTCCTCAATTTCCAGATTATCCACCGCTTTCATGAATTGTGAGCCGGTGGTGACGATATCGTCAACGATCAACCAATGGGTATCTGCAGAAAACGACGGGATGCCTATCTGATCCAACTCTATCCTCTGGTGCGGCATGATGTAAAACGGCAGATCCATCATCCGCGCGAGGCGGTTACCGATGCGAATGCCTTCGGTCTCGATACCTACAACGACATCAAATTTGCCATGTTGCTTCTGCCATGCCTCCAACTTGCGGACCAGCTGAGAGCAATACGCATCATTCATTGCGTCCGACATCGATGCGTAGTCATAATCGTAGGCGGACTTGATGCCCGGCCCGAAAACAAACTCACCTTCTTTTTTGATTCTGGAAAACACCGTTTGAACCTCCTGAAATCAATTTTTATCTATGGTATCAATGATACACGATCAGCTGGTTTTATTCCTCTTCCGGTACGCCGTATTTTCCGATCAACGGAACAAAAAAACAGCCCCCCATCCGCTTCACATTGAGGCGTTTGCCGCGCTTGGTGTAAAGCATCAGTTCCTGGCCCTGATCGTTTCCTATGGGAGCTACAATGCGCCCGCCGTCTTTCACCTGGTCGATCAGCGCCTGCGGTAATTCCGGTCCGGCGGCGGTAACCACCACTGCATCGTACGGCCCTAGTTCCTGCCAGCCGTAGGTGCCATCGAAAATCTTGTAATTGATGTGAGTATACCCCAATTTGTCGAGTAATTGTTTTGCCTGCTGGCCGAGGGATTTCACCCGCTCGATAGTAAACACCTGCGCCGCCAATTCGGAAAGCACGGCAGTCTGGTAGCCGGAACCGGTACCGATTTCCAGCACTCGTTCCTCGCCGGTCAACTGCAAAGCTTCGGACATGGCAGCCACCACGTACGGTTGCGAAATAGTCTGGCTTTCGCCGATAGGGAGCGGATGATCGCCATACGCTTTATGGTGAAACGAATCGCGCACAAACAGATGGCGCGGCACCCGGCTCATCGCCTCGATCACCCTCGGATCCCTGATACCGCGGTTGATGAGTTCTTCGATCATCTTTTGACGGTGACCCGCGTATTGCTTAAAGGTATGGGTGGGCAGATTCATGATCTACGAGTGGCATATGGAACGGGGTTAATGGATCTGCCAGGTTCTCGTCGAACCAATGGTCGACGGCTTCCTCAATCTTGAACGAACGCGTATAATGACTTTCGTTAATGGGAAGGGACATCAGTCGGCCATTCACTGTTCCAGCTTGACCGTGCGGGTATCTTAGGCCCATAACCGTTATTTGTAAACCCTTTTATACTGCATTTATAGGGCAAAACGATTCGAACTCTATTCCCAACCAGAGACTCTTCATGCCACAACCTGAAAACGCAATCATCCTGAAACACCTGAAAGCCCTGGTCGGGGAACGCAACCCGTTCAGCACGCCGGGTCCTCTGGAACAGGCGGCAGGCTACATTGCCCACCAGTTTCAATCGATGGACCTGTCCGTCTCGCGCGAGGAGGTACCATTTGAAGGAATCACATCTCACAATATTTTTGGATTGCAGGAAGGGACGGACCCTTCGGCGGGGACTTTCATTCTCGGAGCGCACTACGATTCGGTGCCAGGCTCACCCGGAGCCGACGACAACGCCAGCGCCGTAGCGGCTCTTTTAGAAGTCGCGAGGTGCCTGATGGGAACATCCGTGACAGGCTCGATCCTGTTCACCGCCTTCACATTGGAGGAGTACGGATTCATTGGAAGCCACCAGATGGCCGCCCGTATCAAAGAATCCGGCGAACGCATCTCCGGCATGATCTCTCTCGAGATGCTGGGGTACCGCACCCGCGAACCCGGTTCGCAAACCTACCCACCGTACGTGGACCCTACGCAGTATCCGGATAAGGGAGATTTCATCGGAGTGGTGAGTAACGAACCGTCGCAGTCTTTGGCACTTGGCCTGGCGCAGGCCCTGAAACAGACAACACCTGAACTGGGAGTGGAAAAGCTGATCCTGCCCGGACGCGCTGACGAATTTGTGGAAGTACGATTGAGCGATCACTGTCCCTTCTGGGAACATGATTTCAGGGCCGTAATGCTGACCGACACCGCTTTTTTCAGAAACCCGCATTATCATCAGGGGACCGACACACTGGACACGCTGGATATCGATTTCATCCGCGACATCTGCGCAGGGCTGGCCGAGTACCTGAAGAATCCGGTCACTTGAGAATGATTCAGTTCCATTAAGGTTTTTATGCAGGAAGAGTGGGCAGGGATTACTTTTTGCTGTTCAGTTTATCGAGTTTTTTCTTGAGGGTTTTTTTGTCGCGTTCCATGGATTCCGATATGTTATCGGAAATCTTGTTCATTTCTTTTTTAAACGTGTTGAGCGCCTTGCGTCCATCAGATTGTTGTTTAGCAACAGGTTTTTGCGCGGCAGGTTTTTGAGGTTTGAGCTCAGTGGCCTTGGGGGGAGCTTCATTCTTAGCTGTATTATCATCCGGCTTCTTCCGCCCCAGCCATTCATCAAGATCCCGCTTGAGCGATGCGAAAAATGATTCTTCCTTCTTAACTTGCGGAGTCGCGCTTTCTTCAGCCCATAGAGGTTGGGCCAGCATCAGCGACAATGCGGCCATAGTCAAACAAAGCGACCCTGCTTTCCTTAAAGAAGATTTTTTCATCGAGCCCCCATAGAATATGAAAATCATTCTTCCTCAACCTTCTTCTCATCCTTAACCAGAGTTTTGAAGGATTCCTTGAGAAGGTTTTTACCTTTTTTAGCACCGCCGTAGTTTTTTTCTACTTGATCATGATCATCCGCCACATCTGGATCAACTGGATATTTCCTGGCCGCGAGTTTTTTGGGTTCCGCAGGAGCAGGGGATTTTTTAACTGCATTTTCCGCCTTCACCGGCTTCTTCGCTGTGGCTACTTTTTTGTCATCACTGCCCCCCAGAATACCTTCCAGCAGTCCACCGGATTCCTCTTTCTTGGCGGATTTTGTTTCCCCAGCCGGTTTATCTGTCTTGGCAGATTGAGAATCGCCTTTATCTTCAACCGCCCCCACCCCAATTAGCTTTTCAAAGGAATCTTTGAGGGTTTGTTT